>Ga0066709_100005784_pt1 | contig 10281 bp, 9 predicted proteins | sample GraSoiAngelo_158_FD_79665 | JGI IMG/M metagenome (GOLD analysis project Ga0066709, IMG submission 79665) | Grasslands soil microbial communities from the Angelo Coastal Reserve, California, USA - 14_1009_16_30cm | ecosystem: Environmental > Terrestrial > Soil > Grasslands | place: USA... | reverse complement strand
GTGCTTAGCGCTGTCGATGGCCAGGCCGGCCTGGAACGCGCGCTCAAGGAAAAGCCCGACCTCATTCTGCTCGACATCATGCTGCCCAAGCTGGACGGCTTCGCGCTCTGCGCCGAGTTGCGCCGCCTCGCCATTGGCGCGCCGGTCTTGATGCTCACCGCGAAGGGCCAGGTGGACGATCGCGTCGCCGGCCTCGATGCCGGCGCGGATGATTACCTGGTCAAGCCGTTCAGCACCGATGAACTGCTCGCCCGGGTGCGGGCGTTGCTGCGGCGCACGCGCAGGCTGACCCACGCGCCGACCGCGCTGAAACTGGGCGACGTGCAGATTGATTTGCTGAGGCAGACCGCCCTGAGCGGAAGGCAGCCGCTGCATTTGACGGCCAAGGAATTCGCCATGTTGCGCCTGATGGCCGAGGCGCAGGGCGAACCAGTCACACGCGAGCGATTTCTGGATGTGGTCTGGGGTTACAACGCGTTCCCGACCACTCGCACGGTGGACAATCACATCGCCAGCCTGCGCGCCAAACTGGAACCTGACCCTGACGAACCGCGTTGGATCCAGACCGTGCACGGAGTGGGTTATCGATTGGAACTGCCCGAATCGTGGCCGCGAAAAGGCACAAAAGGCACAAAATGACCGAACCGCCGCAACACGATCGGAGCCCGATCTCGAGCGCTGCTCTGCTCGGAATTCTTTGCGGGTCGCGAACATGTGTCGCGGAGCGGTTGGAGTGCGTCCGGCTTGCCGGCGCGGTCGTGAAGAGTTGGGCGATTCGAAAGCGGGAGCAAGCTCCACGCACTCCAAACGCTTCGCGCGGTTCCATTGCGATTCCACCGTGCTGAGCCTCCTTATGCTTTTCCACGGCGAAATCTGATTTTGCAAAACCATGACAATTCGAAGGCGACCCTGTCGTCAAACTCATCACGAAATCATCACAACCACGGAGACACAGGGATGCGGAGACTTGAATGCGATCAAACAGCCCGCCTCCAGGCGCCTCCGCACCAAAAGGGACATGCTATGAAAAGGACATCGATCGTTCTATCGGCAGCGCTGCTCATCGCCTCGCTGCGACTCTTGGGAGCCGCCGATTCTCTCAGCGAAGCGCTGCAAAAAGGATTGCTCGAGGAAGAGTCCAACCACAACCTCGACGCGGCCATTCAGGCCTACCAATCGACCGTCAGCCACTTCGACGATCAACGGAAGATTGCGGCGACGGCACTGTTCCGTCTGGGCGAATGTTATCGCAAACAGGGCAAGACCAACGAAGCGGCCGCGCAGTATCAACGGGTTCTTCAGGAATTCCCCGACCAGGACAGCCTCATCGGCCTAAGCCAGCGCGTTCTGGCCACTCTGGGGCGATCAAACAATCCCGCTGAAGGCGCGGAGCGGGAGAATACCGCGCAGACCGTCACGGACCCGGAGCAGTTGGAGTTGCTGAAGAAGGAGATCAAACTGGCCGAACAGGAGGTCAACATCGCGAAACGGAACGCCGAGAATGGCAGAGTCGGCTTCGCCGATCTGGACAAGTCGAGGAAAGCGCTGCTGGCATTGCAACGTCAATTGCCCGAGAACGCGTCGAGCGCCGCGCAGAAGAATCTCGTGGAACAACAAATCAAACTGGTGGAGCAACTCCTGGCCGAGCAGAAGAAAAAGATCGAGGCCGGCGCAATCGCACCCGGCGATGAAATCCCGTTGCAGCGCGAATTAATCGGATTGCAGCGCGAGCTGATCATGGTCTCGAAGGCGCCCGCCATCGCCCGCGGTCCCAGCAAAACCGAATCGCCACTCGCCACGGACGAAGAGACTCGTGAAATCCAGCGACTGAAAGCCGTCATTCGCAACAGTCCTGACCTGGTCAACGCCAGGACCGGTTTTGGCTACACCCCTTTGCACCTTGCCGCCTTGAAAGGGGAAAGTATGGTCGCTGAATTCCTCCTCAGCCACGGTGCGGAAGTCGATGCCAAGACGCCCGAAGGAAACACGCCGTTGCATTTTGCGGCGCTGGCCGGGCACAAGGCCGTGGCGGAATTGCTTCTCAGCCGCGGTGCGGATGTAAACGGCAGGAACGCCTTCGGGGCGACTCCGCTGCACCTCGCCGCCGCCAAAGGGTTCAAGGCCGAGGCCGAGTCGCTTCTGGCCCATCACGCGGATCTTAACGCGGTCTGTAATTCCGGCAGGGTAAGGGCCGAGAATTCACCGCAAGTTTGGGACGTTTTTGTCGCGGCTGGAGCCCCGATCCACAGCGCAGTCCGGTACGGAGGCCTCCCCATGTTGGAATGGCTCCTGTCGCACAAGCCAGACCTCAACGCGGGCCGCGACTCCGCGGGGACACTGTTGCAAGCGGCGGTGCAGACCGGATCATTCGAGGTGGCCAAGCGGCTCATGCTCGCCGGTTTGGACATCAACGAACCTGCCGGAGACGGCTCGACGCCGCTTCATACCGTCGTAGCCTGGGGAAGGCCTGAAATGATCAAGTGGCTGTTGGCGAACGGCGCCGAGGTGAGTGCAGCGGACAACCACAAACAAACCGCATTACACAAATTGGTGGCGGGGTTCAATGAGGAGGTCGCAGAGCTTCTCCTGAAGCACAAGGCGGATATCAACGCCAAAGACGATGCAGGGGCGACGCCGTTGCATTACGCGGCAGAGGCCGGAAAGGTGCCGGCGGTGCGCTGGTTACTGACGAAAGGCGCGGTCACCGACATCAAAGATGAAGAAGGTTATACGCCTGAGGCGCGGGCGCGGAGAGGCCAGAAGCATGTTCGCTCGGATGACGGCGTTACTTTCTATGCTCCGATGCCGGCGAATCAAGAAATTCAAAGAATGCTGCAAAACCGCGGCGCCAAGTTTGAGTGACGCGAGTGGGGACACATGGCTCAACACGGGACGGCCGTATGCGAAAACGGACCGCGGACGGTCCCCGTCCCCAGCGCGTGCGGAGTCTTCGCCGACCCCGGAAGTGGCAATTCCGAGGAGTTGGCCGCGGCGATATCCGCAATAAGAATGATTTTTGATATTGTGGCTACATGAGGCCACATTGGCGTCGTGAAAAGAAAAACGTTCAAGTACCCGCCCGTCAAGACCGGGGCGCCGGTATTGTTGAAAGAGGGGGCAGTGTGGGAGCCGCCCTCGTCAATGCTCATCAACGTTCGGGCGGCCAAAGACCAGTTGTCCAGCCTGCTCGAACACGCCGCGCAAGGCAACGAGGTCATCATCACCAGCGATGGTCAGCCGAAAGCGAAACTCGTTCCCTTCAAGTCCAGTCGCAGACCGTTTCGGGTGGACTGGGCGCTGTTGCGCTCGGTCAAGCCCAGGGCGGGCGCGAAATCGGCGGAAGAAATCGTCCGCGAAGAGCGGGATGGGCGTCCGTGAAAGACACGATGCAGCGGCAGGCGCTCCGCCTGTCCCTGGAGTCTGGACATTTGAGCAGGATCGGGCTGCGGGAGGCCAAAGACCTCACTCATACCAGCCCAGGGCGACGCCCCTGCCCCACCTCGCGGAGCGAGGCAATGATGGTAGCCGTGGACTTCAGTCCACGGATGGGGAGCATTGTGGTCCGGCGTCGCGGAGCGACGGTTGAACGCCGCCGTCTTGGTTAGCCGTTCAGCCGTCGCTCCGCGACGCCGGATCGTCTGTTTGGCCGCGGTCCGTGGGCTTAAGCCCACGGCTATCATCGCTGTCTCGCTCCGCGAGACCTGGAGAAAATGTCCAAACTCCAGCGGCAGGCATCCCGCCTGCCCTGCCTAAACCGGGTGCGCGGTCAAGTTGCCGAAAACAATTCATGTATCTCGACACCGCGATTCTGGTGAAATTGTTCGTCGCCGAGCCGGACAGCGAATTTTTCGGACGCCTCGTGGATGGACAGTCTGTCAGTTCATCGGCGATCGCTTATACGGGGTTTTGGTCGGCCTTGCTCGGCCAGGAGCGGGCGAGGGCGATAACCAGAGAACAGCGGCGGCGCGGTTGGGCGGCCTTCCGGCGCAACGTGGAGGAAGAGACGATCCTGCTTGTGCCTCTGAGTGAAGCCACGTTCAAGAAGGCGAACCACCTCCTCGAACAATGCCATCCCAAAGTGGCGCTGCGGTCGCTGGACGCGCTTCACCTGGCCGCGTGCGATCAGATTCAGGACTGGCCCTTGTGCACGACAGACCCGCGGATGAGGCAGGCTGCGGAACTCCTCCGGTTCCCACTCACGCCGCTGTCGTCGTAATCCCGCGCTGAGCCGTATCGCCGCATGGCCGCCCCAACGGTCACTTTGCTTGCGTCCGCCGATGAACCTTGTGGATCGCGGCCTGGTCGGTGCATTTGATGATCATTTCGTCAATGCAAACGTGCGGCGGGCGGCTGGCGGCCCAGACCAGTGCCTCCGCGATATCTTCCGCGGTCAGAGGATTGATTCCTTCGTAAACTTTCTTCGCGCGCTCGGCGTCGCCTTTGAAGCGAACGATCGAGAATTCCGTTTCGGCGAGCCCGGGGTCGATGGTGCCGACGCGCACGCCGGTGCCGGAAAGTTCCAGGCGAAGCGCCTGGGTGATTTTGAGTTCGGCGGCCTTGGCGCCGCAATAGGCCGCGCCACCTTCGTAAGCGACATGCCCGGCGACCGAACCGATATTGAGGATGGAACTTCCGGGATTGTTAACCATGAGCGGCAGGCAAGCGCGCGTCATCCGCAGCAAGCCGAGCACGTTGGTTTGCATCATGAACTCCCAATCCTCATCCCTGGCCTGCGCGACCGGTTCGAGACCTTTTGCGCCTCCGGCGTTGTTGACGAGGACGTCAACGCGGTCGGTGTGAGAACGCACCCAGGCCATGAAGTCTTCCACGCTTTTCGTCTGGGCAATGTCCAGCACGCGGACTTGAGCCGCCGGTGAGCCGGCTTTCTTCGCGTCGGCAGCCACTGCTTCCAGCCGTTCCACTCGACGGGCGCCCAGCAGCAGTTTTGCACCCTGCGCGCCGAACGCCCGGGCAGTCGCGGCGCCGAAACCGCTGGAGGCGCCGGTGATCAGAATCCATTTATTGGCAAGCTTCGTTGACATGACCGGTTGCACCCCTAATCCGCGCGCTCGGGAGGCGGGGCCAGGGCCAACGGAAGTTTAAAAACGAAGGTGGTCCCGTCGCGATGGCTGCGGGCCTGAATTTTGCCATGATGATCCTCGATAATTCTTCTGCAGATCGCCAGTTCCAGGCCCACCCCGTGGCCCTTGGTGTAGGCGGCGAACGGTTCAAACAACCGCTCCGCGATTTCAGGGGTCACCCCTTCGCCGCTGTCTTCAATTTCCGTAATGACCTCGTTCTCACCCCGCTCAAACCGCATTTTGATCCTGCCGCCCGCAGGCATCACATCGCAGGCATTGCCGACCAGGCTCAGAAACACGTGGCTTAGGCGGGTCGGATCCACCAGCACACTCACGTCGGGTGGTTCGTTCTCCAATTCAACCGTCACCGACCGGCCCACCAGTTCGGAGCGGATTTCATCGATCAACGGCCTTACAAAATCCGCGTAATTGGCTTTGGCCAGGACAGTCGTGGATGAACTTCCGCGGGTGAACTCCAAAAACTCGTTAATCAGATTATTCATCCGATCAACCTGTTTGCGCGTCGTGTCCCGGGCGGAGTCGCGCATTTGCGCCGTGGCGGTTTCCTGGGAGGCCGTTTCCGTCGCTTCCAGAATGAGGTGCAGCGGATTCTTGAACTGCCGAACCAGAGTATGGGCGAGCCTTCCCATCAAGGTGAGCCGCTCCGCCTGGAGGACTTGTTCCACATAGCGACTGTTGAAATAGCGCATCCGAGTGCTGAATTCGCGCAGCAGACTGACGGTTAGCCCCGGACGTTGTTTGAGAATCCTCCACAAATCGTCACGCAGTATGAAATAGACCTGGGCATTCTCTTCGGCCGTGGCCGTGGCGGATCGGGGGCGGTCGTCAACCAGCGCCATTTCTCCGAAGAAATCTCCAGGCCCAAGCCGAGCCAACAAGCAGCGCTGATCCTCACCGATGATGGTGGTAATGGCAATTTTACCCGCGACAATGGTGTAAAGCCCGTCGCCCGGTTGGCCCTGCTGGAAGATCGGACGGCCGGCTTTGTAGGTTTTGAGTTGGGCCGTCTGCTCCAATGAGTGCAACTCCGCCGCAAGCATCTCGCTGAATAGCTTACTGGCTCGCAACGCCGTCACGGGTCAATGTAATCGCCAATTGAAGTTCGCGTAAAGCACTTAAACGGCAGCACCCACAGCCGCCCAAGGTTGCCCTATTCATATAACTCCGCCTTCAAGATCCGCGCTGGGTCCCCACAACGTTCTCACTCAGAAGCCCCCGGCGGCGCCGGGCAGACGGTTTAACCAGCAGGCGCCGACAGGAGGAGGTGGAGCGAATGTGGCGTTTCGCTGCCTCGTCACGCGGGGGAAACGGCGCTCGGACGCTTTTTCAACGACAAGGGAACGCTATTTGCTGTTCGGTTTATCCTGTATGTACACCGGTTTGCTCCAACAGCAGATTATTTATTCGTCGCATCCTTTCATCGTGCTTGAAGGAGAGAATGTTTGCGGTGCTTTTGCCGCGCTCAAAGACGCCGAAGTCTTCATCATCAGAAAGGCCAGCTACAGCGCCGTTATCTATACAAACCGTGGCTCGGATTGGGTCATCATTCGGGAGGCAAGGATCAATCCGCTCCTCGGTTCGACTACGAAAAAACGGAAGATTGTGGGAGGCCGTTAAGTCAACGACTTAGCCCGATGATTTCAGTGCGCTGCTAACGCTACGGAAGGAGAGCGCGGCGAGTCCCAAGCCGCGGCGGCTGTTCCCGCCAAGCAGCCCGGGGATCAAATCAAGCGGCCAGGAACTCCTCTACTCGCCGCGGACCGCAACTATTCGCGCTCCGTAAGTTTGGGCGGGCTAGCAGCGCGTCGGACTTTTGAGCGTCTTAGGCTGAAAAGCGGGTAAGACTTCGGCGAAAGCGTTGGGCTAATGGGCGACCACGCTGCTAAAACTTTTTCGCTCTGGCGAAAAAGGAAAAACCAAACGAGGTGCCGTAGTACCCCGTTCCATATTTACGATCACGTGGTCGTCTTTATGTAACGGGGCACTTAATTGACGCATTCGACTGCGGGTTGGCTATGCTCAATCTTCTGATACAGGTTCCAGGCCGCCTGATGTGCCCGGGTGGCCAGGTCGAGGATCTCATTCTGGTTCAACTGGTGATACGTGGTAATGATCATCCCGGTGGCTTCAACGACCGGATGGAGTGAATCCAGCAGACCTTGCCCGGACCAGGCCAGGGCTTGGGCGTGTCCGCATCGCGGCTGGCTCTTAATTGGTCCGGCCGAGTCCGGCCGCTTGTTCAGGCATTCGTCAATCGTGCTGGCCAGCGCCTTGGGCGTGATCGGTTTGGCCAGGAAAGCGTCCGCGCCCTTCTCGAGCCCTTGCGGCGAGGCCTCGCTGACCGCGAATCTCGACATCAGAACAAAAGGAATCGAGGCAAGTTGCGGATCGCGCCGGACGGCGAAAAGGATCAAGTTGCCACCCAGACCCTGCAGATCGATATCGCAGAGGATCAAGTTGGGTGATTCGGTTCGAGCCGTTTGCACCCCTTGCACGCCGGTGGCGGCTTGCAGAACCTCGAACCCTTGCTGCTCCAGCGTGGCCGCCAGCGTGGCTCGAGATGCTGCGTCGTGGTCTATGACTAAGATTTTGTTCATGGACTGTTAGCAACCGCGGTTATCCACATCTGCACGGTGGCGACAAAGCAGGAGACTTGCCGTCTCGTCCGGCGCCCCTCCAACTGAATAAAAACTCGAAGGCCACAGGTCAGAAGCCATGTAGCAGGCGGAAATTCCGGCGGCGCGAAGGAGTTGACCATCCAGGATGTGGAAAGTTGGCTGAATTTGGAACACAGCGCTTGTCCCGCGCGGATTGATTTGTTAACATCGTGCCATTCACATGCGCTCCCCATTCATTTCTTTCCTGGTTTCGGCGGTTCTGATTTTCACCTCAGCCTACACTTTCGCGGCGCCAACCTTGCCCCCTTCCGACCAACGGGCCGGATCGGTGAAAGATCTGAATACGCCCCGCACCTTTCCCAAAATCGAGTCGAGAACCGAGTGGCAGGCGCGCGCGAATGAGATTCGCGAACAGGTCCTCGTCAGTTGCGGCTTGTGGCCGCTACCGGAGAAGACGCCGTTGGGTGCGCACATTTCCGGCAAGATTGAGCGTGACGGTTACAGCATCGAGAAGGTCTTTTTCCAGACCTATCCCGGATTTTACCTCGCCGGAAATCTCTACCGACCTCTGGGCCAGGGGAGCGGACCGTTCCCGGCGGTTTTAAACCCGCACGGTCACTGGCCCAATGGCCGAATGGCAGACACTCCGGAAGGGAGCATCGCGGCGCGTTGCATCAACTTCGCCAAACAGGGGATGCTCGCCTTTTCCTACGACATGGTCGGATACAACGACACAAAATTCCCTGACTGGCCGCCGGAAGAGGAGTTTTACAAACGGCACCGGCGGTTCGCGACGAACGAGGTGGACCGGCTCTGGAACATCAGCCTGATGGGACTGCAAACCTGGAACAGCATTCGCGCGTTGGATTTCCTGGAGTCGCTTCCGGAGACGGACAAATCGCGGCTGGCCTGCACGGGGGAGTCGGGGGGCGGCACGCAGACGTTCATGCTCGGCGCGGTGGACGACCGGCTGGCGGCCCAGGCGCCCATTGTCATGGTCTCACATTCGATGCAGGGCGGCTGTTCGTGCGAGAACGCTCCGGGCCTGCGTATTGATTATTCCAACATGGAAATCGCCGCCGTGCCGGCGCCGCGTCCGCAGATCCTGGTGGCGGCCACGGGCGATTGGACCAAGATGACCCTGACGGTCGAAGGGCCCGCGATCGCGGGCATCTACGGCTTGTTCAACGCGGCGGACCGGTTGCGTTACGTGCGGTTCGATTTCAACCACAACTACAATCAGACCAGTCGCGAGGCCGTGTACGGATGGTTCGGCAAATGGCTGTTGAAACATCCGGAATCGGCTCCGCTGAAGGAGGCTGCCTGCGCCAAGGAGCCGGATCGGGAGCTGCGGGTGTGGCCGGACGGCAAGCCGCCCGCGGACGCGCTGAGCGAAGCGGATTTCACTCGGTCGCTAATCAAGATGGACGAGACGCAACTGGAGCGGATGCGGCCGCGCGATCGCGAGTCGCTCGAACAGTTCAAGAAAGTGATGTGGCCGGCGTGGAAACACACCTTGCAGGTGGCCATTCCGGAAGGCGACCTGGTGGTCGAGGCCGGCGAAGTCGGCAAGGTGGAAGACTGCACCGTCTCGCGACTGGCGGTCGGTCGCGTGGGGAAAGGTGACCGGCTGCCGGTATTGATGTTGACACCCAGCCGCGATACCTTGCGGACCCTGGTGGTGCTCGCCCATCCGCAGGGTAAGTCCGCCTGGCTGGACAAGGGGGGTGCGCCGACCGGACTGGCGAAGAGGATCCTGGACCGCGGCGATTCCGTGATCTTGTTCGACGCGTTTTTGACGGGCGAATTGGGCGCGGCCGACCGGACGGAGCGCAAATGGTCGGACCTCTTTTTGAGCACGTACAATCGGACCGAACTGCAGGAGCGGGTGCAGGACTGCGTGACAGTCTGCGCCTTTGCGCACACGCACAGCAAAAGCCGGCGCGTGATGCTTTGCGGCGTCGGGCGCGCGGGGTTGTGGGCCATGCTGGCAGCGCCGGCGGCGGACGCAGTGGCGGCGGACGGCGACGCGCTGGATTTGACTAACGACACGGCGTTGTTGAGTCCGGATTTATTTGCCCCCGGTCTCCGGAAAATCGGCGTGTTTGCCGGGGCCGCCGCGTTGGCGGCTCCGCATCCACTGTTGGTGCATCACACCGGGAAAGGTTTCCCCTTTGCTTTTCTGCGCGACGCGTATGCCGCATTGCAAGCGGACAAGATGCTTCGCGAGGAGGAATCCAGTTTGTCCGATGACAAGCTGGCGGAGTGGCTCGCGCGATAACAGCGCCGTTGCCGAGGGCCTCGGTGCAAAAACTGTTGTCATATACATATCGTGCCGAATGGGGGTTCAGCGCCGCTATGTCTCTGTGTCGTCTGCCTCCGGGTTGACAAGCGCGGCCGAGGCGAGCGTGGTGTAGCGAGCGCCCTCGGCCGAAAGCTCGCTTTGCACCAATTGGATTTGGCGGACAATCAGTTCTTCCGGGTTCGTCACGGCGGCGCGTTCGACCAGTTCGCCCACGCTACGCGCCATCTTTCCCTGTGCCCGGACACGACCGATGGTC
>Ga0066709_100005783_pt1 | contig 10282 bp, 9 predicted proteins | sample GraSoiAngelo_158_FD_79665 | JGI IMG/M metagenome (GOLD analysis project Ga0066709, IMG submission 79665) | Grasslands soil microbial communities from the Angelo Coastal Reserve, California, USA - 14_1009_16_30cm | ecosystem: Environmental > Terrestrial > Soil > Grasslands | place: USA... | reverse complement strand
GGGGTGTATGCCAACGGGCCCACCGCCGGCCCCCGGGCGAAGGCGCGGCGCCTCCCCGGCACCCGCGCCCACAGCCTGCTGCGGACGCTCAACCCGCTCGCCGCCGCGCGGCGGGGGGCGCGCCGCGCCCACCTCGAGACGATGGCCTCCGAGCACACGGTCGGGCAGTACCACATCTACCCGCGGGAGCTCAGGCCCTACATCCAGGACTTGGAGCGCCTCAAGCCGCACCAGCTCTATCGCGGGATCGCCTACTACGAGGGGCTCGGCTTCGCGATCAGCTGGGTGGACACCTTCGTCAGCGCCCACGATCCCACCTGGGACGAGGCGAAGGACCAGGCGCTCGACGGCTATCGCCGGCAGGCCGCCCGCCGCGCGCTGCTGGCCAAGAAGGCCGAACTGGATTCCATGCTCGCGGCCGGCTGGTCGTTCGACAGCCTCGGGACCCTCTGGGGGGGACTCCAGCGCCTGTCCGAGGCGGCGGCCGGCACCGAGGTGAGCGGGATGGGGGGCAAGGCCCAGCTGGACTCGCTCGTCTTCGGCCGCCAGCGCGATCCGGTGCTGGCGCCGGGGCAGGTCTCGGACTGGATCGAGTTCCCCGGCGGCTACACCAAGCTGCGCATCGCCGAGCGGCTGGCCGCCGACCCCGACGAGCTCAACCGTCGCGTCGAGCTGCGCCGGCAGGTCGTGCTCTGGCACAAGCTCAACGACTACTTCGACCGTCTCAAGGCGCGCTATCCGGTGGACGTCCTGGATGGGGAGCTGCGCGCGACGGTCCTGACCGAGCCGACCGAACCCTGATGCGCAAGGTGGCGCGGGTCGATTCGCCCGCCGCCCGCCATGCATCCTGCACGCGAATGGGGAGGTTCGCACGCCGGGTGGCCGCCAAGCGACAGGCGGGCCGGCCGCGGGCCGGTGGTATGGTCCGTGCACTCCGGCGCCGCGGAAGGGGCTCTTCTCGATGGCGATCCAGACCTCCGCTTCAGCCCAGGGCACGGAACGCCGCCTGCTGCTGGTCGACTTCGACTGGCAGGACGCGGACCTCATGCCCGAGCTGCTCCAGCAGCCCGGCGTGTCGGTGCGTCTGGTGGCCGGCACCCGCCACGAGGACGCGGGCATCCGCCTCGCCGAGCTGTGCGGGCTGCCGCGGACGCTCGACCTGGCCGACCTGACGCGCGAGATCTTCGACTTGGCCCTGGTGAGCGAGCGGAGTCCGCGCCGCACCCAGATCGAAGGTCTGCTGCTGGCGCTCGGAACGCCGAGCATCACGCCCCAGGAATTCTTCAGCGGCAACGGGACCCAGTCGCAGGCGCCCGCCGTGGAGGCGCCGCTCGCCCTGCACGCCGCGGCGTTCGAGAACTCGGTGGGCGGAGCGGACTTCGACACGCTCATGGAGCACGCGCTCCCCGACGTCTCGGACGACGCGCCGACCCGGCCGAGCCCGGTGCAGGCGAGCGGACGCGAGATCGAGCGCGTCGCCAGTCTCGAGGACTTCCCCTCGCCGGAGGATCGCCAGGGCCTCGAGGCCGCGTTGCGGGTCCTCATGGAAGAGACCGGCGCGGACCGCGTCGAGATGCACGTGGTCGGGCCCGACCAGTCCAAGACCTCGGTCGAGATCGGCCCGGCCGATGCGCTGCTGCGCGGCCTGGTCGAGCTCTCGACCCGCGTCGGCTCCCCCCAGGTGGTGGGCGGGCTGGCCGGCGAGCAGGCGGGGAAGGCCTGGGGCGCGTGGCCGTTCCGGACGCCTCAGCATCACGGCGTGGTCGCCGCCGCCGGCATCGATCCCGGGCAGGGCTGGACCGCGTGGGAACGCATGGTCGAGGAGCTGCGGACCAAGTGGGACGAGCGCGATCGGGCCCAGGCCGGACCGGCCTTCCCGCTCCTGCCCGGCCGCCATCCGCGCTGGCTCGACCGCGCGGACTTCGACGGCCGGCTCGAGCTGGCCGTCGAACGGAACCGTCACGACGGGCTGCGCTTCGCCGCCCACCGCATGGTCTTCCCGGCCGGCGCGGAGGTGGTGGAGACGATGTGCGACCGCCTCAGCAAGCAGCTGCGCGACACCGACTGCATGACGCGCTCCGGAGCCCAGGTGATCGTGATCCTGACCGCGGGAGCGCCCGACGCCTTCACCCACCTGCAGCGGCGGATCCTCGCCCTGTGGGACAAGGTGCTGGACGAGTCGGGTGAGCCGCGGCCGCCGGCCGGCGTCACCGACGACCACGCCCAGCTGATCGTCCCCGCGGACACCACCGCCTTCCTCGGCACCACCCGCGGCTGGATGGGCGCCCCGGCCGCCTGATCGGCCACCCGGCCGACCGGCACGCCCAAGAGGCGCTCGCCGCCCCGCGGCCGCTCCCGACCGCCCGCGGCGTTCTTGACCCCTGCGGGCGGCGTCGTGTAATGCTGCCTCTCCATGTCCGCTCCGCTGCTGCGCACGATCCGGCGGCTCGCACCTGAGACCGCGTCGCGGATCGCCGCGGGCGAGGTGATCGAGCGCCCGCTCTCCGCTCTCAAGGAGGTCGTCGAGAACGCCCTCGACGCCGGCGCCCGCCGCCTGGAGCTCGCCATCGACGGCTCGCTGGACCGGTGCTTCCGCGTCGCCGACGACGGCAGCGGCATCGCCGAGGACGAACTCGAGCTGGCGCTCGAGCGCCATGCCACCAGCAAGATCGGAGCGCTCGAGGATCTCGACACCCTCCAGTCGCTCGGGTTCCGGGGCGAAGCGCTGCCCAGCATCGCCGCGGTGAGCCGGCTCAGGATCGCAAGCCGCATCGAGGGCGAGGAGAGCGCGGCGTTCCGGTCGGTCGAAGGCGGGGTGGTGGTCGAGCGCGGCCGTGCGCCGCGCGCCCGCGGCACCACGGTCGAGGTGCGCGACCTGTTCTTCAACACGCCGGCGCGGCGCAAGTTCCTCAAGTCGGAGACCGGGGAGACCCGCGCCGCGCTGCGGATGCTGGAGACCTACGGGCTCGCCTTCCCCGAGGTCGCCTTCCGTCTGGTGGTGGACGGACGCGAACGCTTCGCGTGGCCGGCGGCCGCCTCGGTCCGGGAGCGCGCCGGGGCCATCTGGGGGGCGCGTCACGCCGAGCAGCGGCTGGAGATCGACACCCAGCGCGATGGGATCCGGGTCCAAGCGCTGCTGGGCCTGCCGGAGCACGCGCGGGCCACGCGCGACGGCCAGCAGTTCCTGGTGAACCGGCGCTGGATCCAGAGCCCGGTGCTGTCGCAGGCGCTGCGTCAGGCGTACGGGAACCTCCTGCCGACCGGGCGGTTCCCGACCGCGGCGGTCTGGCTCACGGTGCCCCCCGACCGGCTCGACGTGAACGTGCACCCGACCAAGCGCGAGGTGCGCTTCGCCGACGAGGATCGCGTGTTCGCCCTGCTGGCCGCGGCGGCCGCGCAACGCTTGGCCCCGCTCCATCCGCCCTTCACCGTCATCCAGGGCGGGGCGAGCGAGCCGCGCTGGGCCGAACGGGTGTCGGAGCCGCCGCCCGACCAGACCTATCTCGGGTTCGAGTCCGCGGCCCCCGCCGGGCCCGCGGCGGGGACTTCCTCCGCCCCCCGGCCGGCCGCGACGCCGGCGGGGGCGGTCGCCGCCCAGCCCGAAGTCTGGCAGCTCCACGCCACCTACATCCTGGCGCCGGTCCGCGGCGGCCTGGTCATCGCCGACCAGCACGCCGCGCACGAGCGCATCCTCTATGAAGAGGCGCGCGCCCGGCTCGAAGGCCAGCAGGGCGCCTCGCAGCAGCTCCTGTTCCCGGCCCTGGTGGACCTGTCGCGCGACCAGTTCGAGCTGCTGCTGGAGCTGGGGCCGTCGCTCCAGCAACTGGGCTGGGACCTGGCGCCGCTCGGGCCGCCCACGGTCATCATCCGCGGCGTGCCCGCGGGTCTCAGAGACGACCGTGCCGGGTCGCTGCTCCAGGACGTGCTGGACGGGGTGGCCGAGGAGAGCGGGCGGAACGCCCGCGACGACGTGGTCGAGCACCTCGCCCGCTCGTACGCCTGCCACGCCGCGGTGCGCGCCGGCGACCCGCTCACGGTCGAGGAGATGCGCGTGCTGCTCGACCGGCTGTTCGCCACCAGCCGCCCGCACGGGGATCCCCACGGCCGGCCGACCTTCGTGCGGGTCGAGCTGGACGAGCTCCACCGGCGCTTCGGCCGCGGCTGAGCCCGGCATGACCGGCCGGAGACTCATGCCGCGCGCCGCGACCACACCCGCCGGCGCGCGCGCCCCGCGATGAGCCCGCCGCGCGTCGTCGCGGTGGTCGGAGCGACTGCGACCGGGAAGACCGCCGTGGCCGAGCGGCTGGCCCGCGCGCTCGACGCCGAGATCGTCTGCGCCGACTCGCGGCAGGTCTTCGCGGAGTTGGAGATCGGCACCGGCCGCCCGACGCCGGCCGAGCGGGCCGCCTGGCCGCATCACCTGTTCGGGGCGCTGCCCCTGGGCCAGCCTCCGAGCGCCGGCTGGTACGCACGCGCCGCGGGCGAGGCGATGGCCGGCATCCACGGCCGCGGCCGGGCCGCGCTGTTGGTGGGCGGGTCGGGGCTCTACCTGCGCGCCGCCCAGCAGGGGCTGGCCGCCACGCCGCCGCACGATCCGGCGGTGCGGGCACGGCTGCGCGCCGAGCTCGCGAGCGCGGGACCGGAGGCCCTCCATGCCCGGCTCGCGGCCGTGGACCCGGCGGGCGCGGCACGGCTCCAGCCGCGCGATCGCCAGCGCGTGAGTCGCGCCCTCGAGGTCTTGGAGACCACCGGCCACCCGCTCGCCTGGTGGCACGATCGGGTGCCCGGGCCCCGCGCGACCTCGCGCTGGAACGTGATCGAGATCCGCATCGCGCCCGAGGCGCTGCGTTCGCGCATCGCCGCCCGCACCACCGCGATGTTCGACCAGGGGCTGGCCGAGGAGACGCGCGGCCTGCTGGCGGCGGGGCTGGGGGACGCCCTGCGCGCGCTGCGCGCCATCGGCTATGAGGAGGCGGACGCCCTGCTCGCCGGCGCGCTCGACCGTGCGGCCGCCGAGCGGCGCGTCAACGAGCGCACCGCGCAGCTCGCCAAGCGCCAGCGCACCTGGTTCCGCCACCAGATCGAGGCGGTGCGACTGGATGCGGACGGGATCGATCCCGACCGCGTGGCCGCGATGGCGCTCGCGGCGCTGGACGCCCCGGCCGGGCGGGGGTGACGCGAGGGTCGCGAACGCCCGACCGCACGCGCCCACGCGCGTGGCCGGGCGGCCCGGGCGGGGTGGCGGCATTGACAGCCCGGGACTCACGCACTAGTTTCAGGGGGAATCGGAGTCGGCAGTCCCACGCGGGCATAGCTCAGTTGGTAGAGCGCGAGCTTCCCAAGCTTGAGGTCGCGGGTTCGAGCCCCGTTGCCCGCTCCATCCCCTTCGTGGTCACGCGCGCCGGCCAGGGAGACCTCCCGGCCGGCGCGCGAGCGCATCCCGGCATGTCCACACCCGTCGTCGCCATCATCGGCCGCCCGAACGTCGGCAAGTCCACGTTCTTCAACCGCGTGCTCGGCACGCGGCGGGCGGTCGTGCACGACCGGCCGGGGGTCACGCGCGACCGCAACGCTGCCCGCGCCGAGTGGGCCGGGCACGCCTTCGTGCTGGTCGACACCGGCGGCTTCCTGCCCGCGGCCGCCGAGGGCCGCGACGCGGTGGTGCGGCGCCAGGCCGAGCTGGCCATCCAGCTCGCCGACCTGGTCCTGTTCATGGTGGACGGCCTCTCGGGGATGAGCGACCTCGACAACGCGATCGGCAAGAGCCTGCGCCGCCGCGGCGCCCCCTGCCTGATCGTGGTCAACAAGGTCGACAAACCCGGGGACGCGCTGGTGCACGAGTTCCACCGCCTGGGACTCGGAACCCCGCGCCCGATCTCGGCCGAGAACGGCTTCGGCATCGGCGACGTGCTGGACGCGATGATCGCCGCCCTGCCCGAGGCCGCGCCGGCGGCGGACGAGGACCCGCGCACCCGCCGGGTGGCGATCGTCGGCCGGCCCAACGTCGGCAAGTCCTCGCTCGTCAACGCGCTGCTGGGGGAGGAGCGGGTGGTGGTCGAGGCGACCCCCGGCACCACCATCGATCCCATCGACGCGCGCTGGGCGACCCCGTCGGGCGAGTTCATCCTGGTGGACACCGCCGGCATCCGCCGGCAGGCCCAGTTCGAGGACCAGGAGGAGTTCTTCGCCACCGTCCGCGCCCTGCACGCGCTGGAGCGCGCCCACATCGCCTGTCTGGTGGTGGACGCGGTCGAGGGGTTCCACAAGCAGGAGGCCCGGCTCGCGCAGCACGCGCTCGAGGCCGGTCGCCCGCTGCTGCTGATCTACAACAAGTGGGACCTGATCGAGGAGCGCGAGGCGACGTGGAAGGCGATGACCGCCGAGCGGGCGCGCCGCTTCCCGTCGCTGGCCGACCTGCCCGCGCTGCCGGTCTCGGCGACCACCGGCATCCACCTGCGGCGGCTGCCGGCGCTGATCCAGGAGCGCGTCCGGCAGTTCGAGCGCCACCTGAGCACCTCGGAGCTCAACCGCTGGCTGGCGGCGGTGCAGCGGCGGCGGCAGGTGCCGAGCACCCGCCTCGGCCGCACCCCCAAGCTCTACTACATGACGCAGACGTCCGAGCGCCCGCCCGAGTTCACGGTGTTCGCGAACGCGCCGTCGCATCTCAACGACAACTACCGGCGCTACCTCCAGCTGCGCTTCGTGGAGGACTTCGGGTTCCGCGGGGCGCCGGTGCGCCTCAAGTACCGCAAGAGCGAGTAGCCCGTGACGATGGCCGTGGCGGTGGCGCTGAGCCTCGCGAGCGGATACCTGAGCGGCTCGCTGCCGTGGGGACTGTGGCTGGGCCTAAGGGTGCGCGGCATCGACGTGCGCACGGTGGGCTCGCACAATCTCGGCGCGACCAACGTCTACCGTTCCCTCGGCCCCGGCCTCGGCATCGCGACCCTGGTGCTCGATCTCGCCAAGGGCGCGCTGCCGGTGCTGCTGGTGCCGGGCGGGAGCGCCCTCGCCGCCTTTCCCGGCGGCCGCGAGTGGTGCGCGGTGGCGGTGGGGCTGGCGGCGGTGGCCGGGCACGTGTGGACTTGCTTCGCGTCGTTCCGCGGCGGCAAGGGGGTCGCGACCAGCGCCGGCGTGCTGCTGGCCCTGGCCCCGCTCGCCTTCGGCGCGTTCGCGGCGGTCTTCGTCCTCACCGTGGCGCTCACGCGTTTCATCTCGCTCGGCTCGGTGCTGGGTGCGGTGGCCTTCGTCGTGGCCCTGGCGCTCGCCCCCGGGGGCATGCGGCGCCCGGCGTTCGCGCTCGGCGCCGCCCTGGCGGCGCTGGTGATCGTGCGCCACCGCGAGAATCTCGGCCGGCTCGTCGCCGGCACCGAGCGGCGGTTCTCGCTCAAGGGGGGAGGACGCGCATGAGCCGCGTCGCGGTGCTGGGAGCGGGCTCCTGGGGGACGACGCTCGCGGTGCATCTCGCCCAAGCGGAGCACGAGGTCCGACTCTGGGACATCGACTCCGCGCATCTCGACCAGATCGAGGGGTGCCGGGAGAATCGGAAGTTTTTGGCTGGCATCGCCCTCCCCGAGGGGATTAAGGTTCAGCCGAAACTCGAAGTCGCCCTGGACGGGGCCGAGTTCACGCTGTTCGTCGTGCCCTCGCACGGGATGCGCGGATGCGCCGAGCGGGTGGCGGCCACCGGGCTCAGCAGCCAGTGGGTCTGCGCCGCCAAGGGACTCGAGCTCGGCACGCTCAAGCGGATGACCGAGGTGCTGGCGGAGACCCTGCCGGGCGTGGAAGCGGTGCTCCTGGTGGGTCCGAGCCACGCCGAGGAGGTGAGTCGGGGGCTGCCGACCTCGATCGTCGCGGCGGCGGCCTCCGAGACGCAGGCCCGGCGCGTCCAGGAGCTGTGTGCCTCGCCGCGGCTCCGGGTCTACACCAACCGCGACGTCGCGGGCTGCGAATACGGTGCGGGACTCAAGAACGTGATCGCGATCGCCGCGGGGATCTGCGATGGACTGGGCTACGGCGACAACACGAAGGGAGCGCTGCTCACCCGGGGCCTGGCCGAGATCACCCGGCTCGGCGTGGCGCTGGGCGGGAGGCGCGAGACGTTCTACGGGCTCACCGGCATGGGCGACTTGATCACCACCGCCATCAGCCGGCACAGCCGCAATCGCCTGGTGGGCGAGCGGCTGGGGCGCGGGGAGACGGTCGAGCAGGTGCTCGCGGGCATGGTGATGGTGGCGGAGGGGGTCAACACCGCGCAGGCGGCCTATCAGCTCGCCCTCCAGCGGGGCGTGGAGACACCGATCACCGAGCAGGTGCGTTCGATCCTGCTCGAACGGAAGGACCCGCGCGCGGCGCTCGAGGCGCTGATGGCGCGCGAGTTGAAGAGCGAGGAATGGAAGGGGGACACCGGTCGTGTCGCCGCTCAAGACTGAACCCGAGCCGGATTCGAAGCTCTACCGCCCGATCAGCGAGGTGGCCGATCTGGTCGGCGTGAAGCAGCACGTGCTGCGCTATTGGGAGACCCAGTTCAGCATGCTGCGCCCGAAGAAGAACCGGGCCGGCAACCGCATGTATCGGCCCGAGGAGGTCAAGCTCCTGCTGCACATCAAGGAGCTGCTCTACGCGCGCCGCTACACCATCGCGGGCGCCCGCCGGACCCTCCTCGACCTGCGCAAGGAGAGCACGCCGCAGGTGGAGATCGGATTCGGGGAGGCCGACCGCAAGCTGGTGTTGCACGACGTCAAGGCCGAGCTCAAGCAGCTCGCCGAGCGGCTGAAGGAGCGGCGGCCCTCGCTCCGCGGGTAGGATCGACCGAGGCGGGGCCGCGCCGCGACTTGCGGGGACCCTCCGCGTCGCGTAGAGTCTCGCTCCCTGATCGGTCGGGGCGTAGCGCAGCCTGGTAGCGCACCTGCATGGGGGGCAGGTGGTCGCTGGTTCAAATCCAGTCGCCCCGACCATTTCTCTGCTCCGCGCCCGGTCAACCCCGCCCAATGCTCGCATGCCTCGGTTACCTGACGGCCGACCTGGCCGTGCGCGTCCTCCCGGTGGGCCCCGCCGACCGGCTGGCGAGGGGCCTGGCGCGGCTGGCGTTCGCCGTGCGGCCGCCGGCGCGGCGGCGCCTCGAGGCCAACCTGGCGCAGTGGCGCCCCGGCATGTCGGCCGCGGCGCGGCGCGCGACCGCCCGCGAGGCCTTCGAGCACTTCGCGCTCTCGCTCGCCGATTCGCTGCGCCTCGCGCGCCTGGCCCCCGCCGCCCTCGAGCGCGCCATCGAGGTGCGCGGCCGCGAGCACCTCGAGCACGCCCGCGCCTCCGGCCGCGGCGTCATCCTGCTCTCGGCCCACGCCGGCAACTGGGAGTGGGGGGCGGCCTGGCTCGCCTCGCACGGCCCGCCGCTCCACGTCGTCGCCCGTCCCCACCCGGATCGCCGGGTCGATCGGCGGTTCCACCGGCTGCGGCGGGCGCGGGGCGTGGGCATGCTGCCCGGCCGGCTGCTCTGGACCGGGGCGTCGCGCGCGCTGCGCCGGCGCGAGTGGGTGGCGCTGATGGCCGACCGCCGCGGCGCGCTGGGCCCGGTGTGCCCGTGGGCCGCCCTCCTGGCGCGCCGCACCGGGGCACTGGTGCTGCCCGCCCTGATGTTGCGCCTGGCGCCCGGCCGCTACGCCGCCTGCTTCGGGGCGCCGCTCTCCGCCGAGGCCTGCGCCGCCGGCGGTTATCGGGACGCGATGCGCCCGCACTTCGACCGCCACCCCGGACAATGGTTCGCCTTCGAGCCCCTGCCCGAGGGGCTGCTGTGACGGCGCGACGCGCGCGTCGCCCGCGCGCCGCGCGGTCCCGGGTCCCAAGCTGATGCGCGTCGCCGTGCTCATCCCCGCCTACCAGGCGGGCGCCCAGCTCCAGGACGTGCTCGCCCGCGTCGCGGCCCTGGCCGAGTGTTCCCAGGTGCTGGTGGTGGACGACGGCTCGACCGACGACACGGCCGCGGTCGCCCGCGCCGCCGGCGTGCGCGTGCTCGCGCTGCCGGTCAATCGCGGCAAGGGCCACGCGCTGGTGACGGGCTTCGCCGCACTCCCGGACTGCGACGCGGTGGTGACGCTCGACGCCGACGGCCAGCACCCGCCCGAGTGCGTGCCCGACTTCGTCCGCGCCGCCGAAGCGGGCGCCGACCTGGCGCTCGGGGTCCGGGTGCGGAGCGCGGCGATGCCGCCGCTGCGCCGGTTCGCCAACCGATTCTCCTCCGGCTGGGCGACCTGGCTCGCCGGGCAGTGCGTCGCCGACAGTCAGTGCG
>Ga0066709_100005782_pt1 | contig 10282 bp, 9 predicted proteins | sample GraSoiAngelo_158_FD_79665 | JGI IMG/M metagenome (GOLD analysis project Ga0066709, IMG submission 79665) | Grasslands soil microbial communities from the Angelo Coastal Reserve, California, USA - 14_1009_16_30cm | ecosystem: Environmental > Terrestrial > Soil > Grasslands | place: USA... | reverse complement strand
TGCTCGGCCTGGACGAACCCGTCGACGGCCTGCTCGTAAACGTCCAGCGCCTTGCGGCCCAGTTCCTTGCCGGTACCGAAGGCCTGGGTCGCGGTCTCGTTGAACTCGGTCATCATCGTCTCCTTAGCACATCTCGTTGTCTGCTAACACGCTAGCAAAGCAATTGCTAGCAGCCAACGTGACCGTGCCCACGCGGTGACCGGGGGCGGCGCGGTGACCGGGGGCGGCGCGTTGAGATCTTGGACGCGTCCACCCCCTGCAAGGGGTACTCGCGTCCAAGATCTCCGGGGGAGCCCGGCGCCGACCGGAACCGGCGGCCGGCGCCGGTACGTCCAACTCTCATGAACCGACGACTGCTGGCCGCGCTGGCCGCGACGCTGCTGCTGCTCCTGTCCGCGTGCGCCAACCGGACCGGAACGGCAGCCAACGGGACCGGAGCCTCGACGGAGCCGTCGCCCGCCGGGGTCACCCTGTCGCTGGTACGCAGCGGCGGGTTCGCCGGGGTCAAGGACGAGATAACCGTCGATCCCGGCGGCACCTGGACCGCCGCCGACCGCGCCGGCAACCGGCGTACCGGTCAGCTCACCGACGCGCAACGCATCGCGCTGCAGGGCCTGGCGGCCGATCCGCGGCTGCGCCAGGAAGCCGCCCGGGTGCCGAGCCCGACCAGCTGCGCCGACTTCTACAGCTATGCGCTGACCGTGAACGGCATGCGGATCAGCTTCGTCGACTGCCCGACCGACACCGACCGTCCGGAGGCGGCGCACGCGATCGTCATGCTGGTGACGCAGGCCGTCGGTACCTGAGGCTCAAGTGTGCTGCAGGCTCAGGTGTGCTGCGTCGCGATGTTCGAGGGCCGCCCGTAGTAGAAGGCCCGTACCCGCACCGTTGCGCTGCGCTGGTCCGCCAGCGTGAGCAGGCCGACCGAGGTGACGTCGGGGTCGAGCACCTCGGTCACGGTGTAGTCGGCGCTGCCCGGGGTGCGCAGTTCCAGGAGGTACCCCTCCTCGTCGCTGGCGTGGTCGACCCAGGTGAACCGCACCCCGCCGGCCGGCATGAGGGTGGCGACCAGGTCGGTGGGCGCGGCAGCGGCGGCGCCGGTACCCCGGATCGACCGCGCGGTCACCGGACCGCGCGGCAGCTTCCGCGGTGCCGCCCAGGGCTGGTCGCTCGGCTCGGCGTTGTCGTCGACCGGGCCGGGCGGCAGCTGCACCTCGACCGCGTTCGACACCGGCCCGAAGTACGGCCGGATCCGGTAGTGGAACGCGGTCGCCGGCATCAGGTCGGGATGGGTGAACGTGGTCTGCCGCGGGGGTACGAACTGCAGGATCGTGTACTGCCCGCCGGCCCCGGTGGCGAACTCGACCACCCGACCGGCCGCGTCCGGTTCACCGCCACGCCACGTCAACCGCACCGAGTCGGCCGAGGCGAGCGTGGCGGTCAGCTGCGTGGCACCCGGGGCGGACGACGGCGTCGCGCCACGCGGCGCGGTACCGCAGCCGGCCAGCGCCGCCAGGGTCAGCGCGGCGGCGACGAGTGTCCGCCTGATCACGGCACCACACCCTAGGTGCCGCCCGCCGGCCGGACAAGGACGTACCGCCAGACGGACATCTGGCATCATCTATCGGTGCGGCCGCGCCGGCTCAGGGGAGCGGGTGCCGGGCGGCCCAGGCGGCGACCTGGGTACGTGAGCTGAACCCGAGCTTGCTCAGGATGTTCTCCACGTGGCTCTCCGCGGTGCGCTGCGAGATGACCAGCCGGGCGGCGATCTGCCGGTTCGACATGCCCTCGGCGACCAGCCGGGCGACCTGGCGCTCGCGCGGCGTGAGCGGGGACGTCTCGGCCGGCGCGGCCGGCGCCGCGGGGACGGCTTCGTCGGCCATCGCGTAGGCCACCGCCTCGGGCAGCGAGAGCCGCCAGCCTTCCTGGAAGGCCGCCTCGAACGCCTTGTCGCCCAGCTCATGCCGGGCCCGGTCGAGGGCATCCGGTCCGCGGTCGCCGGAGCGGCCCGACGCGGCGCCGACGACGCCGACCGAGTTGCGGGTGCGGCTGCTCGCCCCGCGCAGCCGGGCCGCCCGCGTCGGGTCGCCCTCCGCGAGTGCCGCGCTGGCCAGCGTGTCGATCGCGTGCGCCAGGCCGAAGGTGTCGCCGAGGCCCTCCCGCAGCCGCAGGCTTTCCCGCAGGTACCCGGTCGCCTCGCCGGGCGCCTTGCGGGCCAGCGCGACGAGTGCGGAGACGCTCAGCGTGTGCGCGCACCACCAGTGCTCGCCCCGGCCCGCGCAGAACTCGCGGCACTGCGCGCACAGGGCGGCCGCCCGTTCGGTGTCGCCGTCCCGCAGCAGCACCGCGGCGAGGGAGAGCCGGGTGGCCACCAGGAACTCGGGGTCGCGCCGGCCCGCTTCGTCGTGCCGGGCCAGGGTCTCCTCCAGCAGGCGGCGGGCCTGCGGCAGGTCGTCACCGCAGCGCAGCTCGTAGGCGGCGCGCACGTAGGTCGCGCGGGTCAGCAGGAGCGGGTCGTGCAGCTCGCGGGCCAGCCGTAGCGCCTCCGCGCTGGGCAGCGCGCTCTCGGTCCGGTCGAGCTGGCTGACCAGCACCTGGGCGTAGGCGAGCAGCCCGCGCAGCCGGTCCGGGGTCGGCTCGGTGTACGCGTCGAGCGTCTGCTCCAGCCACTGCCGGCCCTCGGCGAGCGCGCCGCCGGCCAGCCAGTAGCTGCGCAGCGCCGCGGCGAGCTGGACGCCGGCCTGCGGATCGCCCTCGGTCAGGCTATGGCGCAGCGCGAGCCGCAGGTTGGGGTACTCGGCCCGGATCGTCCGGCACCACCACGGCTGGGCGGCGCCGAACCACTGCGCGTCCAGCCGCTCGGCCAGCCGCAGGCACCAGTCGCGGTGGCGGCGCCGCAACCGGGCCTGCTCGGCGGGATCGAGGCGGTCCAGGCCGTACTCCCGCACGGTTTCCAGCTGCCGGTACCGTGGCGTCGCGCTCTCCTCCCGCGCCACCACCGACTTGTCGACGAGCCCGACGAGCGTGTCGAGCACCAGCTCCGGCGGCAGATCGGCACCGGAGCAGACCGCCGCCGCGCCGTCCAGATCGAACCCGGAGAAGACCGACAGCCGCGTCCACAGCGCCCGTTCGGCCGGCGAGCACAACGCGTAGCTCCAGTCGAAGGTGTCGCGCAGCCGGGCGTGCCGCCGCGGGATGGCGTGCCGGCTGGACAGCAGCCGGAACCGTTGCCCCAGGCCGGACGCGAGCTGCTCCAGGGACCGGGTGCGCAGTTGGGCGGCGGCCAGCTCGATGGCCAGCGGCAGCCCGTCCAGCCGCTGGCAGATCGCCGCGACGGCACGGGCGTTGTCCGGGGTGAGGGCGAACCCGGGTACCACGGCGGCGGCGCGGTCGGCGAACAGCGCCAGGGCCGGGTACCGCACCGGATCGGTGTTGTCCGGCTCGCTCGCTGGCGGTACCGGCAGCGGCGGCAGCGTCCACACCGTCTCGCCGAGAATGCCGAGCGGCTGCTGGCTGGTGCACAGCACGGACAGTCCCGGAGCCGACCGCAGCAGCTCGTCGACCAGCGCCGCGCAGGCGTCGAGCACGTGCTCGCAGTTGTCCAGTACCAGCAGCAGTTCCCGGTCGGCGAGATGCTCGGCGAGCAGCTGCGGGGTCGGTACCTGGGCGGCGGACAGGACGGACAGCGCCTGGGCGACCGCGTACCCGACCAGCGAGCCGTCGGTGAGCTCGGCCAGATCGACCTGCCGGACGCCGTCGGCGAAGACCCGGCGCAGCTCGCCGGCGACCCGCACCGCGACCCGCGTCTTACCGGTACCGCCGGCACCGGTCAGCGTGACCAGGCGGTTGCCGGAGAGCAGCCGCTTGACCTGCGCAACTTCACGTTGGCGACCCACGAAGCTGGTCAACTCCGCCACCAGGTGGCCGGTCGGTCGGCGCGGGACGCCGTGCCTGCTATCCATCTCAGCACGCATCCTAGTCGACGCCTGGTAACGTCCCGGTCACTCAATGTTCGCCTGGAACGTCAGTGTCACCGTCGTGTAGGCGCCTTCGTGGACGTCCGCGGTGACCGGCGCGATGCGCGACATCAGCGGGCCGGTCGGCCGGGCCGGGCGCACCAGGTACCGGCCGGGTGCCAGGTCGACCCGGAACCTGCCGTCCTTACCACTCGTGACCGTCGTGACCGTGGCGTCGGTGTGCACGTCGAGGATGCTCAGCATGGTCGACACCGGCCGCGCCGGGCACGGCTTCTCCATGGGTACCGGACAGCCGCCGACCAGCATCGTTGTGCCGGCGATCCCGGTACCGGAGCGGGGTACGGGGGCGGCCGGCGCGGCGGGTGAGCCGGCCGCGGACGGCGACCCGGCGGCCGGAGCCGAGGCGGCGGGCGGCACCGCGCCGGCGGAGGAGGGTGCCGCGGCCGGACCGCCGGCGTGGTGGCTGCAGCCGGCCAGCGCGGCCAGGGCGAGGACCGCGCCGACGGCCGCGGCGGGCAACGTACGCATAACCTGTTGGACGCGGGAACTGCCGGTCCGGTTCCGCGGATCGCGCGGAACCGGACCGGCACGGTTCAGTGCAGCGTCGCCGGGACCGCCGACGCCGCGGCCGCCGGGCCCACCACCGCGGGCTCGGTCGCCTTGTGGGTACCGCCGGTGACCGCGAGCCCACCGGTCGGCGCGAACATGCCCACGTTGAACGTCGAGCCGCTGGGCGCCGCCGCGATCGCCACGATCGGGAACGCGTTGCCGCCGTTGCGGACCGAGGTGGAGATGTAGTCGCCGTACATCCGGCCCTGGCTGGTGTTGGGGAACCAGCTCAGGTTCATCGGCCCGGCCACCTGGGTCGGCGCGCTCCAGCTGGTGCCGCCGTTGGTGGACGAGATGAACCCGATGTCGAGCACGCAGGTCGACGCGGTGCAGGAGCGGTTCGGGTAGAAGTAGTACGTGATACCGACCCGGGCGCTGCCGCCCGAGGTGCTCCTGTCCACACCGATCCCCGGGGTGAAGTGGTCCATCGTGCTGGTGGTGGCGTCGATCGGTACCCGGGTGACCGCGCCCCAGGTCGAGCCGTTCGTCGACTTGGCCAGTACGACGTCGTTGGCCGGGCAGCCGGAGCGGAACCGGCAGTCCGACCAGACCACATAGGCGGTACCGGCGGAGTCGATCTCGGCCGAGGGCAGTGCCTCCTCGCGCTGCCCGCCGGCCGCGTCGTGGTGGCTGACCGCGGAGACCAGGACGCTGGTACCCCAGCTGGTGCCGCCGTTGGTGGAGCGGAACGAGCGGATCTGGTCACTGCTGGACAGGTACGGCACGACCACGGTGCCGTCGGGCCGCACGATCGGCTGGCCGCCCAGGCCGTGTGCCCGGTCGGCGGTCGCGCGTCCCGGACCCCAGGTCGCCCCGCCGTCGGTGGAGGTGCGCATCTGCATCAGGTTGCTGGCCCCGGTGTTGTCGTACTCGGTGTAGCAGTTGCCGAAGTGCGGGCTCGTCGGGGTGTTGTCGCAGGCGATCCAGTTCTTGTCGTTGGAGCCGCCCGCGGTGAGCACCGGGTTGGACCAGGTGGTACCGCCGTTGGTGGAGCGGCTGGTGACCACCTCGACGGCACCCCCGCGGATGCCCAGCGACGAGATCAGCCAGACGTTGTGCTTGGCGTCGAAGGCGACCGAGGCGTCACTGGCCGCGTTGTACCTGCCGCCGGTGTTCGTGGTGAGTCCGGGCAGCGAGCCGCGGGTCCACGTGGCGCCGCCGTTGGTGGAGGTGGCGAAGCCGGTGTCGGAGGACCCGCCGCCGGATATCCGGCCGATCTGGAACGCCGCCACGATCGTGTTGCCGTTGACGAACGTGTCCGGTTCGACCTCGGTCCGGTGCTGGGCCTTCGTGTCGGTGAACGGGTCGGTACTGACCCGGGTCACGGCGACGTTGGCGTAGGCCGTGGTCGCCGCGAACAGCATCGCCACGGCGGCTGCGGCGGGTACCGCGATCGCCAGTGCGCGAACGGGTCGCCTCATGGCATCACCTTCTTCGACTGCAGACGTAATCGACTAACATCGATATAGACTACGCCTTCGTCGGGTCGGTGCCGAGACTTGTTCAGCTTCCGCGTGGTTGCGGTCGGTGGGATCGTTCCCCCGAAAGGATGGCTCCTCGCGGGCCTGCCGTGCCGGGCGGCACCCGGTGACTAGCGTCGTCCCGGTGTCTGAAGGCCTCTGGTCCCGCGCGGCGGCTGTGCTCGGCGCCGTCGTGCTCGCTCTGGCTCCAGGGGTACCGGCGGCCGCCGACCCGACTCCCGGACAGGTGGAGAGCCAGATCAACGACGCGTGGAACGCGCTGGAACCGATCGTCGAGCAGTACGACCGGGTACACGCGCAGCTGCTCGCGACACAGGCCCGGATCGACGCGCTGCGCCGGCGGATCCAGCCGTTGCAGATGCAGGTCGACCTCGCGATGGCACGGGTGGGTGCGATGTCCGCCCGGCTGTACGAGACCGGGCCGGGGTCCCGCCTGGCAGCGCTGCTCAACTCCGGCAGCGCGGACACCGTCGTGGACCAGATGACCACGCTGGACGAGCTGGCCCGGCGGCGGACCGCCGAGGTGGCCGGCGTCGCGGTGCTGCGCGACCGGTACCTCGCCGAGAAGGCGCCGCTGGACGCGCTCACCGCACAGCTGGCGGTACAGGATGCGGAGCTGGCCGCCCGCAAGCGGGTCATCGAGACCCGGCTGGCCCAGCTGCAGCAGCTACGGCTCGCGGCGTACGGCACCGCCCGGGGCGCCCTGCGCCCGGTACCGTGCCCGCTGGAGTACCTCGGCGACCGCGGCAGCATCGTGGCGAAGAAGGCGTGCGACGCGATCGGCAAGCCCTACATCTGGGCGGCCGCCGGGCCGAACGGGTACGACTGCTCCGGCCTGGCGCTGGCCGCCTGGGGCAGCGTCGGGGTGACCCTCGGGCACTACACCGGCTGGCAGTGGCTGGCCGGTACCCCGGTCACCCGCGACGAGCTACGTCCGGGCGATCTGGTGTTCTACTTCCGCGACCTGCACCACGTCGCCATCTACGTCGGCGGCGACTGGGTGGTGCACGCGCCGCATCCCGGCGACGTGGTGCGGATGACCCACATCGACGCCATGCCGATCGCGGGGTACCGGCGCCCCGGCTGAGGCCGGGCATCGGTCACCGGTCAGGGGCGGCGTGCGGTGACGATCCAGGCGCGGGAGTCGAACCACACGCCGTCGTCGCTCAGCCGGGCGGCCAGTCCGGGCCGTAGTGGACGGGCTCCTGGACGTCGGTGAAGGTGACGCCGACGAACCCGGCAGCCGTCAGGATTCCGCTGACCGTGGGCGGATCGGCGAGCGAGAACGGATCGGGTCCTTCGCCCGCGACGGCCGCCGGTCCGCCGGATCCGCCGAGGGACCGGCGGATGGCAACGTCCCACTCGTTGCGCTCGCGGGCCTGCCAGACCATCATCACCAGACGGCCGGCCGGGCGCAGCGCCCGCCCGATGTTCCCGAACGCGGCGACCGGGTCGGCGAAGAACATCGTGCCGAACCGGCTGATCGCGACGGTGAAACGTGCCCGCGCGAAGCGGTACGCCTGTGCGTCGGCGTGCGCGAAACCGACGTTGCGCAGCCCCTCGGCCCCGGCCAGTCGGCGGGCGCGCCCGATCGCGGGTGCGGACGTGTCGACTCCGAGCGCGCTGCCCGCCTGAGCCGCCCGTGCGGCGTCACGGGTCGTCTGCCCGGTCCCGCACCCGATGTCGACAACGTGGTCGTCGCGCCGCACATCGCAGGCCCGGCGCAGTACCTCGTGGTACAGCCGCAGTTCGGCGTCGTAGTCGTACCGGGAAAAGTTCGCGGTCTCGGAACGCGCTCGTTCGGTCATTCCCGACCTGTTACTGCACGGACAGATGCACGTGGTTGAGATGGTTGCCGGCCACGGTTCCGTCGCCGTGGTAGGCCTTCCAGCCCGTCGCGGGAAGCCAGATCCGTTGGTACCAGATGACGTACAGCACCGCGAGCCGGTCGGAGTTGGCGAGGAACCAGGACGCGAGCGAGTCGCCGTACGCCTTGTCGCCGCCGGACGCGGGCACGTTCTGGAACCCGGTCGCGTTGGCGGAGAAGTCGCACGCCCGGCCCAGCGGATGCTCACCGCTGCTCTCGTTGCGGAAGCACGCCGTGTAGCGCGTGTACCCGGCGTTGCGCGCTTCCTGGTACGCGTGCAGCGTGCGCGGGGTCAGGCAGCCCGAGGTCGTCGGGTCCTTCACCGAGCAGGACTCCTTCGGCCAGCTGCCGTCCGGGTTGCGCGGCGCCGGGGTCGCCGAGGAACCGTGCGGAGCCGGCCCGGCCGCGCCCGCGTTGCCCAGCGCCTTCTCCAGGTCGCTCTTGCGCTTGTCCATGACCGCGACCTGGGCCGCCTCGGTCTGTATCTCGGTGTCGATCGCGGCCAGCTGCTCGGTGTAGGCGGCCTGCGCCTGGGCCAGGTCGCGCAGCGTCCGGTCGTCGTGGTCGACCTGGATCTGCAGGGTGGTCGCCCGGGCCAGCAGGTCGTCGGGGGTACCGCTGGACAGCAGCGCGGACATCCCGCTGAGCCGCCCGCCCTTGTACGCCGCGACGGCGATCGCGGCGGCCTGCGGGCCGAGCGCGTCCAGCTGGTCCCGGGTCTTCGCCGCCTGCACGGTCAGGTCGGCCTGGCGCCGCTTGGCCGCGTCGAGCCGGCCCTTGGCGTCGTTGTACGCACGGGAGGCGTCGGCGAGCTGGGCCTGCAGCGAGGACGGGGAGCCGTCGGGGGCGGTCGGGTCGGCCGACGCCCGGGCCGGCGCGAACACGGCGCCGGTCACCAAGAGTGCCGTGACGACCAGGAGGGACCGGAGGGTTCCGGGCACCACGGCATAGTACTAGCTGGGCCGGCGGGTAGCGAGCGGGCCGAGTGCTGCTCACTGTCCGTGGTGGTCAGCCCACCGGTGCGCCGACGCCTCGACCGGTGCAGGTTGCTCCGGAGTGCGACCGCGTCCAGTTCGCACCTCCGCTTGCGGTGGACTGTAGACACCGGCCGGTCCGGCAGGGTTCCATCGTCGGTGACGTATGTGGACGCGACGACGGTTCCTCGCGCTGGCCGGCGGGCTGGCCGGCGGCGCGGCGCTGGGCGGGTGCACCGAGCGGGCCGTCGTCGGGGTACCGGACCGGCTGCTCGTCGACACCGCGGCCGGCCCGGCCCTGGTGCGCGGGACGGCGGCCAAGCCGTTGGGCACCGCGCTCGCGACCCCGGCCGGTACCGGGGTGTGGGCGACCCGCGCGGCCGGCGCCGACACGGTACTGGAGAGCATCGCCCCGACCACCGGCGAGGCCACCGGCCGGGCGCTGCTGCCCGGCCGCTGGATCCCGCGCGTGGCGTCGCCCGACGGCGGCCTCGTGGCGCTGAGCCAGCCGCGCGACCCGGCCGGCGGCGACGGCCCGTACCGGCCCACCGGCCAGCACGTCTCGACGATCCTGGTCGCCGACGCGGCCGGTGTGCGGTACCGGCTGGAGCTGCCCGGTGATCTGGAGCCCGACGCGTTCGCCCGGGCCGGCGCGGCGCTGTTCGTGCTGGAGCGGCTGCACGGGCCGGACCGGTACCGGGTGCGCCTGGTCGACCTCGGCACCCGCGCCTTCACCGAGCTGCTGACCCGGGACAAGCGGCCGGTACCGGTCGGCACCGAGGAGCAGATGTACGCGACCGGCCGGGCGGCCGTGGTCAACCCGGGCGGCACCGTGCAGTACACGCTGTACCAGCAGGAGCGCGGCCCGAAGATCCCCGGCGAGAGCCCGGCGTTCGTGCACACCCTGGACCTCAGCGTCGGCTGGGCGTACTGCCTGGAGTTGCCGGAGTCGCTGGGCAACGGGCCGGCCGAGGCGCTGACGCTCGCCGTCACCCCGGACGGCCGGCGGGTCGCGGTGGCCGACCTGTCCAGCGGTCACCTGGCCATCGCCGACGCCGACACCCTGACCGTGCGGGACGACCTGGACATCCCGCACGGTACCGGCACCGCCTACGCGGTCGCCCGTCCGGCCAGCGAACTGCTGTACCTCGGCAGCGGCACGGACATCGCGGTCGTCGACCTCGGCATCCTGCACACGGTGGCGCGTTGGCCGGCCGGGGGACCGGTGCGCGGCCTCGCGGTCAGCGCGGACGGCACCCGGCTGCTGGTCGGGTACCCGGGCGCGGTCGGCTGGCTCGACAGCGGCAGCGGAAAGCCGCTGGGCCGGGTGGCGCTGCCCGGCCTCACCGAACTGCGCCGCACGGTCTGAGCACC
>Ga0066709_100005779_pt1 | contig 10284 bp, 5 predicted proteins | sample GraSoiAngelo_158_FD_79665 | JGI IMG/M metagenome (GOLD analysis project Ga0066709, IMG submission 79665) | Grasslands soil microbial communities from the Angelo Coastal Reserve, California, USA - 14_1009_16_30cm | ecosystem: Environmental > Terrestrial > Soil > Grasslands | place: USA... | reverse complement strand
GTCTCCTCCACCGGCCTCGTGACGGGTGCCGCTGCAGGCGCGGTCACGATCACGGCGACGAGCGAGGGCAGGACAGGCAGCGCCGCGATCACGGTGAACCCGGTCCCGGTGGCGTCGGTGAGTCTCAGCCCGACGACGCTGAGTGCGGCGGTCGGGCAAGCAGTGCAACTCACGGTGACTCCGCGGGATGCGAGCGGCAGCCCGTTGAGTGGGCGAGTGGTGACGTGGTCGACGAGCAATGCGGCGATCGCCACTGTGACCGCGAGCGCGCAGGTGACCGTTGGCGTAGTCACGGGTGTGGCGGCCGGGTCGGCCACCATCACGGCCACGAGCGAAGGAAAGAGTGCCACCGCCACAGCTACGGTCACGCTCGTGCCCGTTGCCTCCGTCGCGGTGACTCCGGCGGCGGCGACCATGACAGCCGGCGGCATGCAGCAGCTCTCGGCGGTGACTAGGGACGCGGCCGGCAACACGCTCACGGGCCGGGTCGTCATGTGGGCGAGCACCAACACCACGGTCGCCACCGTGAGCAGCGGCGGCCTCGTCACAGGACAGGCCGCAGGCTCGGCGACAATCAGCGCCGTTAGCGAAGGCAAGAGCGGCACGTCAGTCATTACGGTCCAGGCACCCCCGCCGGGAACGCATGCAGGCCATTACGTCGCGACGAGCGGTACAGCGGGCGGCGATGGTAGCGCGGGGAAGCCGTGGGATTTAGCGACCGCCCTCGCCCAGCCGGTCGCCGTGCAGCCAGGGGACACGATCTGGCTGCGCGCGGGCACCTACCGTGGCGCGTTCACCAGCCGGCTGACGGGCTCGGCGGGCGCTCCGATCATCGTGCGGCAGTATCCGGGCGAGCGGGCCACCATCGATGGCAACCTGCTCGTTCAGGGAGGCTACACCTGGTACTGGGGGTTCGAGGTCATGAGCTCCGTCCTCGCCCCTCAAAACCTCATGGCCGTCAATGTCCTCGGGCCCAGTACGAAATTGATCAACTTGATTCTCCATGATGCGGGAGGCAACGGCATCGGCGACGAGCAGGTCGTTGGCACCGAGACATATGGATCGATCATCTACAACAACGGGCGCCAGCGAGTGGTACCCGGTTACGCGCACGGGATCTACATCCAGAACGACGTGGGCACCAAGGTGGTGAGCGACAACTTCTTCTTCGATAACCTCGGCGTCGACGTCCACGTGTACGGCACCGCCGCGCTCCTCCGGAACATGCAGTTCCTGTACAACGTGGGCATCAATACCTCGCAGGCCGGGATGGACGGCGCGGGTTGGGTGCTGCGCACCGTGGTCGACTCTTCGATGGAAAATCTCCTCTTCCAGGGCAACATGATCTATGGCAACCCCGCGAGCAGCGTGCTCGCCCTCGGCCCAAACAACCCGGCCGGCCACGACTTGACCTTTATCGACAACTACGTGTGGGGCGGTATTACTGAATTCATACGGTGGACGAACTTGCGGGTGACGGGGAATACGTTTGCGGGGAAGACAATGCGCCTCTTTGTCAATTCGTCCAGCTATGCAACGACACCGGCGTATGTGGTCGACAACAACAGCTATTTTGCTTCAACCACGCGACAGTACATCCCAGAATTCGATATCTGGCTGAATGAGGTTACGCAACCTCTTCTCGATTACAGCCGCTGGCAGGCGACTACCGGGTACGATCAGCACAGTACCCTCACGACGTCCGCTAGCGGCAAGCCATCCACGAACCTGGTCTTCGTGCGGCCCAACCAATATGAGGCCGGGCGGGCGAACATCGTGATCTATAACTGGCAGCAACTAGCGGCGGTGCCTGTAGATGTGTCGAGCATCCTCCGTGGTAACGACCAATACGAAGTGCGCAACGTCCAAGACTTCTTTGGCGCACCAGTGCTCAAAGGCATCTACCAAGGGGGGACCCTAGCGATTCCCATGACGGCGGTCACCCCACCGGTGCCCCTAGGCGGCTGGCCAGGCCCTACCCCGCCGCCCACCGGCCCCGAGTTCAACGCCTTCGTCCTCCTCCGCACGGGGCCCTGACGGCAGCCGAACCGCTGCTCGACCGCTCCGCTCCGTCTCACGACGCCGGCGCCTCCCGGACGAGTTGAAGCAGCTCCCGGGCAAGCCGTCCGTACGTGGCCTCGAAGCTGAACTGTCGCTCGACCTGTTGGCGCGCGCGCAGACTCTGGCTCCGCGCCATCCCGAGGTTCCCGAGCAGCATTCGACAGTGATCCGCGAGCATCGGGTCCTGCTCCGCTAGCAGCAGCCCCGGCCCGGCCTCGAGTCCCATCCCAAAGACCGCGTCCGGCGTCGCTACGATCGGCACGCCCACCGCCATCACCTCGATCAAACGGCTTCGAAACCCATACGTGCCTCGCCAGGGACACAGCACGACGCGCATGGTGGCGAGCACCTTGGCCACGTCGCGAACGAATCCGGTCACGTGAACTCGGGGATTTGCCTGCAGTGCAGTGATCTCGGGGGGCGGATTCGCCCCGATAATCCAGAACTCGGCGTCCGGGACGTCCCGCCAGACCAGCGGCATGATCTGCTGGACACACCGTAGGACGCTCAGGCAGTTCAACCGTCCACCCAGGCCGCCGTAAAACGCTACACGCGGTGTCGTCACTGGTGACCAATCGTACGCCCATTTCGTGAGATCAATGCCCATAGGTGCGACGACAATGGGCTTTCGGGGAAGCACTGATCGCGCGTATGCAGCCTCCCCAGCACTGATAGCGATGAGGGCGTCGAATTCCGTCCAGGCGGCCTCTTCGCGCCGTCGATATGCACGCACCCGCCGCTTACGGAACGGTTTCACCCACGCAGGGGCCAAGTTGGTAAGCTCGCTTTCGTAGGCCTGCCAGAGCACGTCGTGCATGTCGAGCACGCACGGAATCCCCGCACGCCGGAACGCGCGTACGCTCTCGTGCGTGTGCCAATACTCGAACAAGACCACGTCATAAGAACCGCCGCAGTGCGCCGCTACCCGCGCCGCTGAAAGGTCGACTTTGCCGAGCGCGTAGTTCGACGCCTTGAGACCCGTGCCCACGCTGTAGAGCATACCAGCGAGCTTGTGCCACACCCGGGCAAGACCCTGCCGCTGCGTGATGGACGGTAGGGCAATCACACGATCCACGAGTGCTGCTGTCTCCCGTCGCGTCCGAGTCGCTTCGCCTGGTGCGCAGACCGTCAGAAGTGTGGTATCGAAGATCGGGTGGAGGGCGAGCAGCGTGTTGTAAACCCTCACTTGCTGACCTGCTGTCCGGGGATACGGGTGGACGCCGGAGACCACCAGCACTCTGGGTTTGTGCTGGCTGGTCACGGCGCCGTGCGCGATGCAGTTGCTGGTCTTATGTGGCCGCTCGCCGGTATGGCAAAGGCCAGTCCGAAAAGAAGGGACGGCGCAACGATCCGCATCGCCATGTGCGACATCGTTAGCATGCTCCAGACCAAGAGTGCAGCGACTAGAGCCTTGTCATTCGCAGTCTGAGACGCTCGCATCGCCCGGAACATCATCACGAAGAGCGCCACCAGAGCCGCGGCGCCCAGCAAGCCGTGCTCAGCCAGCAGTCGGGTAGGCTCAGTGTGGGCCAACGCTCCGCGTGCGTGATAAACATCACCTCCGCCGGGCCCCACCCCGCCGAGCGGATGCGCCAGGAAGACCTCCACGTCTTGGCGGACCAGGACGTCGCGTCTCGTCGGACTCACCACCTGAAATCGTGCGCCGAGCCTGCCCTCCGTGAACTGCTCGAGCCGCGGCACGATGATGTAAGCAGCCGTCGCGCCGCATGCACCGGCCGCCAAGATGAGCAGCATCCGCGCGCGGGGATCCCGTAGCAGGTACCACGATCCCGCGATAACCGCTCCTCCCGCCGAGTACAAGCCGCCGCGCGAAAACGTCATCGCGCTCTGCGTCGCGAAAAGCAGGGCGAGTGCAATCATCATCAACCTGAAGAGAGTCGTGCGCCGAGGACCTACGCCGGCGAGGAAGGCAAGGACGGCGCCTAGGCCGAGAACCGTAGACACTTGATTCGGTCCGTACCCACCGCTGGTCACCTTGTTCGAATTGAGGGTAAAGTTAAGAGTCGGGGCGGCGACGGTGTTGTACACGGCGACCGCCACTATCGCCACCAGCGGCCCCGCCAGTGCGATAACCGTGTTCGCCCACTGGCGTTTGCTTAGCCGAATCTGAGACAGGAAAAGCACGCTCATCGCCAGAGCCGCGGGGCCGGACAACTCGAAGCTGATCTGTTGTCGAGCCTCATCAGATAACAGCTGGTACGGGGCGAGCGCGATGGACGGCAGCAGAAGGAGAAAATACACCACCGGCAGCAGCCGAGGCTGAACGGGTCGCAAGCGCGCGAGGGCGATGGCGAAGATCAAGATTACAGCGTACTTGCCGCTCTCCCAGAAGAGCGCTGCCCCACACATCCGCCAAAGCACCTCCGAACCGGCGATATAGGCAGCCGCGTACACCACTCGATCAATCCGTCCACCCATCGCCAACAGCGCCGCGACCGCGATTGTCAGAGCGGCGTGCGCGGTGGCGGCCCCGGGGACGCTGTGCAACAGAAGCCCCAAGGGGACGTGAAGGCCTGTGAACAGGACGATGCGCCACGCCGGCGAACCGTCAGTCCAGACTACCGGTGAGCGTGCGCCGTACACCGCACCCGTCACAGATAAGCGCGCGGCGGCAAGAGGCCTCACCGCCAGCTCCCACCCGGCGGCTGCGACCGGTCGCTACTCATGAACCGTCAAGGGAGCCCAGGCGCGACATACGAAGCCGCCGATCGTTTCGCGCCACCCCTCGATGGAATGCTCGCGGGCCGTGCTAACGGCTCGCTCGGACATCGCCCGGTACCGAGACGGTTCTTCCAAGCACACGCGCACCGCGCGCGCCAAGGCTTCCGGCGACGCCTGGTCCAGGAGGACTCCGCAGCCAGTTGCGAGCAAGTGCGGTAACACGGACACCCGCGTCGTGATAACGGGGAGGCCACAAGCGAGCGCCTCAAGCACGGCTTTCGGAAAGCCCTCGGACGCGCTCGTTGGTAGGCAGAAGATGTCTGCAGAGCGCAGCAGCCGTAGCACCTCGTCGTGCCCAACCTGTCCGTGAAAGATGACCTGCCGCTCCAGCCCGAGCTCGGCGGCCACGCGCCGCAGGTCCACCAGATCTGGTCCGTCGCCGACAACATGCAACCGAACGCGCGGATACTGGTCGACGAGTAGCGACAGGCTCCGAATCGCGATCTCGGTTCCCTTCTCGCGAATTTGCCGCGACACTGTGATGAGTTGCGGACCACCGTCCGTCGGGGCATCACGCACGGATGCGCAGGCAGCCAGTTCTTCGGCCGTGAGACTGGTCGAGAAGACCCAGTGGACTCTCTCGTTCAACCGCGACGGTGGACTCGACCCGCCGCCCGTTGCCAACATGATATTTCGCCCTCCGGCGGACCGCTCCATGAACCAGCGCCAGAAATGCTCGGCCGCCGTCCGCTGAACCAGCCAGTTGCCACAGTGACGTACGAGGAGCGGTTTTCGCAAGCCCCACGCAAGCAGCATTCCGAAGGTTCCGATGTCACCTGGAATGACAGCGTGCACGGCCTGCGCCTGGAGCGCCTCCCGGAGCAGGGTAGTTCCGTTGCGGAGAAGCCAGAACGGCAGCGCTAGTTTACGTCGTGCCCCCGTGCCCAGTGGCACGGTAAGCGGCACAACAGTCAAGTTGTGGCCTATGAGCGGAACCTCCCCAGGATGCCGGCTCGAGCCAATACATGGCACCACCACCCTTGTTGCTTCGAACAGTTCCGAAAGCGCCTTGATCTGGAACGGGAATCCGCCGTTCGTCGCGTAACCGGACCGCGCGGCGGCCGACGACCAACAGCACTTGTGCGAGAAGACGGTTAGCTTCATCGATCCGCCTCCGACGGACACCCGAACGTTGTTCATCAGGATGCGGAGCGTAGAACTCAAGGGACCGCGCCTCGTCCCCGCACCGCTACACCAGATTGTCACAAACATGCAACAGTCATCTGCGGCAGGGCGCCCGCCATTCCCAGCGCTCCGGAACTAGCTATCTGTCCGCACTGCTGTGACGGCCGGCATACGGTGCAGTTCTTGCGCCAGGAGCGCAGCACGCGGTTTCGACCAACTAGGCGTCGACGAGCTCCCTAAGTGGCCTGATCCGGTCGGCAACGTGCTCTTGGAGGCTTGGTGCAACCGAGTCTAAGACTCTTGTACAGACTCTATTACGGTAAGGCTCGCCGCATAGTCAGAGCTGTCCTCAGGCGGTTCCTTCAACAGAGGCGACGCGTGTTTTTGGGGCCGCTCCGCCGATGGGTCTGCGAAGGGAACCTTGAGAACGTACTGGGCATCTATGAGCTACACGTCCAACAAGTGTTTCACACGACCCTGATGCAAGGAGACGTCGTCTACGACGTCGGTGGACATCATGGGTATCAGTCCCTGCTGGCGAGCAAACTTGTTGGCGACACTGGTCAGGTCTATGTGTTTGAGCCGCTGCCCGAGAATCGCGATGCGATTGCTCGAGTCGTGTCGGCCAACGGCTGCCGCAATTGTAGCGTGGTAGGAGCCGCAGTTTCGGACCGGGTCGGCCGGACGCCACTGTTCCTAGGAACCAATGACACTCAGCCGTCCCTTTTGACTGAGCAAGGGCTTTCCGTGATCGTCGAGACGACGACACTCGACGGCTTCGCTTCCGAACACCGAAGACCGACCCTCGTGAAGATAGACGTGGAGGGCGCGGAGCACCTGGTCCTGCTTGGCGCGCGGCACCTACTCGAGACAGATCCTCCAATCACATGGGTGATCGAGCTACACACAAGCGCGATCCGGGAGCCGGTGCGAAGGATGCTCCACGACCACCGGTACCAGGTCGAAGACCTACCACCCGTGATTCCGCGCCCTTCTAGCAGCGTCCGTCACATCATCGCAAGACGAAGTGACGTAGCCACGCCCTGACTTCATGCACCGGCAAGAGTACCATGAGGGTCAGTTGGGCGGCAGGGCGAAAGGAGGCGGCACATCCTGTTAGATGCAACGAGCGCATGTCTGAACCCTCGTACGGCCGAACCGGCTGCTGCGGCCGGGCGGCACGTTAGTACGAGACCACACATCATCGCGCTCCTACCACGCGGCGAGGCGATCCGCAACTTTGTGTACAGCGGCGCGCTTGATCAAGTACTGGAACAGACAGATCTCACGGTCCTGTCGGTCATCCCAAGCGACAGCATCGGTGCATTGCTCCATGCTCGTTACCCAAGCGTGATCCCGCTGGACACTAGGATCAAAGAGCACCGGATCGTCTCCTCCTTGCGGGACATCCTCGATATGGCGCATGGCCGGTGGCTGTGGACGGCCGCAGCACGTCAGCGCTGGCGGGTCCACGACGTGGAAGCCACGACCGTAGGTGCGCGGATGAAGCGCCTCCTGAAAAAGTCCGCATGTTATCTGTTCGCCTCCCGGAGAGGAGTCGAGGCGTTGTCGCAGGTCGAGCGTGCGGTCAGTGGCTGGTTCCGCACGAGCGACCAGTACTTGGAGCTGTTCCGGCGGTGCAAGCCCAGCTTGGTATTCAACGGCTCACATGTGCATGCAAGCAGCGCCATCCCACCTGTGCAGGCAGCCCAGCGCCTCGGTATTCCGACGGCCGCATTCATTTTCTCATGGGATAATCTCACCTCACAGGGGCGGATCATCCCTCCTTACGATTACTACCTGGTGTGGAACTCAGCGCTCCGCGACCGCCTGCTCGACATCTATAGGAACGTGCGGCTCGACCAGGTATTCGTGACAGGAACGCCCCAGTTCGACCCGCACTTTCACCCAAGCACCTACTGGTCGCGAGAGGATTTCTGCGCGCGGGTACGCGCTAACCCCGCGCGGCCGATCGTCGTCTACACGACCGGTATGGCTAACCATATGCCGGGTGAGCCCCGGATCGTGCAAGGAATCGCGGACATGCTGCGGTCCATGAGCGACTTCGGTCCGCCGCAGCTGCTGGTACGAGTCTATCCGAAGGATCGGACCGGCCGCTTCGAGGAGCTCAAACGGACCCACCCGGAGATCATTTTTCCTGAGGTTCCTTGGGAATCCGCTTGGCTTACGCCAAGGATCGAGGACACAGCACTACTCGCGAACACTCTGCGCCATGCGGCAGTGGGCATTAACGTCGCATCGACGATCTCGCTTGAATTATGCATGTTCGACAAGCCAGTCATCAACGTCGCGTACAACCCACCGGGCGTGAATGTGGAGCCTTCGGACTATCGGCGGGCGTACGACTTCGATCACTATCGCCCGGTTGTCGAAAGCGGCGCCGTGACGCTCGCGCGCAGCGAAGCCGAAATGTCGGACCTGCTGTGCCGTGCACTGCACCGGCCTGACGAGCTCAGCCCTAACCGCCGGCGCCTGCTGGGGTCGATGTTCGACGGGACCCTCGACGGCCGCTCCGCCAACCGCGTGGCTGATGTCCTCTGCCGTCTAGCCGCGGGCGAGCACGCGAACGGCTGACTCCCCGTCAGCGCGCCGCTGCCGCACGTCGTGACGCCCAGCCTCAGCGCCGTCCCGACCACGTACGACCGCGGCAGAGTGTTCATCAGGTTTGGTTCCTCACGGCGTCCCCACGCGACGGCCGCGCCCCCGCACAGCACTCCAGGACGGCTGGTCGCACATCAAGCCGAGATTGATCCATTGCCACACGTAAAAGCTGTTGTCGCCGTCCCCGTCGACGTACCGCTGCCATACGTTCAACACACGCTCGCGCTGTAGCCACCGCCCCCCGACTGCCCGCAGCGCTAGGTCGATGTTGGCATATGCCCAGTCCCGTAAGGGCCCCCGGAGCCATTCGCGTTGCGGCGTCTGCACAGGACGCTTGGGCGCCTCCACGACCTCATTCGGCAGCAGCCGCCGTGTGAGGTCGCGCAGCAACCACTTCCTTATGCCCCCCTGCAGCTTGCGTTCGGCCCGTTGACGGAGTGCCAACTCGACTAGTCGGTGATCGAGGAATGGCTCCCTGAGTTCCGTGGAATGCTGCATCGACACGCGGTCGTTGAAACGCAGGGCGCGTGGGATCTTCGTGTACCTCACGTCGCGGTACTGCAGCCGACGGAGGCCGTCTGGAAACCTAGCCGGTACGTCGAGGGTCTCAGCCAGAGTCCGGAACTCGGCCATGAGGCAGGCCGGTTTGACCACCGCTTGCCCCGTCCCCTGGACGACCGCGGCCGACCCGTTGTGGTCCGCCGTCACGTAGTAATCGTAGCCGGCCCACTGCTCGTCCATGCCCTGACCGTCGAGCAGCACCACCACTCCCTCGGCCCGTGCTTGCGCGAAGAGGCGACTGTAGGCGAGTGTAGGCAGCCCACCGAAGGGCGCATCCTGATGTAGCTGGACAGCAGCGGCGAGCTGCGGCACAGCTTCGGGGGCGAGATGACAGACGACACTCCGGTGCCGCGTCTGCGCAAGCATCTGCTTGACCCAGGGCAGCTCGTCGTACCGAGAATCACCAGTGACGAACGTGAACGCTTTGACGTCACTTCCCGACCCCTGCACCGTCTGCACCAGGCCCAGTAGCGTGGAAGAATCGAGCCCGCCGCTGAGGTTTATCCCGACGGGCACGTCGGCGCGAAACCGCAGTGCCACACTTTCCTTGAGCAATGCCAAGTACTCGTCCTTCACGTGCTCGAGCGGCCGATCATCCCAGTCTTGGCCGACTCGGTCGGCGAGGTCGTACCAACAGGCGACACGGGTGCGCCCGTGCTGCCAGGTGAGCTTGTGTCCCGCCGGAAGCGATCGAATCGACTTCCAGAATGTTCGGTCGGAGTAGTCACTGAGCCCGCCCGCGAGATACGTGGCCCAGGCCACATCATCGGGCTCGGTAGCCACACCGCCAGCCCTGAGCGCCGTCGTCTCGCTGGCAAACACCAGGCCGCCACCCGGCAGCTCTGAGTAGAACAATGGCTTCACGCCGAAGCGGTCACGAGCGGCGAGAAGGCGCATCTCCCGCGCGTCCCACAGGAGGAACGCGAACATTCCAATCAGCCGATCCAGACACCCGTCGCCCCACTGCGCGTATGCGGCGAGGATGACCTCCGTGTCGGTCCGCGTGCGGAAGGGGTACGCGCTCAGCTCGGCGCGGAGCTCGAGGTGGTTGTAGATTTCACCGTTGAAGGCGATGCATAGGCGGCTGTCGTCCGACACCATCGGTTGGTGCCACGCTGGCGTGAGGTCTGGGATGCTCAGGCGATGGTGACCCAGCGCTGCGAGACCAGACGG
>Ga0066709_100005777_pt1 | contig 10284 bp, 7 predicted proteins | sample GraSoiAngelo_158_FD_79665 | JGI IMG/M metagenome (GOLD analysis project Ga0066709, IMG submission 79665) | Grasslands soil microbial communities from the Angelo Coastal Reserve, California, USA - 14_1009_16_30cm | ecosystem: Environmental > Terrestrial > Soil > Grasslands | place: USA... | reverse complement strand
GAGAATGTTGTAATAGCTGGCAGCATCACGGTTCAACAATCGACGACTTCGAAACGGAGGAACACATCAACTGGCAGACACAAAGCAGAAAGTGACAAGCGTCCTGGTGACTGGCGGAGCCGGCTACATCGGCAGCCACACTGCCAAGGCGCTAGCTCGCGCCGGGTACAGTCCCGTCGTTCTTGACGATCTCAGCGCCGGACATCGTGCCGCGGTGAAATGGGGGCCGCTAGTCGAAGGCAATCTCGCCGATGGCGACCTGCTCCGCAGCATCATGCGCGAGTACAAGGTTGGGGCGGTGATCCACTTCGCCGCCAGCCTTCTCGTTAGCGAGTCCATGACCAATCCCCAGAAATATTTCTGGAATAACGTGGTCAACACCCTCAAACTGCTCGACGCCATGCTGGAAACAGGGGTCAAGCATATCGTCTTCTGATCCTCCGCCGCGACCTACGGGACTCCCGAGAAAGTACCGATTCCCGAGGATCACCCGAAAGACCCAATCAACGCCTACGGTGAAAGCAAGCTCTCCATGGAACGGGCCATCAAGTGGTACGGTCTGGCGTACGGCATTCGCTGGCTGGCCTTGCGCTACTTCAACGCTGCGGGCGCCGATTCCGAAGGCGAGCTGGGAGAAGACCACGATCCTGAGACGCACCTGATTCCTGTCGTCATCCATGCGGCCCTGGGCCGGCGCCCTCACGTCGAGGTCTACGGCACCGATTACCCTACTTCAGACGGAACGCCGATCCGCGACTACATCCACGTCACCGATCTGGCCGACGCCCACGTGCGGTCCCTCGAGCGTCTTACGGAAGGCGGCGAAAGCGAGGCTCTGAACCTCGGTACCGGCGTCGGCACCACGGTTCGCCAGGTGATTGGGGCAGTGAGCCGCCTGGGGAACCGTGTTCCCTTCCGTGACGCACCGCGTCGCGCCGGCGACCCGCCTGCGCTCGTCGCCGATCCCAGCCGCGCGTTTAAGAGACTCGATTGGCGGCCGAAGTACTCTGACCTTGACTCAATCGTGATGAGCGCCTGGAAGTGGCATTCGGCTCGGGCTCGCTCAACGGCGCCATAGCGCCGATCGACGCTGTGCACGGGCCGGTCCTCGGCGCGCCCGGTCACACGACGATTTCAAATCGTGTGATGCCATGAAAACGATAGATGCCATATTTCTCCGACAAGCGAATTGACTTGAAACGGATCAGTCCGCTCAGACTTTGACTTTGGGCTTACCCCGGCCCTAAACTGGCCGCATCCCTCTCTAAGAGACCAGGAGGCTAACCCCGATGCCGACCGCTTTATCGCCGACCTCCGTAACGGAAACCGTGGCCGCCGCGCTTGACGCGCTCGAGATCGAGCTGCCTTCCTGGGGATTCGCCGACACTGGCACGCGCTTCGGCAAATTCCTTCAGCCCGCGGCCAGAACGATCGACGAGAAATTCTCAGACGCCGGACAGGTTCATAAATTTACTGGCGCCTGTCCGACGGTGGCGCTGCATGTGTTGTGGGATGTGCCGGAAGGGACTAATCCGGCGGAGATCGGAAAACTAGCCGAGAAGTTCGGCGTGCGTCCGGGCTCCATCAGCCCTAACGTCTTCCAGGACCAAATCTACAAGCACGGATCGCTGGCCAACGAGCAGGAATCAATACGCCGTCACGCTCTTAACCACATTCTGGACTCGGTGCGGATAGCGCGCGAGATCGGCTCTCGCGATGTCACGCCCTGGTTCGCGGACGGCTCGAACTATCCGGGTACCGCGAACATACGCGCCCGCAAGCGCTGGATGGCTGAGGGACTGAAGCAGGCGCACGACGCGTTGGGACCGGACCAGCGCCTGCTTGTGGAATACAAACCCTTCGAGCCGGCCTTCTATCACACGGATATTGCCGATTGGGGAATGGCGCTCGTACTCGCCCGCGCCGCCGGACCCAAGGCTCGCGTTCTCGTGGATACGGGGCATCATTATCAGGCGCAGAATATCGAACAGATCGTAGCCTGGCTGCTCGATGAGAACATGCTGGGCGGCTTCCATTTCAATGACCGCCGTTATGCCGACGATGACCTGACGCTGGGCTCGATCGATCCTTATCAGGTCTTCCGCATCTTTGCCGAGATCCGGTTCTATGAATACGAAACGGGGAAGCGCGCAGATATCGCCTATATGGTGGATCAGAGCCACAACCTGAAGGGGAAGATCGAGGAGATGATCCAGACCGTGGTCACCGCGCAGGAACTCTACGCCAAGGCCGCTCTGATCGATTTCCCGAATCTGGTCAAAGTGCAGGATGGCCAGCGCCTGATCGATGCCGAGAATATCTACAAGGACGCCTTCAGCACTGACGTGCGCCCTGCTGTGCGAGCCTGGCGGCGCGGGCGAGGTCTGGCGGAGGACCCCCTTGCTGCGTTCCGCCAGAGCGGGTATATGGAACGTATCGGCCGCGAGCGCGCCGGGCGGGCTTCAGCCGCAAGCAGCTATGCGTGAGCGCAGAAAAGAGCGGCAGGAGCGCACACAATACAAGTTCCTCAATCACCATGAAGACCACAACCGATCTTCGCTACCTGCAGGATTTCTGGGATCCCGAGGTTGCGCGCGAGCTCGATGAAGCTGAACTTCTCCGTTACCGCTCCAACCTTCTCGGCGCGGACCTGCGGATCACCAACTTCGGCGGAGGGAACACCAGCTCGAAGATTGTGCAACCCGATCCCCTCGACAGCCGCGACCAAACGGTCCTCTGGGTAAAAGGAAGCGGAGGCGACTTGGGCAGCATCGCGCGCGGCGGTTTCGCAACACTGTATCTCGAGAAGCTCCGCGGGCTCGAACATCGCTACCGCGGCAAGGAGTACGAAGACGAGATGGTGTCCCATTATCCCCTTTGCGTCTTTGGCAGCAACAGCGTGGCAGCCTCAATTGACACGCCGCTGCATGGCTTCCTGCCCTTTCCTCATGTCGACCATCTGCACCCCGACTGGGGCATTGCGCTCGCAGCTTCCGCCAACGGCCGCGACAGGATGGAGGAGTTCAACGGGCGCTTCGGTCATCGCCTCGGCTGGATTCCCTGGCAGCGGCCCGGGTTCGAGCTGGCCATGATGCTCAGCCGTGCGGTCGAGGATTTGACTGATTGCGACGGGATTGTGCTTGGCGGTCATGGACTGTTCACCTGGGGCGATACCCAGCGGGAATGTTACCTGAATACCATCACGATCATCGACCACTTCGGCCTGTTCGTCACCGAGTACGTCGACAAAGCCGATGACGCGCTGTTCGGCGGTTCCATGCATCAGACGCGCGCTCACAACCGCGAGCTGGCCGTGGACTTGTTTCCCTTCCTGCGCGGCCAAGTCTCCCGAGCACGCAGGATGATCGGCAGCTTCAGTGATTCACCGGACGTATTGCGGTTCGTGAACTCCCGGGACGCCGCGGCGCTGAGTCATCTGGGGACGAGCTGCCCCGACCACTTCGTACGCACCAAAATTCGCCCGCTGTTCGTGCCCTGGAATCCAGAGAAGGACGACGCAACCCGCCTGCGGCAAGCCGTCGCGGAGTCCATTCAGGTCTACCGCCGGGAATACGCGGAGTATTACCACTCTCAGGCGAAGCCAGACTCGCCCGCCATGCGTGACCCCAATCCCACGGTGGTCCTCGTTCCGGGAGTGGGCATGTTCAGCTTCGGCAAGAGCAAGGCGGAAGCGCGCGTCACCGGGGAGTTCTATACGAACGCCATCCACGTCATGGAAGGCGCGACGGCGCTCGGCAGCGATACGGTGTCGAACCGGGTGCCCCAGGCGGGCGACGCTGCCTCCGCCGAAGAATTCCAGGTCTTTCGCAATTACGTGGCGCTGCCCCTCCGCGAGGCGTTCAACATCGAGTACTGGCAGCTGGAAGAGGCCAAACTGCGCCGCATGCCACCGGAAAAGGAATTCAGCCGCAAGGTCATGGTGATCGTGGGCGGCGGGTCGGGCATCGGACGGCAAACCGCGCTGCTGGCGGCCGAGCGCGGCGCTCACGTGGTGGTTGGCGACCGCGACACCGATGCCGCAGCCGCTGTCACAGATGAGGTCAAGCAGATTGCCGGAAAAGAAGTTGCCGTCTCGGCCTGGCTTGACATTCGCCGTCGCGACTCGATCCACGCGGCCGTCCGCCAGGCGGTCGCTACTTTTGGCGGCGCGGATATTCTGGTAAATACCGCCGCCGTATTCTTTTCTTCCCCTGATGGGCGCCTCTCCGAGGAGCAGTGGCGATTGACGATGGATGTTAACGTGACCGGCAACCAGCTGCTGGCCGACGAAATCCAACCTGTTTTCTCAGACCAGGACCTGCCGGCGGCGATCGTACTCACCAGTTCTGCCAATGCCGTGGTTCCCAAAGCAGGCAGCGAAGCGTACGATACCAGCAAAGCCGCGCTGAACCATTTGGTACGCGAATTGGCCATCTCGCTCTCCCCTCGCGTTCGCGTCAACGCCATCTGCCCGGCGACGGTAATCAAGGGTTCCACCATGTTTCCTCGCAAGCGCGTACTGGCCTCGCTCGCCAAGTACGGCATCGAGCACCGCGCGGATGAAAGCACCGAGGAACTGAGAGATAAACTCGCCGCGTTTTACGCCCGCCGCACCCTGACTCACCAGGCGATCGATCCGACGGATTGCGCCGAAGCCATCCTTTTTCTGGCGGGCGATCGCGCCCGCTGCACAACCGGTCATCTGCTCCCCGTTGATGGCGGTTTGACTGAGGCTTTCTTAAGGTGAAGCGGGTTCCACGGGCGCTGACGCGACGCCCGGATGACTATGTCCAACCAATACTCTTGCATAGCCATTGACCTCGGCGCCGAGAGCTGCCGGGTTACCCTAGGTCAGTGGGACGGCGCGCGTGCTCACATACGCCCGGTGCACCGCTTCGCAAACGGACCCGTAGAGCGCGAGGGGCATCTCTACTGGGAGCTCGACAGGGTATGGAAGGGGGTCGAAGCAGGCCTGCGTCTTTCGGCCGATCTGGTTTCCTGTGAGGCGGGCGGCGCCACAAGTAACCCTCAGATCGACTCCATCGGCGTCGACGGCTGGGCGGTCGACTACGTACGGCTTGACCGCTCAGGCCGGGTGCTGGGTGATCCGTTTTGCTACCGCGATCGACGCACGGAGAACGCCATGCCCGAGGTCTGGGAACGCATCGCCCGCTCGGATCTTGGAGTAGCGGACGGGAAGGCGTGGCTCTATGAGCGCACCGGCATTCAGTTCCTCCGTTTCAATACTCTTTATCAACTCTACACTGACCGCCGCGACGGTGTGGATCCCGGCGCGCATTGGATGAATCTTCCCGAATACATGCTTTTTCGCCTGACCGGCTCCGCGCCTGAAGCCCTCGTCTCCGAATATACCAATGCCACTCACACCCAGCTGGTAGACGTGCACTCAGGCAAATGGTGCGATCACATTTTTGATGCAGTCGGACTGAACCGGTCCGCTGCCCCTTCCATCGTTGGTCCCGGAACACGTCTCGGCCCATTGAGAGGTCCCCTCGCTAGCGTTGCCGCGTATCAGAACACCCAACTGATTGCCCCGGCCTGTCACGACACGGGTTCAGCCGTGGCAGGCATCCAGGACTCCGGCACAGACTGGGCCTTCATCATTTCTGGCACGTGGTCATTAGTTGGGACGCTGCTAGACACGCCCTGCACCACGGAGGCGGCGCGCCGCGCGAACTTTACTAACGAAGGCGGAATCGGCGGAAAAATTCGCTTCTTGAAAAATGTGAACGGCATGTGGCTGCTGCAGGAGTGTCTGCGGGAGTGGAATTTCCCTCAAGCCACCTGGAGCCTCGAACAGCTGCTCGCAGCTTGCCGGGGCAGATCCTCCCCCGCCGTCACGTTTGACGTGGACTCTGCTGACTTGCTGCTGCCCGGAAACATGGCCGCCAGAATCAATCGCGAGCTGGAAAGAGCGGGCCATGCTCCCGTGCCGACAGACCCTGAACATGCCCCGATCATGGCTGATATCATCTTAACCAGCCTGGCCGCGCGATACACGAAGGTGCTGGAGGCGCTCGGTGAGGTTACCGGCCGCGCCTTTCGGCGCATGTACGTCGTGGGCGGCGGCAGCCAGAATGAATACTTGAATCGCCTGATCGAGGAGCGCACCGGACTGAACCTGCTGCGAGGTCCGGTGGAAAGCTCGACGGTCGGCAACTTGGCCGTTCAGTTCGCGGCGCTCGAAGGCGGGCACGATGCCGTGACTCCAGCCGCGGTGGCTGCGTGGGCAGAACGACTGGGCTTCGCAGCGACAACTGCGGGCGTATGATGTCAGTTTCAGAGTCGGACTTCGCCACGCAGCACCTCGGCGGCATAACCGCCGACCCTTACGTTCGTTACCCGCTCACCGTCTCGACCCGCACGCACAAAGATCCGGCTCGGACGGCGGATTTCGATCCCTTGCTCGATCAGGGTCCGCTCTTCCGGCTGCGCCACACCGTACCGCACCATCCATGCCGCGGCGCAGCCCGCCGCCGAGCCGGTAGCGGGGTCCTCACCGTTCGAGAAGATCATACGCGCATGCAGGCCGGCGGACCTGTCTGAGGTTTTGCGGCTCACAAAATAAAACGAGAAAACACCGTCGTGTTGTTGAGAATAGGCTCTCACCTTCTCCCAGTCCAGACGCACAGCGCGCACGGCCTGAAGCGTTTTGAGGGGAACGACAGCAAAGGGCACGCCGGTAGACACGGTTTGAATCGGCAGATCGCCAATGATATCGCTCGCCTGCAGTCCGGCCAGTGCTGCAACATCGACGGGATTGTGGAGCGCGCCGAATTCAGGATCGGGCTGCCGCATCTCACCGAATGTTCCACCCTCAGAGTCCTCGAGAAACGTAACGTCGATCTTGCCGACGCCCAGCTCGAGGGAGACGGATTGCGCAGCAACGTCCGCTCGGTCGCGTGGTTGGCCGCTGGCCCGTTCCTTTTCGCGCAGGACCACGGCTGTTCCCAGTGTAGGATGGCCCGCAAAAGGAAGCTCCTCTTTGGTCGTGAAGATGCGCACTCGCACCCCCCGCTCACGCTCAACCTCCGGAGAGCGCGGGAAGACGAACGTTGTCTCTGACAGGTTCATCTCGCGCGCCAAGGCTTGCATCTCGTCGTCGGTGAGCCCGCTCCCATCCGTGAAAACGGCCAGGGGATTTCCCTCGAGCGGACGCGAACTGAACACGTCCAGCTGTACAAAGGAATATTTTCGAACCGGACCATCTGACATGCTGGCCTCCTCCGCCTGCGAATTTAGCGATCAGCTTGGTCCCGCTTCAATTACGGGACGGATCTTAGAACATGCTAACCGGGAAGAAGCGATCTAAGCACGGACCAATCACGGCGAAGCGGCCAAAGCCAAGACTTGAACGGGACTCCCTCGGAACCGTGGCCGTGCCCGCGGCTGCGCTCTATGGCGCGCAAGCCGTGCGGGCCGCGGAGAATTATCCCATCAGCGGGCTGCGCTCACACCCGGCTTTGATCAAGGCTTATGGCCTCGTGAAGCAGGCTTGTGCGCAGGCGAATGTAAGGTTGGGAATGGTCCCGCATCGCATGGGAGGCGCCATCGTCCGCGCGGCCCAGGACGTAGCAGGCGGCGTACTCGACGATCAATTCGTGGTGGACGTTTACCAGGCAGGCGCGGGCGTCAGCTTCCACATGAACGTGAATGAGGTGATTGCCAATCGCGCTATCTGGCATCTCGGCGGCAGACCCGCCAGACCCGAAAGCGCGAAGCTGGGCGACTATTCCATCGTTCATCCGAACGACCATGTCAATTTCGGGCAGTCCACCAACGACACGTTCCCTGCCGCCGCACGCCTTGCTTCATTGCTTCTGCTCGAACGCTTCTACCCGGCGCTTGACGAACTCGCGGAGGCGTTCCAGACGAAGGCAGGCGAGTTCGACGGAATCCTCAAGAGTGGGCGGACACATTTGCAGGACGCCGTGCCGATACGCCTGGGCCAGGAATTGGCTGCTTACGCGGTGGCACTCCACCAGGCGAAGGAGCAGATCGCCGCCAGTGCCGAATCCTTGACGGCGCTTGGGATCGGCGGGAGCGCTGTGGGAACAGGGCTGAATGCTCATCCGCGGTTCGCGGGCCTGGTGGTGCGGTACCTGAATCGCCTTGCCGGACCGTTTCACGGACGACAGGGCACCCTGAGGCTCACCGTCGCGGAGGATATGCGCGCGGCCATGCAGTCGCAGCTTCCGCTGGCGGCGCTTTCAGGCGCATTGCGCAACCTGGCTCTTGAACTGATCCGCATTGCCAACGACCTGCGGCTGCTGGCAAGTGGTCCTCTGACCGGCTTTGGTGAGATCGTGCTGCCTGCCCTTCAGCCGGGATCGAGCATTATGCCCGGTAAGGTGAACCCGGTGATGCCTGAGCTGCTGGACATGGTGGCGTTCCAGGTGGTGGGCTGCGATACGGTGGTCGCCTTGGCGGTTCAGGCGGGACAGCTGGAGCTGAACGTCATGATTCCGGCCATAGCCTGGAACATGCTACATGCCATAGAAATAGTGACCAATACATGCCGTGTAGTCGCACAACGCTGCGTTGGAGGAATCCAGGCCAACCGTGAGACCTGCGAGCGTTACGCCTATCGCAGTCCCTCGATTGCCACGGCGCTCAATCCCGCGATAGGTTACGCCCGCACGGCCGAAATCGTGAAGAAGGCCCTGGCCACGGGGAAGACCATTCCCGAGGTCTGTCTCGAGGAAAAAGTGCTCGACAAAAAAGAACTCGAGCGCATCCTCGATCCACGCCGTATGACTGAACCGGGCCTGCCTCCACGCCGCCGGAAGCCACCGAGTTAGGGCTCACCGACGCGCGTACCTGGGCGGCCCACCGACCGTGCCCGCGACCTCAGGACGGCATGCGCCTGGTTGAAGATCGCACCGGTCTCGCTGCCGCGCTCACTCTTCGGCGAGTTTCTCGTACTGGTCCTCCGGGGAACTCTCGTTGGCGATGGGAAATCCAGATGCACCCCATCCGGGAGTACTCAACTGACCGAACTGGTCACGCTCACCCCCGAACCCGCCGCGCATATCGACCACGTTGGAAAACCCTGCTCCCTCCAGAATCTGCGCCGCTTTCAGGGACCGCATGCCGCTCTGGCAGCCGCTGATGATCTTGGCGGCCTTCCCGAAACGCTTCTCCACGACTGCTACGAACCGAGGATTCATGGCCATGCGACCGTAGTCGTCGGGCTCGGCAACAGGCACGTTTTTCGCGCCCGGCACATGCCCCTGTTCGAACTCCTGTATTGTCCTGACATCCAGATAGATATAGCCTGAGTTGGAATCGAGAAGCCTTTTCGCTTCCTCGGGAGTAATACGCTTGATACTCACCGTTCTGCTCCTCTCTGTTTGTTTCAGTCGTTATCCGGGAGTCCCACCGGGAACATCAAAGGTGCCCTTCACCCCTCGCCGCGCTCTCTCGGTCAGCCACCGGGTCACTGCAATGACGCGCGGCGAGCCGCACCCAGTAACGCTGTCCTGTCGTTCATGATCACGCGCACCGGGATAGCGTCAAGCAGCCGTCGCATACGGCCCTTGGCTTTGAACGCCTCCATGAAGGGAGGAGCCTTCAACTTCTCGACGATCTTCGGCGCGATCCCACCACCCACAAACACCCCTCCCGTGGCTTTGAACTTGAGCGCAAGGTTCCCTGCTTCGGCTCCATACACAGAGACAAAGGCGTCGAGTGCCTGCTCGCACAGCTGACTTCGCCCTTCCAGTGCCGCTTTCGATATGGCCGCGGCCGGATCCCCCTCCTGCATCTCCTTCTTCAGCCAGTCAGGTTCCTGACCGCGCCCGCTGTCGCGCAGGAACTTGTAGATCTCAAGTAATCCCGAGCCGGAAAGCACGCGCTCGTAACTCACGCGCTGGAACCTGCCGAGCAGCTTCGAGAGCAGTTCGATCTCGAGAGCGTTGCGTGGCGCAAAATCGCCATGGCCGCCTTCGCTCGGGACAGGGTGATGCCTTCTGCCGTCCCAGTAGGCGCCTGCCTCACCCAGCCCGGTGCCGGCGGCAATCACCGCGATGTTTCCCTCAGCGTCAGGCGCGCCTTCATTGAGCACAATGAAATCGGTGAGCTGTAGAGCGGCGATGCCGTAGGTGTTAGCTTCAAGATCGTTGATGAGCGCCACCTGTTCAAGGCGCAGCAGACGTGAAAGTTGCCTTGCATCCACCACCCACGGCAGGTTGGGCGTGACTACACGTCCGTGCTTGACGGGTCCGGCGATCCCGAAGCAAGCCTGCTCGACGGAAACGTTGT
>Ga0066709_100005776_pt1 | contig 10284 bp, 7 predicted proteins | sample GraSoiAngelo_158_FD_79665 | JGI IMG/M metagenome (GOLD analysis project Ga0066709, IMG submission 79665) | Grasslands soil microbial communities from the Angelo Coastal Reserve, California, USA - 14_1009_16_30cm | ecosystem: Environmental > Terrestrial > Soil > Grasslands | place: USA... | reverse complement strand
TACAGCTCGCTGCTATTCAGCGCGAGAAGGTCACCGGCATCGCGATGGGGCTGCGCGTGCTGCCTGCGTTGCTATACGGTAAGGGTCACTCGTACGGGAACCCACTGACTGGCTCCGGGACGGTGGAGGCAGTATCCAAGCTTACCCGCGAGGACCTGGTGAAGTTTCACCAGACCTGGTTCCATCCCAACAACGGCACGCTGATCGTGGTCGGGGACACGACCATTGCGGAGATTACACCGAAACTCAACCAGCTTTTCGCCAACTGGCCCAAACGCGATGTTCCGGCCAAGAACATCAGCCGGGTGAATTACCCCGCCAAGCCGGTTGTGTATATCATGGACCGGCCCGGCGCGCTCCAGTCGGACATACTTGTCGGCGAGGTTGCGCCGCCGCGAAACAACCCGGATCAAATCGCCATCGAAACGATGAACTCGATCTTCGGGGCCGACTTTGGCGCGCGCATCAATATGAACCTGCGCGAGGACAAACACTGGTCATACGGTGCAGTATCGATCCTGTTCCCTGCCCGCGGCCAGCAGCCCTTGCTCACGTACGCTCCTGTGCAGTCCGACAAGACGAAGGAAGCTCTCGCGGAGCTGAGCAAGGAGTTCCGTGGCATCGTCAGCGACCGACCGCCAACGGAGGCGGAACTCCAGCGGGCGCAGAACACGATGACGCTCAAGCTCCCCGGGTCACACGAGACTATCGATGAAGTTGGAAACTCGATTCTGGAAATCGTGCGGTTCGGGTTGCCGGACGACTACTACGATACGTTTGTCCGGAAAGTCCAGTCACTGAATGTGCAGGCGGTCACTGACACTGCGAAATCGACCATCCGCCCCGACAATCTGGTGTGGGTTGTGGTCGGTGATCGCAGCAAGATCGAGGCGCCGATCCGCGAGCTCGGACTGGGGGAGGTGAAGTTCCTCGACGCGGACGGGAATCCTATCTAAGCTAATCCGGAACCACCGCGGTCACTTCGATTTCGACGCGCGCCTGTTCCTCCATCAAGGCAGCCACTTGCACAGCCGTCATGGCAGGGTAATGGCGTCCGATGATCTCGCGGTAAACCACGCCGACCTCCTTCTCGGCGGCGAGGTACTCCTTCTTGTCAACCACATACCAGGTCATCCGCACGATGTGCTCGGGCTTTGCCTTCGCTTCAGACAGGACCTCGACGATGTTCTGCAGCGCCTGCCGCACCTGTCCGACGAAATCCCCGCCAACGAGTTTGCCTTGCGCATCCCAGCCAATCATGCCGCTGACAAAGACCGAACGGCCCTTGGCTGCCACGCCGTTCGAGTAACCCTTGGGGCGCACCCAGTGCGGCGGTTGCAAGAATTCCATATCGATCATGCGGTTGACTGCTCGCTTTCTTGAAACGCTTTGATGATCCCTCGCGCGATGATTAATTGCTGCACTTCGGTCGCGCCCTCGTAGATGCGCAGCGGGCGGATCTCGCGGTACAGGCCTTCCACAGGCTGTCCGCTCGCGACGCCCAGACCGCCGAAAATCTGTACGGCCGCGTCGATCACCTGTTGCGCGGTCTCAGTGGCGGTCATCTTGGCCATCGCGGCCTCCACCGTTACGCGCCGGCCGAGGTCGCGCAGCCATGCGGCCCGGTAGGTCAGGAGGGCGGCGGCGTCAATTCCAGTCGCCATCCCGGCCAGCTTGGCCTGGGTCAACTGGAAATCCGCAAGGGTCTGGCCGAACATCTTGCGCGAGGTAGCGCGGGACAAAGCCTGCTCCAGCGCCCGGCGCGCGAGACCTAGGGCTGCGGCAGCCACCGAGGTGCGAAAAATGTCGAGCGTGGCCATGGCCACCTTGAAGCCATGGCCCGGTTCGCCCAGGCGCCGCGAGGCCGGGATCCGGCAATCGGTGAACCTTAGGTGGGCAAGCGGATGTGGCGCGATCACTTCGATTCGTCCGGCAATTTCGAATCCAGGGGTCGCCGGCTCGATCACGAACGCGGTGATTCCTCGCGCGCCCGGCGCTTCTCCGGTCCGAGCGAACAGAACATAGAAATCGGCGATGCCGCCGTTCGAAATCCACGTTTTCTCGCCGTTCACGACGTACGAATCGCCATCACGCCGCGCCTGGCAGCATAGCGCCGCCGCATCGGAACCGGCATCGGGTTCGGACAGCGCGAATGCGGCGATAGCCGAGCCTTCCGCGACGCGAGTCAAATACTCCTGCTTCTGGACCTCGCTGCCGAAAAGCGTGATGGCGCCCGAGCCCAGGCCCTGCATCGCGAAGGCGAAATCCGCCAGACCGGAATAACTCGCCAGCGTTTCGCGAATCAGACACACGGCTCGCGTGTCGATGCTATCAGCCGGGGCGCCATAAGCTGTGCCGCCGATCGCATACTTCAACCAGCCCGCTTCGCCGAACTGGCGCACCAGCTTTCGGCATGCCTCATCCGTGTCTTTTTCGTGCGCGCCGCTCAGATGATCGCGGGCCCACGCGTCCAAGTCCGAGCCGAGCGATCGATGGCGCGGTTCAAAAAAAGGCCAGTCGAGATGAGTGCGCCCGCCCATTCCTCAATCGCCCTCGAACACAGGCTTCTGCTTTGCGACGAAGGCGTGATAGGCCCGATGAAAATCGTTGGTAGCCATGCAAATCGCCTGCGCCTGCGCCTCGGCCTCGATGGCCTCGTCGACTCCCATGTTCCATTCTTGTTGCAGCATTTTTTTCGTCATGCCGTGGGCGAATGCCGGACCAGCCGCCAATTCCGCGGACAGGGCCCGCGCCTCCGCCAGAAGTGAGTCCGGCGCGCACAGGCGATTGAAGAATCCCCACCGCTCGCCCTCCTCGCCGCTCATGCTCCGTCCCGTGTAGAGCAGTTCGGCCGCACGGCCCTGGCCGATGACGCGCGGCAGCAGGGCGCAGGCGCCCATATCGCAGGCGGCCAGTCCCACGCGAGTGAAGAGGAAGGCGGTCTTGCTACGAGCCGTACCGAGGCGGATATCCGAAGCGAGCGCCAGCAGAGCGCCGGCGCCGGCGCAAACCCCGTCGACCGCAGCCACGACCGGCTGCGGGCAGGCGCGCATCGCCTTGACCACGTCGCCGGTCATACGGTTAAACGTCAACAGGCCCGGCATGTCGAGCTTAGTGAGCGGGCCGATGATCTCGTGCACGTCGCCGCCAGAGCAAAAATTCCCGCCTGCGCCGGTCACGACGATGGAGTTGATGTCCTCGGCGCCCGCCATCGAGCGAAACAGGTCGCGCAGCTCAGCGTAGGAGTCAAATGTCAGCGGGTTCTTCCGGTCCGGACGGTTGAGCGTGATAATGGCCACCTTGTCCCCGGCCTCGTAATTGAAGTGCCGGCTTTTATAGTCTGCAAGGAGGCTGCGGTTCCCGGGCAATTCATGCCGCACTCCAGCGAGATAACGCATAAGCTTCTCCAATCAAGAATCAAACCCTCGTCGGCACAGTCTCACATTACTTCTCCGCCTGCCACGGCGATCGCCTGCCCGGTTATGGCCTCACTTCCGGGCAGACACAGCCAGGCGACGGCGTTGGCCACCTCATCGGGCTGGACCAGCCGCCTCTGTGGATTACGCCCCAACAGCTCGGCCCGCGCCTGTTCCGGTGTGCGGCCGGTCCTGGCGACGATATTAGCCACGGCTTGGTTGAGCATGCCGGTGTCCGTATAACCTGGACATACCGCGTTGACGGTCACGCCCCTGGCCGCGACCTCCAGCGCCAAAGCGCGCGTCAGACCGATCACGCCGTGCTTGGCTGCGCAATAGGCCGAAACATAGCTGTAGCCGGTCAAGCCCGCGGTGCTCGCGATGTTGACGATCCGGCCCCAGCCCGTATCGAGCATGCCGGGCAGTGCGGCGCGGATGCAGTGCAGGGTCCCATCCAGGTTGACCGCCATCATGCTGCGCCACAACTCGAGATCCATCTTCAGGAACGCCGCAGAACTCGCCTGGCCTGCGCTATTGACAAGAATGTCGATGGCGCCGGCACGCTCCCGTGCGTCCGCGAATGCCTGCGACACCGCACCTGAATCGCTTACATCCGCTTTCACAAAATCGGGTCCGTCCTCAGGCCCGCTCGAATTACGGGCGAGCACGGTGACGCGCGCGCCATGCGTGAGGAGCGCCCGAGTAACCGCAGCGCCGATGCCGCGGCTTCCCCCCGTGACAAGAGCATGTTTGCCGGCGAGCAATTGCGAGGTCTGGTCCAGGCCCGCTCGCGTCACACCTGCAGCCTCAGTTGGACGGCGCGCGCCAGGTTCCGCTCCAGTTGTTGCTTGCCGCCCAGGTAAGGATCGGGCCACCAGACGTCGGCATAGCCCTGCTTGGCCGCCTCATGCAGCGTCCAGGCGGGGTCGGCAAGATGAGGACGGGCAATGGCGCACAGGTCGGCGCGTCCTGCGGCGATAATGGTGTTGACATGGTCGCCTTCGAAAATGTTGCCGACGGCGATAGTGGGAATGCCTACCTCATTGCGGATTCGATCGGAGAAAGGCACCTGGAACATGCGCCCGTATACGGGTTGCTCGGCCTTGCTGACCTGGCCGGAAGAGCAATCGATTACGTCCGCTCCGGCGGCTTTGAACAGGCGCGAAACCTCCGCCGCGTCCGCGGGCGTGAGGCCGCCGGGCACCCAGTCGTGCACCGAGATGCGCACGCTCATGGGTTTGTCCTGCGGCCAGGCTTCGCGCATCGCTCGAAACACCTCGAGTGGATAGCGGCAGCGGTTTTCAAGCGAACCGCCATACTCATCCGTGCGGTGGTTCGTCAGCGGAGAGATGAAACTCGACAGGAGGTAGCCATGCGCGCAATGGAGCTCCAGCCAATCGAACTCGGCGGCAACGCCGCGCCGCGTCGCGGCCACGAAATCGGCCTTGATGCGCTCCATATCGACGCGCGCCGCTTCGCGCGGCACTTGCGACAAGCCTTCGATGTAGGGCAAGGGAGAGGCGGATAGCAGCGGCCAGTTGCCCGATTCGAGGGGCTGATCGATGCCTTCCCAGCCGCGCCGCGTAGATCCCTTCCGCCCGGAATGGCCGAGCTGAAGCGCGATCCTGGCGTTGGTGTGCGTATGGACGTAATCGACGATCCGCTTCCATGCGTTCTGCTGCTCGTCATTCCACATGCCCGGGCAAGCCGGCGTAATTCGCGCATCCGGGGACACACACGTCATCTCCGTGACGACCATGGCCGCGCCGCCCATGGCCCGCGCACCCAAGTGAACCAGGTGGAAATCGTTCGGCACGCCGTTGTGCGCATTGTAGGTGGCCATGGGCGAGCAGATGACGCGGTTCTTGAGAGACAATCCGCGCACGCAGAACGGCGTGAACATGGGCGGAATCGGACGATGGATTCCGCAGCGCGCCGCAAACCAGCGCTCGACGCCTTCTACGTAATGGGCGTCGCGCAGCTTGAGATTTTCGTGGCCAATGCGCTGGCTGCCGGTCAGCAAGCTGTAGCTGAACTGCTCCGGGTCGAGATGCACGTAACGCTCGACCTGCTCGAACCACTCCATCCGGTTACGCGCGGCGCTCTGCAGTTTGAGGGCTTCGACTTCGCGTTCCTCCTGGTAACGCTCGAGTGCGCATCGAACATCGCTCCCGTGATGGGTGAGCACGCGGGCGAGAGCAATCGCGTCCTCCATCGCGAGTTTCGTCCCGGAACCGATGGCAAAGTGGGCGGTGTGCGCAGCATCACCGATCAGCACGATGTTCTTGTGAAACCACTTCTCGCACAACACGCGTTGGAACTTCAGCCATACGGCCGAGCCCCGCAGATGGCTCGCGTTGGAAATCAGCGGGAAGCCGTCCAGACGATCGGCAAAAAGTTTCTCGCAGAGCGCGATTGACTGCTGCGCCGGCATCCTGTCGATTCCGGCCTTGAGCCAGTTTTCTTCCGGCGTTTCGACGATGAACGTCGACCACTCCTCGTCGAACCGATAGCCGTGCAGGTTGAACCAGCCCCACTCGGTTTTTGCGAAATCGAAAGTGAACGCGTCCAGCTTCTTCCTGGTTCCAAGCCAGATAAAGCGATTCTGGCGCACCTGAATGTTCGGCTTGAAGACGGCCTCGTATTTCTTCCGCGTGACGGAAAAAACGCCATCCGATGCGATCACAAGGTCATATCGCGCGGCGTAGGCGTCCGGACCGGTCACTTCGGTTTGAAAAATTAGTTGCACGCCGAGCCCGGCTGCCCGTTCCTGCAAGATCTGCAACAGCTTGATGCGCGCGATTCCGCAGAAACCGTGCCCGCCCGACGTGATCTTGTGACCCTTGAAAAAGACGTCGATATCGTCCCAGTGGCGGAACGCGAGCGTGATGGCGGTGTGCGTCTCCTGATCGGCGTCCCTGAATCCATCCATCGTCCTGTCGGAAAACACCACGCCCCAGCCGAAGGTGGCATCGGCGCGATTGCGTTCGATAACCGTAATGTCCCAGGACGGGTTGGCCTTCTTGGCGAGGATCGAGAAATACAAGCCAGCCGGACCGCCGCCAAGACAAACGATTCTCATGCACTAACCTCCCGCAGAGCCTCGGCCAGTTTCTGTCCGCTCTCATCAGCCAGCGCCGCTTCGCGCAGCTTCTTGAGACGCCTCGCTCCGTCCGCCGCGCGCCGCAACATGGGCACCGCGTCCATCACCGCGTCGAAGTTGCGGCTCCCGCGCAGATGCGTATCGCCGTAGCCTTTCACCAGCCGGGGGCATTCCGACACTTCCACCGCCAGCGCGTAGTCTTCCGGCGCCAGCGCGGTGACTTGCGCCAGCCACTCGCCGATCCTCCTTTGCTCTCTTTCGAAGCGAAGGGATCTTCTCCGCCACCGGCGCAGACTCGCCACGAAGTAAAGCAGCAGAAAGCCGCTCACCGAAGTCGTCTCGACTACCCTGCCCTGATGAGTGAACCGCTCCACCAGCCGTCTGGCCCAACCCGTGTTCAACAACCACCGGCCGAGCGCAGCCGGCAGCGTGTCCGAAATTTCTTCGACCCGCGGATGCAGAAACTCGTTGATCGCGAGCAATTGGGTCTGGCCGGTCCGCACCTCCCGATGCACGCGCTCGAAGCGGGTGCGGCGAGTCTTCAGATCGGCCACACGGATCGTGTCCTCATACGACATCCACAGCGCGAGATAGCGGCCCGATTCGCGCAGCAGGGCGAAATCGCCGTTGCCGTATTGCGCGTCCAAATCCCGGATCGGGTCCAGCCGGTCGAGGTACTCGGCCGCGTAGCTCTCATCCTGGTAGTCGGCCAGACGCTGCACGCCGGCGAGCAGAATGGCGTGGCTCGCGGGCGGGAAGCTAGCCTCTACGCGTTTGGCGAGCGCATGCAGCCGCGGGCCGAGCTTGGGCCAGCCTGCCTCGCTTTCGCCCGCCGCCGCTGCGCGAGGCTCTCCCGCCGCGCTGAAGCCCGCGGCAAACGCGGTGAGGCTCGATTCGACGCCGACTCCGCCTCTGCGAACGGCTTCCTCGAACTGCTGCCGGGAGAACGGCAATCCGCCCGTGGCGGCAAGCGCACCGAACAAAGGCGCGCTGATGACGCTGCCGGTCTGCTCGGCGATACGGGCGAAATCGTTATGTACAAGAACCTTCGCTGCCGCGCGGGCCGCGTCGATGAGTTTTGCGGGATCGACCCGTCCGTCGGCGACCGCCGTCTTCTCCGTCATCGAATAGACGCGATGCGTTGAAGCAATGAGAGTGGTTCGATCAGGCGTGACCAGGCCGCGCTGGATGGCGCGTCCCGCTTCCATCAACTCGGACGCGATCACGATATCGACTTCGCCCGGAACCGGTATCAGCGCCAGTACTGGTTCCTTGCCGGCGGCGCGTACCGCGGCTTCGGGAAACATCTCCAGATAATAGATGGTCGAGCCGGTGCGCTGCGCGACACCCGGAACCGAGGTGGTCTGAGCGTAGTAGCCCGAATGTTCACCGAGATCGACGATCCAATCCGCCAGAACGCCGCCGCCTTCGCCTCCCATTGCAAGTATGGCTACCGTGATCGCCTTTGGCGTTCGCGCGCCGGCGTTGATGGAGGCTGGTCGTTCGGCCGGGTTCGTATCTATCATCCAGCGAATATGCCCGCCAGGCGGCGGTCGGTGCGCCGCTGCAGGAACCCGATCACCGCGCGCCTGACGCCGCCTTTCAACCCGTCCCACGCACTCGGATTCGAGACGACATCGGCGCGGAAGAAAGAGGGGCACAGGACTGCGGCATGGGCCACTTCGCCGCAAAGCCCGCATCCGACACAACTGTCGAGTACCGTCGCAACCGGATCTTTGCGCAAGGGATCGGGATTGGGCCCGATGGAAAGCGAGGGGCAACCGGAAAGGCGAATACAGGAGTGGTCGCCCGTACAAGTATCCGCGTCGACGCCGAATCTTTCGCGCACTACGCGCTTGCCTTGGTTGGCCAGCTTTCGCATCAGCGGCTTCACACGGCGCTGCTGGTTCAACATACACTCGCTCTGCGCGACGATTACCTTCGGACCTTTCTCTTTTGTCGTCAGCGCCTCCTTAAGCAGGTCGCGCATTCCGGCTACGTCGTAGGTGCGCGTGATCGTCTTGACCCATTTCACGCCCACGCCGCGCACGGCGTCCGCAATCGAGAGCTTGGTGGTGCGAATCGGGTTGACGGCGTGCGAGGACAGGATGTCCTGCCCGCCTGTCGCGGCAGTGTAGCTGTTGTCCACTACCAGCAGCACGCTGTCACTCTGGTTGAAAACAGCGTTGCCCACGCCGCTGGTCAGTCCGTTGTGCCAGAACCCGCCGTCTCCCATGATGCTGATCGTGCGCTTGTCGGTTTTCCCGGTTTTGAACGCGGCGGAACTGGCCCAACCAAGCCCGTATCCCATCGTTGTGGCGCCGATGTTGAATGGCGGCAGAATCGAAAAAAGGTGGCAGCCGATATCGCAACTGACATGGTGCGGCCCGAGTTCCCTTTCCACCAGCTTCATAGCCGTGAAGATCGGGCGCTCCGGACAGCCGGTACAGAAGGATGGCGGCCGCGGATGAATCTGATCGCCGGCAGGCTCGGGCACGCCCGCGAGCCGCCGTACGACTCGGGGCAGACGCTCCTTGTCGATCAGATGCGGTGCGTAGCGCTCGACGAACTTCAGAACGCCCTGGATCACCGTGGCCGCCGTGTACTCTCCCGCCATCGGCAGCACGTCCTTTCCGAGAATCCTGGTCTCCAGGCCGGCTTTGCGCAGGATCGCGTGCAGGTTCTGTTCGATGAAGTCGGGCTGTCCTTCCTCGATCAAGAGCACCCCGCGTTTGCCGCCGCAAAACCGCTTGATCTCGTCATCCACCAGCGGGTAGGTGACGTTCAGGACGTACAGGGGAATTTTGCACTCGCCGAACGCGTCGGCAAGGCCCAAAAGTTCAAGCGCCCGTACCGTCGTGTTGTACATCCCGCCCTGGAGGATAATGCCGAAGTCCTGCGCGCGCTCGGCGAAGAACTCATTGAGGGCGTTTTCGCGGATGAACGTCTGCGCCGCGGGCCAGCGTTTCTGGATCTTTTCCTGTTCGTGCAGAAAGCTTGCCGGGGGAAGCACGATCCGGCTGACATCACGCACCGGATTCTCGACGGCATCGCTGAGCGTGAACCGCGGACGCGCGTTGTTCTTTGCGATGAAACGTCCATGGACGTGGCAGGCGCGGACGCGCAGCTCGAGCATGACCGGAGTATTGCTCGCTTCCGACAAAGCGAATCCCTGTTCCACTGCGCGCACGATCGAAGGCAGGTTCGGCCGGGGGTCGAGCAGCCAGATCTGCGATTTCATGGCGAACGCGTGCGAGCGCTCCTGCATGATGCTGGAGCCTTCGCCATAGTCTTCTCCGACGATGATCAGCGCGCCCCCGGTAACGCCACCGGAGGCAAGGTTCGCCAGCGCGTCCGAGGCGACGTTGGTGCCGACCGTCGATTTGAACGCGACTGCGCCGCGCAGCGGATAATTCACGGAGGCGGCAAGCGTCGCGGCGGCAGTGGCTTCCGACGCGCTGTGCTCGAAATGCACGCCCAGCTCTTCGAGAATATCGTTAGCATCGTTCAGCACATCCATCAGGTGCGAGATCGGCGCGCCCTGATATCCGGCAACATACGAAACTCCGGACTGCAACAGAGCCTTCGTGACGGCGAGAATACCCTCGCCGTGAAACTCCTCGCCGTCACCGAGATACAGTTTCTGAACTTCCCGCTTGAAGGACCGTTCCGCCATTGCTGCCTCCCCGGCGACTCCCTATCTAAATTCTATTCTTCTCCTACGCCGCGACCAGCGCCAGCACCCGGCACGGGCTCCCTGAACCG
>Ga0066709_100005775_pt1 | contig 10284 bp, 6 predicted proteins | sample GraSoiAngelo_158_FD_79665 | JGI IMG/M metagenome (GOLD analysis project Ga0066709, IMG submission 79665) | Grasslands soil microbial communities from the Angelo Coastal Reserve, California, USA - 14_1009_16_30cm | ecosystem: Environmental > Terrestrial > Soil > Grasslands | place: USA... | reverse complement strand
GGACCGCCTCGCCGGACTGACCTTGCTGCGGCGGATGATCCTCATGGCCCGAGAAGCGGGCGCCGCAAGTGCGACCGTCGTCGCGCACGACCCAGAGTCGGCGCGCCGCTGGCGCTCCTCGGAGGTGGCGCTACCGATCCCGGTGACCGTCGTCGAGCCGAACGAGCTTCTCCTCCTCCCGGACGAATGCGACGGAGTGCTCGTCCTGTCGGCGCAGGTTCTGCCGCAGGCTTCGCTCCTGGACCGCCTCGTCGATGAATTCCGGGCGGGGCGCTCGGTCGCGGCCGTCGCGAGCGGAGCGGCGTCGGGCGGACCAGCAGTCGTGCACGCCGATGATCTCCGCGAACGGTCGGCCGCCGGCGAGTCTCCGACTCACGCGGTGGAGCAGCTCGTGCGCGTCGCCGGCCCGACGGTCGTGGATCCGCGTTCATACCGCCACTTGATCGACCAGGAGGCGGTCGCGGCAGCCGATCGCGACATGTACAGAGGCATGACGTCCGCCTCGGACGGGTTCGTCGACCGGGTGTTCAGCCGGCACGTCTCCCGGTGGTTCACCCGCCGGATCGTCAACCTGCCCATCACACCGAACCAGATCACGTGGTTCCATCTCGCGCTCGGGCTGGGCGCGGCGGGTCTCTTCTGGCGGGGCGGGTACGTGAGCGGCCTGTTCGGTGCCGTTCTGCTGCAGCTGTCGGTGGCCCTCGACTGCTCGGACGGGGAGGTGGCTCGGCTCAAGTTCCAGACGAGCAGGTTCGGGAGTCAGCTCGACGTGGCGGCCGACAACATCATCAATGTGGCCGTCTTCGCGGCCATCGCCAAAGCCGCGGCCGGCCGCCTCGGCTCGCGTCTCGCGCTGACGCTGGGAGCGCTCTCGGTCATCGGTGTGGCCATGTGCGTGCTCGTCGTCCTGCTGATGGTGAGGGTGCAGGGCCGTCTCCGCCCCGGCGAGGCGTCCTCACTCGCGGTGACGAACCGCCTCTCGTTCAATGACCCGGTGGCGCCCGCCACCACGGCGACGATGGTGGACACGGTCATCAACGAGGTGACGTCGAGGGACTTCACCGTCCTCATCGTCGCATTGGCGATCATCAATCATCTGGAGTGGTTCGCCTGGCTGGCGGGGATCGGCTCGCACGTCTTCTGGGTGAGCTTCGGCGCCGTCCAACTCTCCATGCTCCGATCCGCAAGCGCGAAGCTCTCGTAGCCGTGTTCGGATGGCCACATGCGCGTCTCGACGCGAGTACCCTCCGATGTCGTCGGCGCGACAGCGGGGAAGCGGGCATGCTCGAGATCAAGGGTGTCTCGAAGCGCTACGGCGACGTGCACGCGCTCGTCGACGCGCACCTGCGCGGCGAACGAGGTGAGGTTGTCTGCCTCCTCGGACCCAACGGCGCGGGCAAGACGACTCTGGTCTCGACGATCGTCGGGCTGCGCCGGCCCGATGTGGGAACGGTGCGCGTCGACGGCGTCGACCCGGCCGAGCGACCGGAGATACGCGAGCGCATCGGTTTTGCCTCGCAGGAGACCGGCCTCTACCCGAGCCTGACCGTGGCCGAGAACCTTCGCTTCTTCGGCCGGCTCGGGGGCTTGCGCGGCCGCCTGCTCGCGTCGCGGGTCGAGGAGGCGGCTGCGGCGCTCGGCGCCGCCGACCTGCTGGGCCGGCGGACCGAGCTCCTCTCAGGCGGCGAGCGGCGCCGCGTGCACGTGGCGAGCGCGGTGCTCACCCGTCCACCGCTCGTCCTGCTCGACGAGGCAACCGCGGGTATCGACGTCGGTGCCCGTCAGCACCTCGTCGACTTCGTTCGCATCCTCGCGGCCGGCGGGTCCGCCGTCCTCTACTCGACCCACTATCTCCAAGAGGTGGAGGACCTCGGAGCCGAGGCGGTGATCCTCGATCACGGCCGCGTGATTGCCCGCGGTGGGGTCCGCGACCTGCTCACGCAGTACGGATCGATCGCGGTGGAGCTCGACTTCGATGGTCCTCCGCCGGCGCTCGACCTGCCGTGGCCCACCGCCCAACTCGGCCATGTGTTGCGGGTCACGACCGAGGATGTGGCCGCGGCCGTTGTCGCCGTCCTGGGGGCGCTGGGGCCTGAGACCTCGCGGCTGCGCTCCATCGAGATCCTCCGCCCGAGCCTCGAGACGGTGTTCGTGACCTTGACCGGCCGTCGGTTCGAAACGGAGGTCGAGGGGAAGCCGGCGGCGGCGCGCGTGGCTCTCCTGGAGGTGGCGAATGCTCCGGCGTAGCGCCGCGGTGATGGGCAACGAGCTTCGGGTCATACGCCACGACGCCGGGCCGCTCGCCCTGGTCGTCATGATCCCGCTCGCAATGGCGTTCGCGAAGCCGTCGTTCGGCGGGGCACTCCGCGACGCGGGCTACCGACGCGCGAACGGCGCCGAGCAGGTCGTGCCGGGCCTCAGCATCCTGCTGTGCTTCATGATGGTGGTGTTCGTCGGCGAGGCGTTCTTCCGCGAGCACCGCTGGTCGACCTGGGACCGACTACGAGCCAGCGCCCTGAAGCCATGGGAGATCGTGCTGGGGAAGCTCGCGCCGATGTATGCCTTCGTGCTCGGCGCGCTCGTTCTGCTCTTCGCAACGGGGTTCCTGGTGCTCGGTCTGGTCTGGCCGCGCGCACCCCTCGGTCTGGTGCCACTTCTGCTCACGTTGCCGCTGTGCCTGGTGGCGCTGGCTGCCGCGCTCGTCGCCGTAAGCCGGTCGTATCTGCAACTGAGCGCGCTCGCCAACGTGTTCGGGCTCGGCCTCGCCGGTCTCGGCGGTGCGCTGGTGCCGATTCAGACACTGCCGCAATGGGTGCGGACCGCGGCGGTGATCACACCACCCTACTGGGCGATGCGAGGGTTCCGATCGCTCTTCCTGAAGGGTGACGGGGCGGGGTCGGTGGTGTTGCCGACGCTGATGCTCCTCCTCTTCACCGCGCTCTTCGCGGCCGTTGCGCTGTGGCGGTTTCAGTTCGGCGAGAGCAAGTCGTCCGTCCGCTGATCACGAGCTCGGGGCGCGCTCGGGCTGAGCAACCGCTGGACCTCGGGCAGCGCGGCACGCATGGCGCGCTCGCCCGCCTGTGACCAGGAACGGCGTGGCATCACGTCGTACCAGCGCTCCTCGTCGCACGTGGGCGCGACGATGACGTCCGCCTGACGACACGAGTGAGCAGAGAGCTGCGCCATGACCGTGTCGAGGCCGATGAAGAGATTCTCCAGCAGTCCGGGCGTCGGAAAGCGCAGCCGTGGCAGCTGGATGAACGCCCCGAGCGCACCGTGACCCATCATCATGATGTTGACGGCGATGACGATGTCCGCGCCGCGCGCCCGGAGCGCACTCACCGGCACCGGATCAGCGGTGCCCCCGTCGACCAGACGCCGACCGACGAGAGGCACCGGGGGAAACACTCCCGGCACGGTCGCCGAGGCCACCACGGCCTCGGCCAACGGCCCCGAGTCGATGTGCACGGCCTCTCGCGTGACGACATCGGTGGTGGCGATCACGAAGGGGACGGGCAGATCCTCGATCTTCGTCTCGCGGCCGACGTGCTTGCGGAGGAAGGTGAGCATGCGCCGCCCGGTCAGGAGCGAGCCGCCGGTCAAGGCGACCGACGGGATCGACGTCAACACCGCGGTGCGTATCGCGTCAGGGAGCTCGCGGGGCGGCATCCCGGTCAGGAAGAGGGCGCCGGCAATCGCTCCCGCGCTCGCACCCGACACGAGATCGATCGGCACGCCCGCTTCGGTGAGGACCTCGAGCACGCCCCCGTGTACGAAACCGCGGATACCGCCCGACCCCAGCGCCACGCCCACGCGACGACCACAGATGGTGCGCGCCAGAGCAGCGATGTGGGCACCGTCGAGCGACTCGGCGACGACGTCGGCGCGATGACCGTTCTGGGACGCGATCCCGGCGACCTCTCCGAGCGCGATCACGCGATCGGCGCCTTCGAGCAGCGCGTCGGGAACAGCGGTGCAGAAGAGCAGCAGGACGAGCGCGTGGTCACGCACCGCTTGGACGGCGACGCCGGCAATGTCGTCGGGCTCGTGGATCGTCGTCGAACGTGGCAACGACGCGCGCCCCCACACCGTGGCCGGGCCGCACGCGATCACCATCGGTGCCTCGCCCAGCAACTGCCGGCATTCGCGGGTGAGCGCGGCGGCGACCAAGGCGATCGGGCGCGACGTCGCGGCACAGAGCACGACGGTCTGACCCTTCGGGAGGCCGACGCGCGCCCGGCTGGCGGCCGAGAGGCGCTCGCTGACGATGCGGCCCACGTTGGATCCCAAGCGCGGCGAGGACGCCAGTAGCTCGACGAAGTCGGCGTGATCGAGCCGCCACAGCGTCACGCCCGTCTGCGCCACCGCCGAGGCGGAGCGCGGTCGCCCGCTCAGCAAGGACTGCTCGCCGATCGTTTCGCCCGGTCCGATCGTGACGACCCGGGCGGCGGCGCCCGCCGGGCCCCGGCCCACCACGTCGACCAAGCCCGAGCGCACGAGGTAGAGCGCGTCACCGGGATCGCCCTCCTCGAACACCGTCGCACCCGCAGGCAGCCGGACCTCACGCACCGCCTGCTCGAGCGCCTTCAGCTCGTCATCCGCGAGTCCTTCGAGCAGGCCGAGCTGCTGACCGGGCTGGACCAGCCCGCCGCTGCTCACCGGGCCACCGCGCGCGTCCTGTGACGCTCGAAGCGCATCTCCGCAGCCATCGCGACCCTTTCCGTTGCGGGGAGCGCCGTTGCCGTGGCGGGACGGATGCCTCCCCCAGCGGCGTGGATCATACGACCGGCACCGACGACGCGCTCGGGTGGTCCGGCCAGGGACGATGCAGATCGGCTGAACCTCCCGGGCCGGGCATTTCGTCCCTCGATCGCGGGCGGCGGGAATGACAGACTCTGGCGAAAGCATTCCGCCAGAAACACGCTGAAGTGTGTCCTCGCCGACAGACATCGGGCGGCGACGGGCACATGCTGAGGGTCGTGCGTCGTGCGAGTGGAAGCGGCGCGTTCACGTCGTGCAAGAGGGGTGATCATGGCGAAGCGCCAGTCTCGGCGGCGGCGCGCCGCGGTATCGGTCGTAGTGCTGATGGTGGCGGGCCTGGTCGGTCCCGACCTGCCGCCCGCGGCGGCGGCGTGTGACGTCAGGCCGCAGCTGCGTGACATCACCGCCAATCAGGGGGTCGGCTCCTACGCCACCGTGGCCCGGGGCAAGCAGACCTTGGTACGGCTCTACCTCAGCCTGCCGTCGTGCGCGACGAATGGAGAGTCGATCGCCGTCACCGGCGCGACCCTCACCGCCGACAACGGCAGCGGCCTGACCCTGAACCTGAGCCCGTTCTCGCCGACCGCCTCCATCACACCGCCGGCCATCGTGGGCTACACCCAGGCGCCCGCCCTCGACGCCCCCGCCGATCCCAAGTTCGTGCTCCCGGGCAGCTACCTCACGCCCAGCTACACCACCGCGAGCTTCGACGTGACCTTCAGGGCCACGGTCAACTACCAGGCGAAGACGTCCTCGTCGGCCACCCCCGTCGCGGGCACCGCCACCTTCACCACCCTCAGCTCGGGCGCGCCCCTGAAGGTGACGGTGGAGAAGAGGACCAACGCCCTGCGCATCCTCGTGGTGCCCATGGGTGACGCCCGCCAGACCTACGCGAGCCAGTTCAACGACACGGACAAGACCACCACCCAGAAGGGCATCACCACTCTGGCGCGCCTGTTGCCGGTGTCCGACACCACAGGCGACCTCAAGTCGCTCGCGGGCGGAGTGCGCTACACCATCACCCCCACGCTGCTCGACCTGTCGAAGCCGACCGCCGCGTTTCCGCAGGGCCTCCTGAACGCGGCGGGCAAGTTCTGTGGCAAGTCGACCAACTGGTCGTCGCTCCAGCCCCTGTTGAGCCAGTTCCTCCAGTCCTGGAACGCGGCCAACGCGGCCAACCCCGCCGCCACCGCCGACCGCGTGCTAGGCGTCGTGTCTGAGAGAGTCAGCCTGGGCTCCAGCGACAGCTGCGCGGAGGGGTACGCGGCGGTTCCGACCGTCCCCTCGACGGTGCCGGCCAACCAGGCGTGGGTGCGGGTCATCGCCGACACCTCGACTGTCCCGTCGATGACCGGTGCGCTCATGGCCATGGAGATCGCCCACACGCTCGGCGCAGTCCCGGAGAACCGCGACGACGACTTCAACAAGCACCATTCGCCGAACATCGCCGCCGATGTCACCGCGCCCAACCGCGGTTACAACGTCGCCAAGCGCGCCTTCCTCGCTGACGATCGTTCGGCCATGAAGCTCTCCTCCGGCGCCTGGAACAACACCAACGTGCTGTTCGAGCCGGCCGACTGGGCCTGGATCCAGTGCCAGCTGGGCGCCACCAACTCCCAGTGCACCGTGCCGGGCACAGTTGGCACCGCGGTCGGGGTGGGAGCCGACCCAACGTTCGTGATCTCGGGCAGCACCGACGGCACCCCCGCGGGTACCGACGTGGTCGAGTCCGGTTGGGCACGAGGCACGGCCCGCACCGACATCGACCCCTTCAGCACGTACCGTCTCGTGCAACGCGACGGGGCCAACATCCTGCGGGACGACGGGGTAGGGGTGGCGTTCGACGACTCCACCCACGACGGCGGTCCCGCGGGCCAGGCCTCAACCTTCGGCTTGTTCTCCGTCGCCTTTCCCTTCGACACCGGGGCCAACACCATCGAGCTGTGGAACGGCCAGCCCGACGCGCCCACCTCGGTGCTGCTCTACAGCCGTAACCGCACCGTTCCCCCGCAGGTGACGACGATCGACGCTCAGGCCCCGATCGCGGGCGCCGTCGGCACCCAGCGGGTGAGCGTGGACAGCTCAGGAGCGCAGGCGACGGCCGGGAGCGACGAGCCGTCGTTCAGCGCCGACGGCCGCTTCGTCGCCTTCCGATCCGCGGCCACCAACCTGGTGACAGGCGACACCAACGGGCAGCAGGACATCTTCGTACGCGACCGCCAGTCGGGCACCACCGAGCGGGTCAGCGTGAGCAGCACGGGCGCGCAGTCCAACCGGGCCAGCGCCTTCCCCGCCATCAGTGGCGACGGCCGTTACGTGGCCTTCACCAGTGCGGGAAACCTGGTCGCCGCCGACACCAACACCTGGGACGACGTCTATGTGCGCGACCGCCAGTCAGGCACCACCGAGCGGGTGAGCGTCTCCACCGGCGGTGTGGGCGGGAACAACACCTCGACGAACCCGTCCATCAGCGCGGACGGCAACGTCGTGGCCTTCCACTCCCTCGCGTCCGACCTGGTGAGCGGCGACACGAACAGCGAGAACGACGTGTTCGTTCGCGACCGCCAGGCCGGCACCACGGTGCGGGCCAGCGTAAGCAGCACGGGCGTGCCGGGACAGGGGGGTTTCCCGGCGATCAGCGCGGACGGGCGCTTCGTCGCGTTTCAGTCGCACTCGACGACGTTGGTGCCGGGCGACACGAACGGACAGCCCGACGTGTTCGTGCACGACCTCACCACCGGCGCGACCGAGCTGGCAAGCCTCTCCGACACCGAGGCCCAGGGGAACCTCGTCAGCCAACAGGCCGCGATCAGTGCGGACGGCCGCTTCGTGGCCTTCCGATCGAGCGCGTCGAACCTGGTGACTGGCGACACGAACGCCCGCGACGACATCTTCGTGCGCGACCGCGGCGGCGCGAACGGGGGTACGACCGAGCGAGTCAGCGTCGCCGGCGCCGGCACCCAAGGCGACGGTAACGCGGACTTCCCGGCCATCAGTGCCGACGGACGCTACGTCGCGTTCATCTCGACTGCGACGAACATGGTCGCGAACGACACCAACGGCCAGCTCGACGTCTTCCGACGCGACCGCCAGGTGGGTACGACCGACCGCATCAGCGTCGACAGCTCGGGCAACCAGGCGTCGGGCGTCAGCGACACGCAGGGGAATGCGTACATGACAGCCGACGGTCGACTCGTGGCCTTCTTCTCCACGGCCAACAACCTCGTCGGGAGTGATACCAACGGCTCCAACGACGTCTTCGCACACGACCAGGCCCCGCCGGCGGCGGGCCAGCAGCCGATCACGTGGAAGAGCACCGACGACTTCCCCGACGACGTGCGCGGTGACCTGCTCTACACGTGTCCCGACGGCACCGTCTACCCGGTGGCCGTGGGCGTGCGACCGGAAGCGCTGGCGGGCGCGACCGCGTCCTTCGAGCGCAACTTCGACGCCGCGCTGGCGTGCGAGGGGGGAAAGCTGAACGCGGCGATCACCGACGGCTTCACGCGGGTCCCACCCGATCCCATCGACGACACGCCCGTGGTGTCGGGGCCCAAGGCCCCCACCGCGGCCACCGAGACCCCGGCGGGGCCGGCCGATGTCGTCTCCCAATTCGACTCGGTGGCGCTCAAGGGCTCGGGCAAGGACCCCGAGACGGGTGAGCTCACGGGGAGCGCGCTCGAGTGGTCGCTCACCGCACCCGGGGGCTCGCCCGCGGTCGTCGGCACCGGCACCAGCGTGGACCTCGCCCCGCCGCTGAGCGGTTGGGCGCCCGGCACCTACACGGTGCGGCTGAAGGCCACCGACCCCGCGGGCGCCACCAACACCGAGGCCACGTCGTTCCGCGTGCGCGTCGACTGTCGCCGGCGGGTGTGCTCCAACGGCAACCCGGCCGCTCCCGGCGTCGTGCACCCGGTGACGCTGTCGAAGACGGTGAGCCTGCGGGTGAACAAGCCCGACCCCTGCTCGTCCAACTACGGGCCCACCTGCACCGACCCCGCGGGCTCGGCCACCACGGTGTCGGCCCCGGCGTTCGCGGGTGACCCCGGCGCCTCGTTCGAGGTGATGCTGTGCGACGCCCAGGCCCTGGCCGAGCCCAACGCGGACGGCTCCGGCGGCGGGGGAGACGTGCTCGGAGGCTGCGACTACGGCAACGGCGTGGGCCTGGGACCCGTGGGCGTGCCCAACAGCGGCACCCTGACTCTCGATGCGGGTGGGAACCTCCCCGGAAGCGTGAACCTGGAGATGCCGGCCAACGCCACGCTCACGCCGCTCGGGGGTGGGGCGGCCACCAACCCGGCCGCGGTCTGCCCGCCCACCACCGCCCAGATCGCCGCGGGCTGGACCTGCATCGTGCACGCGGCGGAGTACGACCCCGCCCACCTCGAGGCACCACCGCTGGAGGCCTCCTACCGACAGGTGTTCCTGAAGTCGCCCATCCCGACCATGACCTGTGGCGGCGGGGCGTGCCCGGCCTCCATCGCGACGGGCACGTCGGTCACGCTCAACGGGGTGCAGTTCCCCTGTCGCACGATCATCCCCGACGACCCCACCACCGTCGCCTACGACGGATCCTGCACGGGGGCCTGGACCAACAAGACCATCTTGTTGAAGCGGGTGTCGAGCGGGTTGATCGAGGGGGCGGCCATCGTCCCCACCTCCCAGAGCGCCTCGCCCAACGGGGGCTACACCATCACCTTCACCATGCCCGCGGTGGCGGGACCGGGCGAGACCTACAAGATCGTGCCCCACTCGCCGACGTGCACGTTCCCGTGCGAGAGCGGCCAGTTCAACGCGGCGGGCAAGTTCTTCCGGCACGCGTAACGGTGCCGCCCGAATCCGCAGCTCGGCATGTTGCACCTGCCGCGCGCGGCAACAACCTCGCCGCGTAGAACCTCAGGCGTGGCGGAAGACTTGCCCGCCGCGTTGGCGGTGCCACTGGTGCAGCGCAGCGCGCACGCGGGGGCGTGGGGCACGACCTTGTACGTCTCGCCCGGCGCGGCGGCCGACGGCATGGGGAAGGTGATGGTGTAGGTGCCGTCGACGCCGGCGGTTTGAGAGTCGGGCACGATCGCAGGCCCCTCGATCAGCCCGGTGGAGACGCCACCGGGGCGAGGATCATCAGATTGACGACGAGGACCAAACCGACCGTCCGACGCGCTCGCGTTCTTCGCGGTGCGATCGTCTACCCCTCAGCGCGCCGGCAGCGACGCGCCTCGCCGGTCTCGTGACTCTAGGGGAGCGAGCCTCCACGCCCATCATTGAGATCTCGCCCTTTACATCCGTTCTGTCGCCGTGGACACAGACCCCGCCCGCCTCGGTCCGCATGATGAGCCCATGTTCACAACCGAAGAGATCGACACCTTCCCGCACGACGGTCCGACGGACTCGCTGATCCGCTTGGCGAGCATCTCGTTCGCCCTGGCCACGCTGATCACGGTCGCCTGGATCGCCTTGGGCGTCCTGCTGGTTGGCTTCTGAGCCCCGGGTCGGATCGCGAAGCCGAGGCTGACGAAACCATGG
>Ga0066709_100005774_pt1 | contig 10285 bp, 9 predicted proteins | sample GraSoiAngelo_158_FD_79665 | JGI IMG/M metagenome (GOLD analysis project Ga0066709, IMG submission 79665) | Grasslands soil microbial communities from the Angelo Coastal Reserve, California, USA - 14_1009_16_30cm | ecosystem: Environmental > Terrestrial > Soil > Grasslands | place: USA... | reverse complement strand
CGAATCCTGGTGTATTCCTCGAATCAGGCGTGGGCGGAGATCGTCGGAGTCGTGGGCGACGTCCGTCACAACGGACTGACGACCGAGCCGGCCCCGACGGTCTTCCTCCTGCACGCGCAGACGCCCGGCTACATCACGAGCCTCGTGGTCCGCGCCGACGGCGAAGCCAGCGCGCAGGCGGCCGCCATCCGACGTGCCATACACGAGGTGGATCCTCTCCAGGCCGTGTCGGCGGCCCGGACCATGGAGGAGTACGTCGCCGACTCGCTGGCCCGGCCGCGGATGTACGCGGCCCTCGTGGCCTGCTTCGCGGTGCTCGCGGTCGTCCTGGCCGCCATGGGCATCTACGGCCTCCTCGCGTACGTCGCCGCGCAGCGGACGCACGAGATCGGCATCCGATTGGCGCTCGGCGCATCGCGGGGAGACGTGTTCCGCGCTCTGTTCGGGCAGGGGGCTCGGCTCGCCCTCGCCGGCCTCGTCCTCGGCGTGGCGGCCGCCCGGGGGCTTCGGGCGGCGGTCTCGACGCTGCTGTTCGGGGTGACGCCCGGCGACCCGGCCAGCTACGTGGTCGCCGCCGCCCTGTTCGCCGTGTTGGCTCTCGTCGTGGCCGCCATTCCCGCACACCGCGCATCCCGGCTGGATCCGACGACGGCGCTGCGGTACGAGTGATCAGGTTTCGGCCACCTCCGCGCCGCGCTCGGCCCGGGAGGCGGCGATGATCTTGTCCTGCAGGTGGCCGGGCACTTCCTCGTAGCGCGACATCTCCATGTGGTAGGAGCCGCGACCGCCGGTCATCGAGGTCAGCTCGGCGTCGTAGGAGAGCATCTCCGCCAGCGGGACCTCGGCCCGGATCACCTGGAGGCCGCCCCGCGGCTCCATGCCCTGCGGCCGGCCCCGCCGCGACGAGAGGTCGCCCATGACCGAGCCGGCGTGCTCCTCGGGCACCGCGATCTCGACCTTCATGATGGGCTCGAGCAGGGTCGGCCGGCACTTGGGCACCGCGTCCTTGAAGGCCAGCGAGCCGGCGATCTTGAACGACAGCTCGGACGAGTCGACGTCGTGATACTGGCCGTCGTACAGCTCGACCTGGAAGTCCACCATCGGGTATCCGGCCACGAGTCCGCGCGTGCGCGCCTCCTGGATGCCCTTCTCCACGGCCGGGATGAAGTTCTTGGGGATGGAGCCGCCGAAGATGTCGTCGACGAGCTTGAAGTCCTCCGCCCGGGGCAGCGGCTTCATGCGGATCTTGCAGTCGCCGAACTGGCCGTGGCCGCCGGTCTGCTTCTTGTGCCGGCCGTGCCCCTCGGCCGCCCCCTTGATCGTCTCCCGGTAGGGGATCTTGGGCTTCTTGAGGTTGACCTCGACCTTGAAGCGCTTGCGCAGCTTTCCGACCGCCACCTCGATGTGGAGCTGGCCGGTCCCGGAGAGAAGCATCTCGTGGGTCTGGGCATCGCGGGAGAGCCGGAGCACCGGGTCCTCCTCCATGATGCGGTGGAGGGCCTGGGAGATCTTGTCCTCGTCCCCGCGCGTCTTGGGCTCGATGGCGAACGTGGTGGCCGGCTCGGGGAACGCGACCGGCGGATAGACGATCGGGCTGGCCTTGTCGCACAGCGTATCGGCCTTCTGTGTCTCCTTGAGCTTGGCCACCGCGCCCAGGTCCCCGGCCTGGGTCTCGGGCACCGGGGTCTGGCTCTTCCCCTGGAGCAGGAAGAGCGCGCCCATGCGCTCGGCGGTGTCGCGGCTCGCGTTGTGCACGGTGCTGTCCGACCTCAGCATGCCGGAATAGACGCGGAAGAGGCTGATGCGTCCGGCGTGGGGATCGGCCAGCGTCTTGAAGACGAAGGCGGACAGCGGCGTGCTCGCCGACGGCGGACGGGCAGCGGGCTCCTTCCTCACCGGATCGGTGCCCCTCGCCTCCCCCCGGTCAGCGGGGGACGGGAGCAGGTCGACGGCCGCGTCGAGGATCGGCTGCACGGCGACGTTGCGACCGGAGGAGGCGGCGAGGACGGGAAAGACCCTGCCCCCGAGGACGGCCTGGCGCAGGCCGCGCAGCAGGTCCTCCTGGCCCAGGGTACCCTTGTCGAAGAAGGCCTCCATGAGGTCCTCGTTGCTCTCCGCCACCATCTCGACCAGCTTCTCCCGCCAGGTCGAGGCCGCTTCCCGGACCTCGGCCGGCAGCTCCACCGCCTGGAACTTGCCGCTCTGGTCCTCCGAGTACACATCGGCCTTCTCGGTGAGCAGGTCGGCCACGCCCACGAAACGCTTCTCCTCCCCGAGGGGAATGGCGAGGGGCACGACCGTGCGCCCGAAGGCGGCCTGGAGCGAGTCCAGCGTGCGCAGGAAGGAGGCGCGCTCGCGGTCCATCCGGTTCACGACCACGATGCGCGGTATGCCCAGCTCCTCCGCATATTGCCAGGCGCGCTCGGTCTGGACTTCGACCCCTGCCACGCTGTCCACGGCCACCAGGGCGGCGTCGGCCACCCGCAGGCCGGCCTGGGCCTCGGCGAAGAAGTTCGCGTAGCCCGGGGTGTCGACGAGGTTGATCTTGGTCTTGCGCCACTCGCCCCAGGCGAGGGCGGCCTGGAGGCTGATCCGTCGCTCGACTTCGTCCGGATCGAAGTCGGTCACCGTCGTTCCGTCGTCCACCCGGCCCAGGCGGTTGACCGCTCCCATGTCGAAGAGCATGGCGGAGACGAGCGACGTCTTGCCGCAGCCGCCATGCCCGACTACGGCCACGTTGCGGATGCTCGGCGTGTCGTAGACCTTCATGCCACCTCCCGGGCCCTTGCGTGGGAAGAGCGATCATAACTCGGTCCTTCGCGAGCGCGGAGTGGATCCGCGCTCGCTCTTTGAGCTGGGGGACTCTCCGGTCCCCCAGACCCCCCGCTCGCGCGGAGTGGATCCGCGCTCGCTCTTTGAGCTGGGGGACTCTCCGGTCCCCCAGACCCCCGCTCGCGCGGAGTGGATCCGCGCTCTCCTCGAGCCCGGTCTGCGGTCGCCCGACCTCGCGCCGGGCTCGCCCTCATGCGAGGTCTATAATGGCCGCGTGAGAGCGTCACGCCCGCGCCTGTTCGTGGCCCTCGACGCGGCTTCGGTCTCGGGCGGCGCGGTGGCGCGCAGCGGTGATGGCTACCGGTTCGCGTCCCACGCGCGCATGGCCCTCCCGGCCGGAGCCCTCGCGCCCTCGCCGTTCGCCGCCAACCTGGCCCGTCCGGCCGAAGTGGCCGACGCGCTGCGCGAGCTGGCCCGCGAGCTGAGCGTCGGCGCGGCGCCGGCGTGCCTGCTCCTGCCCGACGGGGTGGCCCGCCTCGCCCTCGTGGACGTCCCGGCCGACGTCACGGCGCAGCAGTACGCCCGCTTCCGGATCGTGCCCGGGCTGCCGTACCCGGCCGGCGAAGCCGTGATCGACGTGATGCCGCTCGGCCCGGGCCGGGCGGTGGTGGCGGCGGTGCGCAGGAGCATCGTCGAAGAGTACGAGGCCGCGGCCATGCGGGCCGGCATCACCCAGGACCGCCTGGACCTGACGCCCCTCGCCGCCATCGCCGGGCTGCTACGCGAGCCGGGCCCGCGCGGCGGGTTGACGGTGGACGTCGTGCTCGGCGACGCCGCGCTCTGCCTCGCCGCCCACGAAGCCGGGACGCTGCGCGTGCTGCGCAACCGGCGGCGGGACCCCGGTCCCGACGAGGCGCGCCGGCTGGCCGAAGAGGTGGAGCGCACGGCGGTGCTGGCCGGGGACGGCGCCGGGACGCGCATCCGGGTCGTGGGTCCCGGCGCCCGCGGTCTGCTCACGAGCTGGCGGTCCCGGGGCGGGAGCGCGGAGCCGGGCTGGCGCAGCGCGGGCCCGGCGAACGGCGTCGACGCCGCGGAGCTGCCCTGGCTGGGCGGAGCCGCAGGTTGAGGGCGGAGGAATGAGTCCGGAACGCGATTTCTCTTCCCGGCCTCGCTCGCGCCGCGCCCGTCCGCTGGACCTCGGGCTGCTCGCGCTCGGCGTGGCCGCCGTCCTTCTTTCGGGCCATGCCGCCGTCGCGGCTTGGAGCGCGCGGGCGCGGGCGCGGGCGCGCGTCGACCAGACGCGGCGGGAGACCGAGGAGGCCCAATCGCGGGCGCGGGGGCTGGAGGGCCGCCCGGAGCCGGCGGAGGCGCTGGCGTATCGGGGCCTCCTGACCGCGGAGGCGTCCCCCCCGCGGGTACTGGCCGATCTCACCGCGCTCATGCCGAGCGACGTGCGGCTCGATGCCGTGACCTTGAGCTACGGCGAGCCGCTCGGCGTCCAGGTCGACGTCGTCGCGAGGACGGCCTCCTCGTACGACCTCTTCCTCGACCGCCTGCAGCGCTCGCCGCTCTTCGCGAGCGTGCTGCCGGGGGAGGAGAACCGCGACGGCGAGCTGCGCACGTCGATCCAGATGGCGTACCGCCCGCCCGGAGCGAGATGACGATCCGGTGGGCGGCCATCGTCCTGCTCATGCTCGCCGGGGTCCTCTATCTGGGCGCCGCCATGCCGCTGCAGACCCAGGCGGGCGCGGCCAGCGAGCAGTACCGGCAGGCGCGAGACCAGCTCCGCGACGCCCGCCGGCGACTGGCGACCCTGGAGCGGCGCAACGCGACTCGGGCGCGGGCCCAGGCCGCCCTCGGCGCCGCCCGCTCGGCTCACGGGGGTGGGCTGCGCGAGGTCCGCCGCGGGGTGGTGGAGCTGGTCACCCGCGCCCACGTGTCGGCGGTGAGGCTGGGCGTGAGGCCCGGAGCCCCGCCGGCCTCGGCGGCGGTCGGCCTGTCCGCGGAGGGCAGCTTCGCCGACGTCATCCAGCTCGCGGGCGAGCTCGCTCGGCCGGGCAGCGGTCTCGTGCTCGACCGCGTGCGCGTCACCTCCCGGCCGCCCCGGGTCGCGCTCGACGTCGACGCCGCCGGGCTGGGGATGGCGCGTTGAAAGCCGGTCTGCTCGCCGGCGCCGGAGCGCTGACGGTGCTCCTGGCGCTACTGCTCCTGCGCGCAAGCGGTCCCGCACCCGCGTCGCGGGCGGTCGAGCCGCCCCCCTCGAGGCCGCCGGCCGCCGCTCCGGTCGTGCCCGAGACCGGAATGCCCTGGCCGGACCGCAATCCGTTCCGCTACGCCGACGAGGGCGGCGGCCGCGTTTCGCCGGCGCCGCCGTTGGCCTCGATCCCGCCGCCGCTTCAGCCGGTCCCGGCCCCGGCGGCGAGCGCGAGCCCGCTCCGCCTCATCGGGCTGGTGCGGAAGGGTGGCGCCGTGAAGGCGGCCCTTTCGCTGTGGGGGGAGACGGTCGTGCTCGGGGTGGGAGAGGAAGCGCGAGGCTATCGGCTGCTGTCGGTCGACGAGGAAAGCGGCGTGCGCCTCCGGAGTCCGGACGGGACGGAGGTCAGGCTGGCGCCTTCATCCTTGTGAGGGTTCGGGGATGGTGTTCGCCGGACCGAGGCACCATCCGTCCCCGTCATCCGGCTGAACCTGGAAGCGGTCGGTGAGGGCGGGAGCGAGCATCGCGTCGGCTCCCGACGCGATGGTGACGAAGCTCATCCGCGACGCCGGAACGTCATCACCAGGATTCCCTGCAGGACCAGGCGGCCGGCGACGAGCGCCACCGTCACTCCCGTGAACATCGTCCCCAGCTCGACCAGCGTCTGCATTCCCGCCTCCTGCACTCCTTCATGAGCAAGAGACATGCCGGAACGACTGCCTCGCCAAGCCACTGAAGACGCAAGGCTTCAGGACGATGTCGGGGACCGAGCGTGGATACCCGTCACGCTGGGCGTGTAAACGTCTCCACGGACCGTGTCAGGGCAGCGACGTGTCCGCCGTCCCCCGTCCGCCGGTGGCGTCCCGGAAGAAGCGCTCGAACCTCTTCCGGATGCGAGCCACGGCCGCCGTCCGCGCTTCGGTGGCCGGCGCCCCGCGGTCGGAGACCAGCACGAAGGCCAGGCGGATGGAGTGTGACGCCCGCCCGGCGTCCGGCTCGCGGGCGCCCATGGCGGCCACCACGTCCTCGATCCGCACGTTGCGGCGTACCCCGGTGAAGCTGACCCCGGCCTCGGGCGAGGACGAGAACTTGTAGGGCCGATTGGGCCGGAAGTCGTCCGCGCCGTCGACGTAGAAGAAGGTCGGCACCTCCTGCGCTGCTCGCAGCCCCATCGCGTACTGGTCCAGCGGGCTGTAGCGGCGCGTGAAGTCCACCGTCTCGAACCGCCCGCCGCCGAGGTCGGCGATGGCGTTGCCTTCCATGACCGAAGCATCCGTGTCGAGAAAGAAGTTCCAGTGCCCGTCCCCCCGGCCGAGCAGGGCCGTGCTGGCCCGGCCGGACGAATCCGTGAAGAGCAGGTGGGCGAGCCAGCGGTGACCGACCTCGTGGCCCAGGATCTCGAAGCCATCCACGTCCAGGTAGGGGTCGATCGCATCCATGAAGACGACGCTCTCGAGCCGGCCGGCGCTTCCCCACCGAGCCGAATCGTCGACGGGTTCGAGGCCGATCCCGCGCACCGCGTTCTTCACGTTGATCTCGAAGGCCAGGCTCCCGGCCAGCGGGTTCAGCGGCCGGGTCGTATAGATGATGACCTGCTCGAAGAGGTCCGGATGGCCCGCGTAGAAGCGCTGGACGGTGGAAGCCACGTCCAGCTCCTCGGTTTCGCTGAAGCGCTCCGCGGCCGCCCCCGAGACGGCCGCCGGGGCCGCGGCCGAGAGGTCCACCGCGGTGAGGGTCGCCGCTCCGCCGGGCGAGAGGCCCACGATGGCTTCGCGGCTCTGCATCTCCGCGCCGTAGACGAGGTCGATCTCGCCGTCGGGCAGGAGGGCGACCTGGAAGCTGTTGCGGTTGATCTGGCCGCCGCCCGGCACTGCGCTCCACGAGAACACGACGCGGTCGGCCCCGGCGCGGGCGCCGACGCTGCCGGCCCGCGCGGGGTCGAGGTCGGCGAAGAAGGGGGCGATGCGTGGCGGTCCCGAGAGGAAGCGGCCCATGCTGCGGGCGGCGGGTCCGGCATCCGCGGCGCCGAAGGTGAGATTGCCGTCGGCATGGACGAACACGCGGCCGTAGCGCACTCCGTAGAAGGGGAAGGCGAAGGGCAGCTCCACCTCCCGGGCATCGTCGCTGCCGAGGCCGAGGGAGGGGCCCGGAGCATCCAGGGACAGGGCGAGCCGGGCCAGCTCGTAGGCGCTCCCGGCTCGAGGCGAGAAGCGGAGCGCCGCCCCATCGAGGTCGAACGGGTTGCGGCGGGCGACGAGGTCCCCCGCATCTTCCAGGAGGGCCACGTCGTCGCGGTCGGAGGCCACGTGGGCGGCGGCGGCTTGTACGCCGCCGGTCTGGCGCCAGTAGGCCTGCAGGGCGAGCAGGTCGCGGGAACGTAGCGCGCCGGCGCACGCGGCCGGCGGGGAGACGGGGTCTCTGCGGGCCGCGAAGGCCAGCAGAGCAACCGCCAGGGGGGCGAGGCGCCGCACGACGAGGATTCTAGCCGCCGGGGAGTCCTGGCCGCGTGGACTTCCAGCCGCGAGGATTCCACCCGCGTTGCGTCGGGCGGGAGTGCGTGCTATTTTGTCGCACAGTCCGGTCACTCCTAGGCGAGGCCCGCCTCCTCATGGCGAAGGAAAAGTTCGGTAAGTTCATCCTTCTCGAAGAGATCGACACGACCGCGCTCGGCACCGAGTACCGCGCGGCCAAGTTGGGAGCAGCGGGCCTGGAGAAGCTCGTCAGCCTCGTCCGGCTGCGGCCGGCCCTGGCCGCCAGCGCCGAGGTGGCCAAGAGCCTGCTCGACCAGGTGAAGGCCGCCGCCCAGATCCAGAATCCCAACGTCGTCAAGATCTTCGGGATCGGGAAGGTGGAGACCTCCTACTACATCTGCTACGAGTTCCTCGAGGGCAAGAGCCTGAAGGCGATCTTCAAGCGCTGCCGGCAAGAGGCCTTCCCCTTCTCGATCGACCATGCCCTTCTCGTCGCGAGCAAGGCCTGCTCGGCGCTGGAGCAGGCGCACGCCCGCAAGAGCGAGACCGGCGCGCGGTACTTCCACGGCCTCGTCACGCCGGACAGCCTCATCGTCACCTACGAGGGCGAGGTGCGGATGCGCGGCTTCGGCTATTGGCCGAGCCGGGCGCGCGAGGCGGGCGGGATCGGCGACGACGAGCGGCGCTACGTCGCGCCCGAGCAGGCGGCGGGCGGCTTCGGCGACGCGCGCTCGGACGGCTTCGCCGTCGGTGCCCTCCTCTACGAGATGCTCACCGGCCAGCCCCTCTTCGCCGACGGGCGGTCCGGCGATCCCGCGGCGAGGGTGGCGCAGGCGAAGCAGTGGAACCCGGTCGGCGACGACGACGCGCTGCCCAAGCCCATCGCCGACATCTTGCGCCGGGCGCTGGCCGCCGACCCGGCGGCGCGGTATGCCGAGACCGTGGAGATGCGCAAGGCGATCGACACCCTGCTGTTCTCGGGCGACTTCACGCCCACGACCTTCAACCTCGCCTTCTTCATGCACTCGCTCTTCCGCGACGACATCGAGCGCGAGTCGCGGCGGCTGAAGGAAGAGAGGGAAGCGAGCTACGCCGAGGCCGCGGCTGAGGAAGCCGCCCGGCCATCGGCCAGCGGACCGGCCGCGGCCGGGCCGTCGGCAGCCGTGCCGGCTGCGGTTGCCGCCGCGGCGGCGACGGTTCTCTCGGCCAGCGGCTCCGGCTCCGCGCCGGTGAGCCTGGGCGCCCCGCCGGGCCCGACCGCATCGCTGCCCCTGGTGCCGCCCCCGCCCCGGGCCGCGCCCCCGCCGCGGTTGAACGGCCCGGCCTCCGGCATCCACGGACCGGTGGCCACGGTCCGCGCCGAGCCTCCGGCCACCGCTCACCTCGACCCGAGCGCCGGTCACGCGCCGCGGGAAGCTGCAGCGGGCTTCACCTTCCACAAGGGCGCCGTCAGGAAGCCGACGGCCCTGGCGGCGGGCGGCCTCGCCGCCCTGCTGCTGGTTGCCGCCGGAGCCAGCTGGCTCCTGCTGCGTCGCCCCGGGGCGGCCCCGGTGTCCGCGGCGCCCCCGTCCACGCTGAGCGCGGAGACGGTGGCGGCCATGCAGCGAGTGAAGGAGCTCGAGACCAAGCTCAAGCAGATCGAGGACGAGAAGGCGGCCGCCGAAGCCAAGGCGGCCGAGGACGCCAAGAGGAAGCTCGAGGCGCAGGCGGCCGCCCGCGGCCAGAGGGCCGACGCGGCCGCCATCGAGAGGGCCCAGGACGAGGCTCGCCGCCGGGCCCAGCTCGAGCAGGAACGCCGCCAGCAGGAGGAGAGGAAGCGGCTGGAGGACGAGCAGAAAGCGGCCGAGGCGCGTGTGGCCGAGGAGCGGCGCCGGACCGAGGAAGAAGCGGCCCGCACGGCTGCGGCCGCCACTGCTCCTCCCGCCACGCCTCCGCCCGCCGCGGCACCGCCCCCGACCGTGGCCGCCATGGCGACACCCGTCGCCCCCTCCCTCAAGCCCGGTACCCTCGTGAGCCTGACCGACCCGGGCGTGATCGCCCCGGTCGCCCAGGCCGCGCCGCCGCTGCGCTATCCGCCCATCGCCGAGCGGCAGCGCGTCGAGGGCACGGTCGAGCTGAGCATCCTGGTGGACGAGAAGGGCAATGTCGTCGATGCCAAGCTGGTGACGGCCGCGGGTGGCAAATCTGGCCTCAACGAGGCGGCGCTCGACAACGTGAAGAGACGGCGCTACCGCCCGGCCAAGCGTGACGGCGTCGCGGTGAAGGTGTGGTACCCGGTCAGCGTGAAGTTCATCCTGCCGAAGGGCTGAGCCGCCTGAATGAGCTGGGGGGTGCTAGCGGCGCACCCCCCAGACCCCAGCGTGTGACTGCTTGCTACTGGCTACTGTCGCTTGCTTAGTACATTCCTCCGCCGCCGTGCGGCATGCCGCCGCCGCCCTTCTCTTCCTTCTCCTCCGGGATCTCGGAGACGAGCGCCTCGGTGGTGAGAAGCAGGGAGGCGATCGACGCCGCGTTCTGCAGCGCGGAGCGCACGACCTTGGTCGGATCGATGACGCCGGCCTCGACGAGGTTCTCGTACTCGTCGTTGAGCGCGTTGAAGCCTTCCTCGGCGCTCTTGGCGTCGCGGACCCGGGCGACGACGACGGCTCCCTCCTGGCCCGAGTTCTGCGCGATCTGCCGCAGCGGCTCCTCGAGGGCCCGGCGCACGATCTGGACGCCGACCTTGAGGTCGCCCTCCGCCTTGATGGCATCCACCGCCTTCACGGAGCGGAGCAGCGCCACGCCGCCGCCGGGGACGATGCCCTCCTCGACCGCGGCCTTGGTGGCGTGCATGGCGTCCTCCACCCGG
>Ga0066709_100005772_pt1 | contig 10286 bp, 11 predicted proteins | sample GraSoiAngelo_158_FD_79665 | JGI IMG/M metagenome (GOLD analysis project Ga0066709, IMG submission 79665) | Grasslands soil microbial communities from the Angelo Coastal Reserve, California, USA - 14_1009_16_30cm | ecosystem: Environmental > Terrestrial > Soil > Grasslands | place: USA... | reverse complement strand
GCGGGAATCTCCTTCGACAGCTTCCGGATCCGGCTCTCGGCCGGATGCAAGCGCAGCTGCATCGAATCGAAATCGAGCTTGCCGTCGATCTGGATCACGATCTCGCCGTCGAGCGCCGAGTGCGGCGGCAGGACGTCGCCAAGCGTCCGCAGCTCGGGGAAGTAGCGCAGCAACGGACGGCCGTTGCGGCTCCACAGCGCGAGCTCGCCGCCATCGTTTTCCAGGACGCCGCGAAAGCCGTCCCACTTCGGTTCGTACTGCCATTTGCCGGGGCCTCTTGGCAGCTCGGCGACGAGCTCGGCCTCCATCGGCGGGAAGGGCACGTTGGGCCCAGGCATCGTTCCAGTGTGCCGCGAAGTCGCGATCCGGGCATGCGGGGGTCGGGACGCCCTAGGCTGAGCTTCGATGAAGCGCTACCGCATCGGTGTGGTGCCTGGCGATGGGATCGGTCCTGAAGTCACGGCGGCCGCGCTCTTCGTCCTGGACGCGGCCGAGCGCGCCTTCGGCTTCAAGACGGACCGCGAGGGCTTCCCCTGGTCGGGCGCGCACTACCTGGCGACCGGCGAGCTCATGACCGAGAGAGACCTCGAACACCTCCGCACGCTCGACGCCATCCTCTTCGGCGCACTCGGACATCCTGACGTCCCGCGCGGTCTCCTCGAGCGCAACGTGATCCTCGGTCTTCGCTTCGGTCTCGATCTGTACGTGAACCTGCGTCCGGTCCGCCTTTACGCCGAGCGGCTGACGCCGCTCAAGGGAAAGCGGCCGCAGGACATCGACATGCTCGTGATCCGCGAGAACACCGAGGACGTCTACGCCCAGGCCGGCGGTCTCGTGCACGCTGGCACGCCGAACGAGGTGGCCATCGCCGAGATGGTGTTCACCAGGGCCGGCGTCGAGCGCGTGATCCGCTATGGCTTCGAGCGCGCGCTCGAGCGCCGCGGCAAGCTCACGCTGGTGGACAAGTCCAACGCCATCGCCGCGCAGGAGATCTGGCGCCGTGTCTTCGACGACCTCGCCTCGGACTATCCCGACGTCGAGCGCGACGCGATGTATGTCGATGCCGCGAGCATGTGGTTCGTCACGCACCCCGAGCGCTTCGACGTCGTCGTGACCACCAACCTGTTCGGCGACATCCTTACCGACCTTGGGGCGGCGCTCTGTGGGGGCCTCGGCGTCGCGGCCTCGGGCAACATCCATCCCGGAAAGGTCTCGATGTTCGAACCGATCCATGGATCGGCGCCGAAGTATGCGGGGAAGGGCGTGGCCTCTCCCGTCGGCGCGATCGGCGCGATGGCCATGCTGCTCCGGCACGTCGGCGAGCGAGAGGCTGGCGATGCCATCGAGGACGCGATCGCGCGTTTGCTCTCCGACGGCACGATCCCCGGTGTCGAAGCGGGAGCCGGTGGGACAATGGAGGTCGCGAAGCACGTGGCCGATGCGGTCGGCACGCGACGCGAGGAGGCAGCCCGAAGATGAAGACCGACGACGTCGTGATTCTCGGTGGCGCGCGAACGCCGTTCGGCACGTTCGGCGGCGCGCTTCGCGATGTCTCGGGTACGGACCTCGCGGTCATCGCCGCGAAGGCAGCCATGGAACGAAGCCACGTCGACCCACGGCAGATCGGCCACGTGATCATGGGCAACGTCCTTCAGACGACCGGCGACGCGATCTACTTCGCGCGTCACGTCGGCCTGAAGTCGGGCATTCCCAAGGAAGTGCCCGCGCTGACGGTGAATCGTCTGTGCGGCTCGGGTCTGCAGGCGATCCTGCTGGGCGCCAACGAGATCCGGCTCGGCAACGCCGACTTCGTGCTCGCGGGCGGCGGCGAGAACATGAGCTTGTCGCCTCACCTTATCCGCGGCGCGCGATGGGGGCTCAGCCTTGGCGACCAGAAGCTCGAGGACTACCTCTGGGTGGCGCTCGTCGATTCGTACAACGGTCTCGGCATGGCGAACACGGCCGAGAACCTGGGTCGGAAATACGGGATCACGCGCGAGGCCGCCGACGAGTTTGCGTACCGGTCACACCTGCTGGCGGCGAAGGCCCGCGAATCCTGCCGCTTCTCGGAGGAGATCGTCCCTGTCGAGGTCAAGGGCAAGAAGGGCACCGCGGTGGTCGACAAGGACGAGCACATCCGGGCGGACACCACTCTGGAGAAGCTTGCGTCTTTAGCCGCGCGATTCGAAAAGAACGGCACGGTCACCGCCGGCAACGCCAGCGGCATCAATGACGGCGCCGCGGCGATCGTGCTGGCCGGCGAAAAAGCCGCGCGCGAGGCGGGCTTCGCGCCGCTCGCCCGGGTCGTATCCGCAGGTGTCTGCGGCGTCGATCCGGACATCATGGGCATCGGCCCCGCTCCATCCAGCCGACAGGCGCTGTCACGAGCCGGACTGAGCGTGGCCGACATGGACCTGGTCGAGATCAACGAGGCTTTCGCCACGCAATATCTCGCGGTGGAGAAAGATCTTGGCCTCGATCGTGAGAAGACGAACGTAAACGGCGGCGCGATCGCCCTCGGTCATCCACTTGGCGCGTCGGGCGCGCGTCTTGCCGTGACGCTCGTGACGGAGCTCGGCAAGCGAGGCAAGCGCTACGGACTCGCGTCGCTGTGCATCGGCGGCGGTCAGGGCATCGCGGCGATCTTCGAGCGCGTCTAGAAGTCGCCTCCGTACGCTCGCTATCTCACCCGAGTGGGGGTAATGAGGGCGGTACCGGCGACCGATTGTTCCACTTGGCGTTCACAAAAGACCATGAGCGTACGCCATGGCTGCTGAACGTCGGTACACGCCACCGGCTCGATCGCCCGAGAACGACCGAGGTGCTGAGCTTGCGATGCTGATGAAGGCCGCCGAATCGCTGCTCTTGGCGACGACGCACGAGCGCGAAGTGCTCGATGCCGCGATGGCCATCCTCGGGGAGCGCTTCGGTTACGGGACGCGCGCGATGTTGCTCTTCGATGCGCAGCGAGAGGAGCTCTCCGTGGCGATCGCCGCTGGCGTCGGCGTGGACCGACCGGAGATGAAGAACTTCCACATCCGGCTCGGCGAGGGCCTCACCGGAACGAGCGCGCTGTACCGGCGCATCGTCAACGTGCCGGACGTGCGACAAGACTCGCGGTACGTGCCCGTGTTGCCGGAGACGCTCTCCGAGATCGACGTCCCGCTCGTCGCGCGCGACGATCTGCTCGGTGTCCTCACCGTGCAGAGCCCCGAGATCGGACACTTCACCGATCGCGACGAGGCGCTGCTCACCGCCTTCTCGCAGCTGATGGCGCTGGCCCTGGTGAACGCGCGAGCGAACCAGTCACGCCGGCGCGACATCGAGACGATCAGTCAACGTCTCTCCGAGCTGCAGGCCGTACACGAGGTCGCCGAGCGCGGGGCGTCGCTGGATCTGGAGGGCACGCTTCAGGCCGCGGTCGACGCGGTGCAGCGGCTCACGGCGGCCGACTCCACCGCGCTGTACGTCTGGCACTCCGAGGAAGAGCAGCTGGAGCTCGCGGCGATCACCTTCGACCGACGGCTCTATCCCGGCGACTACGAGTCGCGGCTGCGCGCGATGAAGCCGCGCTTGGGCGAAGGCCTCGTTGGCTGGGTCGCGATGAACCGTCAAGCCCTGTTGCTCGCCGACGTGACGCGCGATCCGCGGATGGCGCAGCTGCCAGGCGTCCCGCTCGAGGCACGGTCGGGCATCATCGTGCCGATCGTCGCCGAGGACCGGCTGCTGGGGATCCTTCGCGCCTGGAAGCTCGGGACCGAGAGCTTCAGCCAGGACCACTACCGCTTCGTCCTGACGCTCGCCAGCCAGACCGCCCTCGCGCTATCCGCGGCCGAGGCGCACCGAGATCAGGGCGCGCAGCTCCGTCAGCTCGGCGCGATGTATGAGGTCAGCCTTCGTCTCTCGCGCTCGACCACGATCGACGAGGTCCTCGACGTGGTGCTGCGTGCGTCGGTACAAATGACCGGCGCCGAGCGCGGCGTGCTGTGGCGCCTCGAGCCGGACGGCGGCTTCACCCTGGCGGCGTTCCATGAGGTCCCGGCGGACCTGCTGCGGGAGCGGCCGGCCGACTCGCGAGACAGCGTCTCTGCCGACATCGTCGCCACCGGTCAGCCGCGCATCGTGGCCGACATCTGGCAGGACCCGCGCTGGACCTTGCGCGAGGAGCTCCCGATGGTGCGAAGCATGGCCGGCGTGGCGCTCCGCAGCGAAGGCGTCTTCTACGGCACGCTCGTCGTCGCGCACTCGCGCGTCGGGTTCTTCCGACACGAGCACGTGCGTCACCTCGAGGTCCTCGCGGCACAGGCGGCGACGACGCTGGCGCGCGCGCAGGCCTTCGAGGAGGCGCACCGTCTCGCGATCACCGACGAGCTGACCGGCTTCTACAACGCTCGCTATTTCACCAGTCGGGTGCAGCAGGAGGTCCAGCGCGCCGCGCGCTACGGCCATCCACTTTCCCTCGTGATGATCGATAGCGACTCGCTCAAGAACGTCAACGACCGATTCGGACACGAGGAGGGAAACCGGTATCTCGTCGAGCTGGCGCAGATCATCCGCGAAAAGGTGCGCATCACGGACATCGTCGCGCGCTTCGGCGGCGACGAGTTCCTGGTGCTCATGCCCGAGACCGAGCTCGCGGCCGCGCTCAGCACCGCCGACCGCATCCGTCTGGCCGCGGCGCGTGCGTTCGGCCCGGGCGCCGAGGAGCCGATCGACGTTCACGTCTCCGGCGGCATCGCCTCTTACCCCGCCACGGCTCGCGATCACGAGGAGCTCTTCCGCCAGGCCGACCACGCCCTGTACGTCGCGAAACGTCGAGGCAAGAACACCGTCGCCGCGGCGCCGATCACAAACGGCGCCGAATAGCTCCCCTGCGCAGCGAACCCGTTCGCTTCGCACCAGAGTTAGAGACGCGAATGGCTGAAGTGTTGTTGTTCCACCACGCGCACGGACTGACCTCCGGTGTCCGCGACTTCGCCAACAAGCTCGGGCGGGCCGGGCATGCCGTCCACCTTCCGGATCTGTACGAGGGACGGATCTTCGACAGTCTCGAGGCCGGCGTGATGTCCGCGCAGATGCTGGCCCAGACCCGACTGTGTGCGAAGGGTGCCCTGCTGTTCCACGCCTGTCTCCCCACCTCCGAGTTCGGTGGTGCCTGTACCCCGGCGGCCAGCATTTGTTCGCCGACAACAGCCTGCCTTCATATGACGAGCACGCCGCCAGATTGCTCACAGAACGCGTCCTCGCCTTCCTCGGCAACGTCAAGTAGCGCGCTTCCGTAGGCTGGCGCCGGCCGTAACCGTGCATGCCCGGCGCCGCTCCTCCCTCGTGGGTAGAGTCTCGACGTGGACTTCGATCTCACTCCCGAGCAGGAGCAGATCCGGAAACTGGCGAAAGACTTTGCTGACCGGGAGATCGCGCCGGGTGCGCGTGAGCGCGATCGGGAGCAGCGTTTCCCGGCCGAGATCCTGGCGAAGATGGCGCCGCTCGGTTTTCTCGGCGGACCGGTCCCGGAGCAGTACGGCGGGATGGGCATCGACTACATCAGCCACGCACTGATCACCGAAGAGGTCGGACGCGCGGATTCGTCGGTGCGCACGACGCTCTCGGTGCAGATCTCCCTGGTCGAGCTGACGATCCTGAAGTTCGGCACGCCGAAGCAGAAGCAGGCCTGGCTGCCCCGCCTCTGCCGTGGCGAGGTCATCGGGTGCTTTGGCCTGACCGAGCCCGCCTCCGGCACCGATGCGGCCGCACTGCAGACGAGGGCGATCAAGGACGGTGACGACTGGATCATCAACGGCCGCAAGATGTGGATCTCGAATGGCGGCGTGTCGCAGCTCGCGCTGATCTTCGCCCGGACCGATGCGAAGGCGCCCAAGACCAAGGGCATCACCGCCTTTCTGCTGTCGCGCGAGCATCAGCCCTACGGCAGTCCGCCGATCCACGGGAAGCTGGGCCTTCGTTCCAGCGACACCAGCGAGCTGGTGTTCGAGGACGTTCGCGTCCCCGACTCCATGCGACTCGGTGAACTCGGTCAGGGGTTCGCGATCGCGATGGCGGCCCTCGACTCCGGCCGCTACTCGGTCGCGGCCGGCGCCGTCGGCGTGGCGCAGGCTTGCCTCGACGCGTCGGTGTCATATGCGACGCAGCGTCAGACCTTCGGCAAGCCGATCGCGGCTCATCAGCTGGTGCAAGAGATGCTGGCGGACATGACCGTCGAGACCGAGGCGGCGCGCTTGCTGGTGTGGCGCGCCGGCGCGGTGAAGAACAAAGGTCTACCGAGCACGCGTGAAACGTCGATCGCCAAACTCTACGCGGCCGAAGCCGCGCAACGCTGCGCCGACATGGCCATCCAGATCCACGGCGGCTACGGCTTCTCCGATGAGTTCCCGGTCGAGCGCTACTGGCGTGACGCGCGCGTGAACCGGCTCTACGAGGGCACGACGCAGATCCAGAAGCTGATCATCGGACGCGCTATCACCGGAATCGACGCGGTGGCCGGATGAGCTGGACCGAGGCCGCCGAAGACCTGCTGGCGGCGCTGCTGCGCATGGTGCCCGACACGTTCCGCTCGCTGGCCGAGGGCGCCGCCCGCGTCGAAGCCGAAGGGTTCGCCGGCGAGCGTGGCGCCGGCGCGGTCGACACCGACGACGTCGTCCGCGGCTGGATCGAGACCACTCCCGCCGATCAGCGCGACAGTCTCGTCGCCGTGCTGGAAGAGCTTGGCATCGACCCCGAGCTGTATGCCGAGGCGCTGTCGGCCGAGCCCGAAGAATGAGGTCAGCGACGACTGAGTGTCCGGGTATCGGACGTGCAGCTTGTCCACATGAAAGTCGTTCATTTCACGCTCACCGAGGGCGGTTTTCCACCGTTTATTGGCACTTTTCCACAATGAGGACACAGCCAGACCCTGCCAGGACGCTCGCTTTTCGTACGGCGTTAGGCGCCTGAATCCTCCAGTAGCCCACGAGCGATGACTAGGCGCTGCATCTCGCTCGTGCCTTCGTAGATCCGGGTGATCCGGGCATCCCGGTACGCCCGCTCGATCCAGAGCTCCCTCATGTAGCCCATGCCGCCGTGGATCTGGACCGCGGCGTCGGCGACGCGGCCGAGCATCTCCGTGGCGAACAGCTTGGTCATCGCGGCGCGCTGCGTCACACGTTCGCCGCGATCGGCGCGCGCGGCCGCGTCGTAGGTCATCAGTCGCGCGGCGTGGATCTCGGTGGCGGCGTCGGCGAGCATCCATTGAATGGCCTGAGCCTCGGCGATGCTCTTGCCGAACTGGCGGCGGGCTTTGGCATGCTCGAGAGAGCCTTCGAGCAGACGTTGCGCGGCGCCGACGCTGTGTGCCGCCAGACCGATGCGGCCGATGTCCAGCGTCTTGAGCGCGGTCGCAAAGCCCTTGCCCTCGTCACCGATTCGGTTCGCCACCGGCACGCGCATGTCGCGAAAGAACAGCTGCGCGGTGGTGGAACCATGCAGCCCCATCTTCTCGTCGTTCTTGCCGACCTCGAGTCCGGGCGCGTCGCGCTCGACGACGACGGCGCAGATGCCCTTCGAGCCCTTGGCGCGATCGAGGGTGAAGAAGATGACGAAGGTGTCGGCGATGGGCGCGTTGGTGATGAAGGTCTTCTGCCCGTTGATGACATAGTCGTCGCCATCGCGCCGCGCGGCGGTGGTCAGGCTCGCCGCGTCGCTTCCCGATCCCGGCTCGGACAACGCGTACGCGCCGATCTTTCGGCCGGTGGCGATCTCCATGAGGTAGCGGTGTTTGAGGTCCGCCGAGCCATCGACGTCGACGGCGATGCCGCAGAGCCCGGCAGAGGCACCGACCACGTTCCAGAAGGCCGCGTTCGTGCGCGAGAGCTGCTCCACCGCCACGACATAGCCGAGCTTGCCCAACCCGCTGCCGCCGCAGTCCTCAGCGAATGGAACGCCGAACAGACCGACCTTCGCCATGGCGTCAATGAGCGAGCGCGGGATCGTGCTCTGCTCCTCGACCTCGCGGGAGTGCGGCTGCAGGACGTCCTCGGTGAAGTCGCGGACGGTGCGCTGCAACAGCGCGAGCTCTTCGGGAAGCTCGAGGATCATCCGCTCAGCCCGCGGAAGAATCGTTCCAGACGTTCGTCGAATTCGCGCGGCCGCTCGAGCATGACCATATGTCCGGCGCCGTCGATCACCGCGAGCTCCGCGCCCCGGATGCCGCGCGCCAGCGCCTCGGCGTCGGCGACCGTGGTCAGGCGATCCTCGGCGCCGGTCACCACAAGCGTCGGGACGCGCACCCGCGAAACGAACGCCGTCGCGTCGAATGCGGCCGTCGCGGCGAAATCGGCAGCCAGCACGTTCGGATCGGTCCGCGCCAGATACGCGCTCGCCTTCTCCACCACCGCCATGCGCGTGCCACGCGCGAATCCGTTCGTCGCCAAACGCTCGACCGCGACCGTCGGGTCGAGCGCCACGCGCTCGACGAAACCTTCGGGAACGCGCGGCTGTAGCGCCGCGCCGATCAGGACCAGGCCGCGCAGCGAGATGGCCCGCGCGGCAACGCCGAGCGCCGCCGCCGCACCCATGGAGTGCCCGATCAACACGGCTCGCGCGATGTCCTGCGTCCGCTCGAGCCACTCGGCCATGTCCTCGATCCGCCGCAGCGGCTCCTCCGCCGAGCGTCCGTGTCCGGGCAGATCGGGCGTCGCGACCTCGTACGCGCCACTGAACGCGAGCCGCTGTTGCACCCACTCGTCACCGCTCGATCCGGCGGCGTGGACGAAGACCAGCCTCATGCGCGGAGGCGCTCAGCGAGCGCCGCGGGAATCCGTGTCGGACGACCCGTCTCTCGGTCGAGCACCACTTGCGCGGTCTCGATCTCGGCGCAACTGGCGCCATCGGCCCGTGTGACGAGGTACTCGAAGCTCCACGAGGAGTGCCGGACCGCACCGACCTTCACCCGGATGTCGAACTCATCCGGATAGCGCAGCGGCGACAGGTAGCGCACCGTGGCGCTGGCGATGGTGAAGTCCAGGCCTTGGTCCAGCAGGTCGCGGCGGTAATCGAAACCGCTGTGCTGCAGGTAGGCGAAGCGGCCGACCTCGGCGTACAGCAGATAGTTCGCGTAGTAGACCACGCCTTGCATGTCCGTCTCGCCAAAGCGCACCCGCTGACGGTACGCGAACGGGAAGTCGGCGGACGCGCTCCGGGGCACGGCGGCGAGGATACGGCGATCGGCTTGATCGGTCGTGGCACGGCCGGTGCAGGCAAGCGAGTCCGGGTTGAGTCTTACCGGGAGGTTTCAATGGCCCACGAACCGACACGCAGGGTGCACGTCGAAGAGGATCGGACCGAGAGACCGGTAGTGCGGGAGCACCGCACGACGACGTACGACAGCGCGTACGCCACGCGCGTGATCCTGCAGCTCGTCTATCTGATCTTCGGCATCTTCGAGGTGCTGTTGCTGATCCGCTTCATCATGAAGCTGGGAAACGCGAACTCGGCCAACGGCGTGATCGCTGCGCTGTATGGCCTCACCGAGCCCCTGGTCCGTCCGTTCTACGGCATCTTTCCGCAGCCGGGAGCCGGAGCACAGCTCGAGATCGCGGCGCTGCTATCGCTGGCGTTCTTGGTCCTGGTCGAGGCGCTCATCGTCGCGCTGATCCGGGCCCTCACGCCTCGCTACTACTAGCGACGAGACCGACTCACACTCCAAGGCCCAGGCAGATCGCCTGGGCCTTGCGCGTTCGTGCTCTTACCCGGCTCTCATGCGGGCCGCGCGGCCGCGTGATGTGCTTAGAGACCGAGAGGAGGCGAGATGACGCTCCTGACACACCTTCCGGTCAACCCAACGCTGGCGGTCAGCGCGGCGGTGTACGTGCTGCTGCTCGCGGCACTTGCGCAGTTGCCGGTCCTCGGACAGATCCTCGTGCCGGTCCTCCTCGTGCATTCGGCGGCAACCTGGTTGCACTCGATCGCGACCCGCCACAGACCACGCGCTGTCCCGGTCGGACGGGCGTAAGACCAGTCATGCAGCGCCTCGAGATCGCTGACACGACCACCACGGTGCGGCGCCGCGCGCGGGGCCTTCCGGCGTGGTGGCTGAAAATCGGTTCGGTCTGCGCCACCTTCGCGGTCCTGCTGGGCTCGTTGTCCTATGCCAGCGCGCATATCTACATCGCCGGCGCCCCGCTCCAGCCCGCAGTCGATCAGCCGGCGGCGTCAACGCCACAACCGACGGTGGTGCCGGCGCGTGGTCGAACGCGACAGGTCGTGCCCTTTGGCTCGACGGCACCCACGGT
>Ga0066709_100005771_pt1 | contig 10286 bp, 10 predicted proteins | sample GraSoiAngelo_158_FD_79665 | JGI IMG/M metagenome (GOLD analysis project Ga0066709, IMG submission 79665) | Grasslands soil microbial communities from the Angelo Coastal Reserve, California, USA - 14_1009_16_30cm | ecosystem: Environmental > Terrestrial > Soil > Grasslands | place: USA... | reverse complement strand
GCGCGAGGGGGGAGGGAAGCCGGGACGGCGGCGACGGCGCGTCGGGGGGGCGAGGGGAGCGCCTCGACGAGGTGGGCGCGCGACCGATCATCCAAATCACCGACATTGGTGAGGGGGGGGGGCTGGCCCCCTCCGTGACCGCCGATCCAAAGCTCAGCTACCCCACGGCAACATTAGGTTTCGCCTCCCTTCCCCCAAAAGGATCCGCAGATTGGGGCTTATGTTGCCATGAGGAAGCGCCGATTGACTAGAAGACCTCGAGAAAGGAATTTGACTTATGTCCGAGAACCTCTAATGATCCCGACCAGCGTGACCGAGGGCAGCGTGACCGAGGTCGTGGGCGCGCGGCTCAAGCGTCTCCGACTCCAGCGTGGTCTTTCTCAGCGGGATCTATCGTCCCCTGGGGTCTCGTACGCCTACATCTCGCGCATCGAAGCCGGCGCGCGCACGCCGTCGGTGAAGGCCCTGCGGAAGCTCTCTCAGAAGCTCGGCGTCTCGGTCGAATATCTCGAAACCGGCCGCGACATCCGGGACGTCGACGACCGCGAGCTCCGCCTCGCCGACGCGGAGCTCGAGCTCAGGCTCTCGGACGACGTCTCGGCAGCAGAGGAAAAGCTCCGAGGCATCCTGAACGAGTCGCTCGCTGCGGGTGACACCGTCTCGGCGATGCGAGCGCGGGTCGCGCTCGGGCTTGTCTCGGCGCAGCGCGGCAACCATCTCGAAGCGGTCGAGCGGCTCGAAGCTGCGCTCGCCGACGAAGTGGCCCCGCCACCGCACCTGCGACCCGATCTGTACACGACTCTCGGCCAGTCATATGCGGCGCTCGGCGCACCGGACCGCGCGGTGCGCGTCTTCGAAGACTGTCTCGAACGAGTTCGCGACGCCGTGCCCGACGACAAGACGGTCGAGATCCGTTACGCGACCTTCCTGAGCTACGCGCTCACGGACGCCGCCCAGTACGAGCGCGCCGCCGACGTAGTCCGTGCGGCGCTGGCAAGCGCCGACGAGCACACCGACCCGTACACGCGAGTGCGGCTCTACTGGTCGCTCGCCCGTCTGAAGGTCGTCGAGGGCCGGTCGGGTGAGGCGCTCGAGTACATCCGCAGCGCCATCGCGCTCCTCAAGGCGACCGACGACACGCTCACCCTTGCGCGCGCTTATCTGCTTTCGGCCGGCGTCGAGCTACGCCAGGCCTCCGTCGACCCCGCTCGATATCAACTCGAGTCCGCGGAGCGTCTCCTGGGCGCGAATCCGGAGCCCGCCGACCTGGGCATGCTGCGAATCGGTCAGTCCCGGCTCGCGGCCCTTGAAGGGGATGCGGACGGGGCCGTCGATCGCGCCAGACAGGCGCTCTCGACGCTCGGTAACTTCCACGGCGGCGAGCAGGGCACGGCTGTCCACGCGCTGGCGCGCGGTCTCGCGCTGCAAGGCGAGGTGACGGGCGCCGACGATGCGTATCGCCGCGCAGTCGATTTGCTCACGGTGCACGGCCGTCGCTCCGACGCAGGCGAGGCGGCGCTGGAGTGGGCCACCTTCCTGCGGGAACAGGGACGCGAGGACGAGGCGGAGCCGATCTTCCGCCGCGCGTACGATCTCGGCGTGGACGCCGAGACCCAGGCAGCGCGCAACAGTTGACCTTCGAGCGGGTCGTTCGCCCCGCCGGCCCGTTCACGCTCGCTCACTGCACAAGGCACGCGAGCGACGCGACGCGGCACGTTCGCGACGGAACGCTGACGACGGCGTTGCGCGTCGGGGAGCGAGTCGAGGTCGGCTCAGCTCGGCAGAGGCTCGACGGCCGAGTCGTCATGCGCGCGGAGAGCGAAGAGGGTTTCGAACGGCTGCGGTTCGTGGTCGCGGTGGACGCCGACCACATCGAGTTTCTGAAGCGCTTCGCAGGAGATCCGCTCATCGGGGAGACGACGCGACGCTTCCAGGGCATGCGGCAGCTCCGGCTGCCCACCGTCGCGCAGACGTTACTGCGCGCGTTCTGCGGTCAGCTCATCGACTCGCGGCGCGCGCGGGAGCTCGAATGCCTCATCGTCCGAGTGCTGGAACCGCGCGTCGCCGGAACGACCCTGCACGCGCCGCCGACGAGCACCACATTTGCCCGTCTATCTCCAGCACGGTTGCGGCAGCTCGGCCTGCATGCGCGTCGCGCCGCTGCCCTCGTGCGAATCTGCCGCGCGGTCGATCTGGAGCGCCTGCACCAGCTTCCGACCGAGAAGGCGGCCGCCTTCATCGAGCGTGAGCGCGGGCTCGGCCCCTGGTCTGCCGGGGTCGTGTGCCTCGAGGGCCTCGGCCGCACTGAGCGCGGGCTCGTCGGAGATCTCACGCTGATCAAGCTGATGTCCCGGCTGTGCGGGCGCTGGGTCGAGGGCCACGAGACAGGCGAGCTGCTCGAGCCCTACGGCGAGTGGGCGGGCCTGGCGAGCCTGTACCTGGCGATGGGGTTCAAGCACGGCCTGATCCCGCTACCGGAGGAGCGGCCGGTCCGCTTCCCGCGACCCGCGTACGCGTGATCGAGCTCGTCAACGGCGACCTGACCGAGCAGGACGTCGACGCGATCGTCAACGCGGCGAATCTCAGCCTCCTCGGAGGCGGCGGCGTCGACGGCGCGATCCACCGCGCGGGCGGACCGTCGATCCTGGAGGAGTGCCGGCAGCTCGGAGGCTGCGAACCCGGCGACGCGAAGGCGACGCGGGGCGGCAACCTTCCCGCGCGGTGGGTGATCCACGCGGTCGGGCCCATCTGGCACGGCGGACAAGAAGGAGAGGCGGAGCTCCTCGCGTCGTGCCATCGGCGCGCGATCGAATTGGCCGACGAGCTCGGCTGTAGGTCGATCGCCTTCCCTGCGATCTCCACGGGCGCGTACGGCTATCCGGTGGACCTGGCCGCCCCGGTCGCGATCGGCGCAACACACGAAGCACTCGAAGCGCATCCGTCAGTCGAGCGGGCGCGCTTCGTGTTCCGTGACGACCGAACGCTCGCCGCGTATCGGGCTTCCTTGAACAAGTAACACTCTGTTACTTGGTTTTTTTGGAGCCGGTCACGCGGCTCGGTGGGGCAGGTCGAGCCCGGCCAGGTGATCAGCGATGGCGGTCGGTGAGCGGACTCGGAACGCAACGTCCACGAGGACGCTGGCGGTCGTCGGGCGCACGCGACGCAAGCGCCGGGACTGATGCAGGAGCTCGCGGACTCGCTGGTAACTCGGCCTCGGCAGTCCAAGGCGCTCGGCCTCTCTGCCAACACGCCGGTTGACCTCGGCAATCGGAACGCGGGGGTCGTCGAGTCGGACGAGCGCTTCGACGAGACGAGGCGAGATCCGAGGTGCAAACGCGATCACCTTCCTCACTGTGACGGGCCGCCCCGCATGCAAACGTGACCGAATGCTCGTAACACTGTGTTACTTGCCTGCTTAGACTCTGCGGCGTGGCCGGGAATCGACGGATCGCAATCCTCGGCGCCGGGAAGATCGGCGAGTCGCTCCTCGCCGGGCTGCTCAGTTCCGGCTGGCGCAAGCCGGGCGACATCGTCGTCACCGGACGGCGCGAGGAACGCCTGCAGGAACTCGCCGACAAACACGGCGTCGAGGCGACGCTTTCCAATGCGGACGCCGTCGCCGAGGCTGGCCTCGTCGTCATCGCCGTCAAGCCGCAGGACTTCGACGTTCTGCTCGGCGAGGTCGGCGGACTCCTGACGCCGGAGCAGACGGTGCTCTCGGTCGCCGCAGCGATCCCCACCGCCCAGATCGAGGCGCGGCTCGCGCCCGGCGTCCCGGTCGTACGCGCAATGCCGAACGCGCCCGCGCTCGTCCACGAGGGCATCGCCGGAGTCTGCGCCGGTGCACACGCCGAGGAGGAGCACCTCGATCTCGCGGAAGACGTGCTCTCACATCTCGGCTCGGTGGCACGCGTGCCGGAGCGCTACATGGACGCCGTCACGGCAGTGTCCGGATCCGGGCCCGCGTACTTCGCGCTCCTCGCGGAGGCGATGATCGAGGCGGGAATCCTGCTCGGCCTCGGTCGGGAAACGTCCACACAGCTGGTCGTCCAGACCATGCTCGGTACCGCCAAGCTCCTGCGTGACGAGGAGATGCATCCCGTCGAGCTGCGCGAGGCCGTGACGTCACCCGGCGGCACAACGATCCGCGCGATCCGCGAGCTCGAACAAGCGGGCGTGCGCGCGGCGTTCCTGAACGCGATTCAGGCCGCGATGGAGCGATCGCGCGAGCTCGCGGCCGGCGAGCAGTGACGAACGGCATCGAGCTCGTCGTCCTCGAAACAGCTGACGAGGTCGCGCGTGCCGTCGCGGAACGGTTGGCCCTCGCGGCGCGCACGGGCGGGCACATCGCGCTCACCGGCGGCAAGACGCCGGAGCACGCCTACGAGGAGGCTGCGCAACGCGAACCCGATTGGAGCAACACGGAGCTCTGGTGGAGCGACGAGCGTTGCGTTCCACCCGACGACGAGCTCTCCAACTATCACTTGGCGAAGCGCACGCTGCTCGACGGCATCGCCCACGCACCGCGGGAGGTCCACCGCATCAGGGGAGAGCTCGGCAAAGAAGAAGCGGCGACCGATTACGAGCACGAGCTCGGCGACACAGACTTCGACCTGGAGCTGCTCGGCCTCGGACCCGACGGCCACGTCGCCTCGCTCTTCCCGAATGCCCCGACCTTGCAAGAGCAGCGGCGCGTCCTGCCGGCGGAGGCGGGCCTGGAACCGTTCGTCGACCGCGTCACGCTCAGCCTCCCCGCCCTCTGCAGCGCCCGCGAAATCGTCTTCGCCCTCGCTGGTGCCGACAAGGCGGACGCCGCGCGCCGTGCTTTCGCCTCGGAACCAGGCCCGGAAACCCCCGCCAGCCTCGTCCGGGCCCGCAGGGGGAGAACCGTTGCAATCCTCGATCGCGCTGCAGCAGCCGACCTCCGGGCTTGACAGGGCCGCCGCTATATGTAGAAGTGCCCCCGGGGCGACAACAGAGGGGGCAGGGCGGTGCAGCAAGACACGCTGGTACTCGACAAGCCTGAGCAGCTGAAAGCGCTGGGGCACCCGCTCAGGGTGCGCGTCCTCGAGATGCTCGGACAAGAGGGCGAATGGCAGCTGACGAACCGCGAGCTCGCACAGCGGCTCGGTGTCGATCCGGGCCACCTGCACTTCCACGTGCGGATGTTGTTGAAGGCAGGACTGATCGAGCTTGCCGACAGAGAGAGAGGAGGACGCGAGAAGCCGTACCGCTCGGTCGCAAAGACGTTTCGCATCGCGCCCGAGCTCCTCGCGGCGGGCGGAGCGAGCGACATCCAGGCCGCGATGCTCGACCAGGTCCAGCGCGCTCACGCCCTCTATTCGACCGGCGGCGCGTTCCGCAGCGCGCAGGTCGAGGTGAAGCTCACGGTCGAGAAGGCGCTCGACCTGATGTCGGAGTTCCTCGAGAAGGTGCGCTCGCTCGAGGATCAAGAGGCCGACAAGCTCGTGCTGACGATGTTCGCCCACCCGCCTGCCCAGCAGGACTAGCCGGGCAGGAGCGACGAGCTGAGCTCGGCGGTCATGTCCCGCCGGCCGGCGAGCGCCTGCAGCACCAGCACTGTGTCCGCAACCGGCAGGTCTTCCAGGTACTCCTCGCGCGTCTCGAACGATTCCAGCACCGCCTCGATCGCCTCGATGTAGCCGAGCGGATCTCGAGCCGCGAGGAAGGCGAGTGCGTCCCCCACCTGAGCAGGAAAGTCCGCGCGCGTCCTCAGCTCGTCGGCGAGAACACGTGCCTCCTCGTCGCGGCCGAGCACGAGGAGCGCAAGCGCCGCCGAGTAACGGCCGATCGGCGACTCTGAGTCCGCCGCGCCCTGGTCGAGCGTCCACACGGCATCGGATTCCGCGCCGGGCCAGTCCGCCGAGAGGATCCGCGCCTTGAGGATCCCGATCGGCCGGCCCCAGCTTCCGGGCGGCGCGAGCGGCCAGCTCTCACGGTAACGATCGACCGCCCGCTCGAACCATTCGCGTGCGAGCTCCGTATTCCCCGCCATGAGGTGCGAGAGCGCGCAGCCGGAAGCCGCATTGCCGAGTCTCGTCAGCTGGCGCTGGCGTGCATCCCGATCGCCCTCTCCCGGCAGTCGATCCTGTCCGTCCCGGTAGCGTTCTTCTTCACGCCGTGCATGCTCAGCCCAGTCCGGCACGGCAGGAGCTTATGGAAACCTCGTTCTACGACCTCGACCTCCTGATGGCTCCGGGCCGGGTCTTCACGCCCAGGCCCGCGACCGAGCGCCTCGTCGACGCCGCACTCGAGCGGATAAACGGCAAGCCGGTGCGCGTCGCGGACGTCGGCACGGGCACAGGGGCTGTCGCCGTCGCGCTCGCCGTCAACCGTCCGGACATCGAGGTCTGGGCGACCGACACGAACGAGGACGCCGTCGACCTGGCGCAGGCAAATGCGGAGCGTCACGGTGTCGCCGATCGCGTGCACGTCCTCCACGGCGACCTGCTCACTCCCGTGCCGGTGCCGATGGACGTCGTGGTCGCGAACCTTCCATACCTCCCGGAAGCCGAACACGACGAGCTCTACGACGACGAGCCCGTGGAAGCGGTGTATGCGCCCGGCGACGGACTCGATCCGTACCGCCGGTTGCTGAATGTCTGCCGCGACGGCAAGCTGGTCTCGCCCGGCGGCACCGTCTTCCTCCAGTTCCGCCGAGAGCCGCTCGCCGCCGACTGCTGGCAGCTCGAGGATCTCCGCGAGCAGCTCGAAGCGGCAACCCCTGCTGCATAGACTCGACCGCATGGAACGCCGCGAGGTCGTGTTCGTCGACGGCGTACGAACCGCCTTCGGTCGCGCCGGCCCCCAGGGGATCTTCTGGAAGACGCGTGCAGACGACATGGCCGTCAAGGTCGTCCGAGAGCTGCTTCGCCGCCAGCCCGAGCTTCCGCCGGAGCGCATCGGCGACGTCATCTTCGCCGCGACGGCGCAGGTCGGCGACCAGGGCTTGACGCTGGGTCGCGACGTCGCCCTGCTCGCGGGCCTCCCAAAGTCGGTCCCGGGCTTCGCACTCGATCGGATGTGTGCCGGTGCGTTGACCGCCGTGACGGCGGGCGCCGGCGAGATCGCACTCGGCGCATGCGACGTGGTCCTCGCGGGCGGCGTCGAGCACATGGGCCATCACCCGATGGCGGAGGAGGTCGACTTCAACCCGCGCTTCGTGTCGGAGCGGCTCGTCGACACGTCCGCGGTGACGATGGGCGCGACGGCGGAGAACCTGCACGACCGCTTTGCGGAGATCACCAAAGAGGACGCAGACCGCTACGCGGTGCGCTCGCAACAGCGCGCCGCGGCCGCATGGGAGAACGGCATGATGCGCGAGACGGTCGTCCCGATGGCGGTGTTCACCGACGAAGGCTGGCGGGTCGCGAACCAGGACGAGTTCCTTCGCCCGGACACGTCGCTCGAAGGGCTTGCCGCCCTGCGCACACCCTTCCGCCGAGGGGGTCGCGTCACCGCGGGAAACTCGGCCGGCCTCACCGACGGCGCGACCGCATGCCTTCTCGCCGCTGAAGAGACCGCGGCGGAGCTCGGGCTCGAGCCGCGCATGCGCTTCGTCGCGTTCGCCTTCGCGGGCGTCGAGCCGGAGCTGATGGGCATCGGCCCCATCCCGGCCACGAGGCGAGTGCTCGAGCAGACGGGCCTCACGCTCGACGACATCGGGCTCTTCGAGCTGAACGAGCCGTTCGCGGTGCAGGTCCTGACCTGGTGCGACGGCCTCGGAGTCGATCCCGAAGACCCGCGACTGAATCCCTACGGCGGCGCCATCGCCTGCGGCCATCCGCTCGCCGCGACCGGTGTGCGGCTCATGGCGCAGCTCGCCTACGGTTTTCGCGAGCGGCCAGAGGTGCGGTACGGGCTCACCGGGCTTTGCGTGGGGATGGGCATGGGCGCCGCAGTGTTGTGGGAGGCGGTGAAGCCGCCCGTCCGCGCGAGCGGACCAGTGGAGGGGGCCCGGGGGAACCGGGAGGTTCCCCCGGCGCGGACCATTCATGCCGGTCACTGAGTTCAAGCTCAACCGCGCGGGCGACGTTGCGCTGGTGACGATCGACAACGGCGAGGACTGGACGAAGCCGACCTTCTTCGGCGAACGGGCGCTCGAGTCGCTCGAACGCGTGTTGGCCGAGCTCGAGCGCGGTGACTTCGCGGCGGCCGTCCTCACCGGCAAGCCGTTCTTTTTCGCCGCCGGCGCCGACATCACCGAGTTCCCGGGGATCACGCGCGAGCGCGCCGTCGAGGGCGCCCGCGCAGGGCACGAGCTGTTCGGCCGGCTGCGCGCCTTGCCCTTCCCGACGGTGGCGGCGATCAACGGTGCCTGCCTCGGCGGCGGCGTCGAGCTCGCGCTGCATTGCACCGCGCGAACGATCTCGACCGCCGTGCGACATTTCGCGTTCCCGGAAGTGTTCCTCGGCCTGTTCCCCGCCTGGGGCGGCACGCAGTTGCTGCCGCACCTCACGGGGCCCGAGACCGCGATCAAGGTGATCGTGTCGAATCCGCTGCGGCAGAACCGCATGCTCGTCGCCGCGGAGGTGGCGCAGCTCGGCATCGCAGATCGGCTGCTCGAGCCGGCGGAGTTCGTCGACGACTCGCTCGCCTTTGCGCGCGAGCTGACGAGGCAGCCGCTGGAGAGGGCCGAACCGGATTGGTCCGAGGCCGAGCTGATCTTCCGCCGCGCCCGGACCGCGGTCGACGACGCAGTCCACGGCGCTGCACCCGCCTCCTATGTCGCGCTCGACCTGGTCGAGGGCTCACGCGAGTGGACGATCGGCGAGGGCTACCGCCGCGAGGAGGAGGCAATCGGCGAGCTCCTCCCCGGCCCGCAGGCGCAGGCATCGATGTATGCGTTTCAGCTCGTCGAGCGGCGCGCCAAGAACCATCCCGCGCGCCCGACCGAGACTCCCCGGAAAGTCGACAAAGTCGGAATCGTCGGCGCAGGGTTGATGGCAAGGCAGATCGCACTCCTGTTCCTGCGCAGGCTCGAGCTTCCGATCGTCATCCGCGACGTGAAGCAGGAGATCGTCGACGAGGCCCTCGGCGAGATTCGCGCAGAGATCGAGCGCCAGGTCGCGAAAGGGCGCTACGACGAGGGCAAAGGACGCTTCCTCTCCTTGCTGGTCTCGGGGAGCGTCGGCAGCGAAGCTTTCGACGATTGCGATCTCGTGCTCGAGGCCGTCTTCGAAGAGCTCGAGCTCAAGCAGCGCGTGCTCGGGGAGCTCGAGGCGCTCGTCCGCGAGGATTGCATCCTCGCCACCAACACATCCGCACTGTCGATCACGGGCATGGCTGAAGGCCTGCGTCATCCGGAGCGCGTCGTCGGCATGCACTTCTTCAATCCAGTCGCGCTGATGCCGCTGCTCGAAGTCGTGCGCGCCACCGACACGGCAGACGTCGCGCTTGCGACCGTCTGGGACGTCGGCGAACGGCTGCGCAAACGGCCGATCCTCGTGCAGGACGCACCGGGGTTCGTCGTCAACCGGGTTCTGACCAGGATGACTCGGGTGATCATGGATGCGATCGAGCACGGCACGCGCGTCGAAGACGTGGACGAGGCGGTCATGTCGCTCGGCCTGCCCATGGCGCCGTCCGTCCTCCTGCAGATGGTGGGCCCGCAAGTGACCAATCAGGTGCTCGAGCGGATGCACGAGGCGTTTCCGGACCGGTTCCCGCTCTCACCGGCGTTATCCGCGCTCGCCGCAGGCGACGAGCCTGCCATCGTCGAAGACGCCCCGCGGACACGCGAGCAGGTTGTCGAGGGCGTGCTCGAGGCCGTCGCAGACGAGATCCACCGCCTGCTCGAGGAGGGTGTGGTCGAGGAGGCGGCCGACGTCGACACCGGCCTCCTCCTGGGCGCCGGCTGGCCCTTCTTCCTCGGCGGCATCACCAAGCACCTCGACCAGATCGGCCTGTCGGAACGCCTCTACGGCGAGACCTTCGCGGACATGTCCGGTCTGGCGAGCGCGGTGCGGAAGTAGGCTTCCCCGCTGTGGCACAGGACGACTGGCGCATCAGGATCGACCTGCCGGACGAGGAAGGCGCCCGTGGCCTGCTGGACCGGCTCGGCCTTCGCCAGACGGACGCCGAGGATCTCGCCGAGGAGCTCCGCGAGCATCGACTCGCCGTCTCGCAGGACGACGACACGGTCTTCGTCTACGCCGCGTCGGGGATGCAGGCCGAGCAGGCCAGCCGGATCGTGGAGCAGGAGCTCCAGGAAGCCGGCCCCACTCCGGAGCGATTCGTCACCGAGCGCCGGCTCCGCGAGGAGG
>Ga0066709_100005768_pt1 | contig 10289 bp, 7 predicted proteins | sample GraSoiAngelo_158_FD_79665 | JGI IMG/M metagenome (GOLD analysis project Ga0066709, IMG submission 79665) | Grasslands soil microbial communities from the Angelo Coastal Reserve, California, USA - 14_1009_16_30cm | ecosystem: Environmental > Terrestrial > Soil > Grasslands | place: USA... | reverse complement strand
GAGTTCTTCCAGTCCTTCTGGTATAGCGGAGGCTGGGGTCAGATCCGTCTCCCATCGGCGCTGTACTGGGCGATCGGAGGGGTGACTGTGGTGCTTACGCTCGGGTTCGCCTGTGCCATCGTCCGGTGGCGTGGTACGTGGCCTCAGCGGAAGGCAGTGCCAATCCTGCTCGCGGCAATTCTCTTGGACATCGTCGGCGCCATCTATACCAACATTTCGATTCATCAACCCCAAGGGAGATATCTACTGCCGGCGATGCCCGCTGTTGCAGTCATCCTTGTGGTCGGGTTGGTCGGGTTGCTACCGTCGAGAGCCGCGCGGTCGGTGCCACTTGTTGTGCCCGTCCTGCTGCTCGGGTTGACCACGTATACGCTGGCCTTCGTGGTTCGGCATGCCTATTTCGGTTGAATGAACATATGACCGTTTTGCGAAATATTGAAACCGTTTATAGCACAACACGCCCAGTTGGCAACATGAGCTGTGTTTAGGTTTCGCGTGAGAACGGACCTGGCGACATCACCCCGATCTCAAGCCACGTGACTTTCGCTCTCCCACTACCGCGGGTGGTCCGGCGAGTTCCGGGTTTCCGCTCAGGAGAACCCTGGAAGCAAGTCTTTGCCGTCGTTAGCTATTTGCTCGTAATTGCCTTTGCAACAACCGGAGTGCTTGAAGGTCTATCTCCCCGTGTCGAAGTGTCAAAGGCCCTCGCGAACGGTGGTTTCGAATCTGGCAGCGTCGGGTGGAATCTCTCTGCCGACGCGGTGATCGATAACTCGCAGGCGAACGCTCATTCTGGCAAGAGTTCGCTAAAGCTCGTGGCAAAGGCACCCTGGCAGGCATCAATCCAGGCAATTCTTGTCACGCCTGGCCAGCCATATAACTTCACGGGGTGGGGCCGTGCTACCGCCTCGGACGGCCATTTCAGCATCTTCACGTATGGCTCCAACGGCGATTTGCTCGGCACACCGTTTGACCGCACCTTCCCGGGTAGTCGGAACTGGATCGAGATATCGGCTGTCTATGTGCCGCCCGCTGGCGCTGTGCAAGCGCAGCTCCTGCTGCAGAATTCCTCAGCGGGCACGTTTTGGTTCGATGACATAACGCTGAGGCCGGGTAATAACGCCCTCGACAATTCGGGCTTCGAGGCTGGCGTCGAGAGTTGGAAGCTCCCCGAGCAGGCCTTCATCGATGCAGTGCCTGCCCATGCCCATTCGGGGAATCACGCGCTTGAACTTAGGGCCACCGCGCCATGGCAGGAAACCTATCAATCAGTGACAGTCATCGGTGGGCACAGCTACAGCTTTACCGGTTGGGGCAGTTCCGCAACTTCGGGCGGCCACTTTAGCCTTCTGAGCTTTGATATCAACCAAGTCCGAATAGGCTCATTCGACCGTGTTTTTGCAGGTATCGGCGGTTGGCAGTATGTGAGCGGGGTGTACGTGCCACCACCAACCGCAGTACGAGTGGACGTGGCACTCCAAAGCTCCACCAGTGGAACCTACTGGTTTGACGATGTGGATTTCGGGCCAACGAATAACCTCGTGGATAACGGCAACTTTGAGTTCGGCCCGGCAGGCTGGAAGCTGTCCGCGGAAACCACCGTTAATTCGAGCGCGGCGCACTCTGGTCACAATTCAATGCGGCTGGCAGCGGATGCACCATGGGAGGGAGCTTCCCAATCAATTCCGGTGACAGATGGCCAGACCTATCTCATCAGCGGTTGGGAGCGCTCCGGCTCGGATGGTGGCCACCTGACAATCATTAGCTTCGATACGAACGATCGTGAAATTGGCGAGCGGGTCGATTTGACCCTTCGCGCAACTAATGGATGGGTTTTGTTTGTTACGTCTTATCGCCCGCCCAAAGGAACGACTCGCATTGATCTGTGGCTACAGAGTTCCGCGCCCGGTGTGTTTTGGTTTGACGATATCGCCATGGCCGTGCAGTAACTCGAATGGGGCGAACTTCATCGGTCATTGTGCCAAAGGGTCGTTCGCTGACACCACTCTCTCATCCTGGCAAAGCAAGTATCGGGACACGTTTCGGAGTCCTCCCATTCAGGGACGTGCTATTTCTGATCCTTGTAATTGCAGTTTTTGCTTCGGTTGGTTTTCTTGTCTTCAATGCGGGGCGCGATACGACCTTCTACTGGGACGAATGGGATTTCATTCAAGGCTCGCGGCGTGGGGGCCTCGATGTACTTCTGACGCCACACAACGGCCATCTGTCGATAGTGCCGATCCTGATATATCGCGCGCTATTTGCCTCGGTGGGGCTTCGAGACTATGCCGCCTACCGCATCACCTTGATTGCGATTCATCTGGCGTGCTGTCTTCTCTTCTTTTTGCTTGCTCGCCGCGCAGTCGGCAGGACACTCGCTCTTCTCATGACTTTCCTGCTGCTGCTCGTGGGCAATGCCTGGCAGGACTTGTTGACGCCGTTTCAGATGAGCTTTCTGATATCGCTGGCCACCGGCTTGCTCGCCTTTCTCTTGATCGACCGCCCAAGCACGCTAGGCAAAGTCGTTGCCGCGGCCTCGCTGGTAGTCTCGATTGGGAGTTCAGGTGTAGGAATTCCCATGGTCGCGGCAGCTGCGGTATTGATTTTGGCGCGGCCAGACCGTTGGTCAACAATCTGGATCGTAATGCCGGCAGCTTCCTTGTACGGCCTGTGGTATATCGCGGACGGCGTTCCACAAGCCAAGCTGTCAAACGTTCCCCACATATCAACTTATTTGATTCGTTCCGCCGCTGGTGCGATGGGTGGAATGCTGGGCGTCGGTACTGACTGGGGACTGATCTTGGTGCCGATCGCGGTGGCGTTCTTGTCGTTGCGAATGTGCCGGATGAGTATCAGTCCGTCAATGGCGGCTTCCTTAACCGTGGCAGGGACTTTTTGGTTGCTTATAGCGATGGCGCGGGCGAGCCTCGGCGATGCCGACGCGAACCGTTACATCTATCCGGGAGCGCTCTTCATCCTGCTAATAGCAAAGGAAGCCTTTGCAAGAATGCCGACCCCGCCTCTGCTACTGGCGGCGCTCGGCACGATGACGGCTGCAGCCGTGGCAGCTAATGTGTTGGCGCTGAACGCTGGGGTCGCCCAACTACGCGATAGCGCGGCCACAGTGCGCGCGGAGTTAGCGGCAGTAGAAATTGCCCGTCACGTCGTAAAGAGCGACTTCCAGCCGGATTCATTGCTCATGCCGCAGGTTAGCGCGGGTAGTTATTTACTCGCTGTTACAGACTTGGGCTCGCCCGCGTATTCAGTCGCGACAATTGTGCACAGTCCCGAAACGGTCCGGGCTTCAACAGATCATGTGCTCGAACGCGCTGAGCTCCTCGAGCTGCGGGGTGTTCCATCGGCACCTCTAGGACCAGTACCATCGCCCGACGACCTTCTCCCACTCGAACGCCAGGGAGGATCATGTTTGCTCGTGAGCGTCCCATCGTCAGGCATCAGCTTCACATCACCGGCCGGAGGCATGACATTTCAAAGCCAAGGAGACACAGCTGTACATGTTCAACTTCGTCGGTTCGCGGGCAGCTATCACGCGCCCGCCGTACCCGTCGATGGTGACGGGCCAATTTTTGCACTCAAGCTCGGCGCCGATGACCTTGCGATTCCGTGGCACGTGAAAGTCCTAGGGTCGGGTCCAGTACGCGTGTGCGGTCTCAGTGGGTGAAACAATCGCGGCTTAGCGACTACCGCAGCGGCATAGGTTACTGGCCCCAAGAAGGCAATGGCCTTGATGATCACAACGCCAACGTACGCAAGCGGCGCTGAAGCAGCGATTGCTACACGAGGCATCTCCAGGCCGTGGGGTCGAACCTGCCCGCAGCTTGATGAGTGAACGCCAAGAAGAGTCGCTGCAGATGCCGCCGGGCCACCACCCGATGGACCCCGGCAGTGTTGGAACATTCTCACGCTTGCCCTGGGTCGGCTTGGTTATTGGATTACTCCTGCGCTTTGGGTTGGCTCCGTACACCGCAGAAAGCAACGACGTGTCGGTGTGGGCGCACGCGAGCCTGTCGGGCTTCTACGGCCTGCATCTGTACGATCGAGCAGGATTCTCGTATCCACCGGTGTGGGGTTATTGCCTACAGATCATTGGCTGGATCGTCCGGTTCGCGGGCAATGGTCCGAGTTTTTTTGCCACTGATAACCCCGACCTCGGTTCTGCTAGTCAGATAACGGCAGACTTCAGCACTTTGGTGACCTCGCCAATGTACAACGTTGCCTTCAAGGCGATTCTGTTTGGATGCGACCTTGCTAGCGCACTAGTGATCTATCGAGTCGTGGCCTGGCTGACACGTGACCAACGTCGAGCTCGGATGGCATTCGCGATGTGGTTCTTGAATCCGTTTGTGATTTACGAAAGTGCCGTCGATGGAGCGGCAGATACTCTTGTCGGGTTTACGGTGATCGCGACGATAGCACTTGTGCTATTCGGGCGCCCAGCCTCTGCAGGCGTGGCCTGGGCATTGGGAATCATGACGAAGGTGTCTCCCGTGGCCTTGGCGATTCAACTTGTTGTGATGATCGGGATGTTCCCACGGGAACTAAGGTGGAGTGTCGGCGCCAGGGTCCGACCTATTTTGCTGTTCGGGATGGCAACCCTTATAACGACTGCTCTATTGGTAGCGCCCCAAATACTGGCTGGTTCGACTCAAGTGATGGTCCACAGCACATTTGCACGGGCACAGGGCACTTTTGACATCGGTGGATTATCGTTCTTTGGAATTCGACACCTAAAGCCGTGGGCATGGCTGTTGCAATGGGCGGCCAATAACGCAGCTGTCGTGGTTCGTCTAAGCACCTTAGCCCAGGCAGTCTCAGCGTTAGGATGGGCAGCTTGGACCCTGATCATCGCTCGCCGTAGCCCGGCGTTCGCATTTCTCACCGGCACGATAGGGACACTCGCCAGCGCCATGCTCCTTTCGCCAATTGCCAATCCTCAGTACGTACTCTGGTGGCTTCCGGTTCTCATCACCCTAATTGCGGCAAGCGGTCGCGGTTACTGGCAGTATGGCGTGCTTACAGTGGCACCGCTCGTATTTGCGATTGCAGTTTTGGGTCCGGTGGCCTTTCTAGCGCCACTGGCGACTTACACACACGTGATACCTACGAATGCCGTGGCCGATCGTGTGATCCAGTGGTACGTCGCACCCGGAAAATTGTGGGGAATGTATTGGACTGATGACTTTTTCGCGCCAGCAGCACTGGCAACAATCGCTGCACTGATTTCGCTCTTTGCGACTTGGTGGAAGCTGGGCCTCTCGCATCAAGAACCACGTTTCATGACCTCGCCCCTCCCGTGAAGGTCTCGCTTCGTCCTTATTCTCGATTCCTTGAGGCCATCCTCGCGGTGTTCTTGCTTGGAATCGTGGCTGGCGAGGTCGTGCTGTTCAGTCCGCCTGTCCAGACCCACGTCCAAACCCTTGCAACCACGGCACAGATCGAGAGAGTGAATTCAGACTCAACAACACTCGAGGTAAAAATCACGCACGGCACCGCTGACGAGAACCTCCGGCTCGTGGCTTTCCCGAGACCACCCGCCGGTCTAGGCTATCGCACAGTTTTCGTCTACTACGACGGAGCTTACCCTACGGCCAGCGTGAACCCCCTTGCCTCACAAGGTGTGATCGACAACCTGGCGGGCGAACTGTTAATCCGTCACTACCCTCGTTCAGTCTTCCCAATGTCTGCAGCGACCCTGGTCGATGTCTTGCGACGGACAACCGACGCCAGTTCTGAAGCCATAGTAGCGATGACTGGAGTAATGCCATCGAATACGTTCTCTCGCGGAGTTGATCTTCTGACCCCGTGGGTACGTGCCGGCGGTCTGCTCATTTGGGGAGGAGCAACCATTGGCTACTACTCGGGCGTGGAGGGAAGGTCTCTCGCGACCATTCCGGCGAAGAATGGACCTAGCTTGGGGGAGTCCGGCATTGAACAGATACTCGGTAAGGGGATAGTTGCCTATCCATGGGCTTCTCAACGCGTTGCAACCAATCGAAGCGATGCAGCATCCGCGTTTGGATTGACCTATCAGTTTGCAAGCGCCGGGATAAAGAGCGGCGCAGCCCTGGCACGTGGGGGAAAAGTGCTGGGATGGTATACCGATCAATACTCCTCTGTCACTTTCCTTCCGGTTGCAAGAGGCGGGTACTTGATTTTTGGTGGTGAGGTCTTAGACGCCGCGCTGATATCGCGGGATATCGCTCAATTGCTTGCGTCGGGCGCACTGTATGGCTCCGGGCAGATCGCTGCAAGGGACATTCGACTATCAGATCTTCGTGAAACTGCTGTTGTCAGGTGGCCCCTTCCCTTTGGAGCGAGTACCAGTGGTGTCACTTTCATAGCCTTCGACCCGCGACCCGACGGAGCTTTCTTCTATCAACGAGAGATCGACGTCTAAGCATTTACTGCATTCGTTGGTGCGGTGTGCGTTCATGATGTGGACTTCCAGAAAGAACTCTACGAAACCAAAAGCTCCCTGGCCAACAGCGATCACTCCGATAGGATGAAAATGCTGCGGCAAGCTTGTCCGGGTAGTTCAAGTGCATGTAGCTAGCGCCCCATACGACTTCAAATTCGCTATTAAAAGCCAGAAACGCCTGCAACAAATACTGCTCGGTCCAGAATCGCTTCTGGTTAAGAACCCATTCTCGTGCGTACTCTGCAGGGAGGAAGATGTCGTGAACATGAACGAGAACACCGACCTGCAGACGCGGAACAACTTGAAGCAATTCAAACACAACGTCCCCACCAATTCGAACGACATGACTCGAATCGATGAACAGAATGTCATTCGCTTGTAGTTGCGTGAAGACCTCTAACGGCATTTCCTGAGCGGGCTTTTCAGCGAGTTCTGTCAGTCCGCTCACCCCTGCCCGAATCGCCGTTGGAGGGAATGGGTCAATCGAAGTCAATCGGCAAGGATAGCCCTCCGAGGTATTCCGGACGACAGCTTCAGCGGCTGCCAGAGTCGATGCGCCCGCACCAATCTCGACTATCCGTTCAGGTCGAAAGTGGCGAACCATGCAGAACAGAACTTCGCCATCGACACTTTCAAAGGTGCCGTTGTTAACGAAGTAGGAGCCGTGACTGGGGCTTCCCTGCGCAGGAAATGCGTCGTACTCACCCCGAAAGCGGCTCTGAAATTGATCAAGCAGTCGCAGTTGCTGATCAGCCCGCATGTCAATCCCTACCATCTCATCCAGGCGCGTCCACAGCGATTGCGGCAGGTTGCGTGTATCGGGAATCGGATCGTAGAAGTGATTCGGCGTCACGTGCAGGCCGAGGACCTGCCAAATATCGAACGTTTGCTGGAGGACGATGCGTCGCGCAGCCCACCAGGCTTCGCGGGCAAACTGCAGGAACGAACTCCAACGCAGAGCAAAGGTTTGAATTCTTACTGGATTGACGTCCAGCGCGGCGCGACTAGCGTTTCGACCCGGCACGATAACCCGTGAATGTGGAAGGTCGAGGCGTGGTAGGGAGCATCACACGTTGCTCGTCAACGTGCGACGTGGCGGTGCGCCCTGGTCCTACACCCCGCCAGACTTGGGGGCCTCGGACGTAGTCTCTTCAAACGCCGGCAACTCGGAAGCCAGACGGGTTCGCACTGCGTGCGCGCCGGCCGCGTCGCCACGGAATTTGACAATGAGCCGACCCCGATCAATTTTGATTCGATCCTCAGCTCTAAGCAGCTGCCGAACCCGTGCAAGCATCGAACGGGCATGCCGCGAATTTACTTGCCCGAGGTCGAGGGTTTCAACGCGGTCATGGTGTGATCTCAGCACGTGGCCATTGGCGATTACTCGCTTGGACGTAGCTAGCGGATGCCAGACACCGTTATGCGGCCGGCGGCCTCGGGCGTGGGATAGGCGAGCCCTGCTCCGTGCCACTGCTTCCAAGACCGCCGCTGCAAGCAGGTAGCGCAGGGATGTGCCACGACGCCATAGGCGCCACGCGACGCGCGCGGTTGTTCCGACGTCCATAGACGAAACTCGATAGCCAGTCGATGCGGCGAGCGCCAGGTGTCCTTCGTAAATCCGGGTTCGCTGAGCCATGAACTCTCGCACTGTCTCAGGGCCGTGATTGCGAACAACGGCGCCCGGAATGTAGCGGAGTTGTAGTCCTGACGCGACGATTACTCCCTCCATCACCGCTTCATCGACGAGCGTCCCGCGGTCGATTGATTGAAGCACGCGTCTAAACGCAACTGCCTCTCCCAACTTGGGGCGGTGCAGAGACAACTCGTGATGCAGATCCCAGACGATGTTGACTGCGTTCCCCACTAGCCCGGATCGGGCATTTGTCGGGATCGGCCTAACCCCAGTCATGCCTACACCAGGATCCCTGAAAGGCTCTAAGAGTCTTGTCAGAGAGCCTGGAGTGAAGACGACGTCGCCGCCGATTACGACCACAATCGGATCTGACGACTCTCGGAGCAGCAGGTTGATGGCTGCAGCCTTACCGGTCCGTTCCGCCTCGACGATCAGGCGAACCCTGGGATCGTCTTCTGCGACGCTCCTCACGATTTCAACGGTTCGATCCGTGCATCCGCTCGCAACCACAAGTACGGACCGCACCGAGACTTCTCCGTCTCGTTCGGCAAGGATGGCTCGCAGGCACGTTTCTACCGTGGGATCTTCGTTATGAACGAGGACGCCTACAACCGTTGAACGCAGAGGGTGATCCGCCTCGGCGCGCCTGTCGTCCTCCAACCTCACCTCGATCATTCGGCTGAACTCGGCTCCGCCGGCCCGATCAAATTGACTTGGCTGAGCTGCGCACCCGTTCGAAGGCGGATTGTGCACGCCAGCGCTTCGAGGATCTCGCCCCTCGAAGCCTTCGACGTGCCGGTTTCTCGCTCCCTAAAAACTATTGGAACCTCAACTACGGGAATCGCGTTTCGTACACACCGGAATGCAAACTCGATTTGAAACGCGAAACCTTGCGAAAAGAGATCCTCCGGACGGACCAGGTCAAAGACGTGCGCCGAGTAGCAACGATAGCCAGAAGTCCAATCGTGCACGGCCCGCCCGAGAAAGGTTCTGCAGAAGGCGTTGGCAAGCCGCGAGAGAACGCGGCGCTCAAGACTCCAGCCTCTTGTTCCGCCTCCCGAGACGTACCTGGAACCAATCGACAATCCGGTTGAGTTCCTTGCCGCGTGGATAAGGCGGGCGAGATCGTCCGGGTCATGAGATCCGTCGGCGTCCATCTCCACAATGAACCGGTAGTTCCGCTGAAGACCATTTCGAAAGCCGACCTGATACGCAGTGCCGAGCCCCAGCTTCCGGCTGCGATGGATGACACGTAGCTGTTTTATGGATTCGGCGAGCCGATCGGCGATCGCTCCCGTGCCGTCGGGCGAATTGTCGTCAACTACCAGGACATCGCACCCTTGCCGAATGACAGCTGCAACCGCAGACTCCAGGTTCTCGCGTTCGTTATAGGTCGGCAGTACAACCAGGCAGTCGGCTCGGGTTTGCCTCTCGACGAACCCTTCATCCGCTTCAGACCCGTCACGACTCTCGATGCGGACAGCTAGGCTCAAGGCGCGATGCGATCGGCGCCAGGAGCGCCCTGGCGGCTGCTATCAATGCCGCAGGTCGGTTGGGCGTTTGGCTCGGCGGGCATTGCCCTTTGGGTCCTCCCTTCAATCAGGGCGATTGGACGGTTACCCCAGACGTAGGGCCGAGGGTGGCATCACTTGGCGCCCCTTGTCAAGCGACGTGTCCAAGCCCGTTAACGAAGACAAAGAGCTCGGTCGGGGCGCGGACAAAACTGAAACGAATGTTAAGAGATTGCTAATTGACACTCAACCCGGCGGATGTTAGAAATTGCGCCAGCGCACTATTCGCGCGCGCTGTTTTGGGCTGGGAGGGCCCGTCGCCCCTTTGTGTTCCACCACGCCGCCAGACTCGGGTTTCAGTAGGGAGCGAGCCTGAATGAGTAAGACCTCGATCGCAGCCAGACTTTTGCCTGTCGCCATCGTGGCCGCGGTCCTGGGCGCCTCGCTCCTGGTTCGGCCAGTCTCCATCAATTCCAACAATGTCGCTCTCTGTGGCTACGGCTACGGCTACGGTACCCAGCCCGCCGTCGACAACGTTTCGCCCAACACGGGTCCGACAACCGTCGGCACCGTTGTGACTCTGACCGGCTGTGGATTCACCGGGGCGACCGCGGTCACCTTCGGCTCCACACCGGCGACTACGTTCACCGTGAACTCGGACACCAAGATCACCGCCACGATCCCCGCGCACGATGCCGGGACCGTC
>Ga0066709_100005767_pt1 | contig 10291 bp, 10 predicted proteins | sample GraSoiAngelo_158_FD_79665 | JGI IMG/M metagenome (GOLD analysis project Ga0066709, IMG submission 79665) | Grasslands soil microbial communities from the Angelo Coastal Reserve, California, USA - 14_1009_16_30cm | ecosystem: Environmental > Terrestrial > Soil > Grasslands | place: USA... | reverse complement strand
GGCGTGCGCACCGATCTGGCCGGCCGCACCTCGATCCCCGGCCTGTACGCCTGCGGAGAGGTCGCCTGTACCGGCGTCCACGGCGCCAACCGCCTGGCCTCCAACTCGCTCCTGGAGGGCCTGGTGTTCGCCCGCCGGATCGCCGCGGACATCCGGCGGGAACTGCCCCCGCAGGCCGACCCGGCGCCGGCCGACGCCCCCCGTTCGGTGCTGGACGCGGGCCTGCGCGCGCCCCTCCAGCGGGAGATGACCGACGGCGCCGGGGTGCTGCGCAGCGCGGCGTCGCTGGACCGGGCGGCCGCGGCGCTGGCCCGGCTGGCCGCGCCCGGCGCCCGGCCGAACACCGGTAGCTGGGAGGCGAGCAACCTGCTCACCGTGGCGTCCGCGCTGGTCGCGGCCGCGCGGCGGCGCGAGGAGACGCGCGGCTGCCACTGGCGGGAGGACTTCCCGGCCGCGTCGCCGCGCTGGCTCGGGCACCTGCTGGCCGGCATCGACGGTACCGGTGGGCTGACCGGGACGTGGGAGCCCGCATGAGGAGCATCGTCGAGCGCGCGCTCGCCGAGGATCTCGGGCCGGACGGGCTCGACGTGACCAGCGTGGCGACGATCCCGGCCGGCCAGACCGACGTCGGGGATCTCGTGGCGCGGGCGGACGGGGTGGTGGCCGGGCTGGCCGTCGCCGCCCTGGTGTTCGAGATCGCGTCGACCGGTACCGTCGCGTGGGCGGCCAAGGTGCCCGACGGCGACCGGGTCGCCCGGGGCGAGGTGCTGGCGACCGTGGAAGGGCCCACCCGGGCGCTGCTGACCGCGGAACGCACCGCGCTGAACTTCCTCTGCCACCTGTCCGGCGTGGCGACGCACACCCGGGCCTGGGCCGAGGCGCTCGCCGGTACCGGCGCGACCGTGCTGGACACCCGCAAGACCACGCCCGGCCTGCGCGAGCTGGAGAAGTACGCGGTACGCGTCGGCGGCGGCACCAACAAGCGGATGGGCCTGTACGACGTCGCCATGATCAAGGACAACCACAAGCTCGCGGCCGGTTCGATCACCGCGGCCTACCGGCGGGTCCGGGAGGCGTTCCCGGATGTGCCGGTACAGGTCGAGGTGACCACGGTCGCCGAAGCCGTCGAGGCGGTCGAGGCGGGCGCGACGTTCCTGCTCTGCGACAACATGCCGCCGCCGTTGCTGCGCGAGGTCGTCGCCGCGGTCGGCGGGCGGGCCGAACTGGAGGCGACCGGCGGGCTGACCCTGGACCGGGCGGGCGACTACGGCGCGACCGGCGTGAACTACCTGTCGGTCGGCGCGCTGACCCACTCCTCGCCGATCCTGGACATCGCGCTGGACCTGCGGCCGCGTCAGTAGCATTCACGCCGTGCTGCTCTGTATCGACATCGGGAACACCAACACCGTGCTGGCCACCTTCGAGGGCGAGAAGCTGGTGCACTCGTGGCGGGTCAAGACCGAGGCCCGGTCCACCGCCGACGAGCTGGGGTTGATGTTCCGGGGGCTGCTGGCCGCCGACAATGTGCAGATCACCGGGGTGGCGGCCTGTTCGACGGTACCCATGGCGCTGCGCAACCTGCGCACCATGCTCACCCGGTACTACGGCGGCCTGCCGGCGGTGATCCTGGAGCCGGGCATCCGCACCGGGGTGCAGCTCGCGATCGACAACCCGAAGGAGGTCGGCTCCGACCGGGTCGCGAACACGCTCGCCGCGTACACCCTGTACGGCGGCCCGTCGATCGTCGTGGACTTCGGTACCTCGACGAACTTCGACGTGGTCTCCGCCCGCGGCGAGTACCTCGGCGGCCCGCTCGCCCCCGGCATCGAGATCTCCGTCGACGCGCTGGCCGCCCGCGCGGCCCAGTTGCGCAAGGTGGAGCTGGTCCGGCCACCCCGGGTGATCGGCAAGAACACCGTCGAGTGCCTGCAGTCCGGCGTGATCTACGGCTTCGCCGGCCAGGTCGACGGGCTGGTCCGGCGGATCACCGCGGAACTCGGTGGCGAGGTCGCCGCGGTGGTGGCGACCGGCGGGCTGGCCACCGTGGTGCTCGACGACTGCGCGACGATCACCCATCACGAGCCGATGCTGACGCTGATCGGCCTGCGCCTGATCTTCGAGCGCAACTCGTAGTCAGACGCGTCTCGACCGGTAGGTGACGGTCACGTAGGGCAGCGGAAAGGTCTCCGGCAGGCCGGCCGCCAGTTGCCGTACCTCGGATTCGATCTTCGCCTGGCGCTCCGGCGGTGCGGTGATGTAGTAGGAGCGGCTCGCGATGAGCTGGACGAGCAGGTCGGCGTTCAGCAGTACCTCGTGCGCGAACAGTGCGCGCTCGACCGGGCCGAACTCCGGCCCGAACTCGTCCTCGATCCAGCCCTCGTGCACGCCGCCACCGGCCCGCTCGGCGCCGTCGGCGATCCGGGACAGTTCGGCGATCCACGGTACGGTCTCGTCGCGGATGTTCCAGATCGGCGCGAATACGCCGCCGCGCTTCAGTACCCGCGCGATCTCCCGGTGCGCGGATTCCTGATCGAACCAGTGGTAGGCCTGGCCGGCGACCACGGCATCGACGGACCCGTCCGGTACCGGGATCTCCTCGGCGCGCCCGGCCAGCGCGGTGATTCCCGCAGTGGCTCGCGCCAACCGGTCGCGCATGGCGGCATCGGGCTCGACCGGTACCACATCGTGACCGAGTCTTCGGACGACCCGGGTGAGGATCCCGGTACCGGCGCCGAGATCGAGTACCCGCGACGGAGCGGTACCGAGCGCCCATTCGAGCGCTGCCGGCGGATACGTCGGACGGATCCGGTCGTACAGTTCGGCGGCCGGGCCGAAGGAGAGTCCTTGCGACATTTGCTCAGGTTAGCCGGCCGGGATTGGCCATTGCACTGGTCTTTCCGGCGGCGGCCGGGCCGCACCGGTAATTCTCCGGCCGGGCCGCCACACCGCGCGGCCGGTGCGCCGCGGCGGCCATTCGTCACGCACAGCAATGTATCGAGCATGGATCTGTATCCCGAACAGCGGACTTGGTCCGGTCCCGAGATCGTTCGGCGCGCACGTCGTGCCGTGGCCGGGTACCGCCTGGTTGCGCGCCGCGCAGTTGCGCCGCGCGCTTGGAGTCGGCACGGCCTGCGCGGAGAGGCGTGTCGAATACCGCGCGCCCGGTGCCGCCGAAAAGTGTGGCAATCGGGCCGTCCTATCCGCGTACCCGCTGGTGGCGACCATGACCAGTCCGTGCCCCACGTACCCTCTGAGTAGCCGAAAGTAGCGGCGCCGAGAAATTCGTCGAGCCAAACTTGCGGATCTATTGACGGTACGCCGGTCGGCGGGGTTATCGTTTCTCATATCGGCATCTTGCCGATTGTGTGAAGGGAATCAGTAAGGTGGCGAGACGGGAAATTGTCGTCCTGGAGGACGACCTCGATGGCGGCAAGGCCGACGAGACGGTGAAGTACGCGCTCGACGGCGTCCAGTACGAGATTGACCTCTCAGACAAGAACGCGACGAAGCTGCGCAACGCTTTCGCCGAATTCATCTCGCACAGCCGGCGGGTCGGCCGGGGCGGGGTGGTCGTCGGTGGTCGCGCCGCTGCGCGCGCTCGCGGAAGTGCGGCGGCCGACCGGGAGCAGAACAAGGCGATCCGGTCCTGGGCGAAGCGCAAGGGCAAGGCGATCTCCGACCGCGGCCGGATTCCGCAGGAGATCGTGGACGAGTACAACGCCGACGCCGGACGCTGAGGCGGGACCGGACCGGAGGGCGCCCCGACCGTGGTCGGCGGCGCCCTCCGTCGCGTCCATCCCCCGGTGGGGGGCCGGCTGGTGATTTCGCTCTGCGCGTAGTTCTCCCGCGTGCGGAACACGGGTTGCGGGTGTCTGGTTGGCTCAAATGCCGAGCAAGCGGCCGGTGCCGGGGTCGTTCCACCGGTGCCGATCCGGAACCCGATCGGACGCCGGACGGCCGGACCGGGCTGCTGTGTCGGTGCTCGGCGATACAGTTATGGCACGGACAACACCGGTGCTGTGGGGGCTTCAACGCACCGCGGCGCACGTGAGGAGCTACGAGGGATGTTCGAGCGGTTCACCGACCGAGCACGGCGGGTTGTCGTCCTGGCCCAGGAAGAGGCCCGGATGCTCAACCACAACTACATCGGCACCGAGCACATCCTGCTCGGCCTCATTCACGAGGGTGAGGGCGTGGCCGCCAAGGCTCTGGAGAGCCTGGGGATCTCCCTGGAAGGCGTCCGCCAGCAGGTGGAGGAGATCATCGGCCAGGGCCAGCAGGCCCCCAGCGGACACATCCCCTTCACCCCTCGGGCCAAGAAGGTGCTGGAGCTCAGCCTGCGGGAAGCGCTCCAGCTCGGCCACAACTACATCGGCACCGAGCACATCCTGCTCGGTCTCATCCGCGAGGGCGAGGGTGTCGCCGCGCAGGTGCTGGTCAAGCTCGGCGCCGACCTCAACCGGGTCCGCCAGCAGGTAATCCAGCTCCTGTCGGGCTACCAGGGCAAGGAGCCGGCCGCGTCGGGCACCGGCGCGCAGGGCGAGGCCGCCCCGTCGACGTCGCTCGTGCTCGACCAGTTCGGGCGCAACCTCACCCAGCTCGCCCGGGAGGGCAAGACCGACCCGGTGATCGGGCGGGAGAAGGAGATCGAGCGGGTGATGCAGGTGCTCTCCCGGCGCACCAAGAACAACCCGGTGCTGATCGGCGAGCCCGGCGTCGGCAAGACCGCCGTCGTGGAGGGCCTGGCCCAGTGCATCGTCAAGGGCGAGGTACCCGAGACGCTCAAGGACAAGCAGCTCTACACGCTCGACCTGGGCGCGCTGGTCGCCGGTTCGCGCTACCGCGGTGACTTCGAGGAGCGCCTGAAGAAGGTGCTCAAGGAGATCCGCACCCGCGGCGACATCATCCTGTTCATCGACGAGATCCACACGCTCGTCGGCGCCGGTGCCGCCGAAGGCGCGATCGACGCGGCGAGCATCCTCAAGCCGATGCTGGCCCGTGGGGAGCTGCAGACGATCGGCGCGACCACCCTCGACGAGTACCGCAAGCACCTGGAGAAGGACGCCGCGCTGGAGCGGCGGTTCCAGCCGATCCAGGTGGGTGAGCCGTCGCTGGCGCACACCATCGAGATCCTCAAGGGGCTGCGGGACCGGTACGAGGCGCACCACCGGGTGTCGATCACCGATGCCGCGCTGGTGGCCGCCGCGACGCTGGCCGACCGGTACATCTCCGACCGGTTCCTGCCGGACAAGGCGATCGACCTGATCGACGAGGCCGGTGCCCGGATGCGGATCCGCCGGATGACCGCGCCGCCGGACCTGCGCGACTTCGACGAGCGGATCGCCCAGGTACGCCGCGACAAGGAGTCCGCGATCGACGCCCAGGACTTCGAGCGGGCCGCGCAGCTGCGCGACCGGGAGAAGCAGTTGCTGGCGCAGAAGTCGCAGCGGGAGAAGGAGTGGAAGGCCGGCGACCTCGACGTGGTGAGCGAGGTCGACGACGAGCAGATCGCCGAGGTGCTGGCGAACTGGACCGGCATCCCGGTCTACAAGCTGACCGAGGAGGAGACCTCCCGGCTGCTGCGGATGGAAGACGAGCTGCACAAGCGGGTCGTCGGCCAGGAAGACGCGGTCAAGGCGGTGTCCAAGGCGATCCGGCGTACCCGGGCCGGCCTGAAGGACCCGAAGCGGCCGTCCGGCTCGTTCATCTTCGCCGGCCCGTCCGGCGTCGGTAAGACCGAGCTGTCCAAGGCGCTGGCGGAGTTCCTGTTCGGCAGCGAGGACGCGCTCATCCAGCTGGACATGTCCGAGTTCCACGACCGGTACACGGTGTCCCGGCTGGTCGGTGCCCCGCCCGGATACGTCGGGTACGACGAGGGTGGGCAGCTGACCGAGAAGGTACGCCGGCGGCCGTTCTCGGTGGTCCTCTTCGACGAGATCGAGAAGGCCCACCCCGACGTGTTCAACACGCTGCTGCAGATCCTGGAAGACGGTCGGCTGACCGACGGCCAGGGCCGCATCGTCGACTTCAAGAACACGGTGATCATCCTGACCACCAACCTGGGTACCCGCGACGTGGCCAAGGCGGTGTCGCTGGGCTTCCAGGCCTCGGAGGACCAGGAGAGCAACTACGAGCGGATGAAGCAGAAGGTCAACGACGAGCTCAAGCAGCACTTCCGGCCCGAGTTCCTGAACCGGATCGACGACACGATCGTCTTCCACCAGCTCGGCGAAGACGAGATCCTGCAGATCGTCGACATCATGATCTCCCGGATCGAGAACCAGCTGCGCAACAAGGACATGGCGCTGGAGCTGACCGACAACGCGAAGCTGTGGCTGGCGAAGAAGGGTTGGGACCCGGTCATGGGCGCCCGGCCGCTGCGCCGCACGATCCAGCGGGAGATCGAAGACTCGTTGTCCGAGCGGATCCTGTTCAACGAGATCAAGCCGGGTCAGATCATCGTGGTCGACTGCGAGGGCGACCCGACCAACGTCGAGCAGTCCAAGCTGCTCTTCCACGGTGCCGACAAGCCGGCCAGCGTACCGGAGACGGTACCGGCCAACCTGACCGGCACCGAGGACCCAGCGGCAAGCTGACGCACATCAGACGGCCCCGACCGATGGGAAGGTCGGGGCCGTTCGCTGCGCGGAGCGGCGGGCCGGCTCAGGCGATGTAGTTCTCCAGCAGCGCCGGGGTCAGGCCGGCGTTGTGGATCGCGATCAGCGCGGCGGTCACGTCGCGGACGAACGTCGTGCGGAAGTGCATCAGGATGATGTCGCCGGGTTCGATCCTGTGGTCGGCGGTCTGGTACGCCACGACGCCGTTGTTCACCGTCTCCGACCAGTAGAAGGCCGCCTGCAGGCCGCAGTCGTGCACCACCCGCAGCGTGGTCTGGTCGTAGTTGCCGAACGGTGGCCGGAACAGGTGCAGCGTGGTGCCGAAGGTGTGTTCGAGCGAGGTGCGGCCGTCGCAGATCTCGTGGTGTTGGAACGGGTACGCGGCGCCGCGCAGGCTCGGATGGCTGATCGTGTGGTCCTCGATCACCCCGCCGGCCGATTCGAGCTCCTTGAAGAAGCCGGGGTTCTTCGCCGCCACCGGCGCGATCAGGAACATCGTGAACGGGATGTGCGCGTCGCGCATCAGCGTCAGGTCGTCGGGGAGCTGGAACCAGCCGTCGTCGATCGTCAGGAACGCCACCGGCTGGGTGACCGGTAGCCGGTGGTAGATCGGCGCGAGCGGGCCGGCGGGTACCGTGATCGGCTGCGGTACCGGCGGCGGCCCGAACGCCGGGAGCTTCCCCGGGGACGCCGGCCCCGCCGACGGCCTGGTCGACGGCCCCGACGGGTCGGGCGAGGCGAGGTCGTCGCCGCCGTCGGGCGCCCCGGCCGACGGCACGCCAGTGCCCGCACCCGTCGTCCAGTGGGTGCGCGGCGGTGCCGGCCGGGTGGCGGCGGCCAGGGTCGTCACGGCGACGATGAGCAGCGCGCCGATCGCGGCGACCCGGGTCCGGAGGGACAAGACCACGAGCCGAGCCTAGCCAGCCGGGTCACCTGTCATGGTCCGGTTCTCATGTGGCAGCGCGTAACGGTGCCCTTCCACTGCGCTGACGAGCCCGTCGGCGACCAGGCTCGCCAATGCCCGACCGCGCTGCCCGGCATCCGGCCAGACGAGATCCAGCTGCGCCGCGGGTACCGGCCCGGTCGCGTCCCGCAGCACGGCCAGCAGCAGCCCGCGCACCTGGCGGTCGGTGCCGGCGTAGGCCTGCGGCCGCCGGGTCGGACCCTCCGGCGCCGGGCGGCCGGCGCGCCGCCACGCGCACCGGGCGGCCAGCGGGCAAGCCGCGCACCGCGGCGCGCGGGCGGTGCAGACCAGGGCGCCCAGCTCCATGAACGCCGCGCTGGCGCGGGCCGCGCGGGCCGGCTCGGCAGGCAGCAGCCCGGCCACCGCGGCCAGGTCGGCCGCCGTCGTGGCCGGGCCGGCGTCGGGGGTACCCGCGACCGCCCGCGCCACCACCCGCCGCACATTGGTGTCCACGACGGGCTGGCGCTGCCCGAACGCGAATGCGGCCACCGCCCGCGCGGTGTACCCGCCGATGCCGGGCAGCGCCAACAGGTCGGTGAGCTCGGCCGGTACCTCGCCGCCGTGCCGGGTCACGATCGACCTCGCGCACTCGTGCAGGCGCAGGGCGCGGCGGGGGTACCCGAGCCGGCCCCAGGCGCGGATCGCCTCGGCGGGCGGGTCGGCCGCCAGATCGGCCGGGCGGGGCCAGCGCGCGAGCCACTGGTACCAGATCGGCTCGACCCGGGCCACCGGCGTCTGTTGCAACATGACCTCGCTGACCAGCACCCCCCACGGCCCGGCGTCCGGCCGCCGCCATGGCAGGTCCCGGGCATGCACGGCGAACCAGTCGATCAGCGCCTCGGCGACGGTACCCACGACACGACAGCCTGCCAGGTCGGTTTGGCCGGGCGTACCCGGCTGCGGCAAACTGCGCAGGGTGTACGAACTCGCGATTACCGTGGTCGGCCAGGACCGGCCCGGCATTGTTGCCGACGTCTCCGGGGTGCTCGCCGGACTCGGGTTCAACCTCACCGATTCGACCATGACCCTGCTCCGCGGCCACTTCGCGATGACGTTGATCTGCCTCGGGAGGGTCGACGCGGCCGAGGTCGAGGAGGCGCTGGCTCCGGTGACCGCCGACGGCAACCTGATCGTGGCGGTCCGGGTGGTACCGCCGGACACCGCCACGGTCGCCCCCGGTACCCCGTACGCGCTGCTCGTGCACGGCGCGGACCGGCTGGGCATCGTGGCCGCGGTGACCGGCGTGCTGGCCCGGGCGGGCGGGAACATCACCGACCTGACCACGCGGCTGTCCGGCAGCCTGTACCTGCTCTCCGCCGAGGTCGACCTACCGTCCACTGTGGACGTCGATGAGCTGATGGCGGAACTGGACGAGGTGGCGGAGAAGCTCGGCGTCGACGTGACCCTGCGGACCGCCGAGGCGGACGTGCTGTGAGTGCTGCGGGTCGTGTCCGGGCCGTGGTCCGCGCGCCGGATGCCGTGCTGTCCCGCGCGGCCGAGAAGGTCGACCCGGCCGACCCGTGGACCGTCGCGCTCGCCGCCGACCTGGTCGCCACGATGCGGTCTGCGCCGGGCTGTGTCGGGCTGGCGGCGCCACAGATCGGCGAAGGGGTACAGGTGTTCGCCGTGGACGTGTCCGGGCACCCGAAGACCCGCACCTGCCACGGCACCTTCGTGCTGTGCAACGCCGAGGTGGTCGCGGCGAGCCGGTGGCAGAAGGCACGCGAGGGCTGCCTGTCGGTACCGGACCTGACCGGCGACGTGAAGCGGGCCGGGCTGCTGACGGTGACCGGCCAGGCTCCGGGTACCGGTGAGACCGTGGCCCTGACCACCGACGCGTTCGAGGCGCGGGCGGTGCAGCACGAGCTCGACCACTGCGCGGGCCTGCTGTTCCTGGACCGGGCCGCCGGACCGCACGCCATCTTCGCCCGCAAGGTGTACCTGTAGCCACGGCGCGTCGCCGTGATCCTGCCTCGCTTTCCCTCTACGGTGAGGGAATCATGAACCTGACGGTTGGCCCGCACCCTCCGGCCGTCTACTGGCGGCGCCGGGCCCTTGTGGCCGGCGGGCTCCTGCTACTCATCCTGCTGGTCGTGTACTCGTGCGGCGGGTCGAGCGGTTCCGGCGCCACCAACCGCGCGAGCGGTGCCACCTCGCCCAGCCCGACGCCGACCACGACGCCGTCGGAGCTGCACCCGGTGATCGGCGCGTCTCCCACGGCGGCCGACCCGGGCGACGATCCCAGCGCGAGCGCGTCGCCGGCCGCGCAGGCACCGGCCGGCCCGGCGGTGGCCGACACCGCGGGCGAGCCGTGCACCGATGCCGAGATCCAGCTGACGCCGTCGGTACAGCGGATCACCGGCGGCACCTACGCCTACGAGCTGAACCTGAAGATCAGGAACGCGTCCTCGCGCAGCTGCAAGCGTGACGTCGGCTCCAACCCGCAGGAGCTGCACGTCATGCAGAACGGCCAGACGCTGTGGTCGTCCGACTCGTGCCAGTCCGGTGCGGGGCAGAACAACGTGGTCACGTTCGGCCCCGGCATCGAAGACAGCTTCAAGATCGGCTGGGACGGCAGCGCGGGGCAGTCGTGCAGCGGCGGCCGGCCGCTACCGCCGGGCACCTACCAGATCGTGGCGAAGCTCGACAGCAAGGTGAGCAGTCCGGTCACCTTCACCATCGCCGGCAAGTGACCGGTCAGACGTAGCGC
>Ga0066709_100005766_pt1 | contig 10292 bp, 8 predicted proteins | sample GraSoiAngelo_158_FD_79665 | JGI IMG/M metagenome (GOLD analysis project Ga0066709, IMG submission 79665) | Grasslands soil microbial communities from the Angelo Coastal Reserve, California, USA - 14_1009_16_30cm | ecosystem: Environmental > Terrestrial > Soil > Grasslands | place: USA... | reverse complement strand
TTCAGCCGCTTGTCGCCGGGGCGGCGCATGTACTCCTGGCCGAGGTAGCGGCGGGACAGCCGGTCGATGTGCTCCCACGCCCCTTCTTCGGTCACGTCGACGACGCGGCCCTGGATCTGCGCCCAGCGCCACATGCTCTTCGGATCGATCAGCAGCAGCGTCACTCGCTGTTTGGGGTCGCGCCGGATGTGGCGCAGCCAACCGCGCTGCGGACCGCCGTTGATCCAGAAGTAGCCGTCGTCGTACTCGAACCAGACTGGATTCATCTGCGCCGAACCGTCGCGACGGACGGTCCCGAGGATCGCGGGAATCTTCTCCGCCGCGAACGCCTGCAGCTGCTCGCCGATGCGTACCGCCACGCTCGCGCAACGCCGCGGGCGCCGCGCCTATTCCGTCGCGCGCGCGGCCCGACGCGGATCCGCGCCAGGGTCGATCCGCCAGCCGGAGCGCGCCGGTTCGCCGAAGGCGATGTCGTCCGGCCGGACCGGCACGCGATTGAGCGCGCGGCCGCTCGCGGCGCGGATCGCCGCGACGATGGCCGGAGTGCTCGAGATCGTCGGCGGCTCGCCCACGCCCTTCGCGCCGTACGGCGCATCGGGGTGCGGATGCTCGACCACGTCCGCGATCACCGGCGGCATGTCCAGGATCGTAGGCAGCAGGTAGTCGGTGAACGACGCGTTCAGCATCCTGCCGCCCTTGAGCTGGACCTCCTCCATCACGGCGAGGCCGAGGCCCTGCGCGATACCGCCCTCGATCTGCCCGACCACGGCGACGGGGTTGATCGCCTTCCCGACGTCCTGCGTGGTCGCAACCTGCACCACCTTCACCAGGCCGGTCTCGCGGTCGACGTCGACGACGGCGCGATGGACGGCGAACAGGAACGCCACATGGCCGTGGTTCTGCGTGGTCTCGTTCAGTGCCTCCGTGGGCCGATGCCGGTACACGACGGTCTTCTCGATCGGCGCGGCCAGGTCGCCGCCGCCGCGCTCGAGCTCCTGCTTGACCTCGCGCGCCGCAAGCATCACGGCGCTGCCGGTCATCCACGTTTGGCGCGAGGCCGAGCTCGACCCCGCCGAATCGATGGTCGTGTCGGCAGGATCGACCACGACGCGGTCGATCCCCAGCTCGGTGCGCGCGATCTGCGCGCACACGCTCACCAGCCCCTGACCGACCTCGGCCGCGGCCGTGTGCACGTGGGCGATCAGTCCGTCCCCGTCCCGGTCGAGCCGCACGCGCGCGGTGGCGTAATCGTCGAAGCCATGCGAGTAGCAGACGTTCTTGAACCCGGCGGCGTAGCCCACGCCGCGCACGATGTCTTCGCGCCGTGCGAGGTTGCCGGCGCCGCCCGGCAGCGCCATCACGTCCTCGTCGTCATCGTCGCCGGGCAGTGGCAGGTCGGCGAGACGGCGCAGCAGCGCCGGCACCGGCGCGGAGCCGATCATCGGTTGACTGGTGATGATGGTGTCGCCTTCGACCAGGCCGTTCAGCACTCTGATCTCGATCGGATCGAGACCGCAACGCTTGGCCAGCAGGTCCATCTGCGCCTCGTAGGCGAAGCACGACTGCACCGCACCGAAGCCGCGCATGGCGCCGGCCGGCGGATTGTTGGTGTACGCGCCGACGCACTGCACCAGCGCGTTCGGCACGCGGTAGGGGCCGGCCGCGAAGCACGCCGCGTTCGCGACGACGGCGCCGGTCGACGACGCGTACGCGCCGCCGTCGAGCACGATCGTGGCGTGCACCGCGACGAGCCGACCGGCTCGCGTCGCGGCGTGTCGATAGAACAGCCGCGCCGGATGCCGGTGCACGTGGCCATAGAAGGACTCCTCCCGGCCGTAGGTCATCCGCACCGGCCGCTTCGTCGCGAGCGCGAGCAGGCACACGTGGATCTGGATCGTGACGTCCTCGCGCGCGCCGAATGCGCCGCCGACGCCGGCGAGGACCAGGCGGACCTTGTCCTTCGGGAGTCGCAGGCACGCCGCGATCTGATCGCGATCGACGTGCAGCCACTGCGTCGCGACGTGCAGCGTGACGCCGCCGTCCCGGTCGGGGATCGCGAGGCCGCCCTCCGGACCAAGCGCGGCCTGGTCCTGCATCGCGACCTCGTACTCGCCCTCGACGACGATCTCGGCGGTCGCAGCCGGATCCCCGTGGACGACGCGTACTTCTTTGATGACGTTGCCGCGCCGATGCAGCTGCGGTGCGTCGCTGCCGAGGGCCGCGATCGGATCGCTGACCAACGGCAGGGGCTCGTAGTCGACCCGGATGGCCCGCACCGCCGCGCGTGCCTGCTCCGGGTGCTCGGCCGCGACGATGGCGACGGGCTCGCCGACGAAGCGGACGACGTCCTTGGCCAACGCGGGCTGGTCGGGGTGCTCGAGCCCGAAGAGCAGGCCGCCGGGCACGTCGGCGTGCGTCAGGACGGCGGCGACGCCCGGCATCGCCTTCGCGGCCGTGATGTCGATGGACACGATGCGCGCGTGCGCATGCGGCGATCGAAGGGTCTGGCCGTGCAGCATCCCCTCGGCGTGAAGGTCGCTGGCGTAGGCGAACTCACCCGTGACTTTCGGCACGCCATCTGGCCGCTCCGCCGATTGGCCGACGACGCCGAGCCGGATGCGCTGACCGGGCCGCGGCGGCGCGCTGGTCATCGCCCGCGGCTCATCGATACATCTCGCGCGACGCGCGGCGCACGGCTTCGATGATCTTCCCGTAACCGGTGCAACGGCAGAGGTTGCCCGAGAGCGCCTCGCGGATCTCGGCCTCGGACGGCTCGGGGTTATCCCGCAGGAGCGCGTAACTCGCGACGATGAATCCCGGCGTACAGAACCCGCACTGCACCGCTCCGGCGTCGACGAAGGCACGCTGCACCGGATGGAGCCGCTCGTCCTTCCCCAGGTCCTCGACCGTCCTGATGCGATGTCCTTCGGCCGCGGCGGCCAGGACGAGGCAACTGCACAGCAGCTGATCGTCGAGGAGAACGGAGCACGAACCGCATTCGCCCTGCTCGCACGCGTTCTTGCTGCCGGGCAGCCCGAGGTCCTCCCGCAACGCCGTCAGCAGGGAGCTGCCTTCCCAGACGTCGGCCTCGCGCTCGAGGCCGTTGACCGTCAGGTGGATCCTCACGCCACGACCGACCCGACGCGCTCGAGGGCGCGTCGCGCCATCACACCGAGCACGTGGCGCCGGTACCGCGCGGAGCCGCGGACGTCGTCGATCGGCCGCGCGGCTGCGGCGACGAGCTCGCCAAAGCGCGCCGCGGCGGCCTCGCTGACATCGAGCGGCTCGTCCCAGCCACTCTCGTCGATGAGGTCTTCGGCGAAGCGCTCCGCCTCGCCCGCTCTGAGGATCGTGGGACCGCACGAACCGAGAGCGACGCGGACGCTCTTGCGCGCGCGCTCGACGACGAGACACAGCGAGGCGACTGCGATGACCATCGCGTTCCGCGTCCCGACCTTGAGGAAGGTCTGTGCCGGTCCGGGGTCGCGCCATTCGGCCGCGACGACGATCTCGTCGGGCGCCCTGGCGTTGCGCTTCGGCCCGGTCATGTAGTCGGCGAACGGAATGCGCCGCTCGCCACGGCGCGAGCGCAGGACGACCGTCGCGTCGAACGCCGCCAGCACCGGCAGCGCGTCACCCGCCGGCGAAGACGTGCCGAGGTTCCCACCCACAGTGCCGGCGTTTCGGATCTGTGGCGAGCCGACCGTCCGAGCCATCTCACGGACCGCGGCGAACGAGCCGCCCCCTTCGGCGAGCAACCGTGTGTACGTCACACCAGCGCCCACGCGGACCGCGCCGTTCCGATCGAGGTCGCGTAGCTCCGTCAGCGGCTGCACCACGATCAGGTGTTCCGGCCGCTTCCGGCCGAAGTTGATCTCGACCATCAGATCCGTTCCGCCCGCCAGCAGGTCCGCTCCGGGGTGCGCGGCGAGCGCCGCCAGCGCCGCGTCGAGCGAGCGCGGGCGTTCGATCTCCACGGTTCCTTACGTTAAACGTTCGCTCGTGGCGGAGCGACGGCTCGATGCGGTGTTCGAAGGCGGCGGCGTGCGCGGCATCGCGCTCGTCGGCGCGGCGTCCATCGTCGAAGCCGCCGGCTACGAGTTCGAAAACCTCGCCGGCACCTCGGCCGGCGCGATCGTCTCGACGCTGCTCGCCGCCGGCTACCACGCCGCCGAGATCCGCCAGATCGTCATGGACCTGGACCTCCGCCGGCTCGCGGACAGCTCGCCCGTGGGGCGCATCCCGGTGCTGGGACCGATCGTGGAAGCCATCACCGGCCTCGGCATCTACGAAGGCGACGTGCTGCTGTCGATCCTGCGCGAGCTACTCGCGGCCAAGAGCGTTCGCACTTTCGGCGACCTGGTGATGACGGAGAAGACCGATCCGCGCTACCGCTTCAGGGCGCGCGTGGTCGCGTCGGACATCACGCGCGGCCGCTTCCTGGCGCTGCCGCAGGACGTCGCGCAATACGGCATGCGTCCCGAAGAGCTCGAGGTCGCGCTCGCGGTGCGAATGAGCGCGAGCACCCCGTTCATCTTCAAACCGGTGCGTCTGCGCGATCCCTCCGGCGAGACGCACGTCGTCGTCGACGGCGCGCTGCTGAGCAACTTTCCGCTGGAGCTGTTCGACGTGCCCGGCAAGCCGCCGTGGCCGACGTTCGGCTTCCGCCTCGTGCAGCCCGGCGATCCGCCGTTCGCCCGTTTCGACGTGCGCGGGCCGATCTCATTCCTGATGGCGATGTTCGGAACGGCGATGGAGGCGCACGACCAGCGTTACGTCGAGCAGCACAACTTCGTGCGCACCATCGCCATCGACGGCCTCGGCGTCACCGGCACGGACTTCGCCATCAGCGACGCGCTCAAGGAACAGCTGTATGCGTCCGGCGTGGCGGCGGCGCGGACGTTCCTGTCGGGTTGGGATTTCGAGGCCTACACCGCGCGGTGGCGAGCCGGCGTGGCGTCTTGAGCTAGCGGTTGCGCGGCGAATCGCTGAAGAAGCGACGCACCGAGGACTGCGCCAGCGCGGTCGCGAGCGCGACCAGTGCGGCCGTCGCGGCTTCCCAGATGGTGCGCTCGACCTTTGGCCCCATCTCGACCTCGCCGATCTCATGCCGGATGGACTCGCGCAGGCGCTCGCGCTGCTTGCGCTTCAGCTTGTCGACGCGACCGCCAAGGCGGTGGATGACCTCGTCGATGTCCGACATCGGACGGCGCCGGCGCGCAGACGACACGCGACGCGCCACCATACCGACGAGCACGGCACCGACCGCGGCCGCGCCGCCGATGACCGGCAACGGTCGACGACGCACGAATTCGCGTACGTCGAGATCGTCCCGCACCCGCTCGCGAAGCAGCTCCAGGTCGGTCTCGATCTGGCCGCGCAGTGCCCTTAGCTCTCGCTCCGTCCGAGCAGAGTCGCTCTCACCCACGTCATGGTCTCCTTGAACGATCGGATGCTGCGCTCCGGGCCGCGCAGCTCCAGCTTGCGGTAACCGACGATGCCGATGATCGCGCCGAGGACGAGGAAGATCCCCATGGCGATGAGCGCCGCGGCCCAGAGCGGCAGCCAGATCGCGATGAGCCCGATGACCAATACCACGAACGCGACGAGGAACAGGAAGAAAAAGATCAGCGCGACGCCGAGCCACATCGCCGCGCGCAGGTTGGCCCGGATGATCTCCGTGATCTCCTGACGCGGCAGGAGGAATTGCTTGGCGACGTACACGCGAACCTTCTCGCGGATGTCACCGAGTAGCGAACGGTAGCTGGCAGGCCCGCCGGAGGGGGTCGTCACGCGATCGGACTCTAGCATCGCGTATCCAACCTGCGCTTCACGTAAGAGAAGCAAAGACGCGGGCGCACCGCCTCAGCTTGCATCGTGCGCGTGACGTGTGAGTACGGATCGAGCGTGAGCGTGGATGCCGCGACCGATCAGCAAGGTAGGCGCCATGTGACGAAGGTCATGAAATCGAATACGCGTTTTTTGCGCGACAGCGAGGACGGACGCGGAGCTTCACATACGCGGACTACCGCTCGAGCCGAAAGGAAAGCCTCGCCTCGTGGACAGAAGCCGTCTACGAACGCGCTCGAGCAGCCTGGGTCGCCCCACGCGTCGACGAAATACTCCGACTGTGTCGCCCCATTGCCCGCTGTCAGCGTCTGGGTCTGGCTCCCAATCAGTATGCACTTCAACAACGTCCACATTCTGTGAGTACTTTGCCAGCGCGCGATATCCGCCCGGAAGGAATCGCCAACAGTCAACCGGATAAAGATGCTCCGGTCCGCGAGACGGTGAAATGAGAAACATGAGTCCTCCCGGTCGTAAGACGCGGACCATCTCCCGCCAAGTTAACCAAAAGAACTCGATGTGCTCGAATGTTTGGCCGGAAATGACGACATCAGCGTACGCGTTCGGGAGCGGCAACTTATACGGCGATCTGAGCACCACGTCGACGTTAGGGCCGGCCTCGAGGTCAATCCCGGAGTACTGCCAACCCGGTTTGGCAAAGAGATTCCGATAGCTTCCATTTACGTCGTAGCTGCCGACGTCAACAACGCGAAGAGGCACACCTGGTTGCAAATAGCGCGAGACCAGATCTTGCATGTGCCGAAGCGAACTCGCATGCATCGCGCCTCTGCTCCCTCGACTTCCGTTCTCGGATCCTCACGGGCGCCGACGGTCGCGCGAATTCTGACGGGTCGGCCTTTGCTGCGCCGGTGTTAGGCGCTAACTCGCCTCCCGGAAGCCCGGGGTTCAATCGGCCCGTTGCATCGCGTATCGCGGGAGCCGAGCACGACCCATGCCGCTCGTCTGAGACAATCACACCGCAGTCAGAGGGAGGGATCCATGGCCGAAGCCGTTGCGACCCGCATGCCGAAGCCGCCGAGCGCGACGAAGAAGTGGGTGTACCTGTTCCACGAGGGCAACGCGCAGATGCGGGATCTGCTCGGTGGCAAGGGCGCGGGCCTGGCCGAGATGACCAAAGCGGGTCTGCCCGTCCCACCCGGCTTCACCATCACCACCGAAGCGTGTAACGCGTATTTCGCGAGCGGCCAGCGGCTGCCGGATGGCCTGTGGGATCAGACCATCGCCGCGCTTCGCACCGTCGAACAGGACGCCGGCAAACGGCTTGGCGACGCGGCCAATCCGCTGCTGGTGTCGGTGCGCTCGGGAGCGAAGTTCTCGATGCCGGGAATGATGGACACGGTCCTGAACCTCGGGCTCAACGACGCGACGCGGGCGGGACTGGAGCAGCAAACCTCCAATCCACGCTTCGCCTGGGACGCCTATCGCCGCTTCATCCAGATGTTCGGACGCATCGTCATGGGCGTCGACGGCGAAAAGTTCGAGCACGCTCTGGAAGTCATGAAGAAGAAGGTCCGCGCGAAGGAGGACACCGACCTGACGTCCGAACAGCTGCAGAAGCTGGTCGCGGAGTTCAAGAAGATCGTGCAGCGCGACACCAAACGCCAGTTTCCGAGCGACGTGAACGAGCAGCTCCGCCTCGCCATCGAGGCGGTGTTCAAGTCGTGGTTCGGAAGGCGCGCGCACGACTATCGCGAGGTCAACAAGATCCCGCATGACCTTGGCACGGCGTGCAGCGTCGTGACCATGGTCTTTGGCAACATGGGCGCTGATTCCGGCACCGGCGTCGCGTTCACCCGCGACCCGAACACCGGCGAGAAGAAGGTCTACGGCGAATACCTGCTGAACGCTCAGGGGGAGGACGTCGTCGCCGGCATCCGGACGCCGAAGAAGCTGGACGAGCTCGAGAAGGACATGCCGGACGTGTACCAGCAGTTTCTGGAGATCGCGCAGCGCCTGGAACAGCACTACCGCGACGTGCAGGACCTCGAATTCACCATCGAGCGCCGCAAGCTGTACATGCTCCAGACGCGCAGCGCGAAGCGCACGGCCAAGGCGGCGGTGAAGATCGCAGTCGATTTCGTCGGCGAGACCCTGATCGAGAAGAAGGAAGCGCTTCGACGCGTCGAGCCGGCCCAGGTCGACCAGCTGCTGCTGCCGCGTTTCGACGAGAAGGCCATCGAGAAGGCGCGCAAGGAGGGTCGTTACCTGGGCAAGGGCCTCAATGCCTCACCCGGTGCGGCGATGGGCCGGGCCGTGTTCGAGGCCGATCGGGCCGTCGAGATGAAGGGCAAGGGCGAGCTCGTGGTGCTCGTCCGGCCCGAGACCTCTCCGGATGACTTCCACGGCATGGTCGCGGCCACAGGCATCCTCACCTCGCGCGGTGGCTCGACGAGCCACGCCGCGGTCGTCGCTCGTGGGCTGGGGCTGCCGTGCGTGGTCGGTATGGGCGAGCTCGACGTCGACCTCAAGAAGCGCGTCATGAGAGTGGGCGGGAAGACGCTGAAGGAGGGCGACACGATCGCCATCGACGGCACGACCGGCGAGGTCTTCGCCGGGGCACTGCCGACGATGCCCGCGGACTTCGAGAAAGAACGCGATCTGCATCAGCTGCTGTCCTGGGCCGACGAAACGCGGACGCTCGGAGTGTGGGTCAACGCCGATACGCCGGGCGAATGCGTGCGCGCGAGGCGCTTCGGCGCGGAAGGCGTCGGGCTGGCGCGCACGGAGCACATGTTCCGCGAGGCCGAGCGGCTGCCCTACGTGCAGGCGATGATCCTCGCCGCGGACGAGACCGAGCGGCGCAAGCACCTGAAGAAGCTGTTGCCGTTCCAGCAGAAGGACTTCCGCGAGATCTTCGACGTGATGAACGGCCTGCCGGTCGTCATCCGGCTCATCGACCCGCCGTTGCACGAGTTCCTACGCGAGCTCGACATCAAGGAGCTGGCCAAGATCACCGGCCTTTCGCCGGCCAAGGCCCGTGCGCACGTCGAGACGCGGCGCGCGCAGCTCGAGGAGGAGAACCCGATGCTCGGGCTTCGCGGGTGCCGCCTGCTCCTCGTCTTCCCCGAGATCCTGGAGATGCAGATCCGCGCGATCCTCGGCGCGGCAGCGGACGTCATGAAGAAGGGCGTCAACGCGAAGCCGGAGATCATGATGCCGCTGGTCGGCACGATGGGCGAGCTCGACCGGCTGCACAAGCAGGTGTACGAGGTCGCTGCCGCGGTGGAGAAGGAGCGGCAGATGAAGATCCCGTTCAAGTTCGGCACGATGATCGAGATCCCGCGTGCGTGCGTCATCGCCGACCAGATCGCGATGAGCGCGGAGTTTTTCTCCTTCGGCACCAACGATTTGACGCAGACGGTGCTCGGGATCTCGCGTGACGACGCGCAGAAGTCGTTCCTCACGCGATACGTCGAGGAGAAGATCATCGCCGCCGATCCGTTCCAGGTCCTCGATCGCGAGGGCGTCGGAGCAATGGTGCGCATGGGCGTGGAGCGCGGCCGCAAGACGCGGGCCGATCTGAAGGTGGGCATCTGCGGCGAGCACGGCGGCGATCCGTCGTCGATTGAGTTCTTCCATCAGGCCGGCCTGACCTACGTCTCGCCGTCGACGTTCCGCGTGCCGAGCGCGCGGCTGGCCGCGGCGCAGGCAGCGCTGGCCCATGGGGGTAGCCGGGACAAGTAGTCCCTTCGGCGGATATCGGGCGCCGTCCGCCCGCCGGATGCTGTGCTCATGCGCGCGTCTGCGCTGCCGCTTCGGGTCGCGTGCCTTCTCGTCGTCGCGGTGATCGGATGGGCCGACTTCAACACCAATCCGGACGCGCGGTTCGGGTTCGTGTACCTGGTGCCGATCGTCGTGGCTGGATGGTGGGCCGGTCGCGTCTTCGCGCTCCTGTGTGCCACGGTGGCGACGGTCGCACTCGTGCTCAATGACTTCACGTTCCACTCGAACGGCTTCGGCCTGGTGTTGCTGTGGAACGAGTTCACGCGCGCGACGACCTTCCTCGCCGCGGCGCTGGTATCGGACAGTCTCAGCCGCTCGCGGGACCAGCTCACGAGCGAGCGCGAGTACGCTTTCCAGCTCGCGATCCATGACCCGCTGACCGGCGTGTACAACCGCTACTTCATGCGCGAGCAGCTCGAGCTGCTGCATGGCATCGCGACCAGCCATCGGCATCCGTATTCGGTCATCGCGCTGGATCTGGACGGTCTGAAGGAGCTGAACGATCGCGCCGGACATCAGGCCGGCGATGATGCTCTGGTGCAGTTCGCGGAGGACCTTCGCGCGTCGATCCGGCCCGGGGACCTCCCGGTACGCATCGGCGGCGATGAGTTCGTGGTGGTGCTCCCCGACACCGAGGTCACCGACGCGATTCCCATCGCCGAGCGCGTCGTCGCCGCGGTGCGCGAACGGAAGGATTCGCA
>Ga0066709_100005765_pt1 | contig 10293 bp, 11 predicted proteins | sample GraSoiAngelo_158_FD_79665 | JGI IMG/M metagenome (GOLD analysis project Ga0066709, IMG submission 79665) | Grasslands soil microbial communities from the Angelo Coastal Reserve, California, USA - 14_1009_16_30cm | ecosystem: Environmental > Terrestrial > Soil > Grasslands | place: USA... | reverse complement strand
GCCGCCCGGGGCCGCGGCGCCGATCAGCCCGCTCGGCCGGCACACGTGCTTCGAGGTGGTCGACTACGACGCGATGAAGGCCACGCTCGAGCGCGAAGGCATCAAATACGTCGAGAACGCACAGCCGGGCGGGCGCGTTCAGATGCTGTGCAACGACCCCGACGGCAACACCCTGGAGTTCCAGCCCGCGACTGTCTGACCGACGGCGCGTTCGGAGACGACCGCACGCCTCGCGCGGCTCGATGAGCCTGGCATACTGATCTCACCGACCCTCGAGGCTGCACGAGATGAAGGAAGAGCCGGGTACCACACCGCGAGCTGATCGCCTGACGATCGTTCGAGCCCTGCGCGAGATGGCCGGGCTGCTCGACGCATCCGGTCAGGAGACCTTCAAGGCGCGCGCCTACGCGCGCGGCGCCGAGGTTCTCGAGCGCCTCGACGCCGACCTCGGCGAGCTCGTCGCCCGCCGCCGGCTCACGACGTTGCCGGGCATCGGCCCGGCGCTGGCCGCGATGATCACCGAGCTCTACCAGGCCGGACGCTCGCAGACTCTCGAGGACCAGCGCCCGCGCGTCCCGGCGGTCGCGCTCGAGCTCTCCCGCATCCCGCGCCTGGGTCTCGACAAGATCGCGGCGCTCCACGCCACCCTCGGCGTCAAGACGCTCGAGGATCTCGAGGCCGCGTGCGTGGCGGGCCGCGTACGCTCGGTCAAGGGCATGGGCGAAAAGAGCGAGCGCCGGATCCTCGAGGCGATCCGGCGGATGCGCGAGCCCGACGCCCGGCGCGTGCTCCTGCCGGAAGCTCTGGCCATCGCCGACGCGATGCGCGCGCACCTCGACCGAGCGCCCGCCGGCGCCAACGCCGAAGCCGCCGGCGATCTCCGCCGCTGGGCGGAGTCGGTCGACGAGCTCTCCCTGGTCGTCGGCTCGGACCGACCCTCGGACGCGATGAAGCACGCGCTCCAGGCGCCGCTGCTCGCCGACGTCGCTTCGCGGGGCGAGGAAATCTTTCAGGGGCGTCTGGCCAGTGGTCTTCCGGTCCGCGTTCAGGTCGTGCCGCGCGCCGCGTATGCGCCCGCGTTGCTGAGAGCGACGGGCTCCACGGCCCACGTGCAGCATCTCGAGCGCCTGGCCCGAGCGCGCGGCGTTCGCCTCGAGGGGGAGAGCGAAGCCGACATCTACGGCCGGCTGGGGCTGCCGTTCATTCCGCCGGAGCTCCGCGAGGGCGATGGCGAGATCGAGGCGGCGACCACCGGCGCCTTGCCCGCCGATCTCGTCACCGCGGAGGACCTCAAAGGGCTCGTGCATTGTCACACCGTGTACAGCGACGGCCAGCACACCGTCGAGCAGATGGCGCGGGCGGCCGATACGCTCGGCATGGAGTACATGACCATCACCGACCACTCGCCGGCCGCCGCCTACGCGGGCGGCCTGTCGGTCGAGCGGCTGAAGGCGCAGTGGGAGGAGATCGCGCGCGTCCAGGAGCGCGTGTCGGTGCGGCTCCTGCGAGGCACGGAGTCGGACATCCTCGCCGACGGAAGCCTCGACTATCCCGACGCGATCCTCGAGCAGCTCGACGTGGTCATCGCGAGCATTCACCGTCGGCACCGTATGGACGTGAACCAGATGACGGAGCGTCTGGTCCGCACGATGGCGCTGCCCTGCTTCAAGATCTGGGGCCACGCGCTCGGGCGGTTGATCCTCTCCCGGCCGCCGGTCGAGTGCCGCGTCGAAGAGGTGCTCGACGCGGCGGCGGCCGGCCGCGCGGCGGTGGAGATCAACGGCGATCCGAAACGGCTGGACCTGGCTCCGCGCTGGCTCAAAGCCGCGCGCGAACGCGGCCTCGCCTTCGTCGTATCGACCGACGCCCACTCGGTCGGTGAGCTGGGCAACGTCCGGTACGGCGTCGCGATGGCGCGCCGCGGATGGATCGGACGCGACGCGGTGTTGAACACGCGGAACGCCGCGGAGTTCGTCCGGGCGGTGGCGCCGTCGGGCCGGAGGTGAGCCGCATCTTCCTGCTGTCTCCCGCCCACTGCGGGGGACTACGGGCACGGATGGTCCTGAGCGAGCGCGCGTCGTTCGACCTGGCTCAGCGGGTGCGCGTCGGCGCCGGCGCTCCGCTCGGCGAAGTGTTCTCGTTCCTGAGCGGCCTCTATTTTCGCGGCAAGCTCACCTACGCCCGCGCGTTCGCCGATCCCTCCGACCGCCGCGCGGGTGTCTTCGTGATCACGCCGACCGACGGCCTGTGCCCGGTCGACGAGCCCGTCGACCTGGCTCGGCTCCGCCGTTTCGCGACCGTCGACATCGAGGGCGACGACCCGCGCTATCGGGGGCCGCTCGACCGTGACGCGCGGCGGCTCGCCCGGCGCATCGGACCGAGCGGCGAGGTGGTGCTGCTCGGGAGTATCGCGACCGGCAAGTACGTCGATCCGCTGCTGGCCGTGCTCGGCGAGCGCCTGAGGTTTCCGGCCGACTTCGTCGGTCGCGGCGATATGAGCCGTGGCGGCCTGCTGCTCCGCTGCGCGCGGGCCGGGACCGAGCTCACCTACGTCGGCGTGCGCGACACCGTACGCCGTGGACCGCGACCACCGCGCCTGCTGCCGTTGGTCCGATGAGCCCCTCGGGCGCGAAGCGCGCTCGCCCGACGCGAGCGACTCGCCGCGTGATCCCGACCGACGTCGATACCGTGGAGATGCGCGCGGGGCAGCGCGTCGTTCACCTGACGAATCTCCGGAAGCCGTTCTGGCCGGAGCTCGGCATCACCAAGGGTGATCTCCTGCAGTACTACGTCGAGGTGGCGCCGGTGCTGCTGCCGCACCTTCGCGACCGGGCCATGGTGATGAAGCGATATCCGAACGGCGCCGCCGGCGATTTCTTCTTCATGAAGCGCGCGCCGTCGCCCCGGCCCGACTGGATCGAGACGTGCGCGATCGAGCACGAGTCGGGCACTGTGATCGACTTTCCGATCATTCAAGATCTTCCCGCGTTGCTCTGGGTCGTGAACCTCGGTTGTATCGACCTGAACCAGTGGTACGCGCGGTGCGACGACACCGATCGGCCCGACTATCTGCACTTCGATCTCGATCCGGTGAAGGGCGCCACGTTCGTGCAGGTCCGCGAAGCCGCACTGATCGTGAGGGAGACGCTCGACTCCCTGAAGATGCCGAGCTATCCGAAGACCACGGGCTCGCGGGGTATTCACGTGTACGTGCCGATCGTCCGCGGGCCCACGCAGAAGGACGTGTGGTCGATCGCCAAGACCATCTCCGTGTCGCTGGCCGGGGCTCACCCGCAGCTGCTCACCGCCGAGTACCGCGTGGCCCGGCGCCCGACGGAGCGGGTGCTCGTCGACTACAACCAGAACGCGTGGGGTCGCACCCTGGCTTCGGTCTACTCGGTGCGCCCGCACCCGTCGGCCGCGGTGTCGACCCCGGTCGAGTGGGCCGAGATCGAGCGTGGCCTGAAGATCGAGGACTTCCGGATCGACAACGTCCCGGCGCGGGTCGCCAGGCGCGGTGACCTGTTCGCATCCCTCCTGGCCCACCAGGGCCGCTTCAACCTCGAGGACCTGGCGTAGGGCCGGGGCCTCGGCCGACCGAGGCCCCGGCGAGCACGCTACAGCCGCTGCGTGCGCGCCTTCTTGGCGCGCGCGGCTCCGATCGCGGTCTTCACTTCCTGCTCTTCCTCGGGCGGCGGGAGCACCGCCGGCATCCCGAGCGACTCGATCCACAGCTCGCGGCACCAGCCGGTCGTGTGGTAGAGGTGCTCGTCCTCCTCGTCTTCCACCTGGTCGTAGGCGGCCATCAGCGTCTGCTTGAGCTCGCCCTTCGCCTTCTCGGCGATCTCGTGGATCAACTCCCAGTTCAGGTGGTCCTTCGTCTCGGCTTCCACCACGCTCTCGCACGCCACGAGCTGCGCGGCGTCCGGCGGCGCGTCCTCGTGCGCCACTTCCATGGCTTCGACCAGCGACTCGCCGATGTGGCGGACGATCAGCCGCCCCGGCGTGTCCAGATCCGGATCGAGCCCAAGCTTGTCCATCACCTCGAGCACGATGCGCTCGTGGTTGCGAGTCTGTTCGAGGTACTCCTCCCATTCCTTCTTGAGGTCGGCATTCACGACGCAGGTGAGCGCCGCCGTGTAAACCTCGATGCCGCCCCTCTCGGTCTCCAGCGCCTGATACAGTAGCTCGGCGATCTGTTCGTTCTTCAAATGCACCCTCCTGGGTCGGCGACTTCGTGTGAGCCTGCGCCGACCGGCTTCGCAGCAGGCAAGGGCTGTGCCGTCGAGAGCGCACCAGAGCGCTTCATGGTGATCGGCGCGGCTTTTCGTGAGCCTCGAAGCGGCGAGTGAGTCCAAGCGGACGAGGTCGACCGCGTGTCGAGGCGCACGGGCTACTCGGTTCGGCAAAGTTACCGGGTAATCGTTACGTCCTGCGAAGCGCGCCGATCCAGCTCACGACGAGGTCGGCCAGCTCGCGTTCGTGGCCCTGAAAGCCGTGGCGAGCTCGCGGGACCACGGCGCCGGTGAACGAGCGGGCACGGACCGCATTGTGTCGGAACGCCTCGATCACCTCTCGAGCCGGGCGGTCGAGAAACTCATCGCGGCTCCCGAGGATCGCGGAGACCGGGAGTCGCACGGACCTGAACGCCGTCCACCGGGCGTTCGCCCGGTAGTAGGGGAAGACATCTTCGACTTCTCCCGGACGGTAAAGGCTGATGTAGCGCCGGGCGCTCCAGAAGCCCCAGGCGCGCGGCACGAGGCCGTCGGGATCGCGCCGGGCGATCCGCTCGGCCCCGGCCACCCGGCGGCGCAGCTCGCGTGGGCCGAGCCGCTTGGCCTCGGCCGCCACGTCGGAGACCGGGCCGGCCAGGACGATCCCGATGACGCGCGGGTCCCGGGCCCGAGACGCGTAGTACAGGACCTTGTTGGCGCCGGTCGAGTGGCCGGCGAGGACGATGCGGCGGTAACCTGACGTGCGCGCGAAGGCGACTATCGCGCGGATGTCCTCGACGCTTTGCCCGAAGCGCTCGAACGCGGCGCCCGCGAGATGGCGGCCGCGGCCGGCGACGACGTCGTGGCCGCGATTGTTGAGCTTGAAGAAGGCGATGCCGGCCGCGTTGAGGCGCGTCGAGAGCTCGCGCGTGAGCGGCTGCCCGGAGGAGAACACCGACCCGAGGCCGTGGACCCACACGACCGCCATGCGGCGGCGCCCTCGGGGTTCGGCGACGACGCCGTCGAGCCAGACGCCGTCGCGAGTCGCGATGCGCACGAGCGACGCGGCCACGCCTATCGGTCTCGGCATCACTGGACAATGGCCGGGTTGGAAGAGGGGGTCAAGGGCAAACGGCGGAGCGGGGCCGCTCCGCAGTATAATCGGGCAGATTTCTGGCAGGCGCTCGGCAAGCGTACAGCGGGGAGGGACACCATGCTGACCCAGGAAGAGAACGAGCTCATCACACGCATCAATCCGGGCACCCCCATGGGGAACACGCTGCGCCGGTACTGGATCCCGGCATTGCTCGCCTCGGAATTGCCCGAGCCCGATTGCCCGCCCGTGCGGGTGAAGCTCCTGGGCGAGGATCTCGTGGCCTTCCGCGACACCGAGGGCCGCATCGGCCTCCTCGAAGAGCTCTGCCCGCATCGCCGCGCCTCGTTGTTCTTCGGCCGCAACGAAGAATGCGGGCTGCGTTGCGTCTACCACGGCTGGAAGTTCGACGTCACCGGCCGCTGCGTGGACATGATGAACGAGCCGGAAGAGCTCAGCTTCAAGCACAAGATCCGCCAGCCGTCGTATCCGGCCGTCGAGATCGGCGGAATCATCTGGGCGTACATGGGGCCGCCGGATCTACAGCCGCCGCTGCCCAAGTTCGCCTGGACCCAGGCGCCGGCGACGCACCGGCACGTGTCGAAGGTAATCGAGGAGTGCAACTGGCTCCAGGCCCTCGAGGGCGGCATCGACACCTCGCACGCCCCGATCCTGCACCGGCTCCTCGTCCCCAACTCCAACCGCGGCGGGCTCAACCCCACGACCGCGTTCGTGCGTGGCAAGGCGCCGTCTCTGGTCGTCGATCTGACGGACTGGGGCTACCAATACTCGGGCATCCGGCCGCTCGGCGAGACCGAGATCCACATTCGCACCTACCACTTCGTGATGCCGTTCCATCAGATCCGCCCGTATCAGACGCACAAGGGTTTCCCCGCGGTCGCCGGCCACATCTGGGTGCCAATGGATGACGGCAGCACGATGGTCTACAACTGGCACCACAGCACCACGGAGGAGCCGCTCGACCAGGAGGATCGGCTCGAGCGGCGCTCGGGCAACGGCCCGGACCATGTCGATCAGACGACGTTCCGCTCGAAGGCCAATCGCCAGAACAACTATCTCCTGGATCGACAGGTGCAGAGGACCGAGACGTTCACCGGGATCGACGGCATCAACACGCAGGATCGTGGAATTCAGGAAAGCATGGGGCGCATCGTCGATCGCAGCAAGGAGCACCTCGGGCCGGCCGACAAGGCGATCATCCAGGCCCGTCGCCTGCTGCTCGCGGCCGTGAAGACGGTTCGCGACGGCGGCACGCCGCGCGGCATCAGTCCCACGTACTACCCGCTGCGGGCCTCCGAGGGCGTGGTGCCGCGCGATGCCGACTGGCGGGAGATCCTGACGCCGGAGATGGCGTCGGCCGAGATCTTACAGACGGTCTAGTTGACCGCGACGGCTGGGCTGAAGCGAAGGCCCAGGCCGATCGCGGCGGCCGCGATAGTCGTCGGAGCATTGCTCGCAGGGTGCGCGATGGGGCCGTTCAAGCCGTTGCCCTACGAGTTCGTCGACGACGCCTCGACGGCCGCCGGACCGTCGCGCGTCTCCGACAACGCGAACAACGTCGCCGCCGGTGTCGACGTCTCCACCGTCGAGCCCGACGTGCGCTACCTCGCGGCGCCCGAGCTTCAGGGGCGACTGCGCGGCACGGAGGGCAACGCCAGGGCTCGCGCGTACATCGTCGCCAGCCTGAAAGCGGCGGGTCTCGCGCCGTTCTTCGGCGACGGCTTCGAGCAACCCACCTATCCCGACGGCCGCGACTCTGAACCCTACGCCGTCAACGTTGGCGCGATCTATCGCGCGTCCGAGCCCGACGCGCGCTGGATCGTCCTCGTCGCGCACTACGATCATCGGGGCGTGCTCCGCGGCAAGGTTCAGGCCGGGGCCGACGACAACGCGAGCTCCGTGGCCCTCGTCCTGGCGCTCGGCCATTCGCTGGGTCGCCTTCGGCCCCACCTGCGACGCCACATCGTTCTGTTTTTCCCCGACGCCGAAGAGCCGCCGGACGTCCGCACGGAGCGGATGGGCTCGTCGTGGTTCTGGCGTCATCCGCCGCTGCCGGCCGATCGCCTCGACCTGGCGCTCGTCTTCGACCTCATGGGCGGACGGGCGTCACCAGAGATTCGCGCCGCCGGGCTGGCGGACGCGCTGTTCGTCCTCGGCGCCGAGGCGGATCCCGGCCTGGTCTCGCTCGTGCGCGATCTCGCTCCGGCGGCGCGCGTGGAGCCCGTCAGGCTGAGCCTGCCGATGATCGAAGTGATGCCCTATCGACCGGGCTCCCGGTTCGCTCGCAGCGACTATCACGGCTTACGCGAGCAAGGGCGGCGGCCGTTTCTCTTCCTCACGACCGGGCGGACGGAGACCTATCACACGGCCGCCGACACGCCGGACACCGTGGACTACGATCGACTCCGCGCGCTGTCACGCTGGGTGGCTCGGCTGGCCGTTCACGCGGCGGACGCCGACGTCGAGCTCGGCTGGCAGGACCTGCGCGCCGACGCGCGCACGGACGCGCGCTCGCTGCTGAGGCTCTACGGCGCGCTCGACACGAGCGCGCGCGTCCCCTGGCTCTTGCGTCGCGCCCTGGCCGCGGATCGGCGGCGCGTCGAGAAGCTGCTCGAGAGCTGGGATCAGGGCGTGAGCCCGACCCTCAAGAGCTATCGCGCGCTGCAGCTGGCCTCGATCCGAGCTCAGGCGGCGCTGTGGCATCCCTCGGGGTGGTGGTTCGCGCTGTGGTAGGGTGCTCTCTCGAGTCGAGAGAGCCACGGAGTTGATCACCGTCGCGCGCGAAACGAGTCGACGTCAGTCGACGCCAAGGAGATGCGGATGAGAATCGCCGGAATGGCAAGGTTCGCCCCGACTCTCGCGGCCATCGTCCTGGTAGCTGGCGCGGTCATCATCGATGCACGACCGAGCGGCGCGATCGAGGCGGGTGAGCCCGCACCCGACTTCACCCTGGCGAGCACCGCCGGCGGCGATATCTCCCTCAGCGACTTTCGAGGCAAGAAATGGGTGCTTCTCGAGTTCTACGGCGCGGATTTCGCGCCGACGTGAGCGGCCAACCTGTTGGCCAGGAAGGCTGACTACAAGCGGTTCGACGCGCTGGGCATCCAGAATCTAGCTGCCAGCGCCAACCTGACCTTCTCGCAGCAGACGTTCGCCGAATCCCTGAAGCTCCCGTTTCCGCTGCTCAGCGACTTTCCCGAGCGAAAGGTCATGCGCGCCTACGGGGTGCTCAACGAGAAGACGATGAATGCGAACCGGTCGTTCTTTCTCATCGATCCACAGGGCATCATCCGCAAGAAGTGGATCATCGAGAACGGGCCGACGACGGTCGTGTACAGCGAGACCTTGCTCCGAGATATCCGCGAGATCGTCGGCAAGCGCTGACGATGGCTCCGATTCCCCGAGCACCGACGAACGGAGTGTGGTGGCTCGCGGTGGGGCTGCTCCTCGGCTCGTTTTGCAGTCCTGCTCGGGCCGAATCGCCGGCGGTGACCTCCCTCCTCAAGCCCATGGATCTCCGCGGCTATCCTTCCGGCACGACACCTCCGCTCTTCAACGGCCACACGCTCGAAGCCCGGCGGGTTTCGATCGCTGATCTCCGGGGCAAGGTGCTTCTCGTCAATTTCTGGGCGAGCTGGTGTCGCGAATGTCGTCCTGAGATGCCGGCGCTGGAGCGGCTCCATCGCGAGCTCGCGCCGCGAGGCCTTGCCGTCGTCGGGATCAACGCACGGGAAGACCGGGAGGCGGTTCGGCGGTATGCAAAGGATCTGGATCTGACCTTCACGCTCGTGCTCGATCCCGATGGCACGATCAATGCCGCCTATGGGGTGGTCGGTCTTCCGACGACCTTTGTCATTGGTCGCGATGGGCGCGCCGTCGCGCTGGCCGTCGGGCCCCGAGAGTGGGCGAGCGTGCCAGCGCGGGCCATTATCGAAGCCCTGCTCGCAGAGCCAGGCCCTCGTCCGGACGGCCGATGAGGGGAGGCTGGGCTCGCGTGCTCGCCGTGGCAGTCGGCCTCGCCACGGTCGGGCTGATGGGGCATGCCGTTGGCGCGCCGCCGGCGCGTCTGATCAAGATCGGCGCGCTGACGGAATCCTGGGGGCCGACCCCGGCGATCATCGGTCTGCGCGACGGCCTGCAAGAGCTTGGATATCGCGAAAACGAGCAGTTCGTGATCGGCGTACGCTTCACGCAGGGCAACCCGGCGGAGCTCGCCGAGGCCGCTCGTGATCTCGTTCGGCGCGGCGTCGACATCATCGTGACGGCCGAAGGAGGGAATACGGCAAAAGCCGCCCAGGCGGCGACCAGCCGGATCCCGATCGTCTTCATGGGCGGCAGCGATCCGGTGGGAATCGGACTGGTGCAGAGTCTGGCGCGTCCCGGCGGCAACATCACGGGGACCGCCGATCTGGACATCGAGCTAGGCCCGAAGCGGATGGAGATCTTCCGTGAGCTGGTTCCCGGCCTGAGGCGGATCCTCCTGCCCTACGATGCGACGAACGCATACGCCGTCGCGCAACTGCCGGCGTACCGCGATGCCGCTCGGCGCCTGGGCCTCACACTCGTCGAGCGACCGGTTCGGACCGAGCAGGAAGCACAAGCGGCGATCGCCAAGATCCGAAAAGGCGAGGTCGACGGCATCCTCTCGCCGCGGTTCGTGTCACTGAACATTCCCGGTTTTATCCTGGATTCGGCGCAAAGGCAGGGGATCCCGACCATGTTCCACGGATTGTTCTTCGCGGAACGTGGCGGATTGGCCGCCTATTCTGCGGCCGACGGCCAGCTCGGCCGCCAGGCGGCGCGCATGGTCGACAAGATCCTCAACGGAGCCAAGCCCGCGGATCTGCCCGTCGAGCAACCGACGACGTTCGAGCTCGTCCTCAATTTGAAAACTGCGAAGGCGCTCGGACTTTCCATCCCTCCATCCGTGCTGTTGCGAGCCAATCGAGTGATCGAGTGACCCGG
>Ga0066709_100005764_pt1 | contig 10294 bp, 7 predicted proteins | sample GraSoiAngelo_158_FD_79665 | JGI IMG/M metagenome (GOLD analysis project Ga0066709, IMG submission 79665) | Grasslands soil microbial communities from the Angelo Coastal Reserve, California, USA - 14_1009_16_30cm | ecosystem: Environmental > Terrestrial > Soil > Grasslands | place: USA... | reverse complement strand
TCTTTTCCGCGACGTGGAAAAACGTCGGATTTGCTGGAAAAACGCGCGGTCACAGACCGCGCCTACAGTTGAGCTGATCGTTCTCATGCGGAGACCTGCCAGTTTCGTGACAGAAACTAGCTAACCTAGGAGGGGAATTCGGACTCACATTTCGCTTCCACGACATACCTGCGGACAAAGCGTGAAGTCGAAGACATCATACAATCGAGCGCCGCTCCGGGCCCGATAAGGCTAGTTGGCTGCCGCCCTCTGCTTCACCAGCTCCTGCTGGTATTCCTTCTCGTATGCTTCGACGTGTTTGGGAAGAGTCGTCGCATCGATGAAAGGATTCTCCGCGCTCTTTCCAACTCGCGACAGCTTATCCATCAGCCCCCCATGGTTGCCATGCGAACCAAGAAAAACGTCCGCGTGCAGCGTGCGGGCGAGCTTGTACGTGCGGGCGAAGTCGTCCATGATTTCCGGATAGTCCTTGTTGTTCACAAGAGGACGTCCACCCGATCCATAGCCGCACGCGAACACCACATCGTAGGCCTTGCCTGCCTCCTGGGTTTTCCATGTGTACGTCGTACAACCTTTCGTGTGTCCTGGCGTGAGAAGCGCGCTCAGAGTAACGCCTCCAAGTTGGATCGTGTCCTTATCGTGCAGGACGCGATCGATCGGGTGCGCCCGTCCGCCGGGCTTCATCGCCTGGAGCGCGGGAACATCCTGCTCCATCGCCATGACCTGCGCGCCGGTCATCTCCTTCATCTGGGCGTCGCCTTCCTGGTGATCGTTGTGCGCGTGGCTGCCCAGGATGATTCTAATGTCGCTGAGCTTGAACCCAAGTTTTTCGATGTTCCCGCGAATGATCGGAACCTGCCGCTCGAAGCCGGTGTTTATCAGGATGTGCCCCTGCGGTGTCGTGATCAGGAACGAGGAGTGCTCGGACTCCGGCCCGACAAAGTAGATGTTCGAGATGACCTTGAACGGTTCTACCGGCTGAGGAGGCGTTACGGGTGCATCCCGCGGAGGCGGGAATTGCGGCAAACCCATCGCGATAAGCATCAAACACTGGAATACGGATCTGATGATCATGGTTTCGGCACCTTACATGTAAAGTTCGCAGGGTCGTCCTGCGCTCCGGTTCCCTTGTAAACGGCGGCTTGCGGATACATCGAATCCTCCTACTCGCTTTTGTCGGATTGTATTTAGTTTTGAGTTGTCAGGCTCCCAGCCGCGGAGCGGCGACAAAACGTAGCCCCGGGCGCAAGCCCGGGGGCGTTAGCTTAGCGAACGCTTACGGGCTTGCGCCCGTGGTTACTCTCTATCGCCGCTCCGCGGCTTGCACTATTGTAACGAGAAAGAGAATCCGCATTGCTGGAGATTCAAGATTGCTGAATGGACTTCAGGCGGGGAGGCCTTTTTCCCGGACGTGGCGCTGGGCCTGTTCCAGCCTCTCGTGGTCGCCGATGGTTTGCCAGTAGGAGCCGTCGGTGCGGAAGGCGCGCAGGATTTCGCCTTGGCGCGCGAGGCGCAGGTAGACGGGTGTGAGCGAGAAGGCGCCCGTCTCGCTCATCTTGGGAAAAATCGCGGGCGAGATCACGTGGATCCCGTCAAAGGCCAGGCGCTCTGCGCCAGGAACGGGTTTTTCGGTCCACTCCACCCGGGCTTCAGGCACGGACTCCCAGCCGCGCAGAACGCCCTGCAGGTCGAAGAGAAAGTACCGGCTGGTGTCGCGCGGTCGCACGGCAAGGGTCGCCAGCGGCGAGTGGTCCAGGTGGGCGCGGTAGAGAGCTCGCAGGTCAAAATCGGTGAGGATATCGGCATTGTAGAGAAAGAAGGGTTCGCCGTCATCAAAGAATGCCGCGGCTTTCTTGAGGCCGCCGCCGGTTTCCAGCAGCGCGTCTTCCCGGGACAGGTCGATGCGAATGCCGAAATTATTCTTCTTTTTCAAAAAGGCCTCGATCTGCTGCGGCAAGTGGTGGACGTTGACGATAACGGCATCCACGCCAGCGCGGACCATCCGCCGGATCACGATCTCCAGGAGCGGCACGCCGCCAACTTCGACCAGGGCCTTCGGCTTGGAGTTGGTGAGCGGCCTCAGGCGGGACCCCAGGCCCGCAGCGAGGACCATGGCCTTCATGAACTGTCCAAAGTCCGGTGGCGCACCTCCGCGGCCACGCCCTTGTAGCTTGCGCGCAGGTGTTCGGCCAAGCGTTCGGAGCAGTAGACGGAGCGGTGCTGGCCGCCCGTGCAGCCGAAGGCCACGAGTAAATCCGTAAAGTTGCGGCTCTTATAATTCTCCACGGCCGCGTCCACGAGACTGAAAACGCCTTTTAAGAAACGATCCACCTCGGGCTGGCTGTCTAGAAAAGACGCCACCTCGCGGTCCTTGCCGGTCTGCGTCGCGAAACGCTCCTGTCTGCCGGGGTTGGGCAGGGCCCGGCAATCGAAGACGAAGCCGCCCCCGTTGCCTTTCTCGTCGGCGGGCATGCCACCCTTGTAAGAGAAGCTCTGGATGCGCACCGTGAGTGTTGGGGAGGTTTCCCCGAATTGCCGCAGGGCCGGGGAGTCGACCAGGCGGCGCAGGACAGCCATGAGTTCGGGAACGTCTACAGGCAACTCGGTCGTGCTCAGCAGATGCTCCAGGTTGCGGATGGCATAGGGGATGCTCTGCAGAAAGTGGTTCTTCTGCTCGTAAAAGCCGCGAAGGCCGTAAGCGCCCATGGCTTGCATGATCCGGATATAAACATAGCCAGGGTAAAGAGCGAGGAACTCATCCCGGTTGACCGGGGCCATTTTGGTAGCGGTCTCGAGGTAACGCGCCAGCAGCTCGTCACGCACTTCGAAAGGCAAGTCCGCCTTGGCGTCGAACAGCAAGGACGCGATATCGTACTGGAGGGCGCCCCGGCGGCCCCCCTGGTAATCGATGAAGAAGGTCTCGCTCCCACGCAGCATCACGTTGCGCGACTGGAAGTCGCGATAGAGGAAGAAGTCCCGCGGTGCCTTGAGAAGCAAGTCTGCGAAACGGTGGAAGTCGTCCTCCAGAGCCTGTTCGCTGAAGGGGACCTTGGCCAGCCGCAGGAAGTAGTACTTGAAATAGTTGAGGTCCCAGAGCATGGACTGCTTGTCGAAAGCCCCGCGAGGATAGCAGAGCGAGTAGTCCACGGTCCTGCCTGCCCGGATCTGAAACTCCGGGAGAAGGCGCACGATTCTACGGTACGTTTCCAGGACTAACTCGGGCAGACCCATCGGGGTCCGTTTATCCGTCAGAAGTTTGAAGAGGTTGACGTCTCCCAGGTCCTCCACCAGGTACACACCCGCCTCGTCGTCCTGGGCGTAGATCTCAGGCACGGGCAGATCGTTCTTCCTGAAATGGCGAGAGAAGCCCAGAAAAGCCGCGTTCTCTCTGCGGTCCGGACCGACGGCTCCCACGCTTACCTTGGTTCGGCCCGAAAGCCGGTAATATGAGCGGGCCGACCCGTCGCCGTGGAGAGAAGAGACCTGCTCGGCTTTCTCCCGGAAGTGTTTTTCAAAAAGCCGCAGGAGAGTGTTGTTCACGCGGGGTATTCTCTCATAAATAGGATTTTGAAATTTCTGTACATCAAATCCCAACAAGGCTACGTCATTGTCATATTTTTGCAAAGCAACTGTAGCGGAACTCACCACTACGTTCATCTAACGTGGAGTTAGTTCCTTGGGAGTTAGGTAAGTTAGGAGGGGTGGCTGCTCATACTGATGGGCGAAGCTCCCCTTCTTCTAACACTCTGGGATAGGATGAGGGCTTCGCCCCAAGGAGGGCTTTAGCACCGGCAATCATGACTAGGTGTCCTCATGGAGATCTCATATTATCGCCAGACGAGAAATACGCATTACAGACGGACGCATGGGTACGTTCATCATTTACCGTAGAGACTCCAAGCCGGGTGGCGGACTTTCCGAACTTGGAGTTCCGTTACATTTAAATAGGAGATGGATATGTACAAGGCCTTGGTGACTTGGCTAATGGCAATCCTGCTCAACACAGACATTGCCGATCGGAAAATTCCGGAGCTTCTGAGCCAGGATCGAGATTACGTGACACTTTCGGGAGAATTGTTCGGCACCATGGGCTGGGATCTGCCCGATGGCGGCCGCGCGGTGAAAGCGCTCGCGGATGCTGCGCCAGGCGGAGCGTTCGATCCGAAGAGGCTGGAGACGCTACCGGCAAATAGTCTTGGCTATCGAGCGAAGTGGCACATCGTACGGTACAAGTTCTACGGCCTCGATTGGGACGTCGCCGGACTTCAACTCACACCCGATAATCCCGCACCGGGTCTGCCGACTCTGGCCATCATCAACGGAGGATCCGCCAACTTCTACGAGTTCTTTCTCGATCCGCTGAACCGGCCCGGACTCGGACAGTATCTGGCGCAGCGTATGCCAGTGATGCTTATCACCATTCCCGGCAACTACATCAACGGCGGCTGGACGAACACGGAGTATGCAGAGCGTATTCCGGGCTATCTTCTCAGCCGGCCCATTTCGGCTGAAGAAGCGGGAACTCGGAACGCGATCTACACATTCAGCCTTGTTACAGAGGGCGTGCGGCAGCTTCTAGAGCGGACGACAACCGGGCCGTTACTGATTCTCGGCCACTCGACCGGCGGGGAGATTCAGTTTCTGCTGAAGGAATCGTCTCTGAAGAACCGCCTCAACGGCCGCTCGATTGGCTGGGGCACCGGCGGGCCGGCTTTTCTGACGAAAGAACTCGATGAAAAGTTCGGCGAGCGCGCGGAACAGGTGCAGTCGTATGGCAATTATCCAAGAGTCGATCGTCTACGTGTCCGTAACGCTCAAGGCTACATCTCTTCCAAATACGTCGGCCCACTGAATCCTCTCAAGGGCAACACTCCGCTCGACGTCGCAAAAGCTTGGTTCCGGACCGAAGATCGCCGGCGCCCTCAGTTCAAGCAGACCCTTCAGGACATGGAGCATCAGGGAATGGTGGAGCACCGCGCGCGATTGGACAGGGAAATACGGGAGGTTCTTGCCGGAAACCAATATGGGATCAAACCGGACGACGTTATCCGAGACCTGTTTTCGACGATGTCACCGCCGCTGAAGGGATATCGCCGAATGGCCTGGATCGTGGGAAGCCTCGATAACGGACATTGGAATCCGATACCGGAAACCGCTCGCGAATGGAATTTTGCAAAGCGTTTCCGGCAGGAGAATTCCGACGCGGCCATCCGCGTTCTTCTGATCGGCGCGCCGTTAACTCATTATGGGCATATCGAGCGGCCCAAGCAGTTGGCCGCGGTGTTGGCCGGCACTGCGCGTTGGCTGATGCAGTGACCCCGGCTCTAATGGTCCAGACGCTTACCGGTTAGGCCCTTTTGGCCATCGTAACGAGAATTTTTGTTCGCGTTACGAATCCGCTGTAGCGGCGGTCTATGACCGTCGGCGATGTCGCGCTCACGTATCGCCGGCGGTCATAGACGTCATAGACCGCCGCTACAGAGAGAGGTCTTTGATGTTGCCAATTGGGAATGATTCAGCCAATGTGAAGCTGGCATGTGTCGGTTCGTTCTATTCGCGTTATTGTTCGCGCAAGCCCGGCTGGCGCCTCAGCTCCGGATCGAAGCGCCTCCGGAACTGGCGGCGGTCCGCACGCGTTTAGAGTCATTCGATCCGCAACGTCTTACCGATGTCGAGCGGCTCGTGGGTTTGACAGACCCAGGCGGCGCCATTCATGTCCTGCTGGCCACGGAAAGTTCGGATTGGGGGCGACAGGTTTCGCCGTGGATCGCGGGATTCGCACTGGACCGATCGGATCTGGTCGTTCTTTTCCCCGCCCGATCCCCAGGCTATCCTCACGACACTTTCGAGGACGTGCTGCGGCACGAAGTCGCACACGTCCTGATCCGGCGTGCCGCCGGTGGTCAGCCTGTCCCGCGTTGGTTTAATGAAGGTGTAGCGATGGCAGCCGAGCACGGATGGCGGTTCGAAGACCAAACTCAACTGCTCTACCAATTGGTACTTGGCTCGCGTACGGATCTCCGCGAACTCGACCGCCTCTTCGAAGGTGATCACTCGGATCAGACTCGCGCTTACGCGTTAGCCGGCGCCTTTGTTCGCCATGTCTTCGAGCGGCACGGTTCCACAGTTGCGGCTGAGATCCTGATACGAGTCAGAGGCGGCCACCCATTCGACATCGCGTTCGCCGATGTGACAGGCATGGCGCCATCCGCAGCAGAGTCCGAGTTCTGGCAGAGCCAGCGAATCTGGAGTACCTGGGTGCCAATCATCACATCGTCGGCGACGCTCTGGGCGGCGGTAACCCTTCTTGCAATTCTTGCGATTCGAAGGCGCCGCCAAAAAAATGCGGAGATCGAGAAACGATGGGAGGAGGAAGAGGAGAGAAATGGCTCGGAGCTATATTGATCGAGTCACTCGGCGACTGGCCGGCCGGACCCCCTCCGTTTTCAGCCGCGAAGCGGCACCAGAACGTAGCCACGGCTGAAGGCCGTGGAACGTATTTATCGCGGAAAACGGAAACCACCGCCTTCAGCGCTCCTTTCAAGGCCCCAATCCGTCGATAAGAGGTGTCGGCGCTCCCATGGACGGGTTGAGCGCCTTGCCATGGACGGCCCGCTGGTGTCAAGGTACCTTACCTTGCCTTTCGTCTCATCTCGAATTCCTCGGTATCAGGAGATCTGAATCTACTGTAGCGGCGATATCAAGGGCGCTGGCCCTTGGCTATTTAGGGCTGACGCAGATCGTTGACCGGCGGTGAACCATCTGGCGGGTTGATCGAACGGTTATTGAAGTTGGGTTGGCGGCCCGCGCGGATCGCCGTTTCCCATCGGTTGAGAACGGGCGCGCCTTGAGGCCAGAGGTTGTGACACCGATGCAGGTATTCCAAAACCGCATCGCGTTCACCGCGCTGCAGCAGGGCCCTTGCGACGGACACGTCCGGACCCGTCGCTTCGATGTTTCCAACGCCGGTCGTTGTCGCGGCTTCTAACAAAAAACGTCGTGCGTTTGCGACGTCGCCATCATCCAGCGCGGCTTGCGCCAGGATCAGATTGCCCGTATAGATGGCGTTGCCGTATTTGGGATCGGTTGAGTGTGGCTGTCCGCCCAGTATCCTTGCGGCATAGTTTGTATTGAAGCGGGCCTTCCAGGGACTAGCGACGATCCGGAGGGATGCGAAGATGAGAGCGGCGGCGAGGACAATGCCCACGATTGCGCCACGGCGGCCAAGCTGTTGCCCTGCTCTCCTGAATGTTTGAATCAGCGCGATGGTTCCGAAAACGGCTGCCACGAGGCCCCAACTCCACAGCCAATCGGCGGCGCCCGAGGCCGGGGATATACCGTCAAGGAGGCCGAGCGGTAGCCGGTAGCGAAGAAAATAGAGCGTGCCGATTCCCAATCCCAGAGCTCCAGTCACAACGGAAGCCACAGCCCAACGGTTTCGTTTCCCGACCTGCGCGTTCGGTTCTGACGTCCGGTAAAGCCGATCCAGTTCGGCTCCAAACAACCATCCGCCTCCGACGCCGGCAATCAGCCACAGAATGAGGTGCTCCCACGGCGATTCTCCCCACCACGAGCGTCTACCCAGATCGAATGCAGAATGAGCGGGGCCATAAAAGAATTGAAACGCCATTCCCGCGAGTCCTCCGGGGATGGCGAACGCTTTTGCTCCATCGAATCTGAACTCGGATGGCAGCGCCAGTACCGCGCACCCACCGGCGATCCAAAACACAAACGCTGAGACCACTCCTGTGAAGACCACATCGATGAGCAATGTCGAACGGCTGTCCTGCAGAATGAACATGGAACCGATAAACCCGAAACTAATGGCGAGCACAACCGGCAGTCCGAGCCTGCGTCCGTATGCCAGGCCTCCGATGATTCCACAAAGCGGACCCACCGCCAAAAAGTAGTCCGCTTGTGCGCGGCCAGTCGTACCGGCATACCACCCCGACAAGCCGAAGACCACCAGCGTGGTCAAACCAAACGCGGCAGCGCCCCGCATCGCGTAACGGGTTTTCGTATCCAATTCCGCAGACATGCGTCCCTCAGATCCTTAGTACAAGTCGTCGTGAACACGCATCGGAGGAAACACAAAGGCCCAAAGACACAAAGAAAACGCCGCAAATAACGATTCTTGATGCGGCGTTTTCCTTGTGTCTTTGTGCCTTTGTGTCTTTGTGTTTCCTTTCCATAGTATTTAGTTCTCCGGCAGAGCAAAAACGAAGACGTTGCTTGCCTCGCTCGGGTGCAACTCGGGGGCCAGGCGATTCAGCCCTGAACTAACGAGCGAGTTGCCCGTACTCACGGCCACGTACTGCTTGCCGCCGGCGGCATAAGTGACCGGGTAGCCGGTAACCGGCGAGCCGAGGTTGATTTCCCAAAGGACCTTGCCGGTCTCCTGATCGAAGGCCCGGAAATGACCGTTCGTATCGCCGCCGAAGAGAAGTCCGCCGCCAGTCGCAACCAGCGACATGGCGCCCGCGCGCTGCTCATATTTCCACACCGTCCGGCCGGTCTCCACGGAAATCGCCTGGATGGTACCGATCTTATCGGTTCCGGGCGCTATCTGGTTGCGGTTCTGGATCGCGTACGTCGACGTCGGAGTGTCGGCGACCGCAGTTACAGCCGCACAGGCATTCTGCAACGGGTAGTACATCGTATTGGTTCGCGGGCTGTAAGCGCCCGCTTGAAAGTTCTTTCCGCCATTTACTGTCGGGCAGACGAAGCGTTCCTGGCCAACCGCAGTAAATAGCGTTTCGGGATTCACACTCACGGCTCCAGTCGCGCCATCGATGTTTGCGACGACATTTTGACGCACGGTCGGCTTCGCCCAGAGGAACTCGCCGGTTTCGCGGTCCAGCGTGTAAACGATGCCCGTCTTGCCCGGAACACCGGTGACGACCTTGCGTCGTTCGCCTGGCCGGATCCTCGGGTTGATCCAGTTGACTTGGTCACGGCTGGGTGCGACCGCGGTGTCGACCAGCAGGCGTTCGAATGGATGGTCAAAATCCCAATGGTCGACGACGTGTTGGTAATACCAAACGATCTTTCCGTTATCGGCATTCAGAGCAAGCGTCGAATTGTGATAGAGGTATTGCCTGTCGTTGCCGGCAAGCATGAACTTCGGCGCCGGCGACGTGACCGACGTTCCGATGTAGAGCAGATTCAGTTCCGGATCGTAGCTGGGCACCATCCAGGTACCGACATGCGAACGTTTCTCGTACGGAATGTCGCCCCAGCTTTCGTTTCCCGCTTCTCCGGACCTCGGAATGGTGTGAGTGCGCCAAAGCTCCTTTCCAGTCTTTGCGTCGTGTGCAACGATCACGCACGCGTTCGGACTGTTTTTGGGCTCGCAGCCCCGGCCCGAAAAAATTTTACCCTTTGCAATAATTGGGCCTGAGGTTTCCTGAGAAGGACTCTCCTTAAAATCCAGGATCCGGTTTTCCCAAACCAATTTGCCGGATCGGGCATCGAGGGCGAAGACGAAGTCGTCGGCGCTGGTGTCGATGATCGTGTTGCCATAAATAGCGAGATTACGGTTGATGCTGGGGGCTCTCAGGATTTTGGTGACCTCTTCGGGCCATTCGCGCTTGTATTCCCAAATCAAGTCACCGGTGACGGCATTGATGGCCTGCACCAAATCGCTGGGGTTCGGCAAATACATCACGCCGCGGTAGACCAGCGGCGTTGCCTCCTGGATACCCGGTCCCATCCCCCGCGTCCAAACCAGTTTCAACTTTCCAACATTCGTGCGGTTGATCTGGTCCAGGGGACTGTAGCCCCAGCTATTCAGCGTGCGCCGCCACATCAGCCAGTCGGCCGGATCCGGATTTTGCAGCATCTCGTCCGTCACGGGCACGAAAGCAGCAGGGGCTTGCCCCCCAACCATCCCATAGCTGTTGAACAAAACGGTCCATGCCAAAACTGATGCCGTCTTCAGACGCCTCATCAAAGTCACCTTTGTTCGGAGGATTCCAGGCCGCCTGTAAAGCCCTGCCCGTTTTTGGACGAGACGGTAGCATGAATGGGACTTGCCATCAAGCGCGGCTTCGCGACAAGGTAAGGTACCTTGACGCCAGCGGGCCGTCCATGGCAAGGCGCTCAACCCGTCCATGGGAGCGCCGACACCTCTTATCGACGGATTGGGGCCTTGGCGAAGATTGTGGGGAATGAGCGGCTGCGAATGCAAGCCCGACAGGGCGCAGCCATCAATTAAGGAATACGAAGCGTGTTTTAGTCGCCAATTACGCCAAGTTGGCCAACGTTCGCTATTCGCGTAATTGGCGGCTAATCG
>Ga0066709_100005760_pt1 | contig 10297 bp, 8 predicted proteins | sample GraSoiAngelo_158_FD_79665 | JGI IMG/M metagenome (GOLD analysis project Ga0066709, IMG submission 79665) | Grasslands soil microbial communities from the Angelo Coastal Reserve, California, USA - 14_1009_16_30cm | ecosystem: Environmental > Terrestrial > Soil > Grasslands | place: USA... | reverse complement strand
GGGCTGTCGGCTCCTCCAAAGTCCTTGACTGGCACGGCTTTTGGGCGAGTCGGCAGTCACGCCTGTAACCCAATTCCGGTTACTATTATGTGCATCGAATTGCACTTGCAGATGTTTGGGAAGCTCTTCGGGTTAGCCCTTAACCTTTCTCCTTTCAATCACTTCCATCTCATAGCTCCATTGGTGGCCTAGCTGCATCCTGTCAGGCAAGCCCCTGAAGCGGGGCTGGAACCGGGGTGCACTTTGACAGTGCTGGCTGATGTGACGGTAAGTCCGCAAGCTCCCATCGCGCCGAAAAAGATAAGCCTGCTGCCGCTGCTGACGGTGTTGTTTATCGTCTCGTATGCGCTGATGACAATGCTCATCGTCGAGCAGGGCGTAACCATTGAGTCCCAGCGCGGTTTGATTAAGGAAATGTTGCGCGACAGCGTAGAACTGTCGGGAATGAAGGGCAAGGCAGTCCAGGACAAGTATCTTGCCGATTCGCAACACCGTGCCCGGACCCAGGCACATGCTCCGTTGTCTCAAGCTCCGTCAACCCAGGCTCCATCGACCGAAACTCCGTCTGCCCAGATGCCGATGACCCAGGCCCCGTCTACCCAGGTGGCGCCGAATCATAGTGCCCGCAATGAAGGGGGCAAAGTACAGAAGCCCAGGTTCCAGGTGCCATCGCGCCCGGCTTCAGACCTGGCGGACGAACGCCGGGTTGTGAACACGATCTAAACATCAGGTTAGCATTCGATGGAACGGTGAGTAGTTGTTCTCCAGCAGAGAAGCGCTGGACGAAGTAAGCAAGAATCAATGAGGGCCCTGACCCTAGCCTTGTTGTTGAGCCTGCCCACTTTCCAGCTGGCGCCGCCGAGAACTGTGCGCCAGCCCACCGGACACATCACGAAGCATTCCAAAGGCGGCCGCTGGTACTTCGCCGCCAGCGGACATGCTGTGTACTGCTACGGTCCGGTCATGACCGTCCCGCGCGCCAATGGCGACCTGCAAAAGGTCGCGACCTTCTGCCGCGATGGCAGCGCTGTTGTTCCGCTAAAGGATTAGGCGCAGACGTATCTTACAAGCGTTGGAGTCGCGATTTCGCACCCGAAATCAGCCCGTGAGTGCGTTGGCTTGCGAACAGTCCTCTGGCGCGTTCTCGCAGGTTTTGGAGCCCCGAGTTCAGAGGCAACCAGTCGTCGGACACAATTGCACGAACTGCGCGACGGAGGGCACTCCTGCCTTATTCAGGATGAACAGCATGTAGTACCCCGGCGGAGCAATCTGAGCGTTGGGGGGCGACGTAACGGTCAGGCTTCCAGTCTGGGTGCTGGTAAAAGTTAGGCCCACCAGTCTCTGCTCCATGTCGAAGGCATGAGTAGGCGCGCCTGGACGGATGAGGACCACCTTCAAAATCTTGGACGCATCCGGACTTTGGACCGTGAACGTAGAGTTGTAGCCAATGCTTCCTGTCGGCACGCTGCTGATCACCGGCCGGGTGGCCAGAGTTCCGTCGGCCTTAAACAAGTAGGCAGGCTGAAAGCGTTCGACGCGGTCTTCGTAATCGACGTTCGGCGGGTTGCTTCCGGTCAGGATTACCGTGGCATCGGGCAAGAGAATCGCGTTGGAGTGATACGCCCGCGGTATGGAATTCGCCCCAGCGGAAGTGAAAGTATTGAAATTGGGATCGGTAAAATCGGGGTGAAAGAGTTCTGCATTCAGGCTGGCCGTGGAGGTATTTTCGCTCCACTGTTCTCCGCCGGTCACCAGGATCGTGCCGTTGGGCAGAATCGTTGAATTCAGGTGAATCCGCGGCTGCGACATGTTTGGGCCATACACCCATTTCGGTGCGCTAAGGGACAGGTCGATGGTTTCTGTAGTGTTCGTCGCTGCCGTAGTGTCCTCGGAACTGCTTCCGCCCATGATCATGATCCTCGGCTTGTAGGAGTTGCCGGGCCTCAGGGGCAGCAGCACCGATGTGCTTTGGGTGCGCTTGGATCCAAAGTTCGTGGTGCAGCAATTCGTCCAAGTCTTCTTCGTCAGATCGTAGAATCGCGAAGTGGCACTGGGCCCAGAATAAAAAATCCTACCGTCGGGCAGCAGGTGCATTCGAGGATAAAGTGGAGGCACCCAGGACGCCTTGACTGGCGAACTCCAGGACCCTATACCCGAATTCGGTGTAAAGATTTCGACCGTACTATTCGTGTTGTCATTCTCGTCCTGACCGGAAAAAACCATGACAGTTCCATCACTCAGCACGGTTCCCGTCGGATACCAGCGCCCACTCACCATCGAGACCTGATCGGTGAACGTGCCGGCGGTCGGGTCATAGGCGGACGATTTGTTGAGACCCGTCCACGGTTCCCCAAAGTGGAGTGTGCCGCCGATGACAAAGGGCCGGCCGTCAGGCAACACTACCATCCCGTTGCAAAACATTGCATAGGTCGCCGGGAGTGTTGTTGCCAGTTGTGTTGCCGGATCCCAAACAGCTGCCAAGAGATTGTCGGTTGAACTAGCGTCCACCATCAGCACTTTCCCATTGTGCATGACGGCTGCATGCACCGGATTCAGTGGCAGCGTGTTTGGCAGCACCTGCCACTTACCCACTGTCGCAGCGTTGCGGACAACCTGGGCCGTCATCAAAGATGGGACAAGCAGAAATAGTATCGCGAGGCCAAGATTCAAACCCGTCCGGCGTGAATCGTTGTTATGGGCGAAAGTTACAGAGCTGCGGGCTGTAGACGTTGTGACGGGCATCAGGGAGACCTTTCATCTGCTTGTACGGTTCACAGGGTTTAATTTCGCGCTTTTTGGCGAGGGGGAAGGGGAAACCTATATACCACGCGGGTTTCGAGAGATCAACACAAATTGATTTCATGGCCAAATTTCTGGAGACATAATGCTCTAAAGCAAGCCACTTAATGATGCACCGGTTTATGAGGCAACATGTCCCATACTCGCCAGAACGCCTTTGATTCTTCAGGACGTCCGATTGAGACTCTCAGAAAGTCGTCCAACCTCGGGAAGCGCGGTCCAACGAGAATGTTGTTCCGGCGAAAATGCTCGATGATCTCATCGATTGGATGGTCAAGTTTTACAAGCACGAAGTTGGTTTGAGAATCGTTCACCCGAACGTACCGTACGTCAGCGTTGTTAAAGAAACTCTGCCGGTCATCGCGGTTACGATCGGCCATACGGCGGACAAACTCGGCATCGTCCAACGCAGACATGGCAGCGCTGATGCCAACCACGTTCTCACCGAACGGTAAGCGGAACGTTGAAAGCCGTCTTGCCAGGGGCGGCGGAGCCAGTGCATATCCAATCCGCAAGCCCGCGAAGCCATAGATCTTCGAAAATGTCCGGACAACGATCATGCGTTCGTCGGCCGCGGGACGATCAAGAAACGACGCGTACGTGGGCGTCGGTGCGACGTAGTGATGGTAGGCTTCGTCAATCACAACCGGAATGTTTGGTGCCAGCCTGTGAAGGAAGTCATCCAAATTCTGCCGCGGAGTCAGATTCCCCGTGGGATTGTTAGGATTGCAAATGTAAACCATCCCGGTTGCGCTATCAGCGCGGCCGAGCATTGCCTGAAGATCGTGTGAGTGATCCTTGGCAAGGGGCACTTCCACGACTTCCACGCCTTTTTGCCGCGCAAAGGACGCGGGCAACGGACAGGTGGGCGTCGCCACGATGAGCTTCGTGCCGGGCGACAGGAACGCATCTGCGGCCATTCGCAGGATCTCAGTTGATCCGCAGCCTAGAACGATCTGTTCCGCTTTGACTTTGTGGTGGCTCGCGATCCTTTCCTGCAGAGCGTCCGAACCATCAGGATATCGGTTGGGATTGTTCAGACTCTCGCGCATGGCCACAGCCGCGGATTCTGGAGGACCATAGGGGTTCTCGTTCCTGTCGAGGCGAATCGGATGTCCAGTCTCGTCAGTGCTGAGGGATTGCGACAGGATTGATGTCGACAGACAGGAAGAGCGGCTTGCCATTACCGCAGGCAAGGTGGCGGTAATAGCACCCGCTCCAATTCCATGAAGCACTTTTCTACGTGAGATATGCATGGGATTTAAGTCGGCAATGCGGCGCTCCGATGGCCTGAGGCAGGTACTCTAGCACAGCGGGATGAAATCTTGATGTCATGCGTGAGCGAATCCAGCAAAGGTTTCAAGCCACAACCCGTGCCCAGAGCCAGTTTCGGCTCCTATGAGCCGAAAGACTCTATTGACAAAAGTAATGAGCCGCGGTCAAACTAGCAACTCGGCTAACCCCCAGCTGAGCTCTCTCTATTCACAATCCAGGTCGGAGGAGTTCATGAAGGGTGTTGGAGTGGTTTGCTTGTTCGCATGCCTGGTTATCTCGTCCCCGCTGTTTGCCGCTGGAACTCCCGCCGTTAGCTTATCGCCGGCCAGCCTGACCTTCGGACAGCAAATCATCAACACGATGAGCGCCGGACAGAACGTAACTCTCACCAACACCGGGACGGCGGCGCTCACGATCACCAGCATTACCATAAGCAAGAAGTACACCGTAACCAACACCTGCGGCTCCAGTCTGGCAGCCGGCAGCAGCTGCACGATCACCGTGAGCTTCGCTCCAACTGCTGTGGGAACCATTACGGGCACCGTGAGCGTGACCGACAACGCCAGCGGCAGTCCGCAGACTTTCAGTATGACGGGAACGGCGATCCGCGGAATTGACCTGATCCAGCACATCGTCTTCATCATCAAGGAGAACCGCAGTTTCAATAGCTATTTCGGGACGTTCCCAGGCGTGAACGGGGCCACCAGTGGACCGGTCTCGAATGGCTCGATCGTGACTCTGAATCATCTGCCCGATCGGGTGCGCGATATGGGTCACACATGGAGCGACGCCAACACCGCAATGAACAAAGGATTGATGAACCAGTTTGACCTCGTGAAGTTCGGAAACGTGAATGGCGACTACAAGTCGATGGGACAATATCTGCAGGCAGACATTCCGAATTACTGGACGTACGCGCAGACATTTGCTCTCTCTGATATGACTTTCTCCGCGCTGCACGGCGACAGCTTTCCCAATCACCTGTACACCATCGCGGCAGACAATGCTGCGATCACTTCGAATCCAACCAATCCGGGTCATCCCAAATATCCGGATTGGGGTTGTGACGCCGACCCGGGCAGCACCGTGACCACCACAAATACGAGCGGGAAAAAGACGACGATCTTTCCATGCGTTGACAGCCAGACACTGGGTGACCTGCTGGAAGCCGCCGGCGTGACGTGGAAGAGTTATGCCGCCTCCTACAACAAGGACGGGTACGACTGGAATACGTACAACTCGATCAACCATATCCGCAATTCGTCGCTGTGGACGCAGCGGGTAACTGACTTCGCCAATTTCAAGACCGACGCTCAAAACGACGCTCTGCCCGCCGTCAGTTGGCTGACGCCGAACGTGTACTACAGCGAGCACCCCTCCGCCAGCGTTTGTAATGGCGAAAATTGGACGGTGGACCAGATCAACGCCATCATGAACTCGAGTTCGTGGAACTCAACTGTGATTTTTGTGACCTGGGATGATTTCGGTGGTTTCTACGATTCCGTCTATCCTCCCCAACCGGATTATTACGGCCTGGGGCCGCGCGTACCCATGCTTGTCATCTCGCCCTATTCGAGGCCGGGGTACGTCACGCACACGCAATACGAGTTCGCGTCTGTCCTGAAATTTATCGAGAGACGGTTTAATTTGACCAATCTGAGCCAGCGTGATCTCAATGCCGCCAATATGACGGATGCCTTCAACTTCACGCAGACCCCTCTGCCCCCGCTGGTGCTCAGCCAACGTACCTGCCCAAAGGGCGCGATTGTCTCCATTGATAATCACAATGCTGACTTCGGAAGTGTCGCCGTCGGAACTACCAGCGCGCCAATTACGACCACGATCACGAATACCGGAGACACAACGCTGAATATCACCAGCATCCTGCCCACGAAGCCGCAGTATGCAAGTACTACTACGTGTGGCAGCACCCTGGCAGCCAACAGAAAGTGCACGGTGACCATCACGTTCACACCGGACGCTGCCAAAGCTGAGAATGGCATGGTCGAACTTACGGATGACGCTACGACCAGCCCCCAGGAAATTAATACCTTTGGCACCGGACGGGCCCCACTGGTATTCAACCCGACAAAGCTCACATTCCCTGACACAACCGTGGGTGGTTCTAGCACCATGACCGCTACCATGACCAACACCGCGAGCAGTACGGCCAGCATCACCAGCACCACGATCACTGGGCATTACACACAGACGAATAACTGTGGAAGTTCTCTTTCTGCGGGAGCCTCTTGTACTTTCACGGTCACCTTCACGCCAACCAAGATTGGAAGCCAGACCGGCGTGGTCACGGTAAATAACAACCTTCCAAACAGTCCGGAGACCCTGAACACAACTGGGAATGGAAAATAATCAGGCCCCGACACTCGATTGGCGCGGCTCGTACGTTACTCCCGGTTACCGTAGTGCGTCGCCTCAAGCGCCCTACCGACCATCGATACTGCAAGTCTGAACCACTCTGACGTTCTCCTCTCAAGAGCGGATGCCTCCTCACCTTCCGTTCCAGACACCGGCCTTTGGGAGGATTCCATGAAACGTCTTGTTCTCTGCTTGTTGCTCCTATGCGCAGTCGGAAAGACAGAAGAGCGTTCGGATGACCAACAGCCAGCACTCACCATCTACAACCAGAACTTTTTCGTAGCTCGGGAGCGCTTTCCGCTAGACCTGAAAGCTGGTGTGAATCGCGTGGAATTTGCCGGCATCGCGGCGCACCTGGAACCCGACTCTGTAATCCTGCGCGATCCGGCGGGGCGTTCGCTGCAGGTGCTCGAGCAGAACTATCGCAACGATCCCGTTTCTCAGGAACTGCTGCTCTCATTCTACGAAGGCAAGACGATCGACTTCCTCGTGCAATACGGAGACAAGCAGCAGGTGATGAGGGGCAAGATCGTTCGCAGCGGGTATGTTCCCGCCATTGCTTACGGGCAAAATGCGGGCTTCGGGCAGCCGATCATCGAGGTCGATGGTGTCTTACGCTTCGGCCTTCCCGGGCTGCCGTTGTTTCCGTCGCTGACCGGCGACTCGATTCTGAAGCCGACACTCAATTGGCTGCTGCAAACCAACAACCCGGGGAAGTTCGACGCCGAAATCTCCTACGTCAGCGCCGGCATGACCTGGCAATCCGACTACAACCTGGTGGTCGCCGACGGCCCAGGCGGAAAGACCGATTTGCTCGACATGGTGGGCTGGGTCACAATGCACAACCGGAGCGGCAAGACCTTCGAAAATGCGCGCATCAAGCTTCTGGCGGGGGACGTGAGCAAGATTGCCACCGGAGGTGTCGCCGGTCGCCTTTACGCCGCCGCGAAGATGGCCGCTGATGAAGCGTCAGCCGCGCCAGTAGTTCGCGAAAAGTCGTTTGATGAATTCCATCTCTACACGTTAGAGCGACCCACGACCTTGCACGATAACGAAACCAAGCAGGTCGAATTCGTTCAGTCGACGGGAATTCATGCGCAGCGGATCTACGTCTACGACGGTGCCAAGACCGACATGTATGGCTACTACAACCCAGAGCAGATCCGCCAGGATGCAAATTACGGCACGCAATCGAACCCAAAGATTTGGGTGATGGAGGAATTCAGGAATGCCGACACCAATCATCTGGGCATCGCTTTGCCCAAAGGCAAGCTGCGTTTCTACCGCCGCGACAGCGACGGCAGCCTGCAGTTTGTTGGCGAAAATGTCATCGATCACACCCCGAAGGACGAAATGATCCGCGTCTACACCGGCAATGCCTTCGATGTCGTCGGAGAACGCCGCCGCACCAACTACCACGTCGAGTCCAACCAGCACTGGATGGACGAGTCCTTTGAGATTCGCGTTCGCAACCACAAGAAAGAACCGGTCAGCGTGCGCGTGGTCGAACACATGTATCGCTGGACAAATTGGAAGCTCAGCGAGCAGTCGCAATCCTCGCGCAAGACGGATGCTCAGACCATGGAATTTCCCGTGAGCGTTGTGGCGAATGGTGAGCAGGTCGTGACCTACACCGTGCATTATTCGTGGTAAGGGAATAATGATGAGCATCGCTGCAGTTTCGGGGCGTCATCCTGAGCGCAGCCGTTCTTCAGGCGGAGCGAAGGATCTGGCGCGGACTGTCACCATTGCTTAGTTCGCTCCGGCTGGCAGTCAGTCTGGCGCAACGATAAACTGTTACTCGATGCCGGAACTGCCTGAAGTCGAAACCATTGCCCGCGGGCTCGCCAAGCTGGTAACCGGCGATGTGGTTGACGCCGTCTGGTTAGGGCAAAAGCCGGAGCCACTGAAGTCATCAGCGGCAGAGATTGCCGCGACGCTCGAGCAGGGCCGGATCGTCGCGGTTCGCCGCGTGGGCAAGCACATAGTGTTCGATCTGGAGCGAAGCGGTGGCCGTGTGGGGCGGACACTCCTGTCCGCCAAAGGCCGGAAGCCTAAAACGGCGAGTCTGAGATCAAGATTGAAGTCGTCGCACGCTTCACCGATGCCGCATAGAGAGGCGGACAAGAGTGTCCGCCCCACACAAGCCAGGCCTCACCACACCCTCTCGCAGTGGATTGTGCACCTCGGTATGACAGGGAGCCTGCGGATCTGCGAGCCGCAGGCGGAGTTGCCGAAGCACACCCATGCGATTCTCAAACTCGCCTCCGGAAGGGAACTGAGATTCATCGACCCGCGCCGTTTCGGCCGCCTGAGCGTAGCCAAGGCCGGAGACTTCGCCGCCGGTGGATACGAACCCCTGGAAGTCGAACTCGACCGCTTCACCAGCCTGTTTCGCGGACGCAAGACTCCCATCAAAAGCGCCCTACTCAACCAGAAGCTGCTCCGCGGCGTCGGCAACATCTACGCCGACGAATGTCTGTTTCGCGCCGGCATTCGTCCGCGAAGACGGGCGGCCTCGATCTCCCGCGAACAATTGCGCAAACTCTTCCTGTCGGTGAAAGAGGTTCTGCAGGAAGCGATCGCTCTGGGTGGCTCCTCCGTTTCCGACTACGTTGACGCCGACGGAGAAGAAGGCTTCTTCCAGCTGCAACACCGCGTCTACGGCCGCAAAAGCGAACCCTGTCTGGTCTGCAAGATGCCGATCAAGCGTATCGTGATCGCTGGACGCAGCAGTCACTACTGTCCGAAATGCCAGAAGTGACGCGATTGTTGTTCTTTACAAGACTCACCAAGGACGAGGGCTTCGAGTCAGCAATCAAACAATCAAGAAATCACCAATGCGAAATCTGCCCTACGCTTCTGCTAATCTCTTAACTCATGTCCGACTTTTCTATCGGAGTCGATCTCGGCGGTACCAACCTGCGGATTGCCGCCGTCAGCAGCGAAGCGCAGCTTTTAGAAAAAGTTACCCTCGGCACCAAGGTTGCTCTGGGACGCGATCACGTCATCAACGAAATGTGTGAGGCTATCCAGCAGCTTTCCGCTAAGTATCGCGGCGCGGGATCTTTTCTAGGCGCGGGCATCGGCATCCCCGGCATCATCGACATGGAGACCGGGATGCTACGCAAGTCGGCGAATCTTCCCGGCTGGTCCGACTATCCGGTGCAGGCGGAGATCGAGCGCCGCCTTTCAGCGCGCGTCTTTCTTGACAATGACGCGAACGTCGCGGCCCTCGGCGAAAAATGGCTGGGCGCCGCGCGCGACGTGTCCCACATGGCGATGGTCACTCTGGGCACGGGCATCGGCGGCGGCATCGTGTTGAACGGGAAAATATGGCACGGCATGAATGGCATGGCCGGCGAGTTCGGACACAATCCAATTGAATTCGAGGGATACCCTTGCGGCTGCGGGAGCAACGGATGCGCCGAGCAGTACGCCTCGGCCAGCGCCGTCGTCCGCATGGCGCGGAAAATCATCGCCAGCGGGAAGGCGCCTGCCCTGCAGCAGGCCGCAGGCGCCGACCCCGAGTTCGGCGCAAAATCGATTTACAACCTGGCGATTCAAGGCGACGAGGATGCGCGGCGCATCTTCCGCCGTCTTGGCAAGGCTTTGGGAATGATGCTTGCCGGCATTGTGAATACCCTGAACCTCGAGATGTACGTAATCGGTGGAGGCGTCTCGAGCGCATGGGATGCCTTTGCCCCCACTATGTTCGAAGAACTGCGCGAACGTTCGCTGGTCTACGCGGCGACTGCTCCCGATGATCCCCTGGGAAAAGACGAAGGCGCATCCGCGCACGTCGTCGCCCGCACTCGGCGCAAGACCATCATCACGCGCGCCCTGC
>Ga0066709_100005759_pt1 | contig 10298 bp, 10 predicted proteins | sample GraSoiAngelo_158_FD_79665 | JGI IMG/M metagenome (GOLD analysis project Ga0066709, IMG submission 79665) | Grasslands soil microbial communities from the Angelo Coastal Reserve, California, USA - 14_1009_16_30cm | ecosystem: Environmental > Terrestrial > Soil > Grasslands | place: USA... | reverse complement strand
GGCACCGCGCAGCTCACGATTGATGTTGCTCCCGATCACCACCGGGTAGCTGCCAGACGGCGTCTCGATTATCAGTCGGACCAAATCTGCAAGATCTCATCCGCGACAACGTCGGCGGAGCGGTCGCCGTCGACGCGGTGGACTGCTTCCATGTAGCGCGGCCGCCTCTGCTGAAGAAGGGCCTCGAGCTCGACGCGAGAGTTGGCGGCGAGCAATGGCCTGTTCGTGGTCCCGCTGATTCGATTCCAGATCGTGTCGAAGCCGCAGTCGAGAAAGACGGTGGTCGAGCGTTCGACGATCAAGCGCCAGTTCGACTCGTCGACCGGCGCACCACCACCCAAGGCGACGACAGCACCTGGCTGAAGCACCCTCGGCAGCAGCTGCGACTCGATGGCTCGGAAGGCGACCTCGCCTCTGGTGGCGAAAATCTCCGATATGGGCATCCCCACCTCATTTTCGATCACAAAGTCGAGGTCGTGAAAAGGGGCTCCCGCGCGCTGCGCCACAAGAACGCCAACCACCGACTTCCCGCAGCCCATGAAGCCGATGAGCGCCAGAGGCGGCTTCAGACGCCGCTCGTGTGGGGTTGGACTGCTGCCCCGCCACGACGCCGCTCCGACTGAACGAACACCTGGTCGCGGAAGACTCCGGGGTTTGGCAGGTGGTCGAGCACCTCGGCTCCCTGGGCGCCCGCCGCATCGACCTCGACGCGGCCGTAGCCCAGCATGCGGCCGAGCAGCGACATCTTGGTCGTGCAGTCCTGGACCCTGTCGATGGGAATCATCTTCGACTGCCGGCCGAACACGCCGCTCTCGATCTTGATGCGCTGGTCCGTGAGCGTGTAGGCGACCGACTGCCATCGGATCCAAACCACGATCAGCCATATGCCGGCGATCGCGACCCCTGCCAGCGTGACGATGACCCGAAAGTTTGGGATCCCCGTGTTGGCGACGGTAAGGTCGACGACAGCGGCTGCGATCAAGAGGACGACCGGGACCACCAGCGACTTGACGACGACGATCCAGTGCGGGTGGTCCTTGAGGATCAGGTTCTCGCCAGGCAGCAGGTCACTACTCATCGCGGCCTATTGTCGCTTGGTGCGGGAGCGGCCGCACCCTGGAGTCAGGCCAGCATGTAGAGGACGATCAGCGCTCCCGCGGCCAGGTAAGGCCCGTAGGCGATGCTGCCCTTGAGAGATCGGTGCCATGCGATGACACCGATCGACGCAACCCCGGCAAGGAAGACGCCATAGAAAATCGCCTGCACAGTCGGGAGCGGACCGAGGAGCAGGCCCATGAAGACCGCGAGCTTCACGTCGCCGAACCCAAGTGCCTCGGCCTTGAAGATCGCCTGGCCGGCGAGCGCGAGCACGAGAAACAGAAGCCCAGCGCCGAGGCCGGTGGCGACCCCCGCCCACCAGGGGTCGCGGAACAGGCTCACGACCAACGCAACGGCCATCGAGGGAAACATGACCCTGTCGAGGATCAGGCGATATTCGAAGTCGAAGAAGATCACCTGGACCAAAACGAGGATGAAGAAGCTGCGGACGAAGAGCGTCGCCGACGCACCGAGATGAAGCGCGAAGACGAAGAACACCAGCGCTGCCAGCACCGGCGGACCGTAGACCTGCCAGCTCTTCTGACCCGGTTCGAGCGGCTTCTCGCCGGGCTCCGGACGTTCCAGGCGCGCCAGCCGGACCGACCCCCAGCGCACAAGCACTCCCGCGCCCGCTCCGACAGCGGCCCACGCAAGCGGAAACAGGACGACGCCGCTCACGGCTGCAAAGTCTCGCGCATGGCGTCCAGGGGCGCGGCACGCCCCGTCCACACCTCGAACGACCGTGCCCCCTGGGCCAGGAGCACCCCCCAGCCGTCCGCGGTGCGGAGCCCCAGCGACCTCGCCTTGCGGACCAGCGGGGTGCCGCCCGTGACGTAAACGAGGTCGATGACGGCGCCGTCCTTCGGCAGCGCGGCCGGACGGATTGGCATCTCCTCCCGGCGCCCCAGCGGCGTGGCGTTGAGGAGGAGGTCCGCTCCGCGCACGATGGCGGGAACCGCGCGGTCGCCCCAGGCGACGACCTTGCCGGGAAGGTCGACGTCGTCGGGGTGTCTCGAAACGAAAGTAATGTGAGCGCCCTCGAGCGCCACCGCCGCCGCCCTCGCCGACCCCCCACCCCCCAGGACCGCCACCGTTGCTCCCCTCGGCTCGAGGCCTACCTCAGAGATCGCGGCCCTGATCCCGGCCACGTCGGTGTTCGAGCCGAGCAACCGATCTCCGTCGCGCGCGATGGTGTTGACGGCTCGCGCTCGCATGGCGTCGGCATCGAGCCCATCGAGGCGCTCCATGACGGCCTGCTTGTGGGGAATCGTCACGTTGGCGCCGGCGACGTCGGAGCTTCTCAGGCGCTCGACCGCGGCCGCCAGGCCGGCGGCTGGAACGTCGAGCAGCTCGTATGTCCAGTCGAGGCCCAATGCCTGGAAGGCGGCGTTGTGCATGGCCGGGCTTTGCGAGTAGGAGATGCCATGGCCGAGGAGATAGACCTTCAGCTTCCGCTCAGCCCGTAGGTTGCGATATCACGCTCGAAATCCTGCTGGTTGGTCTCGAAGTGGGTGGTTCCGACCCGGTCGGTGAAGTAATAGAGGTAGTCGGTCTTGGGCGGACTGATGCACGCGAGGATGGCGGCCCTGCCCGGATTGCTGATCGGACCGGGCGGCAGGCCCGTGTGCTTGCGCGTGTTGTACGGCGAATTCAGCTCGAGCTCAGCGGCTGTCGGTTCGGGGCTCAACCGTCCAAGCGCATACAGCAGGGTGGCGTCGACACCGAGTCGCATGTTCCTCTTCAACCGGTTGTAGTAAACGCTGCAGACGTTGCCGCGATCGGTGCTGGTGTTCGCCTCGCGGTCCACCATCGAAGCCAGGATGACGATCGACTCGACGCTCTCTGCGGGACGGTTCGCGGTGCTCTTGGCGATCTGCGCCCGAAGAGCAGTGCTGAACACGTTGCCGAACTGATCCAGCTGCGCTTTGACGAGGCCGTGCACATCGCCAGGATCCACCAGGTACGTGTCAGGAAAAAGGTAGCCCTCCAGCGGCGGATTGGCCTTGGCGGGCCGGGATGAAAGGAAGCTGTACGACGCCGTCCACGAGGGTTCGGCCGCGACCGCAAGGTAGTCGGCGCCTTTGCCAAGCCCCGACCGCTCGACGAACTTGGCCTGCTCTCGGAGTGGAAATCCTTCGGGGATGGTGACCGACACCTGCGTCGACGTACCGTGCTGAAGCGCGTCGACGATCTGGGCCAGCGTCATGTTCCGGTTGAGCAGGAATGAGCCGGCCTGGAAGGTCGATCCGGCGCCGGTGATCTTCAGATACAGGTCGAATGCGTTCCGATCCTTGATGAGGCGCTGTGCGTAGAGGTCTTCGCTGACCTGGCTCGGAAGCTCGCCTGGCTCGATCTGGAAGACCACAGGCTCGCTCTTCGACGAGACAGGGGTGTTGACGTTGTAGTTCCACCAGTCGTAGCCGCGCGATGTTCCAAAGCCGAGCACCGCGATCACCACCAGCAGCGCTGCCAGTCGCTTCACTCGACCTGATCCTCCTCGAGGGCCGCGATCACCTTCTGGAACTCTTCGCCTTCGACCGTCTCGAGGGCGCCTTCCGACTCGCGCAGCAGAAGGACCTGAGCAGGATCGTCCAGGTTCTCGACAAGGTAGTAGACGGCGCCCTCATGGTCGAACGCGTCATGGAGCTGAAACTGGCGCTCCCGACCGGTCTCGTCGATCAGGGTGATGGGCTGCGGCTGGGACGCCGCTTCTGGCGCAGCCCCTTGGTCTTCAGCCGGCACGCCGGCGATCCAGGTGCGCTTGGAGCATCAGCGTCGCGGCCACACGATCCACGCGGAGTCGTCTCTTCTCGCGCCGCATGCCGCCGGCGATCAGAGACCTCTCGGCGGCCACCGTGGTCAGGCGCTCGTCGACGAGCTCGACAGGCAAGCCCGACTCCGCGCGGATCGCGTTCGCGAGCTTCTGCGCCGATTTCGCCTCCGGACCGTGGGACCCATCGAGCCGTCGAGGCAACCCGACCACGATTCGCGCGACGTCATTGGTTCGAGCGATCTGGGCGACCCGAGCCGCAAGCGTCCCGGCCGGCTCGGCCGGAACCGTCTCGAGCCCCTGTGCGATGGTGGCCGTCGGGTCGCTTAGGGCCAGACCAACGTTCTTCGAGCCGGGGTCTACGGCAAGGATCCTCAACCGGTGGTTGTTTTCCAGATCAGGGCGATGCGCCCGGCGAGGGAGTTGCTGCGCCCGTGCCCGTCGGTTCTGTCAGCGATGGCACCGCTCCCGACTCGACGACGTAATGGATGGAGATGCGACCTGCGAGCAGCGGCATCAGCGGCAGGGTCATCGGCTGCTCCTTGATGGCGACCGATCGCACGTTCAAGCCCTGGAGAAAGAACCTTGCCTGCGCGATCGGACGGCCGACCACCTGTGCGCGGATCTTGTCCATGTCCAGCTTTGGGGCCACGAAGGCGGACGCGTCGCCCAGGAAAACCAGGTTGCCCCCCTTCGTCGCGCTCAGGATCCGGTAGTCGACCTGGATCGGGCTCTCGGTGAGCAGCTGCTGGTTGTTGGGCACCAGCTGAGCGAGGTGGGTCTCGAAGGCCTTTTTCACGTCGGCATCGACGTAGAAGTCGCCTTCGCCCTGCAGCGTCATGGTGCCGTTAAAGCTTGCGACCTTGTCGTTTGGCTGGTGGTCGGTGCTGAACTGGGGGGCTCCGTAGATCAGCGTCTCGCTAAGAGTCTCGTTCGCTTTCTTCGCGGAGGAGATCTGCTGGGCGATGGCCTGCCGCAGCTCCTGCTCCAGCACCGCCCTGGCGGCATCGAAATCGGCAACCGTCATCACCGGGGTCCGGGAGGCGTCGGCGCCACCGCCGGTCGCCTGCGGATTGGTCACAGTCAGAAAGTCGAACCTGTTGCCCTCGATGGTCGTGATCATGTTGCTGCCCACGTTGCCCGCGCTGCCTTTGTTCACCGCGATCACGCTCGCCGAGGCGGTACCTCCCCACGGCACCAGGACGCCACCTTGAAACTTGTTTGTCGTCTGCGCGAACACAATGCCGTCTGACGAGTCGTCCAGGCGTTGACCCCTGAGCACGACAAGGCCCGGCGAGGCGCAAGCGGCCGGGTCTTTCTGACAACTCGGCTGTTGTTGTGCATTGGTATAGACGACGGTCCCTGTCGCCGGGGCCAGCACCACGCTCTTGAGCCCCGTGGTCTTGAAGCCCTGCGAGTCGGATCGCGAGACCGTGCTGATCCGCACCCGGATCGGGGGCTTCCCGGGCTGGGCCTGGATCTCGACAGCCTTCTGGGTGAAGGGCTGCGCCGCAGCCGTCAATGTCACCGAGGCTGAAGGCACATAGACCACTATCGCGAACAGCCCAACCACGAATATGGCCGCCGCCGCCACGTATAGAAGGAAGCGCCCAGGCCTCAGCTCGGTCGCCGTCTTGGTGATCAACTTGGTCGGCGCTGCGATGCCGATATGGGTGGCCTGCCCGGGGCGGCCGCGCTCCCACCAGCGCCTCGGCGGTGGCGCGGCCGCCGGCTCCGAAGGGATGCCCTCGCCTTCGATGCCCACCGCGCCGTAGACGGCAAAGCCGCTCTCGTGCGCCATCTTCTGGACCGCCGGGTCGTCGCAGACCACAGTGATCCTCTTGCCCATTCGTGACGCATAGTTGCGCAGCAGCTGGAAGTTGAAACGGCTCTGGCCGATGCGAGACCGGATGGGCAGCACGAGCATCGTGTCATCGCCGTTGACCCGGCGCAGGCGCTCGACGACCTCTGGAATCTCTTCCTCGGTTTCAACGTAAATCGGGTTCGTTGCCATGTCGTTTACAAGTCTCCTGGGGAGTCCGTTCAGACCTTTATAGCGCTTAGGACCCGGCGCATGACGGTGTTGACGTTGTCACGTTCCTCCGCCTCGGTCCGCAACGCGTGGTTTGCAAGCCCCATCGGGGCGATGTCCTGGGGGCTCGAGAGCTGGCCTGTCGAGTCCGTCACATTGCGCACATCGGGCGGCACCAGGTGCCGGATCCGCGGCTCCTTGGGGAAGGGCAGGCCCGCGGCCCAGTTGTTCTTGACCATCTCGAGAGTGAGCTCCGGGAGCAGGCTTCCGCCGCCGCATAGATAGATGCTCGTGGGCAGCCGCTCCCCTCGCGACAGCTCCTTCACGCTCAGCGCGAGACCTTGAAGAAGGACCTCCGCATCTGCGCCCAGCAGCTCGGAGACCTGCCTGTGCTGCTCGGCGGAAAGCAGGCCTTCGGAGTGGCGCAGCTTGCGAGCCTCCGCCTCTTCGTAGCTGAGCCCGAACGCGAGAGCGAGGCGGCGTGTGAACGCGCGCCCGCCAAGGTTGAACATTCGCGTCCCCTCGACGCCGCCGTCGCGGATCAACGCCACGTCCGTGGTGCCACCACCGATGTCGACGAAGATTCCACCCTCCGCCCAGGTGTCCTCGCTGGCGCAAGCGCGGGCAAGGGCATATGGCTGCGCGACGGCGGCGGCAAGCTCGAGGTCGAGCTCGCGCACCACTGTGTCGACCGCGTTGATGTGAGTCATCGGGGCGAATGTGTTGAAGACGGTGACCTCCAGGTTCTTGCCCGTGAACCCGACGGGGTTGGTTACCGGGTAGCCGTCCACCCTCACGTTCGTGATCGACGAATGGACGAGGCGCGCCTCGAGCTGCCCGTAGCTGCGCTCGAGCTCGAGAAGGTGCTGCGCCTCACGCAGCGCGCGGCGCTGAACCATCTGAAGCATCGTCGAGATCTCGTTGGACCTCACACGAGCCTTGGAGTTCTCCCGCGGATACGCGATCGTCGACGAAAAGCCCTTGATGAGCTCGCCCGCGATGCCGACGACGACCTGCCCCGGCACCGTCTTCGCCATGTCCTCCGCGGCCTCGAGCGCGCGGTTTGACGACTGGATCACCGACTCCAGGTCGGCGATGGCTCCGCCCGACATCGCGGCGGGCGCTTGCGGCTCGCGTCCCACGCCGAGCACCTCGCCGTCGGCGCCATCGCGCCGGACGACGAGCACCTTGATGAGGTCGGTGCCGATGTCGAGCACCGTGAAGTGTCGGTAGTAGTCGCTCCGCTTGCGCAGGAACTTGAACTTGGTCACTGAGGCTTGGCTCCTAGCGCATCTTCGAGACGCCTGAAAGCCTCCGCCGCCGGGACGGTGAGCTTGCCGCGCACCAGGTGCGCGGGCCCGCCACCCGTGCCGAACAGCGCCTTGAGGCGGTTGGCATCGTACTCCGAGGTCAGGTCCTTTGACACCTTGATGACAAACATGTCTCGGGCGACAACGGTTACGACCCCGGACTTCACCAGTTCGAGGTAGCGATCTGCATATGCGGCAAGCTCGTCGAGGTTGGCGGCGTCGACTGTCTCGGTCACGAACGGGATTCGGCCCTGTTTGACGCCTACTCCATCACCCTGACCGTGGCCTTTGATTCGAGCGGTGCGAAGCTCGTCGCGCAGCCTCTCGAGCCTCTTCTCGGCCTCTTTGAGCTCCGCGCGGAGCGCCTGGATGCGGGCCGGCAGCTCCGGCGGGCCGGCGTTGAACGACCGGGCCAGGTCGGACAGCATGTCGCGGTCGTGCCTGACGAGCTCGTCGGCAGCCTCCCCCACCACCATGTCGATGCGCCGCATACCGGAACCGATGCTCCCCTCCGACACGATCAGTGCAGTTCCGATGTCGGCAGTGTTCTTCACATGCGTCCCGCCGCACAGCTCGCACGTCCAGTCGCCGAAACAGACGACGCGGACGACGTCACCATACTTCTCCTCGAACAAGTGCATCGCGCCCTGGGCGACAGCCTCCCTGTACGGTTTCTGGCTCTCGTGGAAGGGAAGCGCGTCGCGCACCTTCTCCATTACGCGGCGATTGATGCGGGCCAGCTCATCTTTCGTGACCGCCCGGTTCAGGGGGATGTCGAAAGTCGTGTGGTCAGGACCGACCCATGAGCCTTTCTGCACGACCTGCTCGCCGATGGTCTCGCGCAGCGCTTTGTGAAGCAGGTGCGTTGCCGAGTGGTGGCGCGCGATCTGGCGCCGCCGGCCCGCATCGACCGAGGCGATCGCCTTTTCGCCGACGCGGATGTCACCGGTGACGACAGTGCCGAGGTGGGCGATGACGCCCTCGGCAGGTCTCTGGGTGTCCTCGATGCGAACCCGGCCGCCCGGAGTCGTGATCGTCCCCGTGTCGCCGACCTGGCCGCCAGACTCTGCATAAAAAGGAGAGCGCTGGACGAAGACCTCGACTGGGTCGCCCTCCACAACAGCATCCACGGAGTTGCCATCCTTGAGGATCGCCGCAACGACGCTCTCGGTTGTGAGCTCTCCATATCCCGTGAACTCGGACTTGGGAAGATCCTTCGCCCCCACAAGGTGCTTCGCGACCCCGCCGCGAGATCGCTCGCGCTGAGCAGACATCGCCGCCTTGAACCCTTCTTCGTCGACCTCCATGCCGCGCTCGACGGCCAGCTCCTTCGTGAGCTCCAGCGGGAAGCCGAAGGTGTCATGGAGGCGAAACGCCTCGGCGCCGGGAACGACGCCGGTGTGGCGGGCGGCCACCTTCTCGAACTGGGCCATCCCCTGCTCGAGAGTCCGCTTGAAACGTTCTGTCTCGGCTTCGAGCACGTCCTTGATGAAGTCAGGCCTTCCCTTGGCCATCAGCTCCGGATAATGGCCGCCGAACATCTCGATCGTCAGCGCCACGCCCTTGGTCAGCGGAGCGGTGAGCCCGACCCGTCGAGCGTGCAGCGCCGCCCGCCGGATGAGCCGGCGCAGCACGTAACCCCGCCCCTCGTTGGAGGGAAGGATCCCATCGGCGATGCAGAACGTGGCGGCGCGAACATGGTCCGCGATGATCCGCTCGGAAAGACTGTTCGACCTGGGGCTCGACTGACGGACGAAATCGACCAGCGGGAGAAGCACGTCAGCCTCGAAGACATCGCTCTTGCCCTGGAGGATGTAGGAGATCCGCTCGAGTCCCATACCGGTATCGATCGCCGGCTTCTGGAGCGGCACCAGGGTCCCGTCCTCCTGCTGGTCGAACTGAGGAAAGACCAGGTTCCAGAACTCGGTGAACCGATCGCAATGGTCGGGGACGCAGTCAGGCTGTCCGCAGCCCACATCCGGTCCACGATCCCACCAGATCTCAGAATCGGGACCGCATGGCCCGCGGCCGAGACCCCACCAGTTGTCGGCGAGTCGCGTGATGTGAGCGGCGGGGACGCCGGTGCGCTGCGTCCAGATCTCATGCGCCTCGTCATCGGTTGGATGGATGGTCACGCGAAGGCGGTCGGCCGGCATCGCGAAGCCGCCGGTGACGAGCTCCCACGCAAGAGGAATCGCCGTCTCCTTGAAGTACGCTCCAGTCGGGGTGAAGTTGCCGAGCATCTCGAAGAAGGTGTTATGGCGGTCGGTCCTCCCCACCTCGTCGATGTCGCCGGTGCGCAAGCACTTCTGACAGCTGGCCAGCCTGGGTGCGGGCGGCTGGCTAAAGCCCTGGTAATAGGGCTGAAGCGGTTGCATTCCGGCCGAGATGAACAGAGTGCTCGGGTCGCCGCTCGGCACCAGAGGCGCGCTCGGCAGGACCAGATGCTCCCGGCTCTCGAAATGCTCTAGAAAACGTATGCGGATCTCGTTCCCGGTCATGTCGGGGCCGATCTAGCTTACGGTGCGAGGCGCTCGGTCCGCCAAGCGCCTCCGGGAAGCCTGACGTACCGGAGCCGGTCGTGCAGCCGGTCCGTCCTGTTCTCCCAAAACTCGATCCACGCCGGGCGGAGGGCATAGCCGCCCCAATCGGAGGGCAACGGCACATCGTCCGGGTGGCGGCGGTCGAGATCGGCCACCGCTCGCTCGAGCACCGCTCGCGACACCACGACCCGGCTCTGTCGCGATGCGAGCGCGGACAGCTGCGCGCCGCGAGGCCGGCTGTGGAAGTAGGCCTGCGACGCAGCGCGGCTCAGACGCCGGACGGTACCCGAAACCCTGACCTGGTGGCGCGTGACCGACCAGTAGAAGACGAGCGCAGCGCGCCTGTTCGCAGCAAGGTCGCGACCCTTGCGACTCTCATAGTTGGAGTAGAAGACGAAGGACCCGCCGTCGAGGCCTTTGAACAGCACCATGCGTGCTGAGGGCCGGCGGTCATCGCCGGCGGTCGCCAGCGTCATGGCATCCGGTTGAGGTGCGCCGGCGCGTTGGGCCTCGCGAAACCAACGCAGGAACAGCTTCCACGGGTC
>Ga0066709_100005758_pt1 | contig 10298 bp, 11 predicted proteins | sample GraSoiAngelo_158_FD_79665 | JGI IMG/M metagenome (GOLD analysis project Ga0066709, IMG submission 79665) | Grasslands soil microbial communities from the Angelo Coastal Reserve, California, USA - 14_1009_16_30cm | ecosystem: Environmental > Terrestrial > Soil > Grasslands | place: USA... | reverse complement strand
TCCCTGGTGGCCGGGTGGCGATGCAGACCCTGAGACGCTGGCGGCGCTGCGCAGCAGCATCGCTGCGCGCGGCATCGTCGAGCCGCTGCTGCTGCGCAGACGCGGCCACGATGACTTCGAAGTTGTCTGCGGTGCGCGCCGTCTTCACGTCGCCATCGCGCTCGGCCAGGAGCATGTGCCGGCCATCGTGCGCGAGCTGTCCGACCGCGAGGCGCTGCTGGTCGCGGCCTGGACGACGGTGGAGCGCCGCCGCCTCGAGGGCGCCGACGACTCTGTCGCGCTGCTCCAGCTCGTGGCCGCGGGGTTGTCCCCGGCGGAAGCGGTGCTCCTGGCTGCGCCACGCCAGCCGGCCAGGCGTGCGCGCGGATTGGATACCCGCTTCCCGGCGTTCGTGCTGCAGTCGCGTTCCCTGCCGGCGCCACGACATCTGCGCAGGTACGCGCCCATGCATGTCGGCGCCGTCGACGTGCTGCCGCTACCGCCATCGCTTGCGCTCACCGCTGCCCTGCACGCGCTCGACGGTGTTCGACCAGCCGGCTTGACGACATGACCTCCGCGCGCGCCGCGGCGAACTACTCCACCGAAGAGCTGGAGCAGCAATGGTCGTTCCTCGACTCGCTGGTCGAGCGGCAGGCGGCATCGCTGCGCTCGGGCGTGCAGGACCCGGAGGAGGACGAACCGGTCGTCAACGTCATCGCGGCGCCGGATGAAGCCCTGCTGCGCGAGCTCGAGGCGCTGCGTCAGAACGCCCGCGAGCTGGAGGTGCTGCGCGCGACCGTCCTCGAGCTCGAGGTGTTGCGCCAGAAGGTGCGCGAGCTCGAGCCGCTGCAGGCGGATGTCCGCGAGCTCGACTCCCTGCGTCAGCGCGTGCAGCTGCTCGAGCAGGAACGCGGTGAGCTGCTACGCCGGCTGCAGGAAGCGGAGCTCGCACGCTCCGAGGCCTCGCGACGACCGGCCCACCGCAGCCTCGTCTCCCGTCTGCGCCGCCACCGGCACTGAGGCGCGAGAGGGGCTCAGCCGACGGCGGCAGTGGTTGGGCGCGCGCGGCGCCCCTGGGCCATGCTGATGAACTGGCGCAGCGCCTCTTCGGGGACAGGCCGCGTGGCGACCTCGCGCAGCAACGCTTTGCTCTGAGCCAGCAGCTCGCCGTCAGGGAGCTCGCCGCGCCCGGACGTCGCCAGCACCCACCCGGGCGCGTACCAAAGGACGGTCTCGAACGCCAGCCCGCTCATGGTCAGGCCGTTCAGCAGCGACTCAGTGATCCGTGACATGGGCCGCTTGGCATTGGTGACCACGATGCCCCGGATGCGGTCGAGCACCTCCATCTGGCGGGCCAGGCCGACGGTGAGCGCGGCTGCTCGCAGGGACAGGATGTCGAGCGCGGTGGGGATGATGATGCGGTCGGCAACCGCCATGGGGCCGAGCAGCGATGGTTCGTGCGGGTGCGTGTCCAGCATGACGATGTCGCAGTCGTCGCGAATGTCGGTGAGCATGGCTCGCAGCTGCTCGACCGACAGCGCCTCGTCGTTGAGGCTGCGATGGGCCGCAACAGTCCGGATGCCCAGTGGGTGTTCGATGAGCGCGTCGCGAAGGCTGACACGATTGTGCAGCACGTCGATGACCGTGACTGTCCGTTTTGCCTTTTCCAGAGCGTTGCTCAAACCCCCGGTGGGATCGAGGTCGATTGCGACAACGCGCAATCCGCCAGAGGCCGCGGCCGCGGCCAGTGCGTAGCTGCTTGTCGTCTTGCCGACGCCACCCTTTAGCGACGCAATCGTGATTATTTCCGCAGGCACGGGCCTAGAATATCCGCACATGGCCACTGCGGCGCCACATGTCAAACTCCTGCGACAGCTCGCGCACGCAAAAGATGATTACCTGAGTGGCGCCCTCGACATCACCTGGCAAGAGGGCAACGCCACCCTCTTCCTGGTGTTCGGGCAACCCAGTCACGCGACGTTCGACTCCCCGGGCCGCATGCTCGAGGGTGACCACGCCGTTGCCGCGATGCAGGGCGAGCTGCCCCGTGACTTCGAGGTCGGCCAGTGGCGGCGCGCCATGTCACCGCGGGAGACGCTGCGACTCAGCCTCGCCGAGCTCATCGAGCCCTTCGTCGAGCAGGCCGGTGCTCAAGCCGAGAGCATCGAGACGCCGACCGTGGACGACGCGGCATGGTGGAGCGCCGAGGACGACTCCCCCGCCCTCGGATTCGGGCTCGCCGACTTCCCGGTGCTGCCTGCGGGTGAGGCCCTGTGGCCCGATGGCGCGCCGGCGGAGGTCCGCCTCGAGGCGCGCCTGGCCTCACTGCCGCCCGCCGCGATCGTGCTGAGCGGACCGCGACTGCGCGCCGCCGGCGTGGTGAGTGGCGGGGAGCTGATCGACGCCGTGTGGGTCGACAGCGACGACCACGTGCGTGGCGAGAGCGCAGCGATGGCGATGCTGGGCGCGAAGGAGGGGACGCTCAGCGGGGTCCGCCTCGACCCGCCCGAGCTCGCCGACGCGCTCCCCGGGCTCTGGCGTTATCCGGTGGCCGCCTCTGGCATCGAGCTTGCCTGGCTGAACCCGGAGACGATGATCGGCGCCCTCAAAGCCGACGAAACACGGGCGATCCTCCTGGTGGACGCGCCCGACCGAGGCGTGGCGCTCTTCGCCGCCGGCCGCCTTGTGGCCGTGTACTCCAACGACAAGCGCACGCCCAGCCAGTCCGAATACGCGTTGAAAGCCCTGCTGGCGCAGGAGCGCGGGACCCTCGTCGTGCTGCGCCCGGCCGGGGCGGCGGCGGCCATGCGGCCGGTGCTCGCTGCGACGTCGGTCCCCGCTGCCGCCCCGCCGGCCGCGACCACCGCCGTCGCCGGCGCCGGGGACGCTGCTGCGCAGGCAGAGCCCTCCTGGTACGCGGAGGTGACCGCCGTGCCGGAGCCCGCGGTCGAACCGGCGGCTGCTCCCCCGCCAGCCGCGGCGGCCGAACCTCCCCCCGTGCTTCCAGCAGCAGCAGCTGTAGCCGCGCCACCGGAGGTCGACGCCGAGCAGTCCGGCCTGGTGGACTTCGACGAGGTCAAGCAGGAGTTGATCGCGATCGGCCTGGAGTGGCTCGGCGATCCCGGGGCCGCCCCCGTGACCGACCTGATCCGGCGCACCCGGCCGACCGTCGACGATTTCGTGACACTCATCGACACCATCCGCGGGCTGCGGGTGCCCGGGTTCGAACCGTCGGCCGTCCAGTCGATGGCCAAGGAGATGCACCGCCACGCCGCCGAGCGGCTCTGCGGCGCCTGACATCCGATGACCCCGTCCATCGTCACCTGGTTCAACGATCACGCCGTGCTGCTGCTCAGCGCCCTGGCGGTGATCGAGGGCCTGATCTGCACCGCGCTGGTGCGAGGCCTGCGCAAGGCGCGCGACGGACTCCGAGCCGCTCAGGCGGCGGCGGAAGAATCTGCTCGCGCGGCCGCCCTGGCCGCGCCGGGGGCGATCGATCCTGAAGCCGTCTTGACGCTGCTCCGCGAGGGGCACGCGCCGACACTGGACAACGTCTACGCGATCATGCAGCGACGCGAGGAGACCGAGGCTGCCCAGCGGCCCCACGCGAGTGCTGGAACACCGCAGCCGCCGAGCTGAACGCGGTCACCACCGCCTCTTCGCGCAGCTTGCGCAGCACGTCGTCGGTGCGGTGCAACACCTGGACGCTGTTGCGGATCGACCAGCCCGACTGGCCCGATCGCCGCGGCAGGATCGAGGAGCCCGATGCGCGGATGCCCCAGGTCGTGGGCGCCGGCGTCTCGGTAGCGGGTGGGGGCCTGACCGGCGCGGCGGTGGCCGGCTCGTACTCGTCGAGCAGCACGAACTCGGAGTGGACCGCGGCCGCCGGCTCAGCGTCCGGCTGGTCGTAGGCGGGGGGCGCGCCCAGCGACGGGTCCACCGTCCCGGCCAGGGCGAACAGCGCTGTGGCCAGCTCCTCGCCCGAGTCGAAGGAGCTGCCCTCTCCGAACCAGTCCTCCTCGGGTTCGGACGCGCTTTCCCGGTCGCTGACCGGGTTGGTCATGGTTGCCACCGCTCCGATCGTACCCGCGCCCTACGCCCGATCCAGGAAAAGATCGTGTATCGAGTTGGTTGCTCGCGTTCGGGTCCTGCCACGCGGCACCGACAATCGGCCCCGGGAGCGCTGCTCCCCCTCTCACCCAGCTAGGAGTACCCGCCGTGAGCGTTGGCGTGCCGTTGAAGCTTGATGCCCGATACCTCGAGGCCCTGGGCCCACTGCGCCCGCTGATCGACGACGACAGCTTGACCGAGGTCATGGTCAACGGACCGGACATGGTCTACGTGGAGCGCAAGGGCAAGATCCTGCTCACCGACATCCGCTTCGACGATGAGGCGCACCTGATGCGCGTCATCGAAACGATCGTGTCGTCGGTGGGACGGCGTATCGACCAACGTTCGCCGTTGTGCGACGCGCGCCTGCTCGACGGATCGCGCGTCAATGCAGCCATCCCGCCGATAGCACTCGACGGTCCGCTGCTCACCATTCGAAAGTTCAGCAAGGACCCGTACCAGGTCAGCGACCTCATCGGGTTCGGCACGCTCACCCAGGAAGGTGCGTCGTTCATCCAGGGATGCGTGCTGGCCCGCGCCAACATCCTCGTGTCGGGCGGGACCGGCACCGGCAAGACGACACTGCTCAACGTCTGCTCGGGAATGATCCCGATCGACGAGCGCATCGTCACCATCGAGGATGCCGCCGAGCTGCAGCTGCACCAGGAGCATGTGTGCCGCCTCGAGGCGCGGCCGCCCGATGTCAACGGCGAGGGCAAGATCACCATTCGCGAGCTGGTCATCAACTCGCTGCGCATGCGCCCCGACCGCATCGTCGTCGGTGAGTGCCGTGGCGGTGAGGCACTGGACATGCTGCAGGCGATGAACACCGGCCACGACGGGTCGCTGACCACCATTCACGCGAACAATCCACGCGAGTGCCTGGGCCGCCTCGAGACACTGGTGCTGATGGCGGGCATGGACCTGCCGCTCAAGGCGATCCGTCAGCAGGTGGCCGGCGCCATCAACCTGATCATTCAGCTGTCGCGGCTCAAGGATGGCTCGCGCAAGGTTGTCGCCGTCAACGAAGTCATCGGCATGGAAGGCGAGATGATCACCATGCAGGAGATCTTCAAGTTCGAGTCCAAGGGTGCCGACCCGACCACCGGCAAGATCATCGGTGAGTTCAACCCCACCGGCATCCGGCCGCGCATCATCGACCGCCTCTTCGATATGGGCATCCCGCTGCCGCCACGCCTTGCGCAGATCTTCCCGGATCGCCGCAGCGTGGGCATGGAAAACGGCACGGGGCACGATTCGGTCGCTCGCGTCACCGCTGCCTAGCTCCGGCACCGCTCTGCGGGCGGATACACGCGTGGTCCAGGAGCATAAGCTCGCCGCTGCACGCAACCGGTGATTGCTCCGCGCTGAACCCCGATTACATTCCGCATCTGCTGATAGCCATCGAGAGACACCACCCTGGCGTGCGCGGGCGAGATCCCCCTGGCTGAGCCGGTTTGAGTGCTACTTGGTTCTGCTGCTACGAATCTCCCAGAACTCCGGCTCAGGGGTGCCGGGAGGAAGTTGCGGTCTCACGGTCGCGTCAAACCACTTGTCGTGCTGAGCTTTCGACTCCCAGACCTCAATGACGGTGATGCCGTCGTCCTCAACGACGCCATAGTGAGCAACAAAGCCATCGGCGCCCATCTGTGACTCGGCAACGTCCGCATTGACGTGGTCGTAGACCTCGGGAGCCATGCCGGGCGCGTGGTGCCGCTTGAGCGTTGTCAAGTGAACCTCCCCTCTAGAGCCCTGTTGGTGATGCGGTCGGAATGTAGCATGCCAGCGCTGAAGCCCATGCCGGATGACCCCACCCGGCCTTCAGAGGCTCGTGCACCGCCCTAGCTTCCGGCCGCTGACGGTGTTCACCCTGCCGCCCGAGTCGCCAAATGTGGGGTCACGCACGTTGTTGAAGCAGGCGAGACTGCCGTGGATCGTGTTGGTGGCAACCTCCGGACTCCGCGGGCCAAGGAGACATGGACGCACCCTAGCCTGCTACAGATACATCTCACCCGGACTGGAAGCGCCCCGGGCAGCGGGTCAGATCGGCAGTTCGGCCGCGTCCTCGTCGACCGGTGGGCACCACCGCGTCGCAGGGTCAAGCGTGCCAGTCGACGAGGACCGCAGGAGGCGCGGCGCCCGACGGTGTGCCGAGGTCGACGCCGGTCACGTCGAGGAGCCGAGCGCGGAACCATATCTCGAACTCGGAGTCGTTAGTAGCGTGGTCGGCGAACGCCTTCTCCACATCGCCTTCGAACCAAACGAGCAAGAAGCTCCCCATTGGGGTCTCCTGCAGCGCCCAGGTCTCCCGGATCATGTTGACACGCGCGAAATGCGCTTCGAATTCGGCCCACCGAGCACCCATGGTCTCCGCCGCGAACGCGCGAGTGTCCTCTTCTTTACCGGCCTGGATCGGAAACATCCCGTTGAACACACCCATGTCTGCCTCCTCTGGCGTCCGATCGGCTCCGAGGCGGCAGTGTCACATAAGGACTGCTACAGAGGCGCGTCACTGCCGCGTCACCTCGCCGCTGGCCAAGCACCGCAGACACCCGGCTCAAGTGGACATTGGCGCACCCTCGCCTGGGCCAGAGCGCACTCGCCGCCACCGATCACCACCCCGAAACTTGGCCTTGCCCAGGTGTTACTGTCGCCCGATGACATGGCAGTTCGAGCACAGCGCGGACTCGGCCGGAAGCACGAACGCCGTGTGGCAACGGTATTCAAACGTAGCTCGCTGGAGTGAATGGTCACCAGGTGTCCAATGGGCAACCCTCGAAGGTGTTTTCGCCATTGGGTCAAAGGGCAAGTCGAAGCCTCCGGGTTCATGGGCGCTCCGCTTTCGCATTACCGCCGTTGATCCGGAGAGGATGTTCGCAACAGCGTCGCGCCTGCCCGGCGCCCGCCTCACATTCGAGCATGTCATCGACCCGAGAGAGGCGGGCGTACGCATCACACACCGGGCGAGGCTAGACGGTCCATTCGCAGCGCTTTACGCGCGCCGAGTGCGCGCCTTGACTCAGAAGAACTTGACCGAGGGCGTGGAGCGCCTTGCCGCTCAAGCGGCGGTTGAAACATAGCGCCAGGGCGCGAGTGGATCAATCCTGAAGCACGGGCTGTCGAGCCGACGGTGGCGCGCCGTCAGGGGTGATCAGCGCACCCTCGCGTGCACAGCCTGCCCCTCCCTAGTGGTCAGCGGCGCCGGTTACGACTTAGAAGTCGTTCTGGGCGAGCCCGCACCCGCTAATATGAGCGGTCCCTGCCAGCCAAGAGCAAGGGTTTATGGGGGAGCGGATCATGCGAAAAATCCTTTGGTCATCGGCGATAGCGGTTACTGGCCTCGTGATCGGGGGAAGCGCTGCGAGCGCGGCCACGCAGCCGCTCTCCGGGCGGTTCACGGTGCATTTCCCGAAGGCCGGTCAACAGAGCAACGTTTACCCGTGCCCGACTGACGTCTTCTGTGGTGTGGGCAGCCTCCAAGGGTTTGGGCCGGCCGAGATCGACGTGTTCGACAGCAACTTCCAGCCCATACCGTCGAGCAACTGCCTTTCCTTCGACAAGGAAGACGACATTGCGTTGCTCGGCACGGATTCGACGCTCGTACTGATCGGATCAGGAATGCTCTGCTTTCCCGGCAGCTCGGGCAACGTCCCATCGAACCCGAGCAACCAAGACTATGGGCGTCCGAGCTTCTGGACCTCGAACCTGAATGTGGACGGGACGCGCAGCGTCGGCATCTTCAGTGGAGCGACGGGAACCGCGACCGAGACGTTCACCGTTGCAGGCGGCGTGGGGACCTGGCAGGTGACGGGCACCCTCACGCTCTGATCTCTGGCGGGCGGGGCTCGAAGCGGTTTCCCTTCCCGAGATACATGTGCGGATGTCTGGCCTGAGGCAGCGGTGTCGACCCGGTGTGCCAGCGGTTACGCCGTTCGCCTCTCCTTCTCGGTTTTCGGAATCCGTCTCGCCGCGACAGTCGCGGCGTCGACTACTTGCTCGCCCCACGCCGCGGTAAGGCCAGCATCCATATCCTTCAGTCGTCAGGCTTTCTTGGCCTCTTCGGTCACGATTTGCAGCCCCTCGCCTGCCCAGCCTTCGACGCCGCCGGCGAGCTGCCGGACGTTCGTGTAGCCCATGCGCGCGAGGGTATCGGCCGCTGCCAGTGAGCGGAAGCCCGGAGCTTGAAGACAGTACAGAACGATGCGCGCATCCCACTTGCCTGCGACGTCCTGATCGGGCATCGGCGCACTCGGATCGAGCTTCAGCTCCAGCATTCCTCGGGACACGTTGCGCGCCCCTGGCAGGTGCCCCTTGCGGTATTCGCCGGCATCGCGAACATCGATGAGGAAATCGACGTCGCCGCGGTCCAGCGCCGCCTTCACCTCATGGACAGTCGTCTTTGGCACCCGCTCCAGGAGTTCACGCACCATGTCTTTGAGGCTTGCTCCCATCGTCGCCAGCATACGAGCCTGAGCGTCCTTCACGATGCTGGCGCTCCCGAGCACGTGGCTGGGTTACGGCACCGTCGCTCCTCTGACATCCTGTCGGTGTGGAGCGTCAACGCCTCGCCGACCCGCTCGCCGGCCACGTGCTCAAGCTGCTGGCGCTGGCCGACAGCTCGGACCTCAATCTCGTCCTGCGCCGCATCCTTCGCGTGGCGCGATCGGCCGTCGGTGCGCGATATGCGGCGCTGGGGGTGCCCGATGGGCATGGTGGCTTCGCCCGTTTCCTGACCCAGGGCATCACGCAGCGGCAGGCCGCGCGCATCGGCGCCCTGCCGCACACGCACGGGGTACTCGGCGCGTTGCTCGACGAAGGACCGATCATCCTGCGCGACATCCGCCGCCATCCACGCTTTTCGTATTTCCCGGCGCATCACCCCGTGATGACCGACTTCCTCGGCGTTCCCATCACACACCGCGGCACAGTGCTCGGCAACCTGTTCATGTCGGGCAGCCGCACGGGCTCCTTCAGCGCGGCGGACCGGCGCACGCTGCAGAACCTCGCCGCCTATGCCGGCGTCGCCATCGCCAACGCCGACCTGTACTCTCGCGCGCAGGAGCTCGCTGTGATCGAGGAGCGCACCCGGGTCGCGCGCGAGCTGCACGATGCCGCATCGCAGCGACTCTTCAGCCTCGTGTACGAAGCGCGCGCCGCCGCGCTGGGGGCACCCGACGCCGCGACAGCTGCGACGCTCAAGCGGCTCGAGAATGGCGCCGCTGAAGCCCTGACCGAGCTGCGCACGCTGGTGCTGGCACTGCGGCCCAAGAGTCTCGAGCGCGACGGCCTCGCGGCTGCCGTGCGCGAGCACGTGGATGGGTTGCGCCGCACGCACACGCTCGACATGCAGGTGGAGACGGATCCAGACCTCGGCCTCACGCTCGATCAGGAGCACGCGCTGCTGCGCATCGCCCAAGAGGCCATCCACAACGCGGTCAAGCATGCCCCAGGCGCGCCGGCGCGCGTGCGCCTCAAGCGCCGCGGCTCGAACGTCACGCTCACGGTGTCAGACCACGGACCCGGATTCGACCCCAGCGCGCACGCAGCAACGGAGAGCACCTTGGGGATGACCACCATGCGCCAGCGCGCCGACGCGCTCGGGGCGTCGTTCGAGGTCAGCAGCACGCCGGGCGCCGGAAGCACCGTGGCGGTTCGCGTCCCGCTTGGGCGCTCACGCTCGTGAGCGACGCCATCCGGGTGCTCCTCGTCGACGACCACTCGGTGGTGCGCGAGGGACTGCGCGCATTTCTGCACCTGCAGCCGGACATCAGCGTCGTCGGTGAGGCCGCCGACGGCAGGTCGGGAGCGCAGCTGGCCGCAGAGGTGCTTCCCGACGTGGTCATCCTCGACCTGGTCATGCCCGCAGGCGATGGACTGGAGGCCTTGCGCACCATCCGCGCACACACGCCGGACGCGCGTGTGCTCGTGCTCACCAGCTTCACCGACGACGTCCAGCTCTTCGCGGCAATGGACGCAGGCGCGGCCGGCTACCTGCTCAAGGATCTCGATCCGGAAGCGCTGGCTGCAGCGATCCGTGAGGTGCACGCGGGCCGGCCGGCCCTGCATCCGCTGGTGGCGGCGCGGCTCATGCGCCGCGCCGCCGAACCGTCGCCGGCCGCCGCGGGCCTCACCGCGCGGGAGCGCGACGTCCTTCGCCTCGTCGTCGAGGGCCTGCCCAACAAGGAGATCGCCTCGCGCCTGCGCATCGG
>Ga0066709_100005755_pt1 | contig 10298 bp, 10 predicted proteins | sample GraSoiAngelo_158_FD_79665 | JGI IMG/M metagenome (GOLD analysis project Ga0066709, IMG submission 79665) | Grasslands soil microbial communities from the Angelo Coastal Reserve, California, USA - 14_1009_16_30cm | ecosystem: Environmental > Terrestrial > Soil > Grasslands | place: USA... | reverse complement strand
TACAGCAGGTATTCGATGACCTGCTCGGTATGGGGGGTCTGCTTGTAGGGCAGCAGGAACAGCAGATCGATATCGGAATAGGGCGCCATCTCGCCGCGGCCATAGCCGCCGACCGCGACGATCGCCAGCTTCTCGCCCTCGGTCGGGTTGGCCAGCGGATAGACCCGCTCGGTCACGACGTCGTAGAGAACGCGGATCAGCTGGTCGATCAGGAAGCACTGTTCCCGGACCGTGCGCGGGGCATGGCCTTCCGCCTCGAAGCGGCGCTGGATCTCGGCATGGCCATGCGCCAGCGCCGCCTTGAGCGGCGGCAATAACACGCCGCGCTCGACCCTCGACGGGGCCGCGTCGATCGTCTGCGCCAGCTGCTCCGCCAGCGCCCGCCGGTCGATGATGTCGCGCTGCCGCAGGATTTGCGCCATCAACCCCTCAGAGGTGCCGCCCGGCGTCGACCGAGATGATCGAACCGGTGGTATGCGTCAGATGGGTGACGCAGGAGATCACCGCCAGGGCCACGTCCTCGGCTTCGATCGCGCGCTTTAGGGGCGTCGACATCGCTGCTTTGGCCATCATCTCCTCGGTGCGGCCGGGGACGAAGCCGGTATGAACCATGCCGGGCGCGACCACGACGACCCGGATCTCGGGGCCGAGCACGCGCGCCAGCGCCATGCTCATCGTGTTCAGCGCCGCCTTGGAAGCGCCGTAGATGATCGAGCTGCCGGTGCCGGATTGCGCCGCGCCGGACGAGATGTTGACGATGACCCCGTCGCCCGTCTCGCGCAGCAGCGGCACGAAGGCGCGGATCGTCGCGAACGGGCCGCGCACATTGGCCGTCAGCACCTGGTCGATCAGATCGTCATCGAGCGCTTCCAAATCGTGGTGCGGCACCATGCGGGTGAAGCCGGCGGAATTGACCAGGATGTCGGCGCGGCCGAACTCCTCCCGGACCGCCGTGGCCACCCGGCGGATCTGGGCGCTGTCCTCGAGCGGCAGATGCATTGCCTTATGGCCGCTGCCCGCGAGACTGCCGACCACCGCATTGGCGCGCTCGATCCCCCCGTTGTAGCCGACCACGACCCGCGCCCCGGCCTCGGCAAACAGCTTCGCGCTGGCCGCGCCGATCCCGCTGCTGGCGCCGGTGACGACCGCAACCTTGCCGCCGAGATCCTTGCCGATCTGCCCCGCCATCCCGCTTCTCCCTGCCTGCTCGCAGCCTCGATGCTACGCATCAGATCGGGGTATTGTCACCGGCTTCGGACTCGAAAGGGAGCGCAGGCTCGCTCGATGATCGCGGCGGCATGGGGAATCGCGGCGGCCGGCGGGCTCGGCGCCGTCTCGGGCCTGCTCGGCGGGCTGTTCGGGATCGGCGGCGGCGTGCTGGCGATCCCGCTGCTCGGCATTTTTTGCGGGCTGCATCAGCAGATGGCGCAGGGGACGGTCCTGATCATGGTCGCGCCGAATGTGCTGTTCGGCTTTTGGGGCTACCGGCGGCGGGTCGGGATCGACCTGCGGATCGCCGCCACGCTCGGCATATCGGCGCTGGTCGCGACCTACCCCGCCGCGCATTTCGCCACTGGCCTCGATCCGCACGGCCTCCGTCTCGCCTTTGCGGCCTTCCTCGCGCTTCTCGCCATGTTGATTGCCTACCGCATCCGACGGACCGCCGCCATCGCGCCGCCGCGGCCGCCGCTCGCCTGGGGATGGACGGCGCTGGTCGGCGTCGCGGGCGGGATCGTCTCCGGGTTTTTCGGGGTCGGCGGCGCTTTCATCGCGCCGCCGGCGCTGACCGCGTTCTTCGGTCTGCGCCAAGTGGAGGCGCAGGGCCTGGCGTTGGCTCTCGTCTGCCCCAGCACGGCGATCGCGCTGTTGACCTATGCCCGGGCCGGCGAAGTGGATTGGGGGCTCGGCATCCCGCTGGCGATCGGCGGCATCGCCGCAATCCCCGCCGGGATCGCCGTCGCCTACCGGCTGCCGGAGCGCGGCCTGCGCCTCGGCTTCTGTGTGCTGCTGGTGGTGACGGCGGTGCTATTGGCGCTGCACGGTTGACCGCCGCGCCACCATCAGCGGCGCAGCACCAGGAGCTTCTTGATTTCGGCGATGGCTTTGGCCGGGTTCAGGTTTTTCGGGCAAGTCTTGGTGCAGTTCAGGATCGTGTGGCAGCGGTAGAGGCGGAACGGATCTTCGAGCGCGTCGAGCCGCTCGCCGGTCTTCTCGTCGCGGCTGTCGGCGATCCAGCGATAGGCCTGCAACAGCACCGCCGGGCCGAGATAACGGTCGCCGTTCCACCAGTAGGACGGGCAGGAGGTCGTGCAGCAGAAGCACAGGATGCATTCCCAAAGCCCGTCGAGCTTCTCGCGCTCCTCGATCGATTGCGGCCATTCCTTGTCCGGCGGCGCGGTGCTCTCCGTTTGCAGCCAAGGCTGGATCGAGCGGTACTGCGCGCAGACATGCGTCAAATCGGGGACGAGGTCCTTCACGACCGGCATATGCGGCAGCGGATAGATCCGCACATCGCCCTTGATCTCATCGATCGCCTTGATGCAGGCCAGCGTGTTGACGCCGTCGATGTTCATCGAGCAGGAGCCGCATACCCCCTCGCGGCACGAGCGGCGGAAGGTCAGGGTCGTGTCGATCTCGTTCTTGATCTTAATGAGGGCGTCGAGAACCATCGGCCCGCACTCGGCGAGATCGAGCGAATAGGTGTCGAGCGCTGGCTTTTCGCCGTCATCGGGGTTCCAGCGATAGACCCGGAACTGGCGCAACCGCTTCGGGCTCGGTGGTGCCGGCCAGCTCCTGCCGGCGCCGATCTTGGAATTCGCGGGCAGCGTAAACTCGGCCATTTCAGTACGACCGCGCCTTCGGCGGAAACGACTGGACTTCGTTCGACAGCGTGTTCAGGTGCACCGGGCGATAGCCGAGCGTCACCTTGCCATCGCCATCGAGCCAGGCGACGGTGTGCTTCAGCCAGTTCTCGTCGTCGCGCTCAGGGAAATCGTCGCGCGCATGCGCGCCGCGGCTCTCGGTGCGGTTCTCGGCCGAGTGCAGCGCCACGACCGCCTGCTCCAGCAGGTTCTGCAATTCGAGCGCCTCCATCAGATCGCTGTTCCAGATCATCGAGCGGTCGGCGATCGAGAGATCGGCAAAGCTCTTTGCCACCCGGTCGATCTTGTCGACGCCGTCGCGCAACACCTCTGCCGTGCGGAACACGGCGCAATTGTTCTGCATCGTCCGCTGCATCTCGACCCGGATCTCGGCGGTCTTGCGGCCGCCCTTGGCATGGCGGATGCGGTCGAGCCGGGCAATCGCCGGTTCGCCGGCGCTGTCCGGCAATGGCGCATGCGTCGTACCGGGACGCACCAGCTCGACGGCGCGATGCGCCGCGGCGCGGCCGAACACGACGATGTCGAGCAGCGAGTTGCAGCCGAGCCGGTTGGCGCCGTGCACCGAGACGCAAGCCGCCTCGCCGACCGCCATCAGCCCCGGGATGACGGCGTCAGGATCGCTTTCGGTCGGGCGGATGACCTCGCCGCGGTAGTTGGTCGGGATGCCGCCCATGTCGTAATGCACGGTCGGCAGGACCGGGATCGGCTCGCGCGTCACATCGACGCCGGAGAAGATCTTGGCGGTCTCCGAGATGCCGGGCAGGCGCTGGTGCAGCATGTGCCGGTCGAGATGCTCGAGATGCAGCAGGATGTGGTCCTTTTCGGGACCGCAGCCGCGCCCTTCGAAGATCTCGATCGTCATCGCCCGGCTGACGACGTCGCGCGAGGCGAGATCCTTGGCGTGCGGCGCGTAGCGCTCCATGAAGCGCTCGCCCTCGCTGTTGGTCAGATAGCCGCCTTCGCCGCGCGCGCCCTCGGTGATCAGACAGCCGGCGCCGTAGATCCCGGTCGGGTGGAACTGGATGAATTCCATGTCCTGCAACGGCAGCCCGGCGCGCAATACCATCGCGTTGCCGTCGCCGGTGCAGGTATGCGCCGAAGTGCAGGTCAGATAGGTGCGTCCGTACCCGCCGGTGGCGAGGATCACGATGTGGGCGCGGAAGCGGTGGATCGAGCCGTCTTCCAGGTTCCACGCGATGACGCCGCGGCATACGCCCTCCTCGTCCATGATCAGGTCGAGCGCGAAATACTCGACAAAGAACTCGGCGTTGTGGCGCAGCGACTGCTGGTACAGCGTATGGATGATCGCATGGCCGGTGCGGTCGGCGGCGGCGCAGGCGCGGTTGGCCGGCGCACCGTCACCGAATTCCATCATGTGCCCGCCGAACGGCCGCTGATAGATCTGCCCCAGCTCGGTGCGCGAGAACGGCACGCCGAAATGCTCAAGCTCGATGACCGCCGGGATCGCCTGGCGGCACATATATTCGATCGCGTCCTGATCGCCGAGCCAGTCCGACCCCTTGACGGTGTCGTACATGTGCCAGCGCCAGTCGTCGTTGCTCATGTTGCCGAGCGCGGCGGCGATGCCGCCCTGCGCCGAGACCGTGTGGCTGCGGGTCGGGAACACCTTGCTGATGCAGGCGGTCTTCAGCCCCTCGATCGTCGCGCCGAGGGTGGCGCGCAACCCGGCGCCGCCGGCGCCAACGACGACGACGTCATAGGTGTGTTCGGTGATCGGATAAGCGGCTGGCATGGTGCAGCTCTTTCTATGGTCAGGCGCGGAGCGCCATCGTAAGCACGGCGAGGATGCCGCGCAGGGCGAAGAGGATGCAGAGGAGCCGCATCAGCAGCAGCGCACTGAACCGCATCACCTCGCCATGGACGTAGTCTTCGATGACGACCTGCAGCCCGAGCGCGGTGTGATAGAAGGTCGCGATCAGCAGCAAGACGATGAAGACGGTCGTCATCGGGCTCCGCACCCAGGCGACGAACGCGGCATGGTCGGCGCCGACCAGACCGATCACCGCGATCACGAACCAGACCGTCAGCGGCACCAGCGCCAGGGCGCTGACGCGCTGCCGCCACCAATGCGCGACCCCTTCCTTGGCCGAGCCGAGGCCGATCGCACGGCCCAGCGGCGAGCGCATCGGCGCGTGGGTCTGGGGCTCCGCCATGTCAATGAGTCCAATGCGAAATGCCGATCACCCAAGTAACGATAGTCAAGGCGGCGGTGACCGCGAGCACCGCCCAGCCGCCGGCATAGACGCCGTTCAGCTCGAGTCCATGGCCGGTGTCCCACCACAGATGTCGGATGCCGTTGCACAGGTGGTAGAACAGCGCGAGGCTCCAGCCGAACAGCAGCACCAATCCCAGCCACGAACCGAGAAAGCGCTGGACCGCGGCATAGGGTTCCGGCCCATCGGAGGCGGCGCCGAGCCACCACACCAGCAGGATCGTGCCGAGGCTGAGCGCGATCCCGGTGGCGCGATGCAGGATCGACATCACCGAGGTCAGCTGCCAGCGATAGACTTGCAGATGCGGCGATAGTGGCCGCTGGGCGGGGCTCATGCGCAAGGTTCCGGCGAAATCCAGCCTGATTGTGACTTAGACCGCGCCCCCCGGAGTGTCAACGCAACCGGCCCGGCGCAATTTGCTGCGCTGGTATGAAGCAATCGCTGACGCGGCAATCGCTTAGGTCAGCTTCAACTCGCGCAATTGCTTCACATCGGCGCGGCCGGCGCTGAGGATGTAGCCGACATCGGAGCCGCCGGTCAGATAGCGCACGCCGAGCCGCAAGAGCCAGCTCTGGAATTCGAAATCCTGCCGCACCCCGCCGACCCCCATCGCCTTGCCGTGCGAGCGGGCCGCCTTGGCGACCGTTTCGAAGGCCGCCCGCATGCGCTCGTGCTGGTACTGGCCGGGGATTCCCATCTCCGTCGACAAATCGCTGGCGCCGATGTGCAGCACGTCGATGCCGTCCACCGCGGCGATCTCGTCGGCATTGCCGACCGCCTCGGGTGTCTCGATCATCGCCATCAGCAAGGTCTCGTCGTTGAGCCGGCGGCACACCTCGGCCTGGCCGATCGCGGCATAACCCAGCGCCGGTCCGCTGCCGAAGGCCGAGCGGTGGCCCTTCGGTGCATACAGGCAGGCCTCGACGATCGCCTTGGCCTCCGCCCCGTTCTGGACATGCGGCACCATAACCCCCTGGGCCCCGCAATCGAGGATGCGGGTCGCGTCATGCGGATCATGCGAGGTGACCCGCGCGATCGGCGTGATGCCCATGCCGAGCGCCGCGACGCAGACCGCCGCCGCGGTTTCCAGCGAGGTCGGGTTGTGCTCGAGGTCGATATAGACCGCGTCGAAGCCGCACGCCGCCACGATCATCGCGATGTTCGCGGTGCGCAGCTGGTTCACCCCCATGCAGAGCACCAGCTCGTTGACGGCGAGCTTCTTCTTCGCCGAATTCTCTCCGATTGCAGTGGGCATGGCGGGCGCTCCTTCGAATGTGTCGCTTGCGCCAGCATCTCCCGGTTAAGCCGAGCGCGCAACCGGCCCACTCATCCGTTGTCCCGGCGAAGGCCGGGACCCACTTCACAACTGCTCCGTCGTCGGAGGGGTGGATCCCGGCCTGCGCCGGGATGACGATTAAGTGAGGCCGCCCATCACCACGCGGGCTTGGCGCCCCAGGCGAGGAAACCGTCGTTTTTGAGGCCGGGCTTGCCATAGACGAGCGGCGCGCCGTCGAGGCCGACGACATGGCCGCCGGCGGCTTCGAGGACAGCCTGGCCGGCGCAGGTGTCCCATTCCATCGTCGTGCCGAAGCGCGGATAAAAATCCGCCTCTCCCGCGGCTAATACGCCGAATTTCAACGCGCTGCCGCAGACATGTCGTTCGAGGATCGGTTTGTCCTGAAAGTATTCGGCGAGGCGCCGGCTGTTCTCGTGACTGCGGCTGTGGATCACGGCAATCCCTTGCGGTGCCGGCACGCGCGCCCGGATCGGCACGAATTCGCCGCCCCCACGCCGCAGCATTGCGGTGCTGGGCCCATACGCGAGATAGGTGACGCCGATCGCCGGGCCATGCACCACGCCGAGCACCGGCCGTCCGTTCTCGACGAGCCCGATCAGCACCGCGAACTCGCCATTGCGGGCGACGAATTCCTTGGTACCGTCGAGTGGGTCGACCTGCCAGAAGCGCGCCGCCGGCGAGGCGAAGCCCGCGTCTGGTACGGTTTCCTCGGAAACAACCGGAATGTCCGGAAACGCCTTCGTCAGCATCGCGACAATGACGCGCTCGGAGGCGAGGTCGGCCTCGGTGACCGGTGTCTTGTCATCCTTCTGCGTGACCTCGAACGGGTCGGCATAAACCCGCATGACCGCCTCGCCACCGGCCAGCGCGGCGCGCAGCGCCATATCGAGCAGCGGGTCGAAATCCATGTTCAGGCCGCCTTTCGCGCGGTTGCGTCGCGCAAGGCGCGCCACAGTCGTTCCGGGGTCAACGGCATGTCGAGATGGTCGATCCCCAGTTCGCCGACTGCATCGACAACGGCATTGACCAGTGCCGGCGGCGCGCCGATCGCGCCGGCCTCGCCCGCGCCCTTGACGCCGAGCGGGTTGGTGCGGCACGGCACGACATTGTAGGAAAATTCGAGCGCCGGCAGATCCTCGGCCCGCGGCAAGGCGTAATCGGTCAGCGTGCCGGTGATCAACTGGCCGCTGCCCTCTTCATACACGCAGCGTTCCAGCATCGCCTGGCCGACCCCCTGGGCGATGCCGCCATGCACTTGGCCGCGCAGCAGCAGCGGGTTGATGACCGTGCCGAAATCGTCGACCACGAGGTAGCGCAGGATCTCGATAACCCCGGTCTCGGGGTCGATCTCGACCTCGCAGACATGGCAGCCGTTTGGGAAGGTCGGCGCCGGCGGGGTGAAATGGCCGCTCTCGGCAAAGCCGGGTTCGAGCCCAGGCGGCAATTGCGCCGGGTTAAACGCGGCGCGCGCGACCGCCTCGATCGTCACCGAGCGGTCGGTGCCGGTGATCGCGAAAGCTCCGTCCTCGAACGCAATGTCAGCCTCGGCCGCTTCCAACATATGCGCGGCGATCTTCTTGCCCTTGGCGACCAGCTTATCGGCGGCATGGACCAGCGCCGCGCCGCCGACCGGCAGGGAACGCGAGCCGCCAGTGCCGCGGCCAAAGCCGATTATCGCGGTGTCGCCCTGCAGCACGCGGATCTGGTGGAATGGCAGGCCGAGCCGCTCGGCGGCAAGCTGGGCATAGGCGGTTTGATGCCCCTGGCCGGAGGATTGCGAACCCATCAGCACGGTCAGGGTGCCCGCGGGATCGAAGCGCAATTCGGCAAATTCGTCCGGCGGAAAGCCGGACTGCTCGATATAGACCGCATGCCCGAGCCCGCGATAATGGCCGCGTGCCCGCGCCTCGGCGCGTCTCGCCGTGAAGTCGGCGGCATCGGCCGCGGTGAGCGCATCAGACATGTTGCGGGCGAAATCGCCGCTGTCATAGACGAGGCCGAGCGGCGTCGTATGCGGCATCGCCGCGGGCTTGATGAAATTGCGCCGGCGCAATTCGTCGGCGGGGACGGCAAGCCGGCGGGCCGCGACATCGATCAGCCGCTCCAAGGCGTAGGCCGCCTCAGGGCGGCCGGCGCCGCGATAGGCGTCGACCGGCACGGTGTTGGTGAAAACGCCCTTGACCGCGACATGGATCGCCGGGATCGCATAAACGCCGCTGTACATGACGGCGCCGGAAAAGGTCGGGATCTCGGGTGCGAAGTTCGACAGATAAGCGCCCATATTGGCGAGGATCTCGACCGACAGCCCGGTGAAGCGCAGCTCCTGGTCGAGCGCCAGATCGAGGCGGGTGACATTGTCGCGCCCCTGCGTGTCGGTCATGAAGGCTTCCGAGCGGTCCGGCAGCCATTTGACTGGCCGGCCGAGCCGTTTCGCGGCCCACAGCACGAGCACGTGCTCGGGGTAAAGGAACAGCTTCATGCCGAAGCCGCCGCCGACATCCGGTGTCACCACCCGGATGCGGTTTTCCGGCATCTTGAAGACATGCTCGGCCAACAGATTGCGCAGAAAATGCGAGCCTTGGGTCGAGCTCCACAGCGTGTAGCTGTCCTCACCGGGATCGTATTGGCCGAGCGCGCCGCGCGGCTCCATCGAGTTGGCGACGACGCGGTTGTTGACGAGGGTCAGCGACACGCGATGAGCAGCCGAGGCGCTGGCACGTTGGACGACGGCATCGTCGCCGACTTCCCAGTCGAAGCACAGATTGCCGGGATGCTCGTCCCATACGGCGGGCTGTCCGGGATCGAGCGCGTGCGCCGTGTCGACGACCGCCGGCAGCGGCTCGTACTCGACCGCGATCTGCTCTACGGCGTCGCGAGCGGCGGCGGCGGTTTCGGCAACGACCATCGCGACGGCATCGCCGACGTGGCGCACCCAGTCCTGCGCCAGCGCCGGGCGCGGCGGCATCGCGATCGCGGATTTGTCGCGATTGGTCAGCCCGGTCATGCAGGGGATCGTGCCGATGCCGTCGCGCGCCAGATCCTCGCCGGTCAGCACCGCCAGGACACTCGGCAAAGCCGCCGCGGCGCTGGTGTCGAGGGTGCGGAGCCGGGCATTGGCATGGGGCGAGCGCAGCAGCACGGCGTGTGCTTGGCGCGGCTGCGCGACATCGTCGAGATAGCGGCCGTGCCCCGTCAGGAAGCGCCGATCCTCGACCCGGCGGATCGGCTGGCCGATGCCGAACTGCTTCATTAACGCCCTCCGCGCGGCAACGAAACCAACATAGGGCGCGCCACCCCGCCCGTCCATGTGGGCAGGTTTGTGCGAATTTCGGGAGCAAATCACGTCTTTCTAACGTTGTCGTTTCATTGTTGGCCTGGGTTAAAGGGAAGGGGACCGCTATGAAGTTGATTGTCGGAGTGGCCGGGCTCTTGCTGGCCGGAATGGCTTGGATTCAGCCGGCGGCCGCGCAGGGCTTGCCGCAGGGCTCATATCTGAGGAGCTGCAACGGCGCGGCGATGCACGGCGACACATTGGTCGCGACTTGCCGCAGGCCGGATGGGCGCGAGCAGCGGACCTCGCTCGCGGAAGTGCGCCGATGCGTCGGGGATATCGGCAATAATGGCGGCAACCTGCAATGCAGCTATGGCGGCGGGCATGCCGGGCCAGGGCCGGGGTACGGCGAGCGCCGGTATGGCGCGCAGGGTTATGGCGGCGAGGAACGCTAGCGCTGCGGCGGGCTGCGCCGCGAAGCCGCAGACGTGCGCGTTCGTATGGACCGGGAGTGGAACCCGCTCGAGCGCAGCCGGACCGAAGGGCGTCTGCGGGAGATCCAGGAGCAGGAAGCCCGGGCGGGCTGCCGCCGTTAAGCACCGGCCGGCGTGACG
>Ga0066709_100005754_pt1 | contig 10299 bp, 8 predicted proteins | sample GraSoiAngelo_158_FD_79665 | JGI IMG/M metagenome (GOLD analysis project Ga0066709, IMG submission 79665) | Grasslands soil microbial communities from the Angelo Coastal Reserve, California, USA - 14_1009_16_30cm | ecosystem: Environmental > Terrestrial > Soil > Grasslands | place: USA... | reverse complement strand
GCCGATCTGGCCGGCGATCTCGGACTGTCGTGCGGCGGGACGGTGGACATCTTCGTCGAGCCGCTGCTCCCGGACGACAGCTATGTGCGTGTGCTGGACGCCGCAGCCAACGCGGCATCCGGGTTGGTGCGCACGGCGATCGATTGGACGTCCACTCCGATAAAGACGTTCGAAGCCCTGGCCGATGCCCGGAGCTCGGGCGCCGCCGCGACGCTCACGCGCGACGGTCGCTTCATGGAGGAACGGTTGACCCAGGCGCCGCGCGTACTCGTCTTCGGAGCGGGGCATGTCGGCGCCGCGATCGCCCGCGCTGCGGCCGCCGCCGGTTTTCGCGTCGTCGTGATCGACGATCGTGCCGAGTATGCCGACGCGTCACGCTTTGGCGACGGGGTCGCCGTGCTGACCGGGGACGTGGAGGCTGCGTTGCTGCGGTATCCGCTCACGGCCACCGATGCCGTGGTGATCGCCACGCGCGGCCATCGCAATGACGCGCTGATCCTCGAGCGCATCGCCGCGTCTCCCGCGAGCTACGTGGGACTGCTGGGGAGCAGACGCAAGAAAGCCGTAGTCACAAAGGCGCTGGCTGCTGCGGGCACGCCGGCCGCGAGCCTGAAGCGCGTGCGCGTGCCCGTCGGTCTTGCGATCGGTGCCGTCACGCCGGAAGAGATCGCGGTCAGCGTCGTCGCCGAGCTGATTGCCTGGCGACGCGGCTAGAGTTTAGGGCAGAGGCTCGACCTGCTCGAGCAGCCGATTCAGCGAGTCGAGCGAGAGCGGGCCGGCGATCTCCACGCGCAACCGCCCCACAAAACGAGCCAGACGATCCAGGCGGGCCGGCGCCCGTTCGCGCGCGGCACGATCGCGTTCGTCGAACAACATGCGTGGTGTGAACGCGGCCGACGAATCGGTGGAGGCGAGCGCAGTAGCCGGCCGCTGGAAGATCTGAATCACCGTCGCCGAGTCGAGCGTCTGCTCGACGACGACCGTGCCGTCGCCCGTGGGGTTGCGCTGGATTCTCCGCGTCGACAAGCCCGGCAGCCCGACCGGATCGGCGCCAAGCAGTGACGCGGCGGTCCCGCGGCTGATGACGGGCCATTGCGTCGTGACCGGCATCCGCCGCACCGCCCCGAGTGCCGGGGCGCCCGACACGATGACGCTCGGCGCGGGCTCCGCTGCGGCCGGCGTGGCATTGCGCAATTGCGATGAGTTCATCGCAACGGCACCAACATCCCTCACTCGTGACTGCGGACCAATGTAAGAATCTGTACTCGCCGTGCCCTCCGACCGCACCACTTTGTCAGCGCGGGCGCTCTGACGTTGGCGAACCGGCGAAGCCTTCGCTCGTTCCCGCAGAGCCACTGGACCGGCTGGCGGCGCCAAGGCGGCGTTGGGCGTGAGCTGCTCCGGGGTGCGGAACAAGTATCCGATCCCAAGTGCGACCGCGATCGATGCCGCCCAGGCGAAGGGCATGCGCACGTGCCACGGCGAGCGCTGACGCGCACGGCGCAGTTGCTCGAACGGTGGTGCGGGGCGCTCCAGCGGTCGCGTCGATCCCAGCAATGCGCTGGCCCGCTCGAGCAACACCCGCTGCTCGGTGAGCGTCTGGCGGCAAGTCGCGCATTGGCCGAGATGGGCCTCGAGTGCGGTCCGCTCGTCGGAAGGCAGCTCGCCGTCGAGGTAAGCGTGCAGCGTCCCTTCATCCACGTGCGACATGTTGCCCTCCTTCCAGTCCTGCATCATACGCTTCTACCAGTCTCCGGCGCGCTCGCGCCAACGTGGTTCCAATGGCGCCACGCGCCAATCCCGTCTGTGCGGCGATTTCGTCGTACGACATCCCCGCATCCCACAACAGCAGCGCCTCGCGGTCGCGCGGAGTCAGCAGATCGAGGGCGGCTCGTACGCGCGTGCGTTGTGTATCGGCGTCAATCTCGTCTTCCGGCGCACTGCGCACGGCGTCCGGCTCACTCTTGAGCAGCGTGAGGTGCCGTTTCTCGCGCGCCGCCCGGCGCGCTTCGTCACGCGCCATGTTCGCCGCCACCACGAATAACCATCCTCGCGTGTTCTCCGGTCGATGGACCAGGGCCCGCGCGAATGCCTCCTGCGCGAGATCCTCCGCGCGCTCGGCGTCCCAGACCTTGCGATACAGGAAGCGCACGAGCGCGGGATAGGTGCTGCGATACACGTCTGCGATGTCGTCGGGCACTCGTGGCCTCAGCCCCGGAATTCGCGCACCAGTCGCTCCAGTTCACCTGGCAACCAGCTGGTCTTACCCCCTTCTCCAATCTTGATGCTCGCGCGCCGCCCGGCCACCAGCACCGCCGGCTCGAGCGTGGCCGCGTCCCGCAGGTCCGGCAGGGCCTTGAGCAGGGCGAAATAGGCGTCGCTATAGGGCGCGATCGTGACGACGCGCAGCGAGTCGCCATGCCCGAGGTCGGTCCACGTGCCGTCGCGCATGATGAAGAGGCGACCTCCCACGCGCTGCGTTGGATTGATGCCGGAATGCGCGCGCCGCAGCTCATCGAAGCTCGCCGAGTCCACCACTACCACAGCCTCTGCCATCGACCGCTCCTGCGCCGCGCGATTGACGGACGCGGCGCCCGCCTGGTCGGCGGGTGCCGCTGCCGGAGCCCGCATGAGGCGACTCTCCGCGGCACCGCGAAGCGCGATGGTGGGCTCCTGGACCAGATACGACGTGTACTCCGTGAGAATCCCGTAACGCAGCGCGAGCTGCTTCAGGGCATCCATCAGCTCGCGCGTTTGGCCGCGGAGCCGGATCTCCTTGGACAGCGCGCCGGCTTTCCGCGCGGCCCACAGCTGCTCGACGTAGCGTGCGTCGTTGTTGTCGCGATCTGTGAAGGTCGTGGTGAATTCTTCCTGACGACCGTTGCGGCGGCCACGGACCGTCACGGACTGCTCCGTGCTCCCTGCTCCCCGGTACCTGCCCAACACGACCATCTCGTCACCCGCGAACAGGTCCGGCATGCTGCCCGGCTGCAAGTCGTAGAGCTCGACGCCGGCGCCCGCCGAAATCGTGACATCGGTCAACACCGGGCTCGCGATCTTCGCGGCGAGCGAGCCAACGGCCCCCTCGATGTTCTCCCCCGGCCGGATGTATTCCGTCGTTCCCCGCGCGCGCTCGGTGAGCCGGTCCAATACGTATGTATTGACGTCGTCGCCGATGCCGAACGAGAACACGCGGAACCGGCCGCGTCCCTGCTCGGCGCGCTCGGCGATCCGCTCGGGATCCGTCTCGCCCGTGCTCGCCTGGCCGTCGGTGAGGAACACGACGACACCCAACGACTGCTCGGCCGGTGACACGGCGAAAGCCTCGGTGAGCGCCCCCGCGATGTTCGTGCCGCCCTCCGCCTCGAGGCTGCGAATCCACGTGGCGGCGTCGCGCCGGCCCTCCGTCGTTGCGTCAGTCCAGCCCTCCGCATAGCGACGCACTCCGCCGGAGAAGGCCACCAGCCGGAAGCGATCGTTCGTCCGGAGCGATCCGAGCAGCTGGATCAGCGCGGCCTTCGCCTGCTCGATCTTGGCGCCGGACATGGAGCCCGAGATGTCGATTACGGCCACCAAATCTCGCCGCAGCGCCCCCCCCGGGGCATCGGCGGCCGCGCCCGGGGCCAGCAGGAGCATGAAGTACCCGTCCTCGCCAACGGGATGATGCGGGATCAGCGAGAGGCCGACCAACCCACGGGCGAGCGGCAGCAGCAGCTCGAAGTCGCCAGCGGCCGCGCCATCGCCAAGCGTTACTTCCAGGCGGTCATCGCGCCTTGTGACTTGGACCTGATGGGTGGGCGAATACGGATCGCCGAAGCGAGAAGCGCTATCGACTTCCAGCCGAAAGCTGCGCGGGGCGCTCTGGCGATTGCGGTCGCCGAGGTAGCGGAAACGCCATGCGTCACCGGCGCGGTCGAGCAGTTGCGTGTATTTGAGGGTGATCTTGCGCGTCTCCCCCGGCGCGATCGGGAAAACGCGGGCGCGGATGAGGCCCTGCCCGGCAAGCTCGATCAGCGCCGGATCGCGTTTCTGGCGCACGATGGCTTCGTAAATGGCGCGCGCCTGGGCGGCGTCCATCGCCTCCCCGCGCAGCTCCTGGTCGCCTTGCCATAGCGAGTAGCTCGAGAACACGGCCTCGCCGGGCAACGGGAAGTGATACATCCCTTCATCCATCACGGGGCCGTTATTGCGGAACCATTCCTCGACGGTCACTCGGGCCACGCGCCCGGTGACGCTGACTTGCACGGCGCTGCGGAGACGCTCGATTCGCCCATTGGGATTCTGCGGAATAGGTCGAATAGGATCGATCCAGCCTTGGGCGAGCAGGGGAGACGAAAGGATGCACAGGAGGGCGGCCGCTCCGAGCACGTGCGACATACGCATGGACTGCACCTGGTTAGGGACGCCATGAGAGACGGGCATCCCCCCTTGGGTTGCACACGCCGTGCTTAGGCTAGGCTATGGCGCACTGATTGGGGCCGGATTCCAGCACTTCCGCGTCGGCATCCGAGATCTGCACGAGGCCAAGATTGGCCTCTTTGATGGTGCGGTAAGCATCCGGGAAGCTCGTCTGGTGATCGGCGATCCATTGCAGGAAAACGCGCTCATCCTGAATCGCCGCCGCCGCATTGGTGGCAGCGATCACATCGAAGCGCGCCGCGATCGCGCGGTCGGCGCGCCGCTCGCCTTCGGCGGCATAGTGCGCCGGCAGGATGAGCAGGTCGCCGGGCCACGTCTGGCGCGCGCGCTCGAGGCTGCGCCAGAGCAGCTTGGCCCACGCGTCGGAATGGCCCGCTAAATCGGGCCGGCCGACCGACTGCACGAACAGAAAGTCCCCCGTGAGCGCGAGGCCGTCGTCCGCGAGCAGCGCGACGCTGCCGAGCGTGTGGCCCGGCATGTGTGCGGCGCGCAAGGTCGCGCGGCCGAACGCGATCGTATCGCCGTCGCCGACCGGTTGAAATGCCAGCTTGCCGGGTTGTTGGTCGTAGGGGGAGACGGCGTCGTCAGGATGGAGGAAGTAGGGCACCTGCCAGCGCGCGGCGGCAGCGCGCGCGCCGCTGACGTAGTCCGCGTGGATATGCGTATCGACGACTGCCGCGGGCGTCGCTTGCAACGCCGCGAGCAGGGCGTCGTAGCGCTCTACGTGCCGGCCCGGATCCACGACGACGGCGTCGCCATCGCTCACCAGGACGTAGCTGAGCGCCCCCTTGCCGACACGATCGAGCTGGACCACGTGGGACAGTGAGGGTGTCGGTGACAGCCGGCGCGCCACGTAGACACTCTCCCACGCCGCCATGCCGCCGCTGACCGAGTAGGCTTCGTAACCCCGCTGCCGCAGGAAGGCGGTCGCCTTCTTGCTGGAATTGCCGTGCCCGCAGACTACGGCGACGGGACGGGCAGTGTCGAGGTGCAGGGTGGTAAGGTCGGGAAGGGCGAGGATCTTGGAATTCGGGTGCGCGTGGAAATCGAGCTCGGCGCCGATCGAGATATGACCCTTTTCGACTTTCTCGGGCGCGCGCACGTCGAGCACTTGCAGTGCCTCGCCGCGATCGAGCCGCTCGGCGAGCTCCTGCGGGGCAATCTGTGGCAGCGTCGGGTCCGGCATGGCTGTTAGTGTCGTCGCGACTCCAATAAAAAGCAACGGCCCCCAAATACAGAGGGCCGTTGACGTGAGGACGCGACGCTGCCTACCGCAACGGCGTCGTTATTCCGAAATTGATGCTGAAGGTGTTGATGGCCGGAAGTCCGAGGTTGTCGTTCTTCCCACTGAGGTTGTAGTTCGCTTCGACGCGGCCGCCCAAACCGCTGAGGAGGGGAAAGCGATAGCCCCAGCCCAGATTCAATCCCATGATCGTTTCGGCGCTCGTACCCGTGACCTTGAGGTGATGAAGGTTCCCACCGAGCGCGCCGTACCACCCGCCACTTACCGCATATGCCAAACGCGCCGAAAGGTTTCCGGAGAAAATCGTGGTTCCCTGGGACTGGACGCGGTGGAAATCGAGACCCGGCTCGATCGCAATCTTCCGACCGATCGGCAGAATCGCGAAGAGCGTTGGGGACGCGGCCACGGAGCCGAGTGTGCCGAACGTACCACCGATGCCCGGGAACGAGAGGCTGGTCAAGTCGCCGCCGCCGACGCCATGCGCGCGCGAATACCCGCCTTGCAGGCCGAATGTCGGCTCCCAGTCGCGATTCGTCGCGCGCCGGGGCTGGGCGGTGGCAGCACGAGCGCGCGCGGCCGCTCCGATTTGCTTCGATACACCGAATGAGAGACCGTAGGCATTCGCGGCCGAGAGATTCTCGCTGTTTCCGAAGATCGTCGCGTTTCCCTCGGTGGGGCCCCGCGGGCGGGCAATCAAGGGGAATCGATAGCCCACCGCTCCTTGCAGCCCGAGCTGCCTTTCTCCCGCCCCGCCGCTTTCGTACCAGTGCACTACGCCACCCGCCGCGACGTAAAACTTGCGCGTGACTGCGTAATCGCCCCGCAGCCCCAACGTAACGAACGTCGCGTCACCAAGCAGGAAGACGGTGTTGCCCTGGAAGAAGCTCAGGGTCGGCTCGATCGCCAACTTGCTCTTCCACGGGAAGATCGCGTAGAGCGAGGCGATGGAAGGGGTCACTCCGAAGAGGTCGCCGGGGAAGCCGAAGACATCGATCTGATCTGCGACCCCGGTGCCGGCCGGCTTGATCCGCGTGTAGCCGCCCTGGATGCCCACCTCGGTGCGCCAGTTCTGCGCCGACGCACTCGTTGCAATCAGCCCGGCAAGCAGCGCCAGTACGACGAACGTTCTCTGCACGGTAACTCCTTCAAAAGGTTGAGGGCCGGAAAAAGGCGCCCCAATATTGGCGTTACCGCCGGAAACGCAATGGCTTAGGGATTCCCCCTGCTTTTGGAGGACTCCCGTTTTGCGGTCCCCCTTCTATATTGACCGCTATTGTGAAACAGTTCACAAGCGACTTGCCCGTCGAATCTCTGCAATTCCCTAGAGTCCCGTTCCGGAGGATTTCAGCAATGCGCTTCGCTTTGCTCACGACCGTCGTCGCCATCAGCGCGCTCGCCTGTGGACAGAAGGGCGGCGACCAGAACCAGACGCAGATGCAGAACGCGCCCCCGGCAGCGCCGGCGGGCAGCGCGGCAGCGATGGGGCCTGTCGTCGAGGTCAAGATGACCGGCAACGGCAGCACGCGCGCGGCCTTTGAGCCGAGCACCGTCACGGTCCCGGCGGGTGGGACTGTGCGCTTCATCAACGTGGCGGGCGGCCCGCATAACATCACCTTCTGGAGCGATTCTATTCCGGCGGGCGGCGCCGCTGCGCTCAACGCCGGCATGAAGAACACCGTGGACAATCTGTCGGGAGCGTTCCTGACGCAGCCGAACGAGACGTACGACGTCTCGTTCGCCAACGCGCCGAAGGGAACGTACAAGGGGTTTTGCACGCCCCACCTGACGCTCGGCATGAAGATCGCGATCAAAGTCGAGTAATAATGCGCGGCCGGCTGAAAATGAGAGGGTCCCGGTTCACGCCGGGACCCTCTTGAGCGAAGCTCCGATGTTCTGCGGGAGCTGCTCGACCGCGGTGACGTCGGCACCACCGTTTTCCCTTTGACGACGCTCCCAGCCGTGCGGCTCGCCGCCTGCCGCTCTGACACCGGCGGTGTCATCGTGCGAACCAGGACGGGGCGAGCACGGTTAGCAAAGGGATCCGGCTTAGTCTGCTACGAGCCCCAAAATGGCGACCCACTTGGTTTGGGCGGGTATGCGGAGCTCGATGACTTCCTCGGGCCCTGGGAAATCCCCGAACATCGCGCCGGGCACGCGAGTCTTATTGCGGAACACATGGAGGTCCCGATCGCCGCGAGCGTGGCTCTTCCAGAGCTTCCCATGCGTACAGTAGATCTGATGCCGACGATCCTGGAGCGCCTCGACATGGCGTTCCGTTTTCCACACTCGCTGCCGTAACCGACTCGCTGACTCGCTGAGGGGACTGCCGATGACGTCATGGTCGTTCGTGGTCTTGGCCGCGCTGCGGCTGATCCTCGCTGGATATGTCGCCGGAGCGTCACCGTCTCTCGCGCGCGGGCATGCCCCGCTGCGTGACTGGAGCGGGTTGCAGCGCGCCACCATCACCGCGAATCCACAGCGAGCCGAGCTCGTGATCGAGTTGCCTGCGGTCGATCTGCCTGCCGGTGCGATGGTCGATCAGCCTGCGTCCGTGGGTGAGCTTCCTGTGAGCGGCGCTGTCTATGCCCTACACGCCGAAGTCGTCGACGCGCATGGACGTCAGCTTCCTATCGAGCTGCTCCATCACGTGAACGTCATGGATCCGAATGAGCGTGAGCTGTTTCTTCCCATCTCACGGCGCATCCTGGCGTCGGGCACCGAGACGGGCGAGATCCGCTTTCCGTGGTTCTTGGTCGGCGCACCCATTCGTGCCGGCCAGCTGATTCTCTCGAATGCCATGCTCCACAACGCCACCACCCTCGGATATCACGATGTCAGGGCCCGGCTCGTGGTGAGCTATGTGCCCGAGCGGCGGCCCTGGCCGCTGTTTACCGTCATACCCTGGCAGCTGGACGTGGCCTTTCCCGTGGGCGACAAGTCCTTCGACCTGCGGCCGGGGCGCACCGAGCGCGCATATGAAGGAAGCCCGTCAGTGGATGGCAAGCTCATCGTGATTGGTGGGCACATGCATCAGTACGGCCGGACGATCGAGTTTTGGGATGCGACGACAGGGGAATTGCTGTGGCACGGCGAGCCGGTGGCGGCGCAGACTGATCAACCGAACGCGGTGCCAGTAACGAAGCTCTACAGCCTGACGGCGATTGGGCTGCGTATTACTCCGTCACACCGCTACCGCGTCCGGGTGATCTACGAGAATCCGACCGGTCACACGATTGCGGGTGGAGGGATGGGCGTGGTGGGCGGACTATTCGCCCCCGATCGCAAAGCCAGCTGGCCGAAGACGGACGCCGGCGACTCTCTCTACCAGAAGGACCTGCGGCACTTCATGGGTCCGGTGGGGAGCAGCGGCGCAATGCCCCCCATGCACATCGGGCACTAAACGCTGCTGCCGGGCTCCACGGTGTAGTCGGCGACCGCCCCCCCCAACCGCCGAGGCTCTGGGGCTTCGGCGGTTTGCATAATGCCGAGCATCATCGCCGCTACCATCAATCCCGCGAGCGCGTCCACCGCATAGTGGAATTGCCCGTAGACCACGGCGAGGATCAAGCCCGCGGTGAAGGGCAGGAGCACGAGTCCCAGCGCGCGCCAGTAGCGCAGCGCCATGCCCGTTGCCACCACCGACGCGGCGACGTGTGACGACGGGAAGGCAGCGCCCCACGAGTCACCGCGATCGAGCAACCAGGCCGCGAACCGTGCCGGCCAGACCTCCGTGGCGATATTGTGGGCGCCATCGAACGCATAGCGCGGTCCCGCGACCGGAAAGAACAGGAAGACGATGTAGCACAGATAGAACGTCGCCATCACCGCGAAGATCGTGTGGCGGGACGCGTCGCGCCGCCCCACCATCCAGAGCCCGAATGGGGAGGCGTAGAGGATCGGATAATACGCGAGGTAGCAGGCGTGCAGAAACCACGAGAGCACGACGTTGGGTGACTCGCGGATCCAGCGGTAGGAAATCTGGGAGCCGAAGACCCACGTTTCGAGCCGCTGAATGAGCAAATCGTTCTGGAAACCGGCACTCAGTGTGAGCACGCCGATCTCGCCGTAGAGCGCGGGGAGCAGCAGCATCGGGTACCAGTCGCCGAGGAACCGGCCGATCGGACCGCTGTTGCGCGCGCGCGGGGCGACGAGCACGAGAGCGGCGATCAGCGCGTGGGCACCGAGCACCCACGGCCAACCCCGGATTCCGTCGCCCTGAAACGAGTAGAGCAGGGCCCCCGTGGCGACCAGCACGTAGGCCCCGGTGGCGAGATCGATGGCCGTAAAGCCACGCCACGTCTCACACCCGCTCCAGTTGCGGCTGCGGCTGCCCCCGCCCCCCCCAGCTCCGCCGTTTACAGCCATCCGACCTCCCGATACCAATTCGCGGCGCGACGCAGCCCGGTTTCGAGCTCGATTTCCGCCTGCCAGCCGGTGTCTCGAGTCAGTGCATCACTGCGGCACGTCCATGCCGGCGCGAGGTATTCGTTGCCCTTGTCGGCCGACAACAAAGTCGCGCGCCCGGCCATATGCGCAAGAGTGCCGGCGGCCCAGAGCACGCCACGCGCCACGAACGGCGGCACCGGGATGATTCGTGGCCCGCGTGCGCCCATGGCCCGGCCCGCCGCGAGCACGAG
>Ga0066709_100005753_pt1 | contig 10300 bp, 13 predicted proteins | sample GraSoiAngelo_158_FD_79665 | JGI IMG/M metagenome (GOLD analysis project Ga0066709, IMG submission 79665) | Grasslands soil microbial communities from the Angelo Coastal Reserve, California, USA - 14_1009_16_30cm | ecosystem: Environmental > Terrestrial > Soil > Grasslands | place: USA... | reverse complement strand
GCTGCCGAGCTAACACTTCACAGTGCGAATGTCCTGCGGCTCGGCGTAGTACTCGATCACAACTTCGAGACGCTAGTCGACCGCCGCGATCTCCCTGATCTCGTCGGCTAAGCCATCGGGATCTCCGTACCATGCCCTTGAGTACAGCACGCCAACGGCGATTGGTTCCGCGGTCGTCCACACCTCCTCTCGCCACTGTTGCGCACGGCGGTTTTCGACTACAAGAGAGGATGATCGCATCGGCGTCGGGCGGCCGACGAGAGCCAGGGGAGCAAAAGGACACGATGGGTGACGACCGCGTCTTCGGCAACATCGCCACGAAGCTGCTCATGGAGAACGACCGCGTCCGCATCTGGGAGATGCGCCTCGACCCGGGGCAAAGCTCCGACCTCCACCGGCACGAGAACGACTACATCATGATCCAGCTGGGCGGCGACAAGATCGCCGCCGACTTCGAGCCCGACTCCAAGGACCCCTTCGGCGGCGCCGAGATCAAGCACGTCGAAGGCGATGTGGTGCCGGGCAACGTGCTGTGGGCCGACCGCGGCGGGATCGAGACCGCCGTCAACATCGGCAACGAGCAGTTCTACGAGATCGTCGTCGAGCTGAAGGACTGAACGCTCCTGCGCTCCGGGCTTCGGCAACGGGAGCGGCATGCGGATTCTCATCACCGGCGTCGACGAGCAGGGACGATCGTGCGTCGTCGAGGAAACCTCGCCCAGCGTTCCCCACGAGTCGGGACGCGCCGGCGTGATCATTGCGGCCGAGACCGAGTCGTCCCCGCCACCGCCGCGTCCGCCCGGGCATGGCGACCTGCTCCCCATCATCCGGACACCCGGCCTGGTCCGGTGGTCGTTCGTCGAGTTCCCGGCGCGGTTGGCGACGCCGTTGCATCACACCGACAGCGTGGACTTCGACGTCGTCCTCGAGGGCAGCGTCGACCTGATCTTGGACGACGGGGCGCACCGGCTCCGTCCGGGCGATGGCGTGGTGGTGAACGGCGTCGACCACAGCTGGGAGACCCACGAGGAGGCGTGCCGAATGAGCGTCGTCGTCATCGCGACACCGCCGCTGGAATGATGCGAGCCGGGCGGCTCACGCACCGGCTTCGGCGGGCGTGAACTCCAGGTGCAGCTCGCTGAGGCCGCGGAGGACCCATGTTGGTTCGTACTTGAAGCGGCGGGCGTTCGGGGGACCGTGGTGCTGCGCCGAGAGCCGGATTCCGCGCATGCGGTCGAGGATGCGCTCGAGGCTGACTCGTGCTTCGGCGCGGGCGAGCGGACCGCCCGGGCAGGCGTGCGCGCCCCGCCCGAACGCGATGTGGTCCATGGCGTTGGGCCGGTCGACGTGGAACTCCTGCGGACAGTCGAACCGCCTCGGATCGCGGTTGGCGGCGCCGTTGAGCAGCATGACCGGCGTACCCGCCGCGACTTCGACGCCGGCGATGTTCGTGGAACGGCGAGCGAGACGAAAGTCGGTCTTGACCGGGCTCTCGATGCGCAGTGTCTCTTCGACGAATGACGGAATGAGCTCGCGGTTCGCGCGCAATTCGTCTTGGAACTCGGGGTGCTCGGCGAGGTGTTTCAGCGCGGTCGCGAGCAGACGGGCGGTCGTTTCCTGTCCGGCAGCGAACAAGAACGTGGCGATCCGCACCAGGGCGGTCACTTCGGGCGTCGTCCCGTCGGGGTACGTGGCCAGGGCCAGGTCGGTGAGCACGTCCTTGCGCGGCTCACCGCGACGGTCCTCGATGTACTGCGCGAACCAGTCGTCCAACCACGCGAGCGAGTTCAAGCCGGGCTGGCCTTCCGCACCCATGCCGATCTCGCCCGGCGCTCGGGTGAGCCCGAACCCTTCTCGGAAGCGCTGGTGGTCGGCCTCGGGGACGCCCAGGACATCGGCGACGACGAGCATGGCGAAGGGCTGCGCGTATGCGCTGATGAACTCGCAGCGGCCGTCGGCGAGGAACTCGCCGAGCTGTTGGTCGGCGAGACGCCACATGAACGCTTCGTTGTCCTTCAGCCTCTTCGGCGTGATCAGCCGCATCAGCAGCGCGCGCTCCCGGGTGTGCGCGGGTGGATCCATCGTGACGAGGTGTTCGTTCATCGGGAGCTGGTCGCGGTAGCGATCGATGATGGCGCCGACGTCGTCACCTTCGAGGGGGACCGGAAAGGTCGCGAACGGACCGACCACTGAGTTGCACGAGGAGAACGTCTCCTTGTCGCGGTAGACCTCCGTCGACTCCTCATAGCCGGTCACGGCCACCACACCGAGGTGGGGGAGCGGCAGCACCGGGCAAACCGCGCGCAGCTGCTCGAAGTACGGATACGGATCCTCGGTGAGTGACTCGTCAGCGAAGAAGTCGACGGACTCGAAGTCGCTCACGGGCCTCCGTCCTATCACCTGGCGGCGGCGGCGAGCGTAAGCCGCAGGTCGCCCAACGGCCGCGCACCGGCGGTGCTGACCTGCCAGGTCTCGCCGGCTGCCAGCGGAAACGCCGGGGTCAGCGATCCCGTCGTGATGACCGAGCCCGCGGGGATCTCGTCGACGCCGGGAAGACGCAGCAGCCAGGTGACGGCAGCGACGGGACCACCGAGTGGGTTCGCGCCGGTGCCGCTCGCCACGGTTCGGTCGTCATGCATCAGCGCGACCTCGACCGCAGCCAAGGCTTCCGCGGGAGATGCGCCGACGGCGTGGTGCTCGCCGACAACGAGAATTCCATGAAGGCCCCCGTCGGCGATCGCGTCGGCGGGCTGCATCTCCCAGTTCCGGTAGTGGGACTGCACGATCTCGAAGCCGACGGCCGCCCACGCGATCGCGGCGGCGACGTGGTCGCGCCCCGCGCCGTGGCTCAGCGCCGAGCCCAATCCGACGACGATCTCAGGCTCGAGTCGCGGTTCGACGAATGGATCGAGCGACAGCTCGTGCCGGTCGGTGACGGTCTCGGCGTAGATCGGGGACCAGAACGGGCTGTCGAGCCCGAGCGCGTTCCAGACTGTCTCGTTCGTGAACCCCAGCTTCACCCCGCGCTGCGTGTAGCCGCTGCCCAGGGCATTCGCGTGCAGGAGCGCACCGACCGCGTACCCGTCGTGGATCGAGAAGTCCGAGTCGCGCCCGCTGGGCGGTTCGACGTAGGAGCGTGTCTTGCGTGCGGTCAACAGCTCGCCGGCGATCGACGCGAGATCCATCACGGCAGTATGCCGTCGCCGGATCGACGCCGACGAGGGCGGGCGTACGATCGCGGTGCTTCGGCGACGAGTCGATGGGGGTGACATGAAGAAGTTGATCGTGGTGTCGGGGGATTCTCACGCCACCGTTCCGCCCGACGCGTGGCCGCGGTACATCGAGACGAAGTACCACGACCACCTCGCGGGGATGCACGAGGACAACGCGCGGTATCGAGAGCTCCTGGGGGTCTTGGCTGACTTCTCTCCCGACGTGCTGGACGTCATCGACACCGACGGGGCGTGGGCGTCCGGCGGGTACCTCGGCGCCTGGGACGCCGATCGCCGGTTGGCCGAGATGGATCGAGAGGGGATCGCGGCCGAGCTGGTCTTCCTCGGTGATCCGCGGGCGATCAGCCCGCTCAGCCCTCAGTTCCGGAGGTATGAGCAGGACGTCGTCGCCGCCGGCGTGCGGGCGTACCACCGGTATGCGGCCGACGCCTTTGGCGCGGCAACGGACCGGATCCTGGTTGTGGGAGATCCGGCGAGCGCCACCGACATGGACGGGATGCTCGCCGAGCTCCAGTGGATCGGCGATCACGGCTTCGCCGGGACGTACGTGCCGGGATACTGGGCCCGTCCGGACCGGCCGCCCCCGTACGACCCGTACTTCGAGCCGTTCTGGTCGCGCTGCGAGGACCTCGAGCTCCCCGTCGCCGTGCACGCCGGCTATGGGCAGCAGCAGTGCGAGTTCCTGTCCAACATCGAAGGCCTCCAACGCGACATGGAAGCCGCCGGTCGAACGGACTTGCTGTCGGAGATCATCAACAACGCGCCGCGCTTCTTCCAGAAGGACCTGCGACCCCGCCGGGTGATGTGGCAGCTGATGCTCGGCGGCGTGTTCGACCGTCACCCGAAGCTTCGACTCTTGATGGCCGAGGTGCGCGGCGACTGGCTGCCGGCGACGCTGCGACATCTCGACGCGGCGTACGAGAACACTCGCGATGACGTGCCCGCGACCCGGAGGCCGAGCGAGTACTGGCGGGAGCACTGCGTGATGTCGTTGTCGTTCGTGCACAAGGCCGAGGTCGCGATGCGCCACGAGCTCGGGATCGAAACGGTTTTCTTCGGTCGCGACTATCCACACGCAGAGGGAACGTGGCCGAATACCAGAGACTGGCTCAGCGACGCGTTCGCGGGCGTTCCCGACGACGAGCTGCGTCTCCTGCTCGGTGAAAACGCGATCCCGGTGTTGGGTTTGGATCGCGCCAAGCTCGCAGCAGTAGCCGAGCGAATTGGCCCGACCATCGACGACATCACGGGCCGAACCCCGGAACTCGACCCGCGCCTCGTCGCGAACTGGGATGCCCGCGGCGGCTATCTCAAACCACCGGAACAACACGACCCCGAGGCCATCGACTCGCTCCTCCGGCAAGACCTCGCGCTCGTCACGTCGAAGAGCTGAGGAGACCTGCGTTTTGGAACGGAGGCGGCTGGGGTCATCCGCGCTCGAGGTCTCTCGCTTGTCTCTGGGCGCGATGACGTTCGGTACCGGGATGCAGCCGATCAGCAAGGTCGACGCTGCGCAGGCAGAGCGCATGATCGAACGAGCGATCGACGCCGGCGTGAACCTGATCGACACCGCGGACGCATATAGCGGTGGCGAGGCGGAGCAGATCCTTGCACCGGTTCTCGCCCGTCACCGTGACGATCTTCTCGTCGCGACGAAGCTCGGTTTTTCGGGCGACCCGGCGCGACCGTTGTCGCGGGCGAACGTGATGACTTCGGTCGCCGAGAGCCTCCACCGGTTGAGGACCGATCGGATCGACGTGCTGTACCTGCACCGGCCGGACCGGTCGACACCGATCGAGGAGACCTTCGACGCGCTCGACGAGCTCGTTGCGCGAGGCATGGCGCGCACGGTCGGAGTGTCGAACTGGACCGCCGGCGAGACTGGGTATGCGGTCGGCCGCCAGCGTGCGCTCGGCGGAGCGGAGCCAACGTCGGTGCAGATCTACTGGTCGCTCGTCGGGCGCGAGGTCGAGCACGAGATCGTGCCGACGTGCCGGCGACTCGGTCTCGGGGTGGTGGTGTGGAGCCCGCTGGCCGGCGGTTACCTCACCGGCCGCACCGACGGACGGCGGGCGGCATGGGCCTTTCCGCCAGTGATCGACGACGTCGGGCAGCAAGTCATGGCGACGCTCCGACGAGCCGCCGAAGATCTCGCGGTGACTCCGGCGCGCGTCGCGATCGCGTGGCTCCTGCACCAACCCGACGTGACCTCGGTCATCGTCGGCGCGTCTTCTCTGCCACAGCTCGAGGACAACCTCGCCGCCGCCGACCTCGCGCTCGATGACGCACACCTGCGCGCGCTCGACGAGGCCAGCAGGATCGCGCCGACGTACCCGCAGTGGTGGGACGCCGCGATGGGAGTCGGAGCGGCTACGCCTCCGCGCCGCTCGAAGGCGCAAACGCACTGAGGTCGCCCACCTGCTCCATGAACTCCTCGATTGAGATGCGGCCGAACAGGAGCTTGCCCATCATCTCCGCCGGCGGGAAGGCCCCGGTCAGCGCAGAGCTACCCCACCCGGCGTCGGACACCAGCGTGATGCCGGTGATCGCCGAGGCGGCGTCGCTGCACAAGAAGACCAGCGGAAAGGCCTGCTCCATGGGCTGCGACGCCTCGATGCCGAGCTCGCCCCGGTAGTCGGATCCCGTACCCAACCAAGCCTCAGGGTTGGCCCGCGCCAGTGGCGTGTCCGTCGGACCCGGGCAGATGGCGTTGATACGGATGCCGCGCTTGAGGAATCGCATGCACTCCCGTGCGACGTAGGCGCAGATCGCTTGCTTCGTACCCATGTAGCTCGCCTGCCCGTGATCGACCATCCACTGCGCAGCCTCGTCGTAGTCATGGATGTCGAGAACCTCCGAGAGCAACTCGAAGTTCCGCTCCCAGCCCATGCCGGCCGTCGACGAGATGAAGCAAATCGCGCTTCCGCGCGGGATCTGATCGTTCGCGAGGAGTTGCTCGACCAAGTAGCGGTGGCCGACGAAGTTGATCCGCTCGATACCAGGAGTTCCTTCATCGACGCCGGCACACGAGAAGACCGCATGGACTCGACCGCCGCACGCGCTGACGGCGCGCTCGATCGAGCCGCGCTCCGCGAGGTTGAGCTCGATGGCCGTCGCACCCTCGAGCGTCACCGGGGCACGGTCCATCACGACGACCTCGGCGCCGCCCTCCTGTGCGAGCTCCGCCGCGGCCGCCCCCATCCCCGTGGCGCCGCCCACCACCAGCACCCGCTTGCCGTCATAACGAAACGCATCAAACAGAGCCATCACACCTCCCTGGAGTCGGCCTTACGGTACTCAGGGAAGGGCGTGCCAATGCCCGCCGCGAGCATTACGTTGCGGTAGTAGGACCACGAGGAGAGGACACGGACATGGCGTCGCCAGCGGACCAAATCAGTTATCAGGCAGGCGCCCTGCACGATCTCGTCGCAGGCGTACAGGCCGACCAATGGGCCAACCCGACCCCGTGCGCGAAGTGGAGCGTGCGTGATCTCGTCAACCACCTCGTGGGAGGCGGCACCATCTTCGCCGCGAGCTTCCGGGGCGAATCGGTCGAGATGGAATCGGCGACGCCTGACATGCTCGGCGACGACGCCACCAGCGCGTGGGACGGCGTGATCGCCTCCTTCGAGACCGCGGTCAGCGCGCCCGGAGCGATGGACCGCGAGGTGGTGCTCCCGTTCGCGACTCTTCCCGCGCAGGTGGCACTCGACATCGCCAGCTTCGACCTCCTCGTGCACGCGTGGGACCTCGCCCGGGCAACCGGCCAGTCGTTCGACCCACCCGACAACGTCGTCACGGCGGGCCGCCAGGTCGCAGACACGATGGTCGACGGCCTTCGCGACGGCGACACGTTCACCGACGCCGTCGACGCGCCCGCGGGTGCGAGCCTGATGGACCAACTGGCAGCGTTCTGCGGGCGCACCGTCTGACGACACCATGTCGTGAGAGACATGTCCACCATGTCTCGCGACATCGCACCTGTGGACCCGACCGGGCAGCTCTCAAACCGTGTCGTCGCGATCGGGTTCGATCGCGCCGACCCTCTGATCGGTCTCGCCATCACCGCGGTGATCCTGCGGATCACCTCGCAAGCGTGGCGAACCATCCGCAACGCTGCGCGGCTAGGACGCGCCGCTGGGCGCGTGTCAGATGGTGATGACGTTGACGGCGAAGGCGGCGATCGTCGCGGCGGCGCGGACTTGTGCAAATCGGCGCTGGTTGACGGGTGGGACTAGGTCGGCGTAGACGCTCAGCACGACGAACGTGACCACCGGTGCGAGCCAGTCGTTGGCTGAGAAGCCGGGGATGCCGTCGTTGTTGAGCTGGGGCATGTTGGCGGATGCGCGCCAGAGGTAGACGGTGCCTCCGACGAGAACGGCCACGACGAGCGCCTCGAGCCAGCGGCGTTTGCCCTGGAATCTCCAGATGCCGACGCCGAGCGCGATGACTGCGCTGATCGTTGCGGTGAGTCCGATGTGGGCGTGGGTAAAGACATCGCCGATGACCAACGTCACGACGTTTCCTCGCGGAACAACACCTGGCGCGGTTGTTGCCGGTTGCGGACGCCGCCGTGGCGGGTGGCGCCTTCTACGCCGACCGGCAGGGTGTTGGTGGGTGGGAGGTCGAGGGCGTCGAAGTCAATGTCGGGGAAGCGGCGGTCGAACCCGAGGGCTTTGTGGGTGAGCGAGAGGGAGAGGGCAACGGCGACGTCGGCGCGGATGATGCCGAGTTTGCGGGCAGCGACCGCGATGCGGGTTTGGCAGCGGCAGTCGATGGAGTGGATGGCGGCGGTCTTGGCGGCCGAGCCCACGGCGATACCGAGGTCGATGTCGCGCAGGTTGCAGTGAGGTCCGATGAACTCGAGCTCGGCGGAATCAGCGCGCAGGGTGTTGGTGGCGTGGAGGAACTCGGCGCAGGTGGCGTAGCCGCAGGCGCCGCAGTCGTAGTTGGGTGGGTACCAGTCGGCGAGGCCGACGAAAAGGACGGCGTCGATTGCTTCGGCGACATCCGCGTCGCGAAACCAGATGGTCTCGCGGCGTTCCTTGCCGCGGGCGCGCATCCAGCTCGCGAGGCGGGTAAGGGTGTCGTGGTCGTCGACGATGACGGTCTCGATAAAGAGGTGCTTGCCTTGGAGGAAGAGCTGTCCACCGGACTTGGGAGCCGTGATGGCGGCGGCCGCCATGAGCTTGGCGACTTGGCGCACCGTGTCGGCGCGCAGCGCGTCGTAGTCGAGATGATCGCTCATGTCATTGCCGCCGGGGTGTTGCGCACGCACCACGCGTACAGCGCGTCGTACACAAAGCCGGCTCGGTCCAAGAGGCGCTGATCGTCGGCTTCGACATCGAGTCCGCCGAGGCCGATGGCGAGGAGTCCGGGGCCGGCGGGGTCGGTGTGGAGTTCGCTGTCGATGTCGGCGGCACGCACGATGCCAGCGAGTCGAACGAGCGCGGCGTCGCCAGAGAGGTCGAAGTCGTCGATGAGGACTTCGAAGGTGCACTTGCCGTCGCGGTGGTCGAACTCGGCGCCGGGCGCGTCGAACGACCGGGCGTCCTGTTGCGCGGCCGTGTCGAGGACTTGGTCCGCGGGGACGTAGAGGATTTCGGCGTGAGGGTCGATGAAATGTCGGATCAACCAGGGGCAGGCGATGCGGTCGGTTTTGGGGCGGGCGCGGGTTATCCATTTCATGGCAGCTCCTTCGGCGGGGAGTCGGGGGCGGCGTCGCTTACGTGAAGGCCGGCGAGGTTGAGGTAGCCGCCCACGAGGTCGTAGCGGGTGATGGGCCGGTAGTCGACAGCCTTGTGGACGTCGGATGCGGTGAGCGCGTCGCGTTCGGGGGTCGCGATCCAAGCGTCGAAGACTTCGTGGCTCGGCCAGAGGGTGAGTACGACGGTGTCGCCTTGTCCGTTGGAAGGTTCAAGGACGAGCTCGGCGAGAATCCCGTGCGCCTGACGGACGGAACGGCCTTCGGAGATCCATTCGAGGTACCGGGCGCGTCGCGCCGCAGGGATGACGACGGTGCGTAGACAAGCGATCATCGGGCCTCCTTCGACAGGGAAAACCCCGCCGCGGTGCGAGGAACGGCTCTGCTCGACCGGGGGTCGTCGTGCGTGGGTTCGTCAGGGAGGCGAACGCGTGAGAACCAACGCCACAGGATGAGGTCGTAGGTTCGTTGCCGACCCGTACGGGTTGACCCGCTGGTAGGTCGCGAAGGTCTTTGCGCGCTGCAGGTTTGAGTGCTGCGCATTAGGTCGTTGAGCGATCGGTAGACCGGCGTGCGCTCTGACCTCTGGAAATGCGCCGCTTCCTGGCACCTGTGGACCCGATGGGACTTGAACCCACGACTTCCTCCATGCCATGGAGGCGCTCTACCGGACTGAGCTACGGGCCCGAAACGGACGCCCACGATACCAGCGACCCTCGCCTACGCTCGCCCTTCAATGTCCAGTTCGGCGAGCACTTCGCCTGACGCGCCGACGCAGCGCTACGACGCGCGTCTTGCCAACGAGCTCGAGCGGAAGTGGCAGGACTACTGGGAGGGCGACCGCACCTTCTGGACCCCGAATCCCACCGGACTGCTCTCGGAGGGGTTCGAGGCGATGGCGGGCAAGCCCAAGCTGTACGTGCTCGACATGTTTCCGTACCCCAGCGGCGCGGGGCTCCATGTCGGCCATCCGCTCGGTTACATCGGTACCGACGTGTACTCGCGGTTCAAGCGCATGACCGGTCACAACGTCCTGCATGCGCTCGGTTACGACGCCTTCGGCTTGCCCGCCGAGCAGTACGCGCTCGAGACCGGACGGCACCCGCGTGAAGCGACCGAGGCGAACATCGCGAACATGCGTCGCCAGCTGCGAGCGCTCGGTCTCGCGCACGCTCCTCGGCGGAGCATCGCCACGACCGACGTGTCGTACTACCGGTGGACTCAGTGGATCTTCCTGCAGATCTTCAACGCCTGGTACGACACGGACGCCGATCGGGCGCGACCGATCGCGGACCTCGTCGCCGCTTTCGAGGCGGGGGCGCGCGAGCCGGTGTCGGACGCGAACCCTGAAGGTCTCCCGTGG
>Ga0066709_100005750_pt1 | contig 10301 bp, 8 predicted proteins | sample GraSoiAngelo_158_FD_79665 | JGI IMG/M metagenome (GOLD analysis project Ga0066709, IMG submission 79665) | Grasslands soil microbial communities from the Angelo Coastal Reserve, California, USA - 14_1009_16_30cm | ecosystem: Environmental > Terrestrial > Soil > Grasslands | place: USA... | reverse complement strand
TGCTCGTCGAGCCGTACCTGGCCGGTACCTCCGCCCGGGTCGTCGCCGACGCGCTGGCCGACCGGCCGCACCGGCTGCTGTCGCTCGGCGTGACCCGCACGGACCTGCGCCGGTACGGGACGCCGGCCGACCACCAGCGGTGGCACGGGCTCGACCCGGTGGCACTGCGCCAGAAATTGACCGAATTCGCCGGACCTCGTTTATAACGGATTAGTAACGGGTAACTCCCTCGAACCCCTCAGGGTCGAGAGGAGCTAGGTGAAGGCCGCCACCCGCAGGAGCCTCACCGCGGCGGCGGCCGGATCGTCCGGTCAGGTTCGGCGCTTCCGCCTTGCCGCGATACTGCTTCTGCTCATCATCGGTATCCCCGGCGCGACGTCGGGCTCCGCGATCGGGCTGTCGGACATGTTCGGCGGCGCCGATCCGCTGTCCGCCACCGCGCCGGTGGTCGACGACTCGCCGCTGGCCGGCCGGCTCGCCGACCGGGCGGAGGTACTCAGTCCGGTGCAGCTGACCCGGGCGGTGCGCGGGTACCGGCAGCTGCCGCTGGTCCAGCGGGTACGGCTGGACAAGCTGCTCGCCGCGGTACCGACCCGGGCGCAGGGCTACGTCCTCAAGGCCTTCGCCGCCGGGCACCCGGTCGACGAGCTGGTCACGTTCGCCGCGCTGATCGCCGACGAGGACCGGGAATGGCTGCGTACCCGGCTGAACCTGCTCGACCCGGCGGTCACCGGCCCGCTGGCGTTCCGCGGGGTACGGGTGCGCCAGTACGACGACACCAGCTGCGGTTCCACCGCGCTCGTGCTGGCCCGTGCGCTCGCCGACCCGATCTACGCGCTGATGCTGACCACCGGCGGCAGTCCCGGTACCGTCGACGAGTCCGCCGACCGGTTCCTGGTCCGACTCAAGGCCGAGGAGCAGCGGGTGCACAACGCCACGAACCTGTTGTGGCCGCCGCTGGTGGGTACCCCGCCGTGGGGGCTGCGCGACCTGATGAACGAGCCGGTGATGGGGCTCGGCGCGCAGTACCACTGGACCATCACCGCGCAGTGGGTGACCGCCGGGCCGGTCGCGGCCGTGGTACGGCAGGCACTCGCGGCGGTCGCCGCCGGGTACCCGGTGCCGGTGCTGATCGGTGACGCGATCCCGCGGCACTACGTGCTGCTCGTCCACTACGACGGGGCCGGTGCGCTGTTCTACGAGCCGACCAGCGGCGAGGTGCGGCGGGTCGGCCCGGCATCGCTACGCCGCCTCAACTTCGGCGTGCTCGGGTACCCGCACCTGCACGGCGTGATCGTCCCCGGCCCGGGCTGAGGAACAGGGACGGGCAACGGGGCAGGCCCGGCCGCCCACCCCGTCCGTGCGTACTTCAGGAGACGCCGGCTCCATCCGGCCCCGGGTGCGGCGGCATGGGCCGCGGCGGTGACGTCGGGTTCGCCGGCGGCGTCGAGACGCCGGCCCCGTCCGGAGCCGGGTCCGGCTCGGGGTTGGTGCGGGGCTCGTCCTTGGCGGTGCTCTTGGGCTCGCTCAAGTGATCCTCCCGTAGACGATCCATCACTCGCGATGACAGTCTGCGACGCTACCCCGGTGGGGAGGTCGTCGCGTAGAGATGTCGGACGATGGACATAGCGGACCTCGGGCTCTGCAACGGCCGCTAGTGTCTAGCGCATTCGCCTGCCGCCATGGGGGACCATGTCCGAGGTCGTCTGTCTGCACTGCCGCGCCGCGGCCGATGCGAGCCACCGGTTCTGCGGCCGGTGCGGTACCCCGCTGCACGTCCGGTGCACCGCCTGCCTCGCGCTGCTGGCCCCGGGCCTGGAGTTCTGCACCAACTGCGGGCACCCGTTCGCGCCGGCGGCCGCCGGGCCGGCGAGCGGCCGCGAGGAGCGCCGCACGATCAGCGTGCTGTTCGTCGACATGGCCGGCTTCACCGGGATCGGCGAGCGGCTGGACCCGGAGGACCTGCGGCAGCTGCAACTGGCCTACTTCGCGACGGCGAGCACCGTGGTCCGCCGGTACGGCGGGATCCTGGAGAAGTACGTCGGCGACGCGGTGATGGCCGTGTTCGGGGTACCGGTGGAGAGCGAGCACGACGCGGTACGCGCGGTGGCCGCGGGGCTGGAGGTCCAGCGGGAACTGGACGACCAGCCGCTGGCCGGCCGGTACCGCATGCGCATCCGCGTCGGCGTCGCGACCGGCGAGGCACTGGTCGACCTGGCCGCCGCGCACAACGCCGGCGAGGCGATGGTCTCCGGCGACGTCGTGGCGACCGCCGCGCGGCTGCAGACGCTGGCGCCCGACGGCGGGGTACTGGTCTCGGCGGCCACCCGGCGGGCGACCATCGGCTCCATCCGGTACGCCGAGCCGCCGCGCACGGTCACCCTCAGCGGCAAGTCACAGCCGGACACGGTATGGCTGGCCGAGGGGCTGGCCGGCCGGATCGAACTGGACGACGACACGATCCCGCTCGCCGGCCGCAGCCACGAGCTGGACCTGATCGCCTCGGCGCTGGTACGCAGCGTCCGCGAGCAGGAGGCCCGGCTGATCTCCATCGTCGGCGTGCACGGGGTCGGCAAGAGCCGGCTGCTGCGCGAGATCGCCCGGCGCATGCAGGGCAGCCCCGAGGTGCTGGTGCGCTGGCGGGAGGGCCGGTGCCTGCCGTACAACGAGAACGGGCCGTACACGGCGCTCACCCACATCGTCAAGGCGCAGGCCGACGTGCGTGACACCGACGACGAGGCGACCGCGCGGGAGCGGCTGTCCAGCGCGCTGGCCGAGGTGGTCGCCGCGCCCGACGTGGACCGGCTCGCCGAACTGCTCGGCCCGCTGGCCGGCCTGCCCGGCCGGCCGGTCAACGCCGGCGAGATCGAGGCGGCCTGGCGCGACGTGCTGGTCGCCCTGGCCCGGAACATGCCGACGGTACTGGTCGTCGAGGACCTCCACTTCGCCGACCCGGCCATGCTGCGGTTCCTCATCGGGCTGGTGGAGACCGTCGGCGAGGTACCGCTGATCGTGCTGTGCACCTACCGGCCGGAACTGCTGGAGAACGAGCCGGCGTGGGCCGGCGGCCCACCGGGTACCCTGACCGTCTCGCTCGGACCGCTGCGCGGCGCGACCGCCCGCGGGCTGGTCCTCGGCCTGCTGCGCCAGCACCGGCTGCCCGAGGCGCTCGCCGACCGGCTGTGCGCGATCACCGCCGGGAACCCGATGTACGCCGTGGAGTACGTGCGGATGCTGGCCGAGCGGGCCGCCGGTGGCGAGGTCGACCCGGATGCGCAGCTGTCCATCCCGGAGACCGTGCACGGCGTGGTGGCCAACCGGATCGACCTGCTGACCGACGTGCAGCGCACGGTGCTGCACGCGGCGGCGGTACTCGGCGAGAGCGTCTGGCCCGGCGCGGTGGCGGCGATGGTCCGGCGGCCCGTCGACGACGTCGGCCGGTCGCTGGACGAGCTGTGCCGCCGGGACATCCTGGTCGCCACGCGCACCTCGGTCGTCGCCGCCGAAACGGAGCTGAAGTTCCGCCACCAGCTCGTGCGCGACGTCGCGTACGGGCGGCTGCCCCGGGCCGCGCGGGCGACCCTGCACCGGCGCGCGGCCACCTGGCTGGAGGAGCTGAGCGTGGCCGGCCGGCACGACCTAGTGGCCGCCCAGGCCCGGCACCGGGTGGCCGCCCTTGCGCTGGCCGAGGAGCTGGGCGAGGACACCACCGCCGACGCCGCCGCGACCCGGCGGATCCTGCTGGACGCGGCCGACGCGGCGTTCGCGGTGTACGCCATCGAGCCGGCGCTGGCCCACCTGGAACAGGCGCTGACGCTGTGGCCGTCCGACGTGGACCCGGGTTCCCGGCTGGCGACGGAGCTGCAACGGCGGCGCCTGGAGTTCCTCGTCGACGGCGACCGCTTCTACCGCGAGGGCGGCGCCAAGGATCTCGAACGCATCGCCGAACGGATGGGCGAGCTGGGCGACCGGGCCGGCGTGGCCCGGGCGGAGACGCTGCTCGGGCAGGTCGAAATCATGCGCGCCGAACAGGAGCGCGCGGTCGAGCACCTGAGCCGGGCCATCGCGCTGTACGCCGAGCTGCCGGACAGTGCCGGCAAGGCGGAGGCGCTCAGCGAGCTTGCCCGGCTGCGCGTGCTGCAGTACCGGCCGGAGGAGGCGATCGCGGCCGCCGAGCCGGCCCGCCAGCTCGCCGACCGGCTCGGCCTCACCGACGCCGCCGCGAACGCGGCGATCAGCGCGGGTACCGCGCGGTACCTGGGTGCCGACCGGGCCGGGGTGGCCGGGCTGGGCCGGGTCGTGGAGATGTGCCGGGCCCAGCGGCTGCCGGCCCTGCGGCGCGGCGCGCACAACCTGCAGGTGCTGCTGGTGGAGGAGGCCGAGCTGGCCAAGGGGGCGCAGGCCGCGGCAGAGAGCACCGCCGCCTACGGCCGCCAGGTCAGCCTGGTCATCAGCCACTCCGCGGCGGCCATGTGGGCGTACTTCAGCGGCGACTGGATCGGGCTGCTGCAGGCGGCCGACGCGTACCTGGACGCCGAGGACGCCGAGACCACCGAGTGGGACCTGCAACTGCGCGGCCGGCGGGCCTGGCTACGGGCACTGTGCCAGGAGCCGTCGGGTACCGACATCGAACGGTGCCGGGACAGCGCGCAGCGGTACGGGTTCACCCGGCTGCGGTACAACGCCTGCGCCCAGGGCGCTCTCTACCACGCCTGCCGGGGCGAGGACGCCACCGTCACCGCCCTGCTCGACGAGCTGGTCGAGGTGTGGCGGGACGCGGCGACGAAGACGCTGACCGCCGAGTGGCTGTCCGCGGTGGTCCATGCGACCGCGCTGGTACCGGCCGCCGCACCGGCCGCCGCGACGATCGTGGGTACCGTGCCGCTGCGTACCCGGTGGACGCAGGCGGCCTCGGACATGGTGGCCGGTGCGATGGCGGCCGCCCGGGGCGACCACGGTACCGCGGCCCGCCGCTGGCTCGACGCGGCCCGGCGCTACGACCGGATCGGGTCGGTCAGCGACGCTGTGCTCGCCACCGCCTGGGCCGCCCGGGTCTCCGGGGCGGGCATCACCCGGCCCGGCGAGCAGCTGTCCCGGGTACGGCAGTTCGCCGAGCGCAACCGCGCGCCCGGTCTGCTGGCCCTGGCCGTCGGCGCACCCCGGTGAGCGCGCCCCGGTAAGCGCACCGCCCCGCGGTCAGAACCGGCCGAACAGCTTGTCCGCCAGCACCTTCTCCCGCTCGACCGGCGCGTCGGACTCGACCGAGACCATCCGGTCGCCCTTGCGGACGGTCAGGGTGTTGCCCATCTTCGGGTGGCTGAGGAGCAACGCCTCATCGCCCACACCGGACACCTCGGTCACCTTGGTGACACCGTCGGAAGCCAGGTCGTCGTACGCCTTCCTGAGCGTGGCCATCCCCGCGGCGTCGAAGCCCTGCCCGAAACCGAGGGCGACCGTGTCGGAGTAGCGGCAGCCCCACAGGTGCTTGAGCCCGATCGGCCCGGGCATGTCGTCCTCGAACTCGGGCTCCCCGACCGAGGTACCCAGCGCGGCGTTGACCAGCGACGGCGGCGCGATGGAGCAACTCTGGCCGGGGACGGGGCCGGGGTCCCCGCCGCCGCCCGGGGAGCCACCCCCGCCACCCCCGTCGCTCCCGCCCCAGCCCCTGCCGCCGCCCGTCCCGGTACCGGTACCGGTACCGGTACCGCAGCTGACAAGCGCGAGGAGCACCACCGCGCCGGTGAGAAGAAGAACCGCTCGCATGCGCCGATGCTGACCGTAGCCGTCCCCGGAGCGTCCCCGGTCGCTCCCCGGCGGAAACCGGTGAGCACTTTCCCGCAACTCAACCAGCCGCCGGCCGATCGCACCCGAAGGCGGCACACCGGTGCCGGCCGAAGACGGGACCTGGGGAGACGACCGGATGCAGGGGACGACGACCGGGCCGCCGCCGGCGGGTACCGGTTCGGCGGCCGGTACCGGCGGGCCGGCCGCGGCCTTCCCGGCCGCCGGTCTCACCGGCCTGGTCCTGTACGCGACCGGCCCGGCGGCGCTGGCCGGCCCCGCGTCCTTCGCCGTGATCGCGGCGTCGATCGTCGCCGCCGACACCACATTCCTCGGCGGCGCGATCGTGCACGCGGCGGTACCGGCGGCGACCGACTGCGCGACCGGGCAACCCGGCCACCTGACGCAGCTAGTCCGCGGCCGCCAGCCGTAGCGCGCGGTCGCACGCGGCGAGGTGCGCGCCGAGGGCGTCCTCGAAGCTGGTGTACCCGGCGTCCAGCAGCAGCCGGCGCCGGATCGCGAGCTCTTTGCCGCGGGTACCGGCGAAGGCGTCGAGTACCTCGGCGGACCGCGCGGCAGGATCCGGTACCACCTCGTCCAGCAGGCCCCACTCGGCCGCACGGTCGGCGGGCAGCTCGGTGCCGAAGAGCGCCAGCTGCCGCGCGCGGCCGGCACCGACCTGGTTGGCCAGGCGGTACAGCGCCATCCCCGGCCACGGCCCGGCGCCGACCGGTGCGATGCGCAACCGGACAGCGGCCGAAGCGATCCGGTAGTCGGCGGTCAGCAGCGCGTCGAACGCCGGACCCGCGCACGGCCCGTCGACCACCGCGACGGTGGCGGCCGGCAACCGCTCCAGCCGGCGCAGCGCGCGCTCCCACCGGTTGACCGCCTGCACGGTGACATCGCCGTAGGGACGGTCGGCGGTGCCGCCACCGAGCCGCAGCAGTACCGCGGCCGCCTGCCCCGCCTCGACCCGCCCGCACAGCGCGTTCACCTCGTCGACGAGCGTGCCGGACAGTACCGCGTCGGCACCGATGGCCAACCCGGTCCCGGCCAGTCCGGTCACCACTGCACGAGCGCCATTTCGATCGTCGAGCCGGGGCCCATCGTCATCAGCACGCCGTAGTCGCCGGCGGCGGTCCGGCCCTCGTCGAGCAACCGCTGGTAGGAGAACAGGAACGAGCCCGAGGACAGGTTGCCGTACTCGCGCAGCACCGCGCTGGTGTGCCGCAGGTCGTGCTCGGTCAGGCCAAGGTTGATCTTCACCGCGTCGATCACCTTGCGGCCGCCGGAGTGCGCGATCCAGTGGGCGACCCGGTCGCGGCCCACGCCGGTGCCGGCGAGCAGGCCGTCGAGCGCGGCCTCGCTGTGCGCGCCGACCACGTAGGGCACGTCGGGATCGAGGAAGAAACTGTACTTGTGCAGCGCGTCGTCCCAGTCGTAGCGCATCGCGTCGATCGCGTCGGGGATGAGCAGGCTGCTGAACTTCAGCAAGCCGGCGCCGCCCGGTCCACTGCCGGCCGCCCGGACCGCGACCGCCGCGGCGCCGTCACCGAACAGGCTGTTGACCACGGCGGTGCGCATGCTGCCATCGAACACGTAGGCCGCCGAACACACCTCGATGCAGATCATCACGGCGAGCTGGCCGGGGTTGGCCGCCGCCCACGCGGCCACCGGGTTGAGCGCGTTCAGCCCGGCGTTGCAGCCCATGCCCACCACGTCGGCGCGGCCGCAGTCGCGGCGCAGCCCCAGTTCCCGGATCAGCAGCGCGCTGAAGCCGGGCGTCAGTAAGCCGGTCGACGAGACGCAGCACAGGTACCGCACGTCGGCGTACTCGGCACCGGCCCGCTCCAGGCAGTCGCGCAGCGCCCGGGTGGCCAGTTCCAGGCCCTCGGTGCGGTGCTTGTCGAGCAGTTGGCCCTGGGTCTCGGTGACCGGGCCGCCGGCCGGGTCGACGGCCGGCAGGTGCAGGTACCGCTGGTCGATCCGGCTGTTGTGGAACAGCGACCGGACCCGGCGGTCCTCGATGCCGTAACGGCGGAGAATGTCCTCCTGCGAATAGCCGGACTTGGGGTTCGCCGTGCCCACCCCGACCATGCGGGGCGTTGCGTTTCCTGTCGTCACGACCAATTTGCCCTCGTACCCTCCGGCTGAATCTGCGTCACGATACCGGGCAGGGCCGGGGATGAACAGACGGCCGGTCTGGTATGAAACTCAGATGCGCGCGCCCCGGACGTTACTGGCCCTCGGCCTCGTCGCTCTTGGCCCGGTCGCCCTCGCGCTGGCCGGCTGCGGCGCGCCGGCTCCCCGGGCCGCCGCATGGGTACCGCCACCGGCCGCCTCGACCGCGCCCAGTGCGCCGGCCAGCGAGCCGGGCCGGGACGGGCCGCCGCTTCCGGTACCCGGCAAGGTGATGCTCGGCGCCTACCTCGACCTGTCCGGCATGGACGAGGTGCAGAGCCTCGCGCTGCGCCGCCAGCAGCTCGGCCGGGACCCGCGCATCCTGCACCGGTACTACCAGTGGACCGACCCGCTACCGGACAGCGCCGCCGACCTGCCGGCCGGCGCGGTCCTGCTGATCTCCTGGGACGGTACCGGCTACGCGCCGATCAACAACGGTTCGCAGGACGGGCTCATCGCGGCCGCGGCCGACGCGCTGGCGCGGTACCGCCGGCCGGTGTTCCTGCGCTGGGCGTGGGAGATGAACGGCGACTGGTTCACCTGGGGCGGACCGAAGAACGGCAACAACCCGGCCGGGTACGTGGCCGCGTGGCGGCACCTGCACGACATCTTCGTCGCCCACGGGGCGACCAACGTCGCCTGGGTGTGGGGACCCAACGCCGGCTCGGTACCCGCCGTGTCATGGAACGACATGGCCCGCTACTACCCCGGCGACGGGTACGTCGACTGGGTCGGGGTGTCCGGGTATCTGATGGGACGCGAGACTCCCGACTCCCTCTTCGACGGCATCGTGCGCGCCTACGGCGGCCGCAAGCCCGTCATGCTCGCCGAGACCGGCGCGCTGGAGAAGGGCGGCAGCGTCAAGGCGGACTGGATCGACCAGCTCGCCCGCTGGGTCATCGCGCACCCGCCGGTCGCCGCGGTCGTCTGGTTCGACACCGACGACGACAAGGGCACCGGCAAGAACTGGCGGATCGACAGCACGCCCGCGGCGCTGGCCGCCTACCAGCGGCTCGCCGCCGATCCGCACTTCGCCGGATGAACGCGCGGGCGCGCATGTGGCGGGGAGTGGATCACCTGCGCGTGTTCGGGCCGTTCGAGGGGATCACCGCCGAGGCGCTGCGGGCCGCGTCCGCGGCGCCCGTCCTCGAAGCGCCCCCGGATGCCGATGCGGTGACCCGGCTGCTGATCGGCGAACCGCTGGGTGAGCGGCCGCTGGTGCTCGCCACCGGTGGCGGGTACGTCGGCGCGCGGATCGCGCACACCGTCGGCGACGGGCGGGTCGTCAACACGCTGTTCCCCGCGCTGATCCGGGCGGCGGTGACCGGCACCGGGCCACGCCCGCCGGTCGCGGCACCGGTGCGGCTGCCGCTGATTTGTGCACTACTCCATCACTTCGGCCGCCATCCGGCGGCGCTGCTGCGGGCCGGGCGGATCAGCCGCCCGCCGCGCTCGTCCGGCGTCGGCGCGCCGTGGACGCCCGACATCCGGTACCGGTCGGTGCGCTCGGCGACCGCGCTGGGACGGGTCCGGGCCTGGCGGGACCGGTACGCCCCGGGCCTGTCCGCGGCCGCGGTGCTGTTCTCCGCCGCGCCGGTCGCGTTGACCCGGGCCGGATTGCCGCCGAAGTGGCCGGGCGCTGTGGTACTGGTCGACGCGCGGCGCTACCTGCCGGACGGCGCGACGGTCGACGGCAACTTCTCGTGGGGCCAGTACGTGTGCCCGGCCGACCCGATCGACCCGCGCTCGGTGCACGCCGCGCTCGCGGCCGAGCTGGACAGCGGGCGGCCGCTCGCGATGCTCGCGCTGCGGACCGCCCGGCTGGCGCTGCGCTCCCCCGCCGCCGGGCCGGTGCCGCTACCACCGCCAGTGCCGCTACCACGGCCACCGCCGCCGCTACCGCCGCCGGTGCCGGTCGCCGCCGCGCGGCAGCCGGCCCGGCCGGAGCTGACGCTGACCCACGTCGGCCGGCTCGACGGGTACGCCGACCTGCCATGGGCCGGGCCGCCGGACGGGTACCGCAACATCAGCGTGCCGACCACGAGCGGTCCGGAGGCGTTGACGCTGTCGTTCTCGGAACTGGCCGGCGCGCTCTACGTCAACGCCAGCTTCGACGGCGCGGTACTGGACAGTGACCGGGTCGCGGCCGCGATCGACGCGCTCTGCCACGACCCGGTCGGGTTGGTCAGCGTGGCCGGCGGCTGAGCGGTACCGTCGGGGCGTCGGCGAGCGGGCGGCGCGGTGCGGGCAGCCGGACGCGGTGCCGGCGGACCGCGCCGGGCTTTGCCGGCCTGGCCAGGGCGACCCGCAGCACCGGCGGCGCCATCGCCACCCCCCCG
>Ga0066709_100005749_pt1 | contig 10301 bp, 11 predicted proteins | sample GraSoiAngelo_158_FD_79665 | JGI IMG/M metagenome (GOLD analysis project Ga0066709, IMG submission 79665) | Grasslands soil microbial communities from the Angelo Coastal Reserve, California, USA - 14_1009_16_30cm | ecosystem: Environmental > Terrestrial > Soil > Grasslands | place: USA... | reverse complement strand
GTGCCGCACGAGCTCGGGGGCGCTCCCAAGCTTGCGGCGCTCCTCTCCGGCGAGCGCGAGTCGGAAGGTGCCGGCGGCGGCTGGAGCGAGGTGCTGAGCGGGCTCAAGACGCTGCTGGAGACCGGGCAGTCACTTCCGTTTCAGAGCGGTCGGTAGCCTGGCGGGAGCCGAGACGCCACTCACGCCACTAGCGCCAGGAGCGGTCCGCCCAGACAAACGGCGTCTTCTTGTTCGCCTGGAGCATGTCGCCTGGCGGCGCGGTCTCGATATCGACAAAGCCGCTCAGGCTGCGGTGGATGGCGGGTTCGGCGCCCTGTATGCGGCCTTCTTGATCGAGCACGAGCCGGGCGACGGCGTGCTGGAGGAGGAACAGGTTGCCCTCGGAGTTCATCGTGGCGACGCGGACGCCGACAAACGTTCCGCCTTGCCCGGAGAGCGCCGCCCGCTCGGCATCGTCAGGGTCGAGCGTGGCCGAGACGGCGACCATTTCGATGCCGCCGGCCTTGACGACGGTCGGCATCTTGGGGGACGTCAGCGGAATGGCAGAGTCGACCGCGCTTGCGAGCGGGATCCAGGCGGGTTCGGTCCGGGTCCCGCGACCCCAGAGAGCCGGCTCCACGCGCAGGATCGCCGCATCGCGGTTGCCGGCGTTCGAGAATGCGACGGTCATGTAGAGCTCGCCGCGATTGGTGACATAGGAGACCTCGGTGACCGTCACCTCCAGCTGCTGGTTCGTGTAGATGTAGCTGCGGTAGAAACTGACGGCCGAGAGACTGAGCGCGGAGATCGCGACGATCGTGGTCAGCTCGAGTCTGGTGCGCCAGCGGGACAGCCTGAGGTCTTCAGCCAAATTCACCAATCAGCGCCGAGTGTGGTTCCGGAAGAAGTCGACGATTCGCTCGGATGTGCCTTCCGGATACTCGTGGCCGCCGGGATGGATCCACGTCACGACGGGCGTTGCGCTGCGCGCCGCGTAGATCGTACACCCTGCGCCGCAGCCGGTGCCCTCATCGCTGACGCCGTCCACCCGTTTGGTCATGTCGATAGCCTCACTCTGTGCCGAAAAGGCAATCGTCCTGTCCGCGCTTCCCGCAGTGTGGATCACCGGCTTGGGCTGCTTCATCGTCATGGAAGGGCGGAGACGGCCCGCAACGGGGGCAAAGGCCGCGAAGACGTCGGGGCGCTCTGCCCACAGGAGATAGGTGAAGATCGCGCCGTTCGAAAAGCCCGTCGAGTAGATCCGCGCGTCGTCGACCGGGAAGCGCTGTCGAAGTGCTGCCAGGGCGGTGTCAACCAGCTTCAGGTCGCGATCGTGATCCTGGCCCCGTTCCACCTGCCACCCTGAGACGCCGTCGCGGTTTCCCGGCAGTCCCTGAAAGTAGGCCACGATCGCCTCGGGCCAGGCCAGGTGCATATCTGTCACCTGGAAGTTCCGCATGTTGTCGCCGCGCCCGTGAAACGAGAGGACGAGCGGCGCCCTGCCAGAGGAGGTCTTCGCCGACGGCGCGTACACGATGGCCTGGCGCGTGTCGCCATCGACGTTCCACGTCATCACCTGTGGGCCCTCGGCAACCACGAGCTGACCGCACAACGTGACTGCAGCGGCAACGAAAGCGGCAAGTCTCGTCACTTGGGTCCTCTTTCGCCATCGTTCCCCGTCGTTCGTCGGTTGTCAACCCCCCAAACAGTGGCGGGAACAAAGCATCGCGTCGTTCAGCGGCGGGCCAAGGCGGTTCGACTGAAGATGTCAGGCTGGAACCCTGAAGGTCAGGCCGAGACCAGGGTCCTTCAATTGAGGAAAGCTCTCGACGTCGAGCACACCGCCGACGCCAAACATCAGCGGGGGACTGCAGACGTCGCGTTCGAGGAGCAGGGTGCCAAAGGCGCCTTCCTGCGCGACCAGTGTGGCGGCCGACGCGTGGGCCACGGTCAGCGCGGCCCGCGTAAGAAGGCTTGTCTCCCCGACCTGCGCCCCGACGATGAGTCCAATTCCCGATCGCCGGGCCGCTTCGACAATGACCAGCGAGCGCAGCAGGCCGCCCATCTTCGAGACCCGGACGTTGATCAGCCATCGGTCGGGGCCATCCTCGAGTCGGGCCAGCTGGGCGAGGCGCACGAAGCTTTCATCCAGAACGATGCGGCAGTCGAGCGCACGCCCGATGTCGCGGAGTTCGGCGAGCTGGTTCGCCCGAACGGGCTCCTCGATCGCGAAGAACGGGTAGTTCAGCGCCCGCAGAAACGTGATCGCTTCGTCGGCTCGGGTCCACAGGTTGTTCGCGTCAACCCTCAGGCGGATCGATTCCGCACCCCATTGGCGCAGAATGTCCAGGTGGTCGCGATCGCGATCTGCCTGACCCGACAGCTTCATCTTGAGATCTGTGAATCCGTAGCCGCGATAGCGCTCGGCGGTCGCGTGAAAGACCCGTCGGTCGGCATCTCCGAGGACGGCGGTGTAGCGAAATCGACCGCGAAGCGGCGGCAGCCCGAGCAGCGCCTCCATGGGCTGGCCGGCCTCCTTTGCCATGGCGTCGAGAAAAGCGAGCTCGATGGCGCACCAGGCGGCAGGGTTGGCGTCCAGCTCGTCAGGATGCGCGGCCATCCAGGCTTCCAGCGATGGCAGATCGACAACATCCTCCCGCAGTCAGGCCTCGTGCAGCGAGAAAAACCGTGTGGCTGACTCGAGCGTCTCACCGGTCACATAGGGTCGCGGACAGCACTCGCCGCAGCCGACGGCTCCTCCTTCCGAAACCGCCTCGACCCAGAGGCTCGATGTTTCCGATCGCTCGGCGGACGCGTGTCGGAACGTCTCTCTGAAAGGAATACGAAGGGGCTCGATCTGAAGACTGCGGATCGTGGTACGGGGCGACATCGGGGAGCCTTCCTCGTCAGCGAATCACGTGGTCGTCAATTTCAAGCGCGAGGTCTTTGCGATACAGAACCACGGGCGGCTTGAACTGGCCCTCGCGTTGGCCGGCTTGCACGCATGCCGCTTTGTAGGCCTGGGCGGTCCCGTGTGTCAGCCACGCGACCTGCAGCATCGCCAGGCGCCCGCTGGCCCGCTTCCCGTGGTACTCCACATTCAACTCGCCAAGGCGCGCGTCAACGGCAACGGCAAACCGACGGGCATCGGGTCGGACGTTGTCGTCCCATTCGAGGTAGAGGCGGTATCCCGCCGGATCGTCGTCCGCGACGAGAAGATAGAAGCTGGCAATGAGACCATTTCGGCCGGCGACCGCGTGGACGGCTTCGATGACCTGGGCCTCATACAATTTTTCACCCGTGAGGCTCGTCACGCCCCTGCCCTTCTGGACGAAACGAATGAGCGGCGTTCGATGGAAGAACCCGGTCACTTCGACCACGTCGTTCATGAAGTAGCGGTACAGGCCAGCCACTGTTGTCAGCAGCACGTAGTAGCGCCTGCCGAGCTCCAGGCGATCGAGTGTCAGGAACTCGGGCGTGCCAGCCTCCCAGCTCACCGGATCGACGAACTCGAAGAAATGGTGATGCAAAGGCGGCAGCCCCCCGGGCGACTCGGCCTCCAGCGCAATCGTTCCTCGACATTCGCTCGATTGATACCCGATCTCCATGACGGCGGCGGCCGGGGGGAGCTTCTTGCGTAGCGCGTTCAGCGCCACGCCGCAACTGCCGCCGGTCCAGGTGGTGACGAGCCGGATACCTGGCCAGAGGGTGGCGAAGGTCAGCGCCGGCTGCCGGTCCAGTTCACGGGCACGCGGGGGGTCTTTCCTCAGCCGCATCCTCACGACCCGTCGCGTTGAAGCGTCGAGCTGGTCCAACGCCTCGAGGTGGCCCGTTTCGAGCGAGCGCAGCAGTTCCTCGCGCCGGCTCTGAAGCATGTCGAGCAAACGCAGAAACGTCGATGGGTTCGGCGAGCCGAGGTACGTGATCTGGCGTTCGGCCAACGCCAGACGCAGGATGACGAAATACTTGAGATCGTAGTCCGTGATGGCTGAGACCTCAGGCGGAAGGACGAACCGCGAGCGCACGACCCACGGCAACGAGTAGTACAGGTAGCCCGAAACAGACCCGAACGGTTGACCGGAATCGAGGTGTCCCTCGACTGGCGCCCCAATGATCGCCAGTGCCCGGCCCGCGAATGCCGCCGGCTTGGCGCGATACTGCAGGTACGAGAAGAGCCCCTGCTCGGCACGCTGCAGGGTCAGCATCGACGGCGTGACGGGAATGAGTTTCGGCCGGCCGGTGGTCCCGCTCGTTTGCGCGTAGAACATCGGCGGCTCCTTGGTCAGGGCCGGCGATCCGGTCTTCCGTTGTTCATCGACATAGGGTCGCAGCGTTTCGTAGTCCTGCACCGGCACCCGGGCACGGAACTGCGCATAGTCGTTGATCGCGCCGAATCCGTGCTCCACACCAAACCGTGTGTCGCTATTGGCGCGCAGCATCTGGAGCAGCACGTCACGCTGCGCGTCACCGGGCCGGCGCGCCAGGTGCTCGACGGGCCGGAAGTGGCGCACCCGGCGGAGGAGCATGCCCGCGCCGATGATGGCGGGATGCATGCGGGGCTACTGCACGAAGGGAGCGCGCATCAGGCTCCAGAATGACTTGGGGTACGCGCGGTCCTGCAGACCAAGATCCTGCACATCCCGCGTCCGCGGGAGATACCAGGTGCCAAACACGAGATCCCAGATGATGACGGTGTTCCCGTAGTTCGCGTTCGACTCTTTCGGCACACGGGAATGATGCCAGCGATGGGTCTCGGCGCTGCCGACGATGTAGTTCAGGAACCCGTACTTGAGCTCGATGTTGCAGTGCTGGAAGAAGCCGTTGGTCGAGTAGGCCAGGAAGTACAGCGCGAGGACCTGTTGATGGACGCCCATGAGCAGGAACGGCAGGCTGTCGAGCGACATCTGCAGGGTCTTCTCGAGCGGGTGGAAGCGCGCGGTGTTGAGCCAGTACAGCTGTTCCACCGAGTGATGGACCGAATGCAGCTTCCACAGGGTGTCGTTCTCGTGGGCCGCACGATGGAGCCCGTATCGCAGCAGGTCCACTACCAGGATCATGAGCACCGCCTGCAGCCAGATCGGCCAGTCGTGCGGCCAGACACGCGCGATGGGCAGGTTGAGCGCCCGCGCCGGCTCCACCAGCATGAGCGCGAAGGCGAGGCTGACGAGCGGAGGCAGCGCCACCTGCACGATCGTCATGAATCCCAGGTCGGTTTTCACCTCGCTGATCGGTGGCCGCCAGTCGGACCGATGCGGCCAGGCCAGTTCGAGCAGCGTCACGATGCCCGCCGCGAACAGCCCGGGCAGGTAGGTGCTGACCAGGAGCGGCGCGCCGATCGATTGCAGCACCGCGAACAAGGCAAACGTCGTCGCCATCACGGCGGGGTAGATGAGCCAGGGACGCAGGCGGGCGATCATCGTGTCCTCCCTCCTGGCGCCCTGGAGCCGTAGCGATAGTGAAAGCGGCCGAAGATCAAGAGATAGGTCGCGAGCACGAGGTGAAACACGGTTGGCAGTGGGCTCCTGAACCATCTGTGGTATCGGCTCAACACCGTTCCAACGACAAGCAGCCGCACGACCATCACACAGAAGTAGACACCGCCGATGCCCAGCATCCACGAGCCCAGGCGTGAACGTGGGTCGACCTCGCCCCGCGTGAACCGCCAGGCGGTGTACACCAGCCAGCCTGCGATCAAAAGCTGCGTCAGGACCAGAGCTGGATACGGCAGGACGCCGCTATGCCATGACTCGAAACGCGGGAGAAACCACCAGTCGAGGAAAAGGGCGAGCGGTTGTGCGATCACCCGGGCAACGAAAAGCGTGGCGAGCAGCCACAGCCAGGGCGCGTAGCGCCGGGCCTGACTCGATTGCACGCAGGCGATTCTAGCAAGTCCGCGCACCTCACTCCTGGGCGCGCGCAATCGTCCTCAGTCGTCGTCATGGCGATCGCGGAACGTCACCTGCCCCCGAATCTCGCCGCCCGGAAACGCAGCGGTATGGACGTTCCCGTAGGCCGCACTGGCGCGCAAGGCGCGGATGAACTCGGCGAATTCTCCCGCCGAGACACCTTGAGTCGACGGCCCGATGACGTCGGCCGCGGTCAGCACGCCGGAGACCGTTCCGCCCACCTGTGGACAAGGCGGTGGAACGGGAGGGCCCGGCGGAGCCGGGCTGATGGTGCAGAGGAAGACCATCACCCCACCATTGATAGCCGGCCTGCCCAGGTGGATGTGTGCGAAGAGCACGCTGGTGGGAAGGCCGTCGTACCTCAATACGTACTCCAGGGAGCCGCCGTCCTTGCTGATCTTGACATCCAGATTGCCGAAGGCGGGGCTCGAAAGCGTCGGATTCTCGCCGAAGCCATTGAGGTCCGCGTGGCCCCTGCGGGGTCCCTCCGCCCATGCCGTGACGGTACTCACCAGACCCGCCGCCACGACCATCGAAACCGCGCTCGACAGCCTCCTCGCACTCAGCATGGCATCACCTCACAGTTGCTCGCGCCCCTGCGCGCCGTGCATACGCCTCGCCAGCCGGTCTGCGCGCAAAAAGCGAGGACTAACCACGTTGCGTTACGCGCTCCGAAAACCGCGTACCCAATCCGAAAGCGCGAGGCGCACGCTCGCGCGCATTCTCGGTCAGGGGATCTTCCGCCTTCCGCGATCCGAACTGCTGATGCTACGGTGGCAACCTAGCGGAGGTTGCCCCGTCGATCTAGATGTTTAGTCCCATGGTGTGGTGATCGAAAGCTTCAATCCGGGCGCTGAGCGAGCGGCACGGAATCAATCCAAAGACGGTCGCCAAGTGGCGGAGGCGCGCCAGCAAAATCGGAACCGTGGAGGGCCATCACTCACAAACGACTCATTGATGAGATCGCAATGTGGCGTCTGGCCGGCGTTGAACCGACAGTGTCTCCCAGGGCGATCCCACTCGTGGAGTTGACGGCATCCCCGGGCTGAAATGCTGGGAGTGTTGACCGACGCATCGTTTCAGACCGTCGGGAAGCGTCCGAGGCAGCCGTTACCTCGGCGGGCGGGCCGTTTTGTTCCCGATCAACAGTATGGCGAGTGCAATCACGATCCCGAGGATCAGGAACGGCGCTGCCAGCAAAAGCAACAAGACGATGGTGTTCATGATGCCCCAAGGGTTCAGTCGGTTCCCCAGGGGTTGTCGATCACGAAGCGCCAGGAACCGTCCGCTTGACGACGCAGCACATCCGCGTTGTGGCCTGTGAGAGTAACCGCCGCGCCGTCTGGCCCGGTTCCCGTGAATGACCAGGCGCCAGCGACGAGAGCCAGGCCGCCTGCCTCGGGGACGCGTGTCACTTTGAGATCGAGCGTGCCCTTCATGGCGATGAAGGCGGCCAATGATTCACGAACCCCCGGTACGCCATGAGCGAGGCTCCCAGGCTGAGACGCAAAAGCGGCATCTGACTCATACAGAGTCATATGCGCGTCGAGATTGCCCGTGTTGATCCCGTCGACAATCGATTTCAAGACCTGCTCAGGCGTTCCTCGGGACATGACGGCCGCTTTCTTGAGCTCGTGTGCGAATGTTCCAGAAACCGCTTCCGACCGGCATGGTCGGACGATCTGCAACAGCTTCGATGAGGGGTAACTGTAATCCGCCCTTGGCAAGTTGCCAAGGATGAATGGTTCTGGGCCTGTCTCCATGGATGGTCTTCATCGCGAGCGCGTGCCCAGCACGAATGCGATTCTCTCAGCGGGGCGCGAGCTGCTCAACGAGGGCCTGGGGAATTTGGACGCTGACATACGATGCGGAGCTTGCTAGCGTGTTGCGTCAGCGGTAGTCCACCCGCCAACGCGACGAACCGTGACCAGCTGACCGCGGCGCACAAAGGCTCGGTGTTGTCGCGGCTCACAGATAGATGTCCTTGTTCAGCAGAAAGCGAGGCGCGATTCCCAGGTGCGCTGTGGGCGCCGCATGCAGGAGCAGCGGATGCATGAGCAGGACATCGCCTGCCGTCGCGGTGTTCTCGAGCACCTGCAATGGGACGCCGTGGACCTCCTCGACTCGATCGTGGAACCGCTCGATGCGCGCCGCGGCGCCGCCCGTTGTGCACAGGTCTCGAAGGTATGGATGGCTGTGCAGCGACCTGCGCAGTTCGGCCGCGCGAGCCCCTCGGCGTGGCGGGTGGTCGATAAACCACCGGTGGACCAGGCGATGGGAGCCGCTGATGATGTTCATGCCGCCGGCTCGCGGCTCGACATCGCCGAACATCGCATGAACCTTCACCCCCCTGGCGGGCGAAAGGGGGCCGGTGTAGTCCGCGTCGATGTGCCAGCCGCCTGCCGGGACATCCCACGGCCGCGCGGCCGGGAACACCAGAAAGAAGGCGCCCCAATCTGAGGGCCGACGCCACGTCTGTCCCTCGAGGACCTCGTCGATGGCGGTCAGCGTGCGTTTGCTTCCCACGGCAGGGAACACCGGGTCGGTCTTCAAGTGCTGCAGATGGAACGGGCGCTCGTCGCGCCAGGTGGCCGGGTCGTCCCGCAGGATGCCGCCTGTCGCGAGCGCGCCCCAGACCACGTCGCGCATGGCCGCCGCCTGCTCAGCGCTGAACGCGCCGCGAATTCGAACCCAGCCGTGGGTGAGAAACTCAGTCAATGGGCTCGACACTGTCACCGATCATCGGATTAGCGTTCGCGGCATTCAAGGACAGGCATCCGACCCAGTCAGGACGGCCCACTGCACGCACCGGCCCGGCCACCCTCGGAAGTCTGGTCTCATCGACCTGGTTCACGCCAGACGGATTTTCGGAGCTGGACTTCCACGGCTGGACGGCGGCCGCGCGGGATGACGTGAAGTTCGATCTGAAACACTTCTCGGACATCGAGCGGCTCGCCCTGGTGGGCGACAAGCGCTGGGAGCAGGGCATGAGTGTCTTGTGCCGACCCTTTACGAAGGCCTCCATTCGATTCTTTCCCAGCGGGGCCATTCAAGAAGCTCGAACGTGGCAGGCGCGCTACTTGACCGTGCCCGGCTTGCGCAGGGCTGACTGGTCGTTGGCGATCGACGTGCCACCCAGCCACGGGAAGATCGACGTCGAACAGCTTTTGCATCGTGCGCAGCGTCGTGAGTATTGACGAGCGGCTGGCGGCGTGACCGCACTCACCGGTCACCTGCCGATCATTGAAGTCAGCATCGTCGCGTTGCCGGCCTATGAAGACACGAGCGTCACTGCCGAACGGGCGCGACTGTTGTGGGCGCGCGACGCGACCCAGCGCTGGCGCCCCGTCTCTCGCCTTTCGGCAACGGACTGCGGCGACTCGTTTGTCTTCAGTGCTGGCGAACAAGAGGCCTGGAGGTTGTATTCGCAGGGCAGTGAGCGACCGTGGCCGCCACCGAAAAGATGTTTGCCGTGTCGAAAAGCACTGAAGGTGAAGCGTGCCGGGATGCTGGATGTCCGAGGTGGAGGTTAGCGTGAACGCGGAGGGGTCCACCGCATGCCGGAACCGCTCGCGGGCCGCTCGATCTGCGAGACGGTCCGACACTTCTTGCACTTCAGATAGAGGAAATGGGGAGTGCGCGCGGTCACCCGGATGTGCTCGGGAGGCGCGTTGCAGATGGGACAAGCCGCGAGGGTTAAGCGGTTCGGTGATCGGCGATCGAGCCGAGCGGACGACTGGCCAGCCTGCCGGGCGGGTTTTGTCTGCACGTTCGACCTATCGGCTACGGGGATGGATGGAAATAGGCGCCGTGATGAGTTCGCAAGGTTTTCGTAAAGGGGCGCCTGTCGGCAAGACGCGGCGTCCTGAATCGAGCGTGGACTCAGCCTTTCCCAACCGGTTCCCGCTGCTGGCGTCTCAGCTCGGCGATCTCTTTGGTCAACTCATTGAGCCGATGGGCGTGCCTCAGCAGATCGAGCCGATTCTCGGCGATGCCGGCTTGCATCTGGTCAATCAACTTGCGGAGCCGGTGGTTCGTGCGTCGCTCCGGTCCAGCGGGTCGGGTGGGCGGGATCGACAGCTTTGTGGTCGTCCATGTGTCAGGGTATCGGCCGTCTCGGCACGTTCCCAGGGCTGGCACACAAAAAGACTGCGCAGCGGCCGAACCTGAAAGAAGAAATAGGTATCCGTTAGCTGTCGAGCCGACGGCACCCCGGGCCATTGGCGTCATCTCTTTCACTGCATCGCCAGCGCGCGAATCAGATCCTCGGCCGCCTGCGGCATCGTACGCTTGCCGTCGATGTAGGCGGGCCAAATGCGTGCCGCGGCGTCGAGAAAGGGCATGCCGAACAACTTCAAGGAATACAGATCGCTGCGCAGAAAGCCCGCGAGATTAAACCTCATCAGCAGGCGCTGG
>Ga0066709_100005748_pt1 | contig 10302 bp, 6 predicted proteins | sample GraSoiAngelo_158_FD_79665 | JGI IMG/M metagenome (GOLD analysis project Ga0066709, IMG submission 79665) | Grasslands soil microbial communities from the Angelo Coastal Reserve, California, USA - 14_1009_16_30cm | ecosystem: Environmental > Terrestrial > Soil > Grasslands | place: USA... | reverse complement strand
TTCCAGAATGCGTCGGAATAACGAAGAGCTGGATTTCTAAGGGATACCATGCCGATACGGATTGAAGGCAGTTTCTGTTTCAGAGTGGCAACTTGGGAAACAGGTGGGGATTGGCCATCATGACCTTTCTTTCTTCGTCGAACGAAAAATATGGAAACGACAGCGACCGCTAGTATTGCAGCTGCGATGGAAGACTCTAGAAGCAACAGCGAAGACCTCCCGGGGGGTGATGTGCTGTTGGTGGAGTTGCTCGGGGATCGTATTACGAAACTGTCTGCAAACTTGCTTGCTCCTGCGACAGTATGACTATAAACTGACGGTAGGAAAGTGAAAGAGATCTGGGTCGCGTTCACAGTTATCATACCGACGCCGTTCCCAGACGTCATGTTCACGGGGCTCCCGTACACCCAGCAACAATCGTTCAGTGTCCCGGGTTTAGAGGTATCTATGGTGCCTCTGGCGCTCATGGCTTTGGCGAAATAGTTCATGTCGGCGCGAGAGAAGTTCAGTTCCTCGCCCCTCTGGCTGAACACCCCTTGAATGACTTCGACTGTTCCTGCTCCGCGGGTGTAAACGCCTGTTGATCCATCATTAACGACACATGACGGTGAGTATGTGATACCTACCGTTGAGTCAGATGGTGGTTCTGTGGGACCGATACATGTTAGCTGCTTTGAGCGAGCGTAGGCATGGGAATGTGCGTTGAGTAAGACGTCGACGCCGTGAGACATTAGGTAGGTTTCTAGTTGCCAGTTTGGATTGTGCAGATTGTCCTGCGTTGGTCCGTAGTTACCGTTGCCTTCACAGCCTGTAGCAAGGTCTGGGCTGAGACATGGCTTGTGAAAGGCGACAAAGGTCCAGAGACCCGCATTTTTCGCCGAGAAGACTATGCCGGTGAGCCAGTTCCAGTGATCGTCCATTTTCTGATTGCCGCATACGGAAAGTGGGCAATAGTTGAAGTTCACGTTAGCGGTGGGGACAGTGGAGTTTCCGACTGTGTCGGCGACCGTAATTGTAATGAAACGTGCTACCGGGTTTGATGCTGGGTAGTCGAAATAGCCTTCCTTGCCATAGCAAGTTGTGCTTTCCGTACACAAACCGGAGCCGATGAAGTTGATGTATCCATTCCCTGCTGTGCTTTGCGAGTTGAAAGCAGAGAGCGGCAAGCAATTATTTCCAATGAACGCATCTATGTAGCCGTCTTTGAATGGTGTCAGCGGGTTGCCGTCCTCGTGGTTCCCCGTGACGAAAACGTAGGGGAAGTTGGGGTTCCCAAGCCTGTCCTGAACGTTTGTCTTGATGAAGTTGCACCAGTCAGCTTCGTTCCCGGTGGGCGGGTTGCCGTTTGTAGTGCCATTATAGCTGATGTCTCCGAGGTCTAGGAAAAAGTCAGGTTGGATTAGCCGGTTGCTCGATGTTGATCCTGTAAGTGATCCGGAATAGTATCCAGTGTCCCCGCCGAAAAAGAAAGTAAAGCTAACTGGAGGGCTGATCGAAACTTCATGGGAGGGCTGCGCATAAGCGACAATTCCCAAAGCTAACACCGTGATCATCAACCCTCCCAATAGACGTGTCCGGATTCTAAGCGAGAAGTTTTGGTGTAATCTGAGAAAGACGTGAATCGCTAAGAGAAATGCCGCGAGTAGGAATATGATTTCGTTGACTGGTACAGTAGCTGGTAGAAGTTGTTGGGCCTGGTCTACCACTGGACCCACGATAGAGATTCCCGAGCCTGAGTGAGCGTGCGCCGGTGCGATTAGCGCCGTTGTGATCGGGATTACTAGGCCCAAAAGCAGAGGTCTAGTTTTCATCGATCTCTCATTGAGAAGGCCTAATCTCGTTCCAACTAATGTAGCTTTCGCAGATTCCAGCGTTCACTTCGATGTGTCCCATAATCACAAGGATATCCTTGGATACAATTCCACTCCTCAATATGCCTCTCCGGGCAGTTCAATCCTCGCGTCGGCACATGGGCTGTGTCACATTGTGTTAGCTTCTAGGATCTTGTAGACGGACCGAACAAATACCCCGGTTGCTTCCCTTCTACTGGAAATAGAGGTGGTAGAGACACTGGAAACGGCAACTCAGATCAATCAAAAGCGAACCAAGGCATTACTCCTTACAATACTTTCGACAACCGTTGTAGTCTCAATAGGGCTGTTCGCCCCGCATTCAGTTAGCGGCACAACCATTACCCCAGGCGATTTACAATCATGGAACCCCAACGTAAGCTGCCATGCCACGTTAGCAACTGTCCACCAGGTCATAGGCAATCACTTCAACTCGTCAACACAAGGTGCACTGGAAAGTGGTGGACCGTTCGGAGTGCTCAACGGGACAGACGAATCATCGCTTCACCCGCCATGTGTGGCTCCAAACGTTAACGGGACAATTAACCCGACATTCGTCGAAATTCACGGAATCTCTCTGACAGGAAATTCGATCGTCGAGGATGGAGCTGTGGGCGGGAAATGTGGAGCACGATACACGCCTACAAACGGTGGAGGTCCCTACCCTGGTGGTCAGATTTTCTGCAATGCCTACGGGGTCTTCCAGGACACGACAGAATACACAGGCAACTGTGAGACACTACAGGATCCCAATCCGAAGATATGCATAAGGCTCGAGATCGATAGAGACTGGATGGCCGCAGGCTACTGTGGTGCGGGAACAGTTTGCAACAATTCCACATTCGACAGTCTCAACCCAACCCAGAAGATCGATGTTCAAGGATTTGTAGCATGGCATCCACCTTCAAGCTCGGGTCACGGATACTCCTCATGGGAACTACACCCGCTCTCCGCATGGAGAATATCGAACGGCTCGACACCTGATCTCAGCATAACTGCTAGCCCGTCAAGCCTGAGTCTCCAGCAAGGCTCGTCCACAACATCTCTCGTCACCGTACAAAGTACGGGCGGATTCTCAGGTACGGTGACACTCGCAGCAAGCACATCACCCGCTATAGCAAACACCACGACGATATCATTCAACCCGAGCATGGTTTCCCTGACTCAGGGAAGCTCCGCGACGTCAACCATGACGGTTCAAACTTCCCCCTCCACTCCAACTGGAAGCTACAACCTCAACATCAAAGCGACCAGCGGAAGCATAGTTCGGATCCTGACAATTCACCTCGTCGTGACAACTCCACCCCCAGACTTCACCTTATCCGCCAACCCCACAAGCATGACAGTTCCCATTGGCTCATCTGGCATGACGACAATAACTCTCCACAGTCTCTACAACTTCGTAGGGACAGTGAACCTCGCGGCCTCCGTAGCGCCAGTTGACTCAACCTCATCGCTCTCTCTCATCGACCCAACGGCATCCTTTAGCCCTGCCAGTGTGGCGCTAATTGCAAATGGTACAAGCACCTCAACCATGACCGTTTCATCCTCTCTACTGACAACACCAGGTACCTACACGATAACCATCACAGCCAACAGCGGGACAATTTCTCACTCCGCAACAGTGACAGTCACAATCAGCCTGTTGTAATACAAGTAACACAATGTCGACTCTGAAACCACCCCTCTTTTTTTCCTATCAGAATGGTATCCACCGTAAAAGCCTCTTGGTAATTGCCGGGACACCCTATGTTCAGGATTTGTTCTAGGAAAATAAGAACAATCCGGGAGGGAAAACCGGTTTGTGGTGAATTGTGGTAGCTTGTGTTCGTCCATAGACGTGCCGGTTATATTGAAAGATCAGCTACTAGTTCTCAAGCATGAATCCCTTGAACGTGTCGGTCATAGGCGCAGGCTACTGGGGAAAGAAAGTGATACGGGAAACGCTGAACGTCGCCCAGACCACAGGCAAGGTAAACCTCTATTCCATCGTAGACAACTCACCGACTATCCTTGAACAATGTAGAAAAGAATTCGGACCGCTCAACTATCGGTTGAGCTATAACGATCTCTTATCTGACCCAGCAGCCTCAGCAGTTCACATCTGCTCGCCGAACAATACACACTTTGAAGTCGCTTCCAGATTGCTTAGATCAAAGAAACATGTACTAGTCGAGAAACCCCTAGCACTACGAGCAAAGGAAGCTGGCGAGCTTGTGAGGCTCGCTGAAACAAATCACAGAGTCCTCAGCGTAGGACACGTCCACAGGTTCAACAATGGAGTCAAAGAGCTGAAACGCGTCGTGGACAGCGGGGTATTGGGCGACATCTACTACCTTCGCTTCAGATGGACAGGTCTCCTACCCGTCCAGAACGACAGAGACGTGATAACAGATCTAGGGCCCCACCCCTTCGACATCTGCAACAATATTCTCGACATGTGGCCCACTAAGATTTCGTGTAGAGGCAGAGGTTATAGGGGCGGAGCCGGCGACGAAGTGGCTTTCATCACCGCTGAACACGCGGACGGCGTCAACGCGAGCATTGAGCTCAGCTGGTTGGACTTGGAGAAACACAGAGATGTAACCGTCGTAGGGAGTGAGGCTGTGGCACGGCTTGACTGCCTAGATCAGAAGCTGGTTCTTCAAAGACCTGATAAGACTGAGACAATAATGGCTATTCCAAGCAACACGTTGCGGGAGGAGATCATCCACTTCGCTGAATGTATCGATAGGAACTCAGAATCGAAACCGTACGCGAACCTGTCTGACGGAATGCTCGGTACCGGTGTTGTGAGACTCCTAGAGACAGCGAAGCGATCTCTTCGGGAGGAGCGCACTGTCCAAGTTCCGCTTCCAGAATCTGAAGAACTGATCGCAGGTGAATCCACCCGTACGGTATTCCGAAGGCTCGCAAACTAACATAGACCATGGCTTGGCCGGAATGGGTGTGTCAGACCTCTTGCGAGGTTGAAACCAGAGATCTAGACTTTGCAAGTGAACTAATTTGCGTCCAGCGATGAAAAGCGCTCTCACCAACTCTCCCGGGCAAACCTTCAGGTGTGCAACACTTGCGGGAGCTTCTTCGTAACAAGATACAAGGAAACCGAAAAGGGAGAATTAGTCTTGGAAGAGCTAGAGTTAGACGTGAAAGTCAAGTCTTCGCGAATCGCCCAATTCCGCTCAGCCGCGAGACAGGTCAACGGTGCACCAAAGGAATCTTCTGACGTCGACAAGACGAGAGAGGAGACCTGTTGGTGAAGGTCGGAGCCTCGGCGTAGGCTCATGAAGAATCTAGTGTTTTGACAACTGTCCCACAACACCTAATATTTTGAGACACCGAGATAGCTGACGAAGACGAGCTTACAAGCAACATGGTCTAGCAGAGAGCTATGCATGAAGTTGGAACAAACACCCGTGATCTTCATTTGCAGTAACGGGATAGACCCAAATTCCTCATTACCCGAACCGCACTAGAGCTCCCGATTAGTGCCTCCTGATCGATTGACGTGACACTTTGTCTTGAAAGGGGTAAAATGGATCTTTGTGCTCGGACTAGTAATTCTCTCCCTATCATCGCTCAACGGCGACAATTGGGTTAGAGCCAACGTAGCGACAAGCTTCACGTTCGCTGCAGCAGGTGATTTTGGCCAGAATGCAAATACCAATGCCAGCCTAACTCGTTTGGCCGCGTCAGGAGCAAGCCTCTTCCTCGCCCTCGGCGACTTCAGTTATAGAAACGGAAGCTCCGAAAACCGCTGGTGTGGAATAGTCAAGTCTCATGTGGGGCAGAGCTATCCGTTCGAATTGTTAGCAGGAAACCATGAGGACGGTGAGGAGATCCGACCCCCGGACGGTTACATCGGTAATTATACGAAATGCTTGCCGAACCAGATCGGGCCAATCGTAGGTGACTATGGAAGAGAATACTACTTCGACTATCCGGCCGTCAACCCTCTCGCAAGATTCATCCTTATCTCTCCAGGGCTAAACTTCAGCGAGCCCAACGGCAAATCCAACTTTTACAACTACGATAATGGCTCGTCGCACTACGTGTGGACAGTATCCGCCATTGACGGAGCCCGGTCAGCGAGTATCCCGTGGGTGATTGTGGGTATGCATAAAGTATGCTTGTCCGCCGGAATGTTCGAGTGTCATATTGGGGCCTATCTCTCCATCAGACCTGACATCATACAGCTGCTAGTTGAGAAGCACGTCGACCTCGTCTTACAAGGTCACGACCATAACTACCAGCGTAGCAAACAGTTAGACTGCGTTACCGCGGAACAGTTCCAGAACTCCTGCATTGTCAACAATGGCTCAGACGGCTTCTACAGCCGCGGTGCAGGCACAGTCTTCGTCGTAGATGGGACCTTTGGCGCAAGCCAGGATGGCTTCGACGTACACCTCTCCGAGCCCGATGCGGAATACTTCGCTAAGTTCATGGCCCAGAACCTAAACGGCGCCGAGTACGGCTTCGTAACGTACACGGTTTCAACCGACGGGATTCGAGCTCAAACCAACTTTGACCGTTCCTTCCAAGACAACTTCCAGATCGGAAACGGCGGAATCCTTCGGACAGTGCAACTACTCTTCTCTAGCAACTTCATTCTCACGGGGTCAATAATTCTCGTTGTAATAGTGGGCGCTCTTACGATCTTTCTCTTTACGAGAAGAAAGCGCCGGAATGAGGAAGTACCCAAACATGCAGGACACTTGTCGTCCTCTCAACCTTGACTGGCGCTCTCAGTCATTCGGCGCGACACTGAAGGTTAAGTCATGGAGTTCGGGGAATTCAGGCGATCACATACAAGTGCGGATTCCACGTGTGGAATACCGTGGAAATGAACCGAGCGGGCAGATACCCCGCTCCCACCCCTTTGTGCTAGGTCATTCAACATTGGCAAGAGCGAATGGAAAAGGAACCCTTCCTCTCATGAGTCAGAGCTGAGGTGTCGGCCAGGATTATCCCTTCCCGACCGGAAGTTGGACTTGTTTCAAGAGTAAATCTTGTGATATCATAGGCAATAGAGAGAATGCCTTGGGAGGGAAATGCCCAATACTCCTTATACAGAGTCTAACCGCATCTGCTCAGATAAAGAAAGGGAGGTGTAAGAATAAATGAAGATAATCTTCGAACCGAAGGCCTACAAGGTTGTGAAGGGAACGATTCTGCTTATTGCCGTAGTTATGGTAGCCTATGTCGCGTACGGCGCAGTCAACCTCTCAATCAGCAACAGTGGTAGCGTCACGGTCGCCACTGGAACCAACCTCCTGGCCTCCCTCGGTCAGAGCGCAACGACAGTTTGCTCAAGTTCAACCGGACCATATTCCGATACGGGTTTGGCGATCACGACGTGGTCTGTACCTGTTGGCGGTTTCCAGACTATGTATGCTTGTGTTTGGAATAACGGACCTGCCCACACGCTGGCCATATCAGGAAGCAGCTTCCCTAGTGGGGTAACGTTCACTTCTACAGGATCTGTTCCCGTTTTGGCGGGCAGCTATCAGCTAGTGAGTTTTACTCTCACTGCGAGTAACACTGCAGCTCCAGGACCATTCAGCGGCGCGACGATATCAATAGCGTAACCTCCTGATGAGCCCGTGAGAATCGGGCGAAACCCGTTCTTTTTCTGGGTCGGGGTTGCCATTGGCCGCAGGTGAATCGAGTCCCGGTCCTGAGCATACAGCCTTGATAAGTAGAACCCCCCTCCAAGATTCGAGAGGCTACTCCCTTACTGAGAATGCATCCTCAGATCCCTTTGCATTAATTATTTTTTCAGTCGGGATGTAAAAGAATGCGCCCGTCAATGTCATGCATGTTCCTTGTAACGATGGTCCTAGTTTCTACAACTCTTGCGAATTCGAGTCTGAGCGTAAACAATTCAGGAGTAGTTACGACAAGCTATGGTGGATTTGGACGATGGTTCGATTATGTAGTGGTGATCATGTTGGAGAATCACAGCATTAACTACACCTATGGCGTGTCGGTTGCACCGAATAGCTGGAACAGCATGAGTACCACATGCACAGGGAACTGCACTTATTTCGACTCCCTGGCCAGTCAAAACGGTCTCGCGCTAAATTACACCAACTTGGGTGTAATTGATGGAAGCATCAGCGACTATACCGCGATGACCTCAGGCGACGGAAGTCTCACCTCCGCTTGTAACGATGGCCCCACAACGCCAGGTTGCACGCCACCTGACATTCCAAACATAGTCGATCGGCTTGAGGCCGCCAACCTCTCCTGGAAGGCCTACATGGAGGACTACCCCCAGGCTTCAGGTTGCTACAACCAATTCGCAACCAACTACTTCCCCAACCACAACCCCTTCGTCTACTACCAAGACATAATCAATAACACGAATCGATGCAATCAGATCGTGAACGCCAACTCTCAGATCACCTCTCAGGCTGATTGCTGGCCGACTAGCGTGCAGAACGACGATCTCTTCTTGGCGGACCTCACCCCAGCGAATGCACCGAACTACATGTTCCTCACGCCCAACTCAATAGACGACATCCACAACTGCAACGACGTCTCTGTGGCGAATGCTTGGCTACAACAGCTCGTACCTCACATACTCAACAGCCCTCTGTTCCAGACTAGACGAGCTGCGCTATTCATCACATTCGACGAGGCCGGTTGCTCGGGAAAGAATCAAACACCGTGCCCTTCCGCAGGGCCTCAACTATATACAGTGTGGGCATCTAACTCCACAAATCCCGTCTCCCCGACTAAGATGGGATTCAAGTCAACCCGAAGCTACACCCACTTTTCAGCTCTAAGAACTGTTGAGGACAACTGGGGGTTCCTCCCGTTCATTGCATCCACGGATGGGAGCGCGGACAACATGCAGGAATTCTTCCGCACATCGTCCTAGGCGTCCTCGAAAGGCAAGAGGCGACGGAAGTGACTACTATATATTTCTCAATCCTTGGAAATAAGATACTCCCCAAGGGTATGAGCAACGTTTATTCCAGCAATCATTGGATTAGTACTCGATCCTTGAGGATTAGATTCCGGCTTCCCGTCATCATCGCATTGCTTATGCTCGGGTCCAGTATTCTTGCGTCACTGCTGACGTCGGCCGGGACAATTCCGGAACAAAGAATTCCCAAAACCCTCGATTTTGTGTCGCCTACAACCCTTGGCTACTCTGGTGTCGGACCGACCACCATAAGCCTAAAATGGACCGAAAGCAGCGACGTTTCCTTCTTCGAATACGTTCTGCAAAAATACTCCGCCCTTCTAGGATGGGAAACAATCGCCAATCTAATATCCAGAACAAATACGACCTTTTTCTCGGCGGGACAGGAAGCAAATGCGAATGAGTTGTGGCAGGTCATATACCAGAACACCGCCGGATTTCAATACTCGAACACTTTGACCGTAACCCAACCTCCTGTGGCTTCTCTCTCCTATTCGCAACTGACGTCCACTAGTGCACAGTTCCAGTGGGATAACAATGCCAAGTACGGCGGGCTCCTCGACTTTTCGTCGTATCAACTAATGGAGTCGATCGATGGGGGGACAAACTTCACCCTAGTGAGTTACACTGATGTCAACTCCCTTTCTTACACGGTCAGCCCTCTTTCTCCCTCAACCAATTATTCGTTCTATCTCAACACCACAGACCAGTGCATCGGGAGCGGTTGCCCCACTAGTTCCTTCTCGAGCTCGGTCTCCAACATGGTGAGGATCAGCAACCCCGGTCCGCTTCTCGCGTCCGCCCAAGCTAGTCCTGCCACCGTTGATGTGGATCAACAAGCGAATTTCGTCTGCACGGGTGAAGGAGGGACACCTCCTTACGACTATTTCTGGACCTTTGGTGACGGAAGCTCTGGTACGGGAAGTAGTCATAGTCACATATACAGTGCTTCGGGGATGATGAATGTCCGTTGTACAGTGACCGATAGCCTTGGCACTATTTCAGACGCTAAACCGATCATGCTACCAGTCTACTTGGATCCAACCATCACGTCGTTCACTTTGACCCCTGCAAATCTAGACCTGGGACAGAGAGTCACCCTCTTTGTCTCGACGAGCGGAGGAAATGGGTCCATGACATTTTCATACTCCAACCTACCCACCGGTTGTTCATCTTTCAACTCTAGTTCTTTCTCATGCACACCTGCATCGACTGGAACTTACGATGTAACCGTAACCGTTAGTGACCAAGGACAAGAAACCGCGAACTCCACGCTTCGCCTATCAATAGCTCCACCGCGTGTTCTCGGCCTCCCCCAGCCCATTGGGCTTACGGTAATTTTCGGCCTATTGGGAACAGCCGCTGTTGCAATCCTGGCGTTGGTCCCAGCGCTCCGTCGGAAAAGGCCACTAAGCTAAGACGGTCGCAGGTTTCTGGGTCTAATCAAGGTATCCTAAGACTGAGAACTATAGCCTTTGATATGGGGATCTCATGCAATCTCAATAATAGCGCTTGCGG
>Ga0066709_100005744_pt1 | contig 10304 bp, 3 predicted proteins | sample GraSoiAngelo_158_FD_79665 | JGI IMG/M metagenome (GOLD analysis project Ga0066709, IMG submission 79665) | Grasslands soil microbial communities from the Angelo Coastal Reserve, California, USA - 14_1009_16_30cm | ecosystem: Environmental > Terrestrial > Soil > Grasslands | place: USA... | reverse complement strand
GGACAGCTTCGTATTGAGGATCAGCTCGTCGGGGGCGAGAAAGCCCTTCACCGTGCCGTTGAAGACGTCCTTGTTGATGGCGAAGGGAACGGCCGGCTGGACGCTCTGGGCAGCGGCGGGCACAGCGGCTGCGAGAAGCAGCGCGACGGCAAACCCGCGAGCACTCCAACTGGAACGAACACGCATCAGTGACTCCTTTCTGTCGTGAGCGGTCGGCGCCACGAGCAGCATTCGTACCGCCGGCGCTCGCTCACGAAGCCGCGATCGACGAGCCACGCCACCGTCCGCCGCACCACCTCGCGTGCCGGCCGCCACGTGTACCCGAGCTCGCGCTCGGCCTTGGCGGAATGCATGAAGCCGTACCGGCCGGCGAACTCGTCGACCAGGTTGCGGTCCATGAGCGGGCGCGTCCCCGTGAGCTTGCCGCCGACCTCGAGCACGGTGGCGATCGCGCGCACCACCGGCACGGGTGCCCTCAGCCTCGGCGCACGCATGCCGGTGAATTCGGCGATCAGGTCGTAGAGCTGCTTCACCGTGACGTTCTCGCCCGCGACGATGTAGCGCTCTCCGGCGCGTCCCTTCTCGAGACCGAGGACGGCACCCTGCGCCACGTCCTCGACGTCGACCACCGGGAAGCCGCCGTCGAAGTAGAAGGGCATGCCGCGGTTGACGAAGTCGGCCACCTGCCGGACCGATTCCGAGAGCTTGAAGAAGCGCGGTCCGAGGATGAACCCGGGGTTGATCGCGACCACCGGGACCTTGCCGCGGGCGCCGATCGCGAACGCCTCCTTCTCGGCCGCCACCTTGCCGCGGAAGTAGTGGGTGTGCGGCGCGCGGGTGTCGTGGGTCTCGTCGAGGATCACGTCGGGCGAGTCGGTGAAGCCGATCGTCCCACCGCTACTGACGTAGAGCACCTTCTCGACGCCGGCGCGGACCGCGGCGTCGAGCACGTTGCGGGTCCCCTCGACGCTCGACGCGACGATGTCGCGCTCGGGATCGCGCGCCCACATGAGGAAGCCGGCGGCGGTGTGGTAGACGCGCTCGCACCCGGCGACGGCACGCGCCGTCGCGGCGGCGTCGCGGATGTCGCCGTGGACGATCTCGACGTCGAGGCCCGCCAGTGCCGCCGGGTCGGCGCTGGCGCGGATCATCGCGCGCACGCGCGCGCCGCGCGCGACGAGCAAGCGGCAGAGGTTGTTACCGACGTGACCGTTGGCGCCCGTGACCAGCGTGGGCTTCATGGTCGGCCTCTACACGGGCCGACTCGCCGTCGCCAGGGGGGACCGCCCGCGCCTAGTCGGCGGGTGGGACCGACGACGGCTGCGGCGCGCTGATGCGGAAGTGCCTCAGCCGGAGCATCGCTTCCGCCACCAGGTCCTTGATCGGCGTCGCATAGGCCGGGTACGCGCGGCCCGTGCGGATGCTGGACGCGAGCGCTTGAGAGAGCAGGTTGAGCCGGCCGAGCGCGATCTTGGAGTAGAGCTTGGTGCCGAGCGGCGTCCGTCGCGGATTGGGGACCAGGTAGGCGAAGTTCGCGCGCACCGAGACCAGCAAGCGGTTGTACCGCGCCACCCGCGAGTGTCCGCCGAGCAGCTGGTCGGGGGTGGCGTCGAGCGCGGCCTGGATCGAGTCGATGGCGCAGCGGACGCCGTCATAGCTGAAGCGGTCCGGCGCCGTGCCCGGCTGGCAGCCGCCGGTCGGATCGCAGGTCTCGGAGCCGTTGCACACGTTGCCGTCGTCGCACGGCATCGGTGCGCCCGAAATGCAGTTGCCGCTCGCGCAGATCTCGCTGCCGTTGCAGAGGTTCGTGTCGATGCAGTCCGCGTCGGCCACGCAGCAGCCGGGAATGGAGGAGTGCGTGCAGCCCACTCCCGCGACGCAGGCGTCCTGGGTGCAGGCCGCCCCGTCGTCGCAGTTGAGCGCCGTGCCGGGCTGGCAGCCGAGGACGGGATGGCAGCTCTCGGCACCGTTGCAGGGGTCGCCGTCGTCGCAGGTGGGGGGCGTGCCCGGGACGCAAGTGTTGTTGATGCACGCCTCGACCCCGTTGCACACGTTGCCGTCGCTGCAGTCGACGTTGGTGAGGCAGACCGTCAGCACCTTGCAGGCGAGCGTGTCGCACTCGACGTACGGCTTTCCGCCGAGCGCCGGCAGGTGGACGGGAACGATGACGTCCGAGAACCCGGGCGCCGCGGTCGGGATGTCGAGGAGCGGCAGGACGCCGACCAGCGCCGCGCCCTCGAAGTTCCCCTGCTCGAGCCGCCAACAGTCGAAGCCCGCGCCGGCGTCGTTGACGGTCATCGTGTTGCCGATGACGTCGTTGGCGTCGAGGATGGCCCCGGTGGCGCTCCCGGTGGTGAGCTCGAGCTCGGTCGGGAGGTTCTTGAACACCCACTCGTCGTCGGTCGTGCAGAAGAAGCCGTCCTTGCCGGCATCGAGACTGAGGCCGACGTCCACGGGAAAGCCGACCTGCACCCCGCCTGCGCGGTACACGCCGCTGTGCTCGGTGCGGACGGGCCCGTTGCAGGTGCCGCCGGGCACGCACTTCACGTTCTGCACGCAGCCCGCGTCGGTGGCGCACGGTTGCCCGGTGTTGGGCCCGTTGTTGCAAATCCCGGCGATGCAGACCGGACACGCGCTGATGTGCGGGTGCGGCAGCGGCCCCGGGCACGTGCGCCCTTCCTCGCAGCTGCCGTCGACCGCGCACGTGGGGTCGACGTCGTTGGTGTAGTGGTCACGGGTGAGGACGATGTTCCCGCCCGCGCGGCCGCCGGCGCAGTCGAGGAAGCCGGATCCGTTGGCGGTCGCGGTGACGCAGAACGTCCCGAAGCCGGGCACGGGGATGGGGGGCAGCTTGACGGCGCTCGACGGCACCGTGATCGTCGCCTCGGAGTGGTCATCGCGCTCCCCGAAGAGCAGCTGGATCTGGCCCTGAGGAGAGAGCGGCACGCTGCGTTTGGCGATCACGGAATTCGGGATGCGGCCGAACACGTTGAGCGAGTAGACCTGCCGGCCGCTCATGCCCGTGTTCATCACGTCCTCGTCGGTGTCGAAGAGGATGAAGAACTCGCCGGCCGACTTCGGGTGATCGGTGAGCGACCCAGCGTGCTTGGTCACCTGGAACATGTGGAGGGTGCGGGGGTCGTAGAAGAAGAGGTGCTGCCCGCTGGCGCCGGTGCCGAGTAGGTCGCCGGTCGAGACGAAGCTCAGCAACGACCCGAGGCCCGAGAGCGACGGCTCCATGCTGTTCGACCCGGTGCGGGTGATCTGCTTGAGGATGCCCTTCGTGCGGTCCAGGAGGAAGACCTGCGACCCGACCGAGCCGGTGCCCAGGAGGTCCGCCTCCGACTGGAACGCGATCACCTCTGCGGTCGAGTCGGCGCCGGGAAACGTGCTGTCGCCGGCGCCGTTGGTAATCTGGGTGATCCGGCCGCCATCACCGCGGTCGTAGAGATAAATCTGCTGGAAGCCGTTGGAAGGACCCACGATCGCCGCATCGGACTGGAACAGGATGTAGCGGCCGTCGTCCGGGCCGTTCTGCTCGGTGATGAAGGGCCGGGTGCTCTGCCCGGCCTGGTACGTCACCTGGACCAGGCTCTTGGCATTGGGATGGCAGCCGCTGATGTCGCAGAGCGGCCGCTGCCCCGAGATGTCGTAGAAGAAGATCTGCGTGCCGATGCCTCCGGTGCCGTTTCCCTTGAGATCCGCCTGGGACTCGAACACGACCGTCTCGCCCTTCAGGTCGATGTGCGGCCGCATGCTGTCGGCGGTGCCCCTGGTGAGCTGCACGAAGATGCCGGTGTCGCGATACCAGAGGAATATCTGCCGCGCCGTGCTGCCGGTGCCGAGGATGTCGGCAGCGGAGTCGAACGCCATCACGTTCCCGAGGACGTTGGCGGTCGGGTTCGAGCTGTCGCCCGCGAAGTGCGTGATCTGGTTCAGGGTTCGCGAATCGTTCCCGGCGGGGCTCAGCGAGTAGTAGTAGATCTGGCGTCCCGAGCTGCCGTTGTGCTTGAGGTCGGACGTCGACTCGAACGGGTCACGCGTCGGCTCCTGGCGCGACGGCCCCGGGTTGGTGCTGTTGCCGCCCGGCTCGTTGCTGAGGTTCACGAGAAACGGGGTCGAGCGGTGGATCGCATGCACCTCGCTCGCGATCAGCACAACGCAAAGGGCGACGACCGCCTGCAGGAGGCTTCGCGCAGTCCGAGCCCGGGTGCACGCCGGCGTCACCATTGTGCGGTGGGTACGGCTAAGCAGGAACCGTACCTCGGCGCCGCACGTACGCTCGCGGAATAAGTGCTGAAAATCACGTTCTTGCCCTCCCTCCCATCGCTCTCCATGGCCTCGTTTCCCCGCGACCGTTGGTCGGAAGGCTAATGGCACCCCTGCAAGGGACGCAGGGTCGCACGGTCAGCGCCAATGCACGCGGAACAGCCCTCCCGACGATGACCTGGCGGCATCGTCCCGCAGGTCCCTTCGGACGGCGAAATCGTGCGCCAGCGCAGCATGCCGCGGTCTCGCAAATGCCGTAGGGTGCGACTGGTGAGGCGCACAGGTGCTGCAGCGTTCGGCAAGCTTTCTGCTATCCGCCGCCATGCCGGCGGGTATCGGAAGCGATCGATGCGCCTTCAGGGCCGCCATCGTGCTCGGCCTGGCGCTCGGTCTCATTGCCGGCAGCGGCGCGACCGCCCGGGCGCAGCTCGGCGGGGTGTGCGGCGACGGGATCGTCGACGTCCTGCTCGGTGAGCAGTGCGACGAGGGAGCGGGGAACGGCGCGAGCGACTCCTGCTGCAACGCGACCTGCCAGCTCCGCGCGGCCGGCGAGGTATGCCGGGCGGCCGCCGGCGTGTGCGACGCCGAGGAGGTGTGCACCGGGCTCACCGCCGTCTGCCCGCCCGATCTGAAGAGCACGGCCGTGTGCCGGGCGGCGGCGGGCGCGTGCGACGTCGCCGATATCTGCGACGGTCTCGGCAACGACTGCCCCGCCGACATCGTGGTGCCCGCCGGGACCGTGTGCCGCGCCACGGCCGGGGTCTGCGACGCCGTCGAGATGTGCGACGGGTCGAGCGCGAGCTGTCCGGCTGATGCCAAGAGCTCGGGGGTCTGTCGCCCCGCCCTCGGTCCATGCGACGCGGCCGAGAGCTGCGACGGCGTCGGCGATGCCTGTCCGGCCGACCTCCTCGTGTCGGCCGGCACGGTGTGCCGGACCGCGGCTGGCGTCTGCGACGCAGCGGAGAGCTGCGACGGGTCGAGCCCCCTCTGTCCGCCGGACCTGAAGAGTACCGCAGTCTGCCGGCCGGCCGCGGACGTATGCGACGCGGCCGAGAGCTGCGACGGCGTCGGCAACGACTGTCCGCCCGAGGCGTTCGCAGCGTCGAGCACGGTCTGCCGTCCCTCGGCCGGCGGCTGCGATCCGCCCGAGACCTGCACCGGCTCGGGGGCGGCCTGTCCGGCCGACGTGAAGAGCAGCGGCGTCTGCCGGCCGGCCGTCGGGCCGTGTGACGTCGCCGAGCTCTGCGACGGGGCCACCGACACCTGCCCGCCCGACACCTTCGTTTCCGCGGGGACCGTGTGCCGCCCATCGGGCGGCGTCTGCGACCCGGCGGAGACCTGCACCGGCGCTGCGGCGGGCTGTCCGGGCGACGCGAAGAGCACCGCCGCCTGTCGCCAGTCGGCCGGTCCCTGCGACGTCGCCGAGAGCTGTGACGGGGTGAACGACGACTGCCCGGCGGACACCTTCGCGCCGCCCACCACCGTGTGCCGTCCCTCGGCGGGCGTCTGCGATCCGGCCGAAAGCTGCTCGGGGGCGAGCGCGCTCTGCCCGACGGACGTCAAGAGCACGGCGGTCTGCCGGCCGGCGCTCGGCGTGTGCGACGTGGCCGAGAGCTGCGACGGCGCCGGCAACGACTGTCCGCCGGACGCGTTCGCGCCGTCGAGCATGGTGTGTCGCCCGTCCGCCGGGATCTGCGATACCGCCGAGAGCTGTACGGGAACCAGCGCGGCCTGTCCGTCCGACGCCAAGAGCACGGGCGTGTGCCGTCCTGCCGTCGGCCCGTGCGACGTCGCCGAGAGCTGCGACGGCGCCAGCAACGGCTGCCCCGCCGACGGCTTCGTCGCGCCGGGGACCGTCTGTCGCGCGTCGGCCGGCGGCTGCGACCCGGCCGAGACCTGCACCGGGTCGAGCCCGCTCTGTCCCGTGGACGTGAAGGGCGGCGGTGTCTGCCGCCCGGCCGTCGGACCCTGTGACGTCGCGGAGCTGTGTGACGGCGTGACGAACACGTGTCCGCCGGACGGCTTCGTCGCGGCCGGGACCACCTGCCGCGCCTCCGCCGGCGTCTGTGACCCGGCCGAGACGTGCACGGGGTCGACCGCAGCCTGTCCGATCGACGCGAAGAGCACCGCCGTGTGTCGCCCCGCGGTCGGACCCTGCGACGTCGCGGAGAGCTGCGACGGCTTCGGCAACGACTGCCCGGCCGACGCCTTCCGGCCCGCGGGTGGTCTCTGCCGTCCGGCGGCGGGGGTCTGCGATCTGCCGGAGACGTGCACGGGTCTCAGCCCGCTCTGCCCGTTCGACCTGAAGAGCATCGGCGTCTGCCGGCCGACCGCCGGCGCCTGTGACCTGGCCGAGAGCTGCGACGGCGTCGGCAACGACTGTCCGCCGGACGGCTTCGCCCCCGCGACCACGGTCTGTCGTCCGTCGGCGGGCACCTGCGACACGGCGGAGACCTGCACGGGGACGGCGGCGGCCTGCCCCGCCGACCTGAAGAGCACCGCGGTCTGCCGGCCCGCAGTGGGCCCCTGCGACCTGACGGAGAGCTGCGACGGCTTCGCCAACAGCTGTCCACCCGACGGCTTCATCGCGGCGGGGACCGTCTGCCGCGCCTCGAGCGGCAGCTGCGACCCGGCCGAGGTCTGCAGCGGCTTTGGACCGCTCTGTCCGCCGGACGTGAAGAGCGCCGGCATGTGCCGGCCGTCGGCCGGCCCGTGCGACGTCCCCGAGTTCTGCGACGGCGTCACCAACACCTGTCCCGCCGACGGCTTCGTCGGGGCCGGAACCGTCTGCCGCGCCTCGGGTGGCATCTGCGATCCGACCGAGAGCTGCACCGGGACGGGTCCGTCGTGTCCGTTCGACGTCAAGAGCAATGCCGTGTGCCGCCCCGCGGCCGGCCCGTGCGACGTCGCCGAGAGCTGCAACGGCCTGACCAACGACTGTCCTCCCGACACCTTCTCGCCACCGGGCACGGTCTGCCGGCCCGCCGCCGGGACCTGCGATCTCCCCGAGACCTGCACCGGCGTCAGCATCTTCTGCCCGCTCGACGCCAAGAGCTCGGCCGTCTGCCGGCCCGCCGCCGGCGCCTGCGACGTCGCCGAGAGCTGCGACGGGTTCAACAACAACTGCCCGGCCGATGGATTCGCGCCCACCGGCTCGGCCTGCCGTCCGTCGATCGGCGTCTGCGATCCGGCCGAGTCCTGCACCGGGTCGAGCGCGACGTGCCCGCCCGACGTGAAGAGCACGAGCGTGTGCCGCCCCGCGGCGGGCGTGTGCGACGCGGCCGAGAGCTGCGACGGCGTCAACGGCGACTGCCCGCCCGATCAACTGGCGCCGTCCGGCACCGTCTGCCGCCCCGCGGCGGGTGTCTGCGACGCGGCCGAGCTGTGCACCGGAGCTAGCCCGACCTGTCCGCCCGACGTGAAGAGCACCGCCGTCTGCCGGGCCGCCGCGGGGTCATGCGACGCCGCCGAGACCTGCAACGGAGTGGCGGACGACTGCCCGCCCGACCTCTTCAAGCCCGGCGGGACCGTCTGCCGGCCCCCGGTGGGAAGCTGCGACGTGCCCGAGTTCTGCGACGGCACGACCATCAACTGCCCGGCGGACGCGCTCCAACCGAGTGGGGCGGTCTGCCGGCCGCTGGCCGGTCCCTGCGACGTGGCCGAACGCTGCGACGGGGCGAGCGGAACCTGTCCGGCCGACGCCTTCCAGGCGACGGGGACGGTGTGCCGCGCAGCCGCGGGCGCCTGCGACGCCGTCGAGACCTGCAGCGGCACCGGCGCCGACTGCCCGACCGACGCGCTCCTCTCCGGCACGGTGTGCCGTGCAGCGGCCGGCCTCTGCGACGTCGCCGAGCTCTGTAACGGCCGCTCGGTGGCCTGCCCCTCCGATCAGTTCGTCGCCGCCGGGATGGTCTGTCGCGCCCCGGCCGGCATCTGCGACAAGCCCGAAACCTGCAGCGGGACGACGGCGGCCTGTCCGGCCGACGCGAAGTACTTCGCCGCCATCTGCCGCTCCTCGCACGGCGCGTGCGACCCGCCCGAGCAGTGCGACGGCGTGAACGACACCTGTCCGGCCGACGTCAAGAGCACGCGGGTGTGCCGCGTCGCCGCCGGCGCCTGCGATGTCGCGGAGACGTGCGACGGCGTCTCGGACGACTGCCCGGCGGACGTCGTCCAGGCGGCCGGCGCCGTGTGCCGGCCTGCGGCCGGCGTCTGCGACGTCGCCGAGATGTGCAACGGCACCGGCGGCACGTGCCCGGCCGACGCCTTCCTGCCGGCCACGGTGGTGTGTCGCCCGTCGACCATCCCGTGCGACGTCCCCGAGAGCTGCAGCGGCACGAGCGCCGCGTGTCCGGCCGACACCGGCCTCCAGGACCCCGACGGCGACGGCGTGTGCAGCGCCATCGACAACTGTCCGACGGTGGCCAACCCGGGTCAGGAGGACAGCGACGGCGACGGGATCGGCGACGCCTGCGACCCCTGCAACGGGACGGCCGGAGGCACGGTGTGGGCCAAGCTCGCGATCGCCGGGCTCAACACCATTCCGGGCGACGACCGGGTCAGTCTCGAGGGTGAGGTGGTGATGCCGTATCCCTACGCGCCGCCGCTCGACCCGACGGCGAACGGCGTGCGCGTGGTGCTCGCGGACTCGACGAACCACACGATCCTGGACGCCACGATCCCTGCCGGTGCGTACGACCCTGCAACCGTGGCCGGGTGGCTTCACCCGACGTCCAGGAAGTGGCTCTACAAGAACTCGGGGGCGGTCACGCCACGGATCGACGGAATCGCCCGGGTGGCCATCAAGGACATGTCGGCGCGATTCCCGGGACACGTGAAGTTCACCGTCATCGGCAAGTTCGGCAGCTACGACGTCCAACCGAGCTGGCTCCCGCTGCAGGCCACGATCGGCGTGAACCCGGCGGTGGGAGACACCGGCCAGTGTGGTCAGGTTCTCTTCGCCAGCGCCGCGTCGCGGCCCACGTCCCCGGGACCGCTCTGCAGCTTCAGCCCGACCGGCAACGTTCTCCAGTGCCGGTGAGCCCGGCGGCGCGCCCGGGCTCCGCGCTCGAAACGCGCTGAGTCCCCCCGACCTCGATGCTCACCGGCTCCGGGGTCGCCTGCGCGAGCTCGGCGACCACCGCGAGCAGCTGCGCGGGGTCGACCGGTTTCGCGAGGTGCGCCTGGAAGCCCGCGGCGAGCGCCCGGCGGCGATCCTCGGCCCCCGCGTACGCGGTGAGCGCCGCGGCAGGAAGCTCCCGGCCTCGTAAGCGCGCCCGCGCGCGACCGAGGAGCGTGTAGCCGTCCACGCCGGGCATGGCGATGTCGCTCAGGAGCACGTCGCTCGGCTCGCGCTCCAGTGCCTCGACCGCCTCGGCGGCGGACGCGACCGCGCGCACGCTCGCCCCGGCCTGCTCCAGGACCGTGACCACCGACTCGCGTGCGTCGGGATCGTCGTCCACGACGAGCACCCGGACGCCTTCCAGGGTGGCGGCGGCACGCTCCCGCTCGCCGCGCGGCGCCGGTCGCAGGGCGACGACGTCTTTCGCCGCCGCGCGCCCTTCCACGAGCGGGAGCGTCACCGTGAACGTCGCCCCGCGCCCCGAGCCGTCGCTCTCCGCGCTGACGGCGCCTCCGTGCAGCACGACCAGATGGCGGACCAGCGCAAGCCCCAGCCCGAGCCCGCCGTGCGTCCGCGTGCGGGTGTTGTCCGCCTGGCGGAACCGCTCGAAGACGTGTGGGAGAAACTCGGCCTCGATACCCTCGCCCTCGTCCCGGACGGAGACCACCGCCTCGGAACCGGCACGTGCGACGCGGAGGACCACGCGGCCTCGCGGCCGCGAGAACTTGACGGCATTGGAGAGGATGTTCCAGAGCACCTGCTGGAGACGTGCCGGGTCTCCCTCCACGTCGCCGCCGCTCAGCTCGAACACGGGCTCCAGCTCGACCTCCTTGGCCTCCGCCTCGGTACGAACCGCATCCAGCGCGGCCTCCGCGACCTCGGCCAGATCGACGGGCCTGAGCTCGAGGACGAG
>Ga0066709_100005743_pt1 | contig 10305 bp, 10 predicted proteins | sample GraSoiAngelo_158_FD_79665 | JGI IMG/M metagenome (GOLD analysis project Ga0066709, IMG submission 79665) | Grasslands soil microbial communities from the Angelo Coastal Reserve, California, USA - 14_1009_16_30cm | ecosystem: Environmental > Terrestrial > Soil > Grasslands | place: USA... | reverse complement strand
AGATGATGAGCAATCCGGTTGCTAAAGGATCGAGGGTTCCAGCATGACCCACCTTTTTAATGCCAATGCTGTTCCGAATTTTTCTGACTACATCAAAGGACGTCCAGTGCAGTGGTTTATTTATAAGTAAAACTTGTCCTTGTTCGTATGTGTTCATAGATAAGTTTAAAAAGTTTCAGTGGTCTAAGAGATTTCAAAGGTTAATGGTGCAGTTTCTTTGGTGATACTAAGATTATTTGCGCTTCACTAGACAGTCTCTTGTTTTTATTTATTTCCTCTGCGCGACTCGCTGCGCTCGTCAGTCCTCTCTGCTAGCGCAGAGGGGATGGCGAGAGGAAAATTCCTTCATTGTACAAAGATTATTTGAGTTTGGTTAATAACCTTTGAAACTTCTGGAACTTATTAAACTCTGGAACTCAAATAGACAACTTATTCTTCAACTCCAGATACTTATTGATCGTATCAATGGTGAGATTTTGGGGAGAAGTAAGAATAGAAAGAATTCCATTTTTATGAAGTTCTTTTACCATCAGTCTTTTTTCAAAAGCAAATTTCTCGGCAATAGTTTTTATATAAATATCTTGCATTGACCCGGCCTTCCCTTCGGTTAATTTTTTTAATTCTGTGTTTTCAAAAAAAACCACGAGCAACAAATGATATTGAGCGATCAGTTTCAATGAAGACAATTCCCTTTGCAAACTATCCATCGATTCGAAATTAGTGAACAACACCAGCAGGCTGCGATGAGTGATCCGATTCCGGATAACAGAATATAATTTTTCAAAATCCGCCTCCAGAAACCTGGTCTGTTGTCGATACAAGGTCTCGAGCACCAGGTTCATCTGGGTCGATTTCTTATCAGCCTGTAAAAAAGCATCGAGGTTTTCTGCAAAGGTCAACAGGCCGGCCTTGTCCTGTCGCACTAAGGCTACATTACTGAGCACGAGCGACGCATTGATGGCGTAATCAAGCAAGGTCATTCCTTCAAAAGGCATCTTCATGGTGCGCCCCTTGTTGATAAGACAATAAACCTGCTGGCTGCGTTCATCAGTATAATAGTTCACCATCAGGCCTCCTTTCCGCGCCGTGGCCTTCCAGTTAATAGTTCTGTAGTCATCCCCTCGAACATATTCTTGTATTTGTTCGAACTCCATACTATGACCCAATCTCCTTACTCTTTTTACTCCGGCCTCCTGCAAGCGATTATTGACTGCGAGTAGTTGATAGCGCCGCATCTGCATATACGAGGGATAAACTTTCACTGTTTGAGACGCAGGAAAAATGAATCTTCTTTTTGCCAGTTGCAAAGGACCATTCACAAACACATTGATATTTCCATAAGAATATTCACCTCTTGTTACCGGCTTCAAAGTGTAAGCAATTTGTCCATCCATTTTGCTTTCCAGCCTGGTTCTGCGGTACCAATTCCGCTCCTGGAACTGAACGGGCAATTCATCCACTACATGGGCCACAATCGGAAAGGAATAGTTATTTTGAAAGTGAAGTACCACTTTATTGTCATCACCATTGCTCCATCGCTCAGCACATATGCGCTCGGCGCGAAGAGCATATCTCTTGCCGAAGATCAAAAAACTGTCAACCAATATCGTTACACCAAGCAAAATGAGGACAAGATTTGCCACATCATACAAGACCGGGATAAAGTAGCTGAATACATAAAGAACCACTGCTCCGCCAGCAATATAGTAGGCCAGTTTATCGAGATAAAATGATTGGCCAAAAAATTTTATGATCGCCTGGAAAAACAATTTGGATAAAATTAAGGTCTCACCCTCCTTCTCCCTCTCCTGTTAGAGAGGGAGCGGTGCTGCATGTCTTTAATAATTTAATCAACTACCACTTTGGCTTTAAAGCCCTAATCAACAATTCTAATTCCCACTCACCGCGGGATATCCATCCCATTCACAATTTGCCTGATCACTTCATCCTCGGTCACACCTTCCATTTCCTTATCCGGAGCAAGAATGATGCGATGACGCAACACAGGACCGAATACGCCGATAATATCTTCAGGTGTCACAAAATCACGGCCGTTAATTGCTGCCATAGCTTTTGAAGCATTCATTATTGCAAGTGATGCACGTGGAGACGCACCCAGGTAAATAGATTTATAGTTTCTTGTTTGATGAATAAACCGGGCGATGAACTGTAATAGTTTTTCCTCGATAATGAGAGTTTTTATCTGTTGGCGCAATGAAACGATCTGCCCCCCGCTTAGCACGGGTTTCACCATCTCAAATATTGGCGCATTGCCCATTTGATGGAATTGCGTAAGAATAGTTACCTCTTCGGTTTCTGAAGGATAGGGTACTACTATCTTAAAAATAAAACGATCCAACTGTGCTTCCGGCAGGCGATACGTGCCCTCATGCTCGATCGGGTTTTGAGTCGCCAGGACCATGAATGGCGACGGCATTGGATAGGTTTTTCCGTCGACGGTGGCCTGTCTTTCTTCCATGATCTCGAACAAGGCCGCTTGTGTTTTGGCGGGCGACCTGTTGATCTCATCAATCAACACTATATTTCCAAAGACGGGTCCTTTTTTAAATTCAAAACTGGCTTGTTGCGGATTAAATACGGGTGTGCCTAACACATCGGATGGCATCAGGTCGGGCGTAAATTGGATTCTGGAAAAATTCACATCAAGTGATCGCGCCACCAATTTTGCGGTGAGAGTTTTCGCTACGCCGGGCACACCTTCGATCAGCACATGACCGTCTGCCAACAGCGCAGCAATTATGAGTTTTACCATCTCATCCTGGCCTACTATCACCTTCTTGATCTCATCGCGAATCGAAGTCACCGCCTGGCTCAATGCAGAGAGATCCGTTCTTTGTGCAAATAATTGTTCTTCCATCATCATTTTTTATTTTTTGTTCCTGGGCTTCACTGCCACGATCAACACCGTTTGCCCCCACTCGATTGACCCGCTGCGGGCAATTGAGAATATTTTAACGCTCACGACTTACAAAACCTTGTAAAATTCCTCAAGACGCCTGTGGAAATCGGCAAGCTCCTCGTCAGAGATATCCGGTACCTCGTCCATTTTTTTTATAAAGGAGATTATTCCACGTATCTCACTTTCCTTGTAGTCAGTTTTCTTTTGCAATAATAAAATAAACTCTTCATCAAGCTTGTTAGTTGAAAGTTTGTACTTGTTCCTGACATGTTCAAGAAAATACGCACTCATCTTTCGGCTTAAGTTTAAATTATCCCCTTTTTCATGATAAAGTCTCCCAACTGTCTTCACAAAATCAAGCGAATCGTTCGCAGGCTTTATTATTTCCGGAATGAGGCGCTGTTTGCGACGCATTTCCTGGAGAACATAAAGTAAGATCAAAACGATCAATACCCACAAGGCCGCCCGAAAAGAAGCGTTTTTCATCAATATAGAGATCATTGAGTTGCTTCTACCACTTCTATCTCCATTTAAGTTGTAATTTTTTTTGTGAAGAAAGTATTGATCCCAAATCAGCCTCCTGGTCTGTTTTGGTATCACGGATAATGTCTTGTCGTAGTAACCAATATTTTCCCGATAGAGCAAAAAATAATTGGTGAAGGAGAGTGGGGTAAGATGAAAATAGATGGCTCCTTTTCCCGCCCTTAGTTGAATGAAGTTGGGAAGTTTCGAGGCTCCGTTGCCGAATACAGTAGTGATGCCAGTGTCAAACTTTGAAAAATAAGATTCAAATCTTATCCCCGGACATCCAAACTCCTGGTTTGGAGAAAAAGGCGGATTTAAGAGAGAAACTGAGAAGGAATCTGAATTATTGTTGAATACAAGGTTATCGCTTAACAAATACGCGTCTGGAGCATCACATTTCAAAATATTTTGCACATCGTAGGAAAGGATTGCCGCGCTCACAAAAACCGTGTTGCCATTCTTCACAAAATTGATAAGCTTTTTCATTTCAAATTCGTCGGCCCTGAACCAGGGCGATACAATGATCATGGCCTGTCCCTCGGAATCACTTGTAAAAGAATTCCAGAAGCCAGGTTGTTTATCATTTACAATAATGGACGCTCCCGGGAAAAGGTGTGAAAGATTGTGATAAGCTATGTATGTGCCATATGGTATCTTATCCCTTTTATCGAAAGTGATGTGGTCATCAAAAATGTGAGTGTTTCTTTTTGATTGTACAATGATCAATACAAGCAATACCAATACTGCAGCGCCAATAAAATATGGTAATAGTTTTTTCACTTTAACCGATGATCAAAATTTTCAAAATCCATTTTTATCGTTCTGAATGCATCCGGGCTTACGTCAAACTTTCCGTACCACACATACTCATAATTCCGCGTGAGTCGGAAGAAATCGCTGTAATACCCGGTGGAAAATGATTGAGATAGGTATTCAAAATTTGTTCTTCCCTGCTTGTATTGAATAATATTCCTGTTAGAAAGATTTTTCAGAAGCCTAAGAAACATTAACCGGACAGCCAGGCGGTAATCTTCTGTCCCGATCGCCCTGTCAAGTTCCTTTTGGTAATTGATCGCAAAAATGTCCTCTGGCATCTCTTGCTCATCGCCCGGGTTGACGATCTGTTTTTGTCTTTTTGTAAAAATTAAAATATTACTCGTGGCGAGATACCATACTAAGGCAGCCAGGAAAGCTCCAACGATTATTGCCCAAATCAAATTTTTTACCCAAGGCGGAGCATGGCTATTGCTGGTTTGCCTTTCTTCTTTTCGCTTCATCTTTGTATTTGCATACCAAAAAGCGTCATCATTTTTTAATGAATCCATCACAGAGACAGGCACGTGACGTAATTCAAGTGTATCCCCGTCCTGTTTCGAAGTTTTGTAATCAAAATAATTTGGTACTTCTTCAATTGCAGTTGCGGTATCAACAACTTCAACTGCAGCTGTGTCTGTATAAGTGTTTTGCGCCCTGCAAAAATCCGAAACGATCATACAGACAATTGCAATGCCTATCCTGGAAACGAAAAAGTGATTATTTGGCGGGAACCATTTCATGCTTATCTTCCACATTTGTTTGAACTAAAAATTTTTTCTGCAGTTGGATTGGATAAATGATGAAATACCAGATTATGAACAGAAATGAAGCAAGCAATATCGATAAACTAAACCCCCAGTGCATCCGGTAATGCCGGGTTACAAACCCTTCAAAAAAAGCCGCGATCACGAGCACAGGGATAATTCCCACGAGTATTTTTAATCCGTCTTTTGCACCTTGTCTGAATGATGCCCAACGATCAATCGTGCCCGGAAAGAGAAAACTTTTTCCCAGAATGACTCCCGCTGCACTGGCGAAAATAATAGACGTGATTTCCAAAGTGCCGTGAATAAAAACAGTGAGAACAAACATTTCACCTAAACCTTTCGACGCAAACATATAATCAAAGGCCCCCACCTCAACACCAAACCTCAACAGAGAAATAATTGTCGGGATACCGAATAAAATTCCCTTTGCATAATAAGTCAAAGCAACTACAGTATTGTTAATGAAAATTCCGATCCACACAATGAAAGGTGTTCCTGTTTGATAGACCCCAAAAGGATTTCCATTCGCAATGTTTTCTTCGGTCATGTTCACATATCCTTCACCGATGATCTGCCGCATGTAGGTAGGATTATTCCAGGACGAAAAAAACCCGATGATGAAAAACAGGGAGAAAAAAATGAACAACAAAAGGATCGTTGTATGATATTTCCGGATGGTTAACGGAAGATCATATTTCCAAAATGTTGCCAGGCGGTTTGCTTCCTCCTTTCGGTTTTGATAAATGCTCAGGTAGATTTTTGAAGCCTGGCCATTGAGAAACCTTGTCACTTTGCTTGTTGGGTAAAAAGTTTTCGCGTAAGCAAGGTCATTGACCAATTCAGTGAAATCGCTGGCCAATTCATCTGCGTCCGTCGCCTGAGACTGCTGAATTTCTGCCCATTTATCTTTATTTTTTTTAATAAACAAAGCTTCTCTCACAAAGGCCCAATTTAAGTTTGTAAAATACTTGAAAATTTTAGATTTTTAGATTTACAGAATAAATAAACACTAAACTTTACATTTCAAACCTGGCCTAAATATGGCAGTTTTAAGATTACCGACGAGTTTCAATATCGATCTTGAATTTGAGGTGCCTGAATTTCACCGTCGCATGTTCGCGTGGCTTATTGATCTTGTTATCCAGGTATTCTACCTGATCATTGCATTCAGACTCTATGATGACTATGTGCGAAGTCATGCGAGCGAAATAACTTTTGAAAACGACCCGTGGATTCAACGGATAATTATTTTACCTGTTATTCTTTATCACATTGTCTGCGAGACCACCATGAATGGACAAAGTCTTGGGAAAAAACTTTTAGGTATCAGGATAGTGAATGAGAACGGCGGCAGAGCAAGCATTAGCCAGTTTTTGATCCGCAGTCTCATTCGCACTTCTGACTACATGATATTGATCATAATAATATATGGATCTATGTTCGGACCCTTTATCATCTGGTTGTTGATTGGCTCCGTTGGATTGCTGATAGTGGACATTATTTTGGTTGTAAGCAATAAGAAAAGTCAACGACTCGGAGATATCCTGGCACATAGCATTCTTGTAAGCACAAAGACAAAAGGAAGCATGGAGGAAACCGTGTTTGTGGAAGTTGCAGACAACTATGTGCCGGTGTTTCCACAGATCATGAAATTAAGCGACAAAGACATCAATGCAATTAAGGGAATTTTGGACACGGCGAGAAAGAAAGGAGATTTCAACCTGGCCGCTATGGCAGGGGAAAAAATCAAAAGTCATTTAATGATCGATACACCCATGCCACCTTTTGATTTCCTGGACACGCTGTTGAAGGATTACAACTACTTGTCAGTAAAATAAAGTCTACCGGGCACTCTGTGCAAAATTAGTGGGCGCTTAACCCAACTACTAAAACTGCCAGCAATAGGATAATTAATGCTATGATCAGCAAGACACCTATAATCACAAAATAAATTTTAAGATTGTAAAAGCCTGCATTTAAATCGGACTGACTCATCCGGTTCACGCCTTTCCGTGCGAGATTGGCAAATTGAAAAAGAAAAAAATTAATTAATAAACCGATTATAATTCCAAATATAACACCTCCCAGGTTTGGGCCCGTTTTGGCCGATACACCAAATCCTTCCGAATCGACAACATGAGGTCGTGATTGCAACGCTTTTAAAATGGCCAAAACGTAGCCAATAACTGCTGATATAACAATCACCATTACCCATGAGGAAATATTTTTCAAGTGATTTTTTGCAGCTTCATCGATAGAAAGATCGAATAGAGAAGTTTCATTGTTTGTTTGTTCCATAAAATTGGTTAAAGTAAACTAACTAAATTGGCGATTACGCCGAGGATTGCAAAAAAGCCGTACATAATGAAATAGGCTTTCAGGGAAGCCAAGCCATTATTGAATGTTTCCTGGCTTTTTGTTTCAATTCCCCTTTTTATAAGAACTGATCCTCTAAAAAGAAAGTACATGAGTAAGCAAACAATTATTGCTGCAACAAGAATTATGACCAAGATAATACCATAGCCCTCCTCAGCGGTAATTGCAGGAACAAGCTGTGATAGCGCGTTGCTGATAAGGCCCTGGGCCGCAACAAAACAAATGATCAGGAGAGCCATACAAATAAACCCTGCTACCGAGAGAAATTTAGCCCAGCGGGCTGCTCCCAAAAGATTTTTAGATGCAGATTGATCAACCTGTAATTCCAACCCAGAAAGATTCTCTTCCATGTTAAGTTAGTTTTGATGCCGATAAAAGTACTCTGAGTAATTTGCCTGCGCAAATGTTTTTCCCGGCAGGTTCGTCAATACGCCCGTGCAAAAAGTACTCTTTGCTTCGAAGGTTTTCCCGTCAAAATACATTTGCCGTTTTCCTGTTCGGCATTTAGCGGAATGCAACGAATTGTGGCTTTTGTCTTTTCCTTGATAGCTTCTTCTGTTTCTCTTGTGCCATCCCAATGAGCAGAAATAAAGCCGCCCTTTTCATCTAATATTTTTTCAAACTTATTCCAGTCATCTACTTTCGTTATATGTTCGTCGCGATAAGTTTTTGCTTTAGTATACATGTTCTTTTGAATGTCGTCGAGCAAATTGATCACATGATTTGTCAATGCATCTAACGAGATATTCTGTTTCTCTTTTGTATCACGTCTCACGACTTCGGCCACATTCTTTTCCAGGTCTCTTGCACCTAAGGCGATGCGAACCGGGATCCCTTTCATTTCATATTCGGCAAACTTCCAGCCCGGCCGATTGTTATCATTTTCGTCATACTTCACTGATACATTTGCTGCCTTTAATTCTTTTACCAATTGCTGAGCCTTTTCATTGATTTTTGTTTGTGCCACGCTATCCTTACTCGATATCGGGATGATCACAACTTGTAAGGGGGCTATCCGTGGTGGCAATATCAAACCATCATCATCACCATGTGCCATTACCAGTGCACCGATCAACCTCGTGCTTGCTCCCCAGCTGGTAGCCCAAACATATTCCAACTGGTTTTCTTTATTTAAAAATTTTACGTCGAAGGCTTTCGCAAAATTTTGACCCAGGAAATGTGATGTACCGGCCTGTAGTGCTTTACCGTCCTGCATCAAAGCCTCAATGCAATAAGTATCTTCTGCGCCGGCAAATTTTTCGCTCTCCGTTTTCAGTCCACGAACCACGGGCAAAGCCATGTATTCTTCTGCAAACGTTGCATACACGTCCAACATTTTTATTGTTTCGTCGACGGCCTCTTGTTTTGTTGCATGAGCCGTATGACCTTCCTGCCATAAAAACTCCGCTGTGCGCAAGAATAAGCGTGTTCTCATTTCCCAACGCACCACATTGGCCCATTGATTCACCAGGATGGGAAGATCGCGGTAAGACTGTATCCAATCTTTATACGTGTTCCAGATAATCGCTTCGCTGGTTGGACGAATGATCAGCTCTTCTTCCAGCTTTGCCTCCGGATCAACGATCAATTTTCCATTAGCAGCTGGATCGGCCTTTAGCCGGTAATGCGTGACCACTGCGCATTCCTTGGCAAAACCCTCAGCATGGCCTTCTTCTTTTTCTAAAAAACTTTTTGGAACGAACAGCGGGAAATAAGCATTCTGATGCCCGGTTTCTTTAAACATGCGGTCTAGCTGGTCTCTCATATTTTCCCATAGCGTATAGCCGTGTGGTTTTATGACCATACAGCCCCGAACGGCGGAATAATCAGCCAGGCCCCCCTTAAGTACAAGGTCATTATACCACTGCGAATAATCCTGTTCTCTTGTTGTGATTTCTTTACCCATACTTTTTTTTCTTGTTGCTGGTTACCGGTTGCCGGTTACCGGTAACTGGTAACTCTCGTCTGAAAACAACTCAGCATGTAGGTAACTTTAGCCTTTAGTTAACGTTAGATGATGCAATTTTACAATGCGATGGCAGAATATTTGTTGCTCAATCGTTTGTGTCTGTAAAAAGTTGCACAAAAGTAGTAACTTCAATTATATAACCGTTTAAACTTGTTGCCATGAGATTTGCAATTCTACTCCTCGTTTTAACGGCTGCTGTTTTGGGTGGTTGCACTTCAGCCTACAAGACCGGCCAAACTCCTGATGATGTTTATTTCTCGCCCGAACGTCAGCATGACGAATACGTAGCAATGAAAGACAATGATGAGCGCCGATACCAGGGCGATGATGAATATTATGATGATCGCTATCTCCGCATGAAAGTCCATAACAGGGTCATGTGGAACGATCTTAGTGATTGGTATTATTATGACAGGTATAGCTACGCTTACAATTATAACTATGGTTCCTGGAATAATCCTTACAATTCCTGGAATTATTATTACAACCCTTATTGTCATCAATATTATAATCCATATTACTATTCAGTTGTCATTACACATCCTTCCATACAAACTCTGAAGCCGCGCAATTTCAGCCTGAGCAGTTATACAAATACTAATTACAACAATGCCAACAGTAGAAATGCAAACTATAGCAAGCCGATTTATAACAACTCTAACAACGGCAGTAATTCCAGGGGATTTGGCAACGTGATCCGGAATGTATTGTCAGGCGGCAATAATAACAGCTATAACAACAACAACTCATCAAACAACTCCGGCTCTGTAAACAGAACTTATTCTCCGTCGAGCAGTTCACCGAGCAGTTCATCAAGTAGCAGCAATTCAAGTTCTGGCAGCAGTGGTGGTGGAGTGAGTCGCCCCGTAAGGCATTAATTCACCGTCAAGACAGAATCGAGGAAGCAGATTGAAACTCTTGCAAAAGACGTT
>Ga0066709_100005742_pt1 | contig 10307 bp, 12 predicted proteins | sample GraSoiAngelo_158_FD_79665 | JGI IMG/M metagenome (GOLD analysis project Ga0066709, IMG submission 79665) | Grasslands soil microbial communities from the Angelo Coastal Reserve, California, USA - 14_1009_16_30cm | ecosystem: Environmental > Terrestrial > Soil > Grasslands | place: USA... | reverse complement strand
TCTTTTTCAAGCTGAACGCGTTCTGGAGCAATCCTTTGTTCTTCGTCTTCGTTCATGCCGCGATTCCTGCTTTCTTCGATGACATGGTGACTCAAACTCACAAGTGCGTGATGTCCAAATGCCAATCCGTCCCATCGGTAACATGGACGTCGCCATTGGGCCGATGAGTATAGGTGATTTGGTCAATCCGAACGCGCGAGGGTAGAACGTTTATGATGACCGCATCGTCTAACGAGACAATGCGTGTGCGTAGTTGTTCTCGCCGGACAAATTGACTGTTGGTCGAATCCATGGCGAAAAGATAGCCCTTCACCCGGATGATTGTGCCCTCATGACTTTCCACTGTCCCGACGAAATGACGCTGAGCGTCCTCTCGGAAAAGTTGCCGATGAATAATGTGAACGTACTCGCCAGTATTAATAATCATAAGGTATCAAGTCATGCTTGGCATAGTGGGTGCGAAATTCCAGGTTTGGTCCGAGTGGAATCTGGGTCGATAAATTATTTGTCCGACGCTCAGGTTCCAGCCTTCAGGAACGCAAGAATCTTCTTGTGCTCCTCCGGCGTAAGGTTGGCCCGGACGCGCATGTGCATCATCACGACATCCCATTGCGCCGGGCTGTAGTTGCTCGGTGATCTGATATTGTGGCAGCGGATGCAATTTTCGGCCCAGAGCTGCGCGCCGCTTTTTTCCGCGGCTGATGGAGTTGTTCCGCCAGCAAGCTCTCCCGATTTCTTATTGCTGGCGCAACCGATCAACCAGGTCAGGGCAGCACATGAAATAATTATGACCGCTCCGGGCAAGTCGATCCACTTGCAGATTCGCGAAATAATTCCTTTCATGGCTAAAAGCCAACCGCTACCTGCATCATGAAGGCATCTTGATCCCGGGCGCCTCCGTTCTTATTGTCGAATTCGTAAGCCGCCTTGATCACTGTGCTCGGCGTAAGCCAGTAGTTTAGACCGAGGGTCCACCGCTGTTCATCAAAGCCGACCGGCGTGTGCAGTTGATTGAGCCGATCGTAACGGAATACACCCTCGAAGTTTTTGATAATGTCGTTGTCGATGTGAGTCGGCCTGTAGGAGAGTTGCGCGTAACCACCGTTGCGGTTGTTGTTGAATTCGAGCGGGCCGAAGCCTTGGCTTCCATCCGGATCATATACGAAATCGCCGACGTGCGACCACCCCCATTGCGCGCGAAGATTGATCAAGCCCTTGAGCAACGCTGAATCGCTCACGTAATTAAAATCGACGGACTGCAAGACATTCACGACAGCTTGGTCCCGCGGGCCGACTTTTGAGCGTTGAATCCCGTACCCGACCTCCAACTGCGGAATCGGAATGAATCCAAGGTGGCCGCCAACCGCGACGTGTCCGCCGAAGTTGCCGGTGTTGGGAAAATCAAGCATGCCCAACTCGCTGAAATCTTCCGGAGCAGTGATGAGACCGGGAGCATTTGCGACGAAACCGACATACTCAAGCTTGGTCGGGCCAATGGGAATGACACCCCGCAGCTGCGCGCCTAACTGCGATTCGGGAAACAGACCGTCGTAGACGGCCAGTGGCTTGTCGGGAAGCTTGTTTACCCAGTTCATGTGTTGCCGCTCGACAAAGAAATCCATCGGGTTTAGAAACCGGCCGACACCTATCGTCATGTAGTCATTCAAGAGGTAGGAAGCTTGCGCGACCTCCAAGTTGATCGTCGTAGCATTGTCCTCGAACTCGAGCTCCATCTCACCTTCGAAGAAAAGCCGGTCGCTCAGCTTCCAGAGAAAAAGAGCATTAAAGGAGGCATCGAAAAATGGATCTTCACCACTGCGCGCGGTGAACCCGGCTGTGCCATAACCAGCAAGCAGAAACTTCGTCGATCCAGGAAATGTCTCCTTCACTTGGGTCTTCAGCGTGTCGACTTCTTGGCGCAATTCGTCCGTCGCGGCTTGCGACGGAACGCTCGTGACAACTTGCTTCCCCTCACTTGCAGCTGTCTTTGCCGCAGGTCCCTCGGCGGGAGCTGCTGGCGCTGTGCCATTGGCCATCGCGTGCACGGCGGTCTTCAACGCCTCCAGCTCCTGCTTCATCGCTTCGTGTTCGGCCCTAAGCTTGTCGTACTCGGCGCGAGAGACGTAATCGGGAGGAGGAGAAGTAGCGACATCTTGCGCGACCATCGTGTACGGGATGGCCAGCAAAGCCACGGTAACCATCGCGCATGGGATTGATGGGTTGGCAACAGAGAAAATTGCGCGCTTCACTTGCCGGCTAAAGTTTTGATGTAGTCAACGATTTCCCAACGTTGCGTCTCAGTGAGCGATCCCTTCCACGAAAGCATCGGCGAGCGGCCTTCCGTGATTTTCCAAAACAACTCGCCATCGGTTTCGCCAGCTTTGATCCGCGCACCCAAGTCTGCCGGCTTTTTCTCCAAGGCGGCCGCGCCTGGACCATCACCTCTTCCAGTTTGGCCGTGGCAAATCATGCAGTTTGAAACGTAAAGTTTTTGTCCGAGCGCGATCGTGTTTGCGTTTGCCGGCACCGGGTTCGGCCGGTTCACTGCCGTGGGCGGAGCTTTCCAATCCGAAGTCTGTGCAAAAACGAGGGTGGTCGCGAAAATAAACGAAAATCCGAGGCCTCTTGCAATCCGGCCACTCCAAATCGATGAACGAGTTGCACGCCCTAAGCTCGATTCCCACACGAACCGGAGTGTGATCAGAAACTCAGTTCACCGACTACGCATTTTTACGGAAAAAATTTCGGTGCTCTCCCGCGTGGCCAAATTGCAGGCCGTGTCATTAGCTTGACACGAAAGATTGACGTTCTCAACGTTGCCGCATGAGCTCTCTGAATCGATTTGCAGATCCAGTGTACTGTGTCGTGCGACTCATTATTGGATTGACCTACGCCTGTCATGGCGGGCAAAAGCTTTTCGGCTTTCCCGGCGGCGGTCACGGCACGTCGGGCCTCTTTTTGACCGCCGGGGCCATCGAGCTCGTCTGTGGGCTTTTTATCGCGTTTGGATTGCTCACGCGGATCGCGGCATTCTTAGCGAGTGGCGAAATGGCGGTCGGCTATTTCATGTTTTACGTGGGAAATGAAAATTTACCCACTTTCGAATCCAAGTTCTTCCCGATCATGAATGGAGGCGAATTGGGCCTCGTGCTTTGCTGGATCTTCTTTTTCTTTATCTTCTACGGCCCCGGACGTTGGAGCGTCGATGCTCTGTGGGGCAGAGGCAGAAGCAGCGCATCGTCCACACAGTCTGACGTGAAGATCGCCCCGGTATAAACTGCTTCGTTAAATGGAATGGTCAGCGTCGCTAACACCTAGATGAAGTAATCCGAAACTGTGTTGGCGATTTCCGCGTGAACTTTTGAAAGCGCGATTGAACTGCGACGATGATTGAATAGCCGACCGCAAACGCGACCTCGCTTACACGTAGATTTCGATCTCGCAAGAGATCGCGGGCTTTCGCGATTCGCATTTGGCTAACGTAATCGACAAAGTTTACGCCGGTTACTCTCTTGACCTTCTCGTTCAGATAGTTCGTGCTTAGATTGACCGACTTCGCGATTTGGTCAGCGAAAGCGAAAGCGCTCCGCTAAATCCTGAGATTGGCTGGTGTTATTTCCGCGAGATCAGTTTGCCTCGTGCGGCCTGGAGACGCCGCACTATTACTTCGGTTGTGCGTTTAAAAAGTTCGTTGCTAAGGGTGAGGTCCTCGTCCCGATGCTGCCGCAGCATTATCCCAGAAAGACAAATTGCAGTGCATGCCTCCGTGGCGCGCGCATCAAAATGCCAGAGATACGGCGGAAAAAGCCATGACCATCCCAGCGGTTCACCAGCCGAAACAGTATCGATAACGACCGGTTGCCCATCACTCGTTTTTCCCTCGAGCACAACGGTTCCAGTCTCGATAAGATAAAACCCATTGGCGGGATCGCCCTCGAGAAAGATGATCTGGCCCGCGTCGAACTCCGTTGGCATTGCGCAAAGAGCGAGGAGCTCAAGATGATGTCGACTCATGCCCTTGAGGAAGGGATGAGCAGCCAGTCGCCGCTCAATGTCTGGATAGCGGATAGAGAGCGGTTCTCCCCTTAGTTTACTTGCCTCACTCTCTTCAAGCCGCCATACCTTGGAGCCGTTCGGCAATACTTTGGTCGGCGGAGGACGAATCGAAATATAGGTTGGTCGGATCAGATCGAAGTTTACAAATCGTTGCGCCGGAAATTGGCGGAACTCTTCTTCTGATTTCAGATAATCGAGCGCAGCGGCCACGGCAATTTCACCAGCCAATTCCATTTTTTGAGAATCCGTCAACGCCGAAACCTTAACGTGTTTCTTATTACCGCACGACGTGAGCGTTGTGTCGTTGATCTCGATGATCAGATTTGCGGTTGCTTGCGGGCTAGCGTGGGCGCGAGCGTCGAGTGCAAAGGCGACATGGGCGAAAAAGCAGTAAGGTTTCATAATCGGTAAAGAAGTTCGTCAGCTTCTTCGCCACGTTTCATGTTCCCTTGCCTATGCACCGTTGAAGAGATGGCGTTGTTGACCTCGGCATCGCGGGACGATCTGACGCGTTTGGTCGCTATTCAAGAGCTTCAAACAAAGGAACGCGCCGAAAGTAACAGTATTACATTTTTAATGTTACAGTAAGCCTCGGGTGCAGCACGGCAGGAGTGTGGCCAGAGCCCAACTCATCGACTACGCATTTTTACGGAAAATATTTTCCTTTAAATTTTGATATCGACCCCGCTTCGTCCCCGTGTTTTTGCGAGGGAATGGCGATATTGAGTCGGCGATGTGCCCGAGAGTTTCTTGAATGTGCGGTTGAATTGCGACAAGGATTGAAACCCGACCGCAAATGCGATTTCGCTGATGCGGCGGTCGCCGTTTTCCAGAAAATCGCATGCTTCTTCGAAGCGGATTTGCGCGATGTACTCGACAAAGTTTACCCCGGTTACATCTTTGAATTTCTCGCTCAGATAATTCCCGCTGATGTTAACTGCTTGCGCCACTCTGGTGAGCGAGAGCTCCTCGCTCGAATGTTCCTCGATGAATTTGCGCGCTTTCCAAATTTCAACCGGCTCGGCCCGATCGCTGTTTTGTAATCTTGCTTGTTTGGATTCATGTGTGGGCGACATCTTCATCACCCCCAAGCCAGTCAACGCTGGCTGGAGTGAGGACGCTCACCATCCCTTGTCGAGTACTAGTCTGATTTTGGGACTCCGGGAACTTTAGGGCCTTCTCGGCCGAGCAATTTTTGCAACGAGAAGGCCAAACGATGCAAAGCGAGTTGCGGCGCGATCGCTAGCCTTGGGGAAAGCCATGGAAACTTATGGAAGAAAATCTCCGAGGAGGTGAAGACGAATGCAATACCTAATCGCAGCTTGTGTCCTCTCGATGATGGCGCTGTATGCACTAATCATTGCGCGATGTTTCAAAGAGCCGGAATGGCTATAGCGCCACGCCTCCTCCAAAATGTGAAGTAGCTCTACGATGGCGAGCCCTGTTTTGCGCTCGCACGGCCTTCTCAGATTTCTCTCCGCCGACCCTGCCTTGCAGCCGACAGGCGAACACAGTCGAATACTAAACAGAATGCGTTGGTGAAAGTAACTCCATCAAACTAGTCAATGTGCCGGTAAGAGCCGGGCTTTGACTTCGTCAGGCAAGCCAGAGTTGGCGATCCACGCACTGGCGCTCGCTGGGGTCGGCCTCAAACCAGGCCTGTAGGGCTGCTGCGGTCTCCGTGTCACGCATGCTCGCAGGCAGATGTTGCGTCCAACGGGAAACTCTTATGCCGCCTTAACCCGCTGATTGCGCGTGCCGAGGTGCTCGCGAAATTCGGTTGGCGATTGGCCAAAGACGCGTTTGAACATGCGGTTGAACTGCGTGAGCGATTGAAAACCGACGTCGTAGGCGATCTCGCTGATTCGGCGGCTCGGATTCAGCAGCTGCGTCTTTGCGTCCTCCAGCCGCACCCGCGCGACATAATCGGTAAATTTGAGACCGGTAGTTCTCTTGAAGACTTTGCAGAAATGAAAGACGCTCGCGCCGGACGCCTGGGCCACGGTCGTTAATGAAAGGTGCTCCATTTTGTGCTGCTGGATGTATTCGCGCGCTTTGCACACCAGCAGCGGCTCGGCGTTTTGTTTTTCGAGCGTGATTTGGTTGATCAACGCCGAGAGTTGCTCGGCGAAGAATGTCAGGAGTCGCACGGTTGCGCCATATTTTTCCTTTGGAATAATCGGCGTTGTCTCCCATGCCTTGCGGATGCGGCCTCTGAACGGGGCGCCACATTCACTCAACTTCGCCGCCGCGCGTTTTCGATCCGACTGAATGGCCGAACGGCGCAAAACTTGTCCGATGCGAAGGAAGCCGATCGTCTTGTCTCCGAGTCGCACCGGCACTGCCGTTTCCGTTAGGCCGAACGGACAGGTCTCGGTGCGGGCCTTCGTGCCAGTATGTCGAACAATCTCGGCGTGTGACTGCAAACAGACGGCCAATGTTTTGGACCGTTGCGCGAGCAAAGCGCAGAACGGGTTCTCGTTCGTCTTTTGGTGATGTTCCAGTTGCCAATATTCGAGCGGTCTCAGCGCCAAGGGTAATCCGGTCGCCTTGGTGAAGACGTTCTCGTAGTCGCGAAACAATCGGGACCGCCGCAACATGTCGACCAATTGTTTGTTCTTATTATCGTTTACGGTCGCAGTATCGGGCATGGAAACAATTTCGAGCAGCTTCCTCCGGCTGCGAAAATGCGTCAAGCCGACCGCGAATGCGATTTCGCTGATTCGGAGATTTGAATTTCGCAGGAGCTCGGGCGCTTTTGCGGTCCGTGTTTGGCCAACGTAACGAACAAAGGTTACCCCGGTCACTTCCTTGAATTTTTCGCTTAGGTAGTTCGCGCTCAAGTGCACTGACTTCGCGATTTCCGTCAGCGAGAGTTCCCCATCCGAATGGTCGCGGATCAGTTTGCGCGCTTTCCAAATTTCAACTGGCTCGGCCCGGTCTCCACTTCTGGTGACGAACTGCGCGCGCTGTCATTTCGTAGCGGCATGGCAATCATCATATTGCAGCAGACGTCAGCGAGAGCGAGCGCGCCTACCTTCGGTTGGCAAAGGTGCATCCGACCTTGTGCCGACAACAAAGTCGAGCGCCTGCGGCGCGGACAAATTTTGCGAAGCAAAAGCCAAAGAATGGAGAGCACCCCTCCAGGCGGTCGCTACCTTGAAATCGAAAGGAGCAACTTTATGAAAAGAAACGTTGTTTTGGTTTTGGATGCCGATGCAGATACGGCCCGCGCCGTCGCAAGCGCCGCTACAACTCGCAATTGCGATTTGCGTTTCGTGCAGACCTCAAAAGAGTTTTTCCATTTCTGCAGGGAAGATTTCGGAAATGTCATTGCAATCATTCTGGACATAGACCCGGGAATGCATGGAATGGCGGTCCTGGAGGCCTCGGACGTGTGCGAAAACAGTCCGCCCATCATTGTTGTTTCCGCACTGGAAGAACACCACCTGGGCCCGGTCGTGCAGCGACATGGTGCGATGGCCTGCCTGGGAAAACCTCTAAGTTTCACGCGACTGGGGCGCGCGCTCGATCAAGCGATGGAGAGCGCAGTCGCACCTCGCTGCGATCTTTGGGGTCACGTCACCAATTGCCCCTGCACCTTTCGCAAAACCAGCGTTGTTCAACAATTCGCCGCAGCAAATTAGCCGCTAAAATATGGAATACGTAATTGTCTTTACCACTGCCGCGATGATCGCGTTGTATGCGCGGATCATTGGACGCTGCTTGCGCAACGCGTAATCGCACGAAGCTTCGATCGATATAAATTGCGGCTGGTGAATCTGGGCAACCGGTAGCTGGTCGAGAAACCAACGCGTTCCGCGATTTCGCGACCGGAATGCCGATCGCTTTGCGTGCCCCTCGAGCATTGGCAGCCGGCACTGCGCGGCGCCGGATCCCACGGATGAATTGCGGCCACGAGCCAGACGACCGCACAAATAGCAGCCAATCCATGATGAGTCGCTTGTTCTCCACAGGATTTACCGCCGAAGGATTAGTCGGCGATACTATTCGAGTCGCGTTTATGCGTTGAAGATCGTGAAAGAAAAGGCGGACAAGATTTGAGGAGAAAATGGCAATTGGCGCTGAGCCCGTTCACCCGCGGATATCCATCTTGGATCAAAAGGAGTCCTATATGAAAACAATCCATCCCATCGGACTAGCGAGAATGATCACCACGCACCAACCGTTTGATCTCATCGACGTCCGGACAAAAGAGGAATTCGATAAGACACACATCCCCGGTGCGCGTTCGATCCCGTTACCGGAATTACGAGCATCCAAAGTTCTGCGCGATCGCAAACTGTCGGCGACAGAGCCGCTGTATGTCATTTGCCGAAGTCGTGTGCTGGCTGGCCTTGCCAGCGGAATTCTTAAAGGAGCCGGCTGCGCGAACGCCATTGTTGTAGACGGCGGGATGGAAACCTGGCAGGCGCAAGGTCTTCCTGTTGTGCGTAAAAAATGGTTCCCGAAAATTGCCATCGATGCTCCGATGCTCACTCTGGTTGCTGGATTCGGGTTCGGTCTCGGGCTCGCTGTTCACGAAGTGTTCTTTGTCCTGCCATTGATCGTTGGGTTTGCCGTTCTGAGTCCAAGAATTCATTCGTTCTTTCAACGACAGATGCGGCACGGTCACAGTGGTGATCTTACGCACACTGGTCCGAGAGAAGAATGGGCGGCTCCGCACGTTTTCGGTGTGGCAGCTCATCTTGGTAGTGCCAAAGATATCTTTCTACATCCGCACCACCAAGTCCGCTTCGCCAAGTGTCACTGAGGGTCGCGAAGACAGCGCCTACTGAGACAAGATCGACAATCAGTTCGTTTCTCAGGCGTCCTTGATGGGGCCGGCAAGAAATGCACGCTAATTCGCAATTGTTGTGGAGCGCCGAAGCAGACTCACCGTCATGCTGACGATATGAAAACACCAGTCATCCTTCTCCTCACAAACGATCCACAACTGGAAGAGACTGTCGCTGAGACGCTCTCCGAAAATGGCGGTGTTAGTCATCTTGCTTATGATCCCGGCGACGCGTTGCAAGTGGTCTGCGGGCTGGGTCGACATCTTGATCTTGCCATTATCGATTTCGACCATGGTGCACACGGCATGACCTTGCTCGGTGCGATTAACATGTGTCGGGAAGATTTCCCCGTGGTCGTGGTTACTTGCGATGACAAGAAGCACGTCGAAGCACTGGCTTACGCTAACGGCGCAATCGCATGCCTTCCCAAGCCCGTCTCGGTAGCACAACTAGCAGATGCGATGAGGCAATGTTGCCGGCCCCCAATATCAACTGGCGCTCACCATTCCCGAGCAACGCCAGCTGAAACTCGAATTTGATGCGGTTTAACACGGGAGGATCGACAATGGAACCGATGAAGGCTACCGTTTTCCACTCAGCCAACAACATCCGCGTCGACGAGGTCCCGCGTCCGAGGGCGGGCGTGGGCGAGGCCGTAATTCGGATCACATTAACGACGATCTGCGGCACGGACCTCCATATTCTTCGCGGGGAATATGCGGTGAAACCTGGACTGGTGATCGGACACGAGCCGGTCGGCGTGATTGAAGAACTCGGTGAGGGTTTAACCGGATACAAGATCGGCGATCGCGTGCTTGTCGGCGCGATCACCCCATGCGGCCAGTGTCGGGCTTGTTTGTCGGCTCAATGGGCGCAGTGCGGTCACGGCGAAGGTGTGGAGGCGCTCGGGGGCTGGCGGTTCGGTAATACCATCAACGGCGCGCAGGCGGAATATCTGCTTGTGCCCAATGCTCAAGCCAATCTCGCAAAGATTCCCGATGAGTTGAGCGACGAGCAGGTTGTTCTGCTCGCGGACATTGCATCGACTGGTTTTAGTGGCGCCGAGTCGGCGAACATTCGCATCGGTGATACTGTGGTCGTTTTCGCGCAAGGTCCTATCGGCCTTTGTTCGACGGCAGGCGCAAAATTGATGGGCGCCTCATTCATCATCGGCGTTGATAGCGATCCAGTCCGAATGACGATGGCGAAGCGCATGGGCGCAGACATCGTTCTAGATCCGAAACAATGTGACGTCATCGCGGAAGTGAAACGCCTGACCGGAGACGGGACTGATGTAGCAATCGAAGCGCTTGGTTTACAGGAAACCTTCGAAAACGGTCTGCGATGCCTGCGTCCAGGAGGAACGCTCAGCAGCTTGGGGGTTTATTCGGGCAAACTTCAGATCCCATACGACGCGTTTGCCGCCGGCATCGGCGATTACAAAATCGTGAC
>Ga0066709_100005741_pt1 | contig 10307 bp, 6 predicted proteins | sample GraSoiAngelo_158_FD_79665 | JGI IMG/M metagenome (GOLD analysis project Ga0066709, IMG submission 79665) | Grasslands soil microbial communities from the Angelo Coastal Reserve, California, USA - 14_1009_16_30cm | ecosystem: Environmental > Terrestrial > Soil > Grasslands | place: USA... | reverse complement strand
GGCAGCGCGATCTCGGCAAATGCCGCGAAGTGATCGGGATGCCGGAAGAAGTACGTCTCGCCGACGGTGAGCTCGGTGGCGAGGGCGGGGAGCTCCTCGGGCCATCCCGCCTCCGACCCGAGCCGGTCGAGGTACTCCGTGCAGCTCCCTCCGCCCCACCTCGCGCACCGCTGCTGGAGCAGGTCGGCGAGGAGGTCCAGTCTCCCGTCCTCGAACTGGAGGCCGAGACGCCGCGCGACGACCGCACGGAAGCGGTGCACGTCGGCCGGGAGCGGGCGGCTCACGGGACCGCCTCGCGGGCCGCAAGCGCCTGCCAGACGTCCTCCGGGACCAGCCGACCCGCACGCAGCGAGACGAGCAGCTCGGCGTCGATGACCCCGATCGCCTCGACGACCTCTGCGCCGGCGTCCCGCAGCAAGGGCGGCAGGTCCTGCAGCAACCAGCCGTCGAGCGCGCGCACGCCGATGACCGCATCGACGGCCAGGGCCGCTCGCCGGTCGCCGAGCCGGAGGGTGACCCATCGCCCCGTGGCGCTGCGGCTGCCCGTGAGCAGCCCGAGATCGACGACGGGCGTGGGCGCCCCCCGGATGATCGCCAGCCCGGGCACGAAGGACGGCGCGCCCGCGATCGGCTCGATCGGGAGGGCGCGCATCACCTCGACGACGTGTGCGATCGGCACCGCGCAGAGACGCTCGGCGGCACGCACGAGCAGGGCCGGGTAGCGGCGGAGCGCGTCCAGCGGCCGACCCTCGACCGCGCCGGCCTCCGAGCCGGTCCCGAGGCGCGGCTCGCACCTCCTCAGCCCGTCCATCCCTCCACCACCTGGCGCCTCGGGGTACCACTACCCCGCGAGGGCGCGAAAGTGAACCGCACAACCTTAGCCAGCTACGTTCTCGATGACAAGCGAACGCTGCAGCGTTTGCGACCCCTCGATGCTCAAGGCTCCTGCCCAAGCGGCCGATATTGAGAAGCGCCTTTCTGGGAGCCCCAATGAGGAAGCGGATATCGGTCCTGGTCGCGATCGGCTTCGCGTTCCTCCTCGGCCTCGGGGTGCTGACCAGCCTCGCCATGATCGCGGGCCTCCGCGAGACGATGAGCAGGGCGGAGGCGTCGCAGGCCTCGGCGCTCGAAGTCCGGGCCTCGGTGCGCAGCCTGCGTGCCGACTACCTGGCGAGCGGCGATGCGGTGAGCCGCCTCATGCTCGAGCCAGGCCTCGTCGATGCGTGGACGGCCAAGCGGCAGGCGGACGACTACGCCACCGAGCATCTCGCCGCCGCGACGCGCGCGACCCGGCATCCGGAGCTCAGGGCCGTTCTGGAGAAGCTCGATGCGCACGACCGCGACGTGACCAATCGGATCGAAGACGAGCTCCTCGGGCTGGTCACGACCGATCCGGCCGAAGCGAAGCGCGCGTACTTCGAGGAGTACCTGCGTGCTCGCGCGGTCAACCTGGAATACGTCGACCAGGCGCTCCGGCTCGCGACGGCCGAGGTGGCGGAGGCGGCTCGTTACACCGAGGCGAAGGCGAGGCAGACCATCGGCCTCGCCTGGCTGGCCCTCGCGCTCTTCGTGATCGTCGGCGCGACCGGCGGCATCCGGCTGAGCCGCTCGGTCCGCACGATCGCACAGGACTTCGAGGACGCCGCCGCCGAGGTGGGCGAGCAGCGCGATCGGCTGCGGGCCGTGATGGAGGAGATGGAAGCGACCCGGGACGCGGCGCTCGAGGCGAGCCGCATCAAGTCCGAGTTCCTGGCCAACATGAGCCACGAGATCCGGACGCCGATGAACGCGATCATCGGCTTCACGGACCTCGTCCTGGAGACGGCGCTCGGGGCAGAGCAGCGGGATTACCTGGGGCACGTCCGCCAGTCGTCCGAGGCCTTGCTGGCGATCATCAACGAGGTGCTCGACCTCTCGAAGATCGAGGCAGGCAGGCTGCGGCTCGACAGCACGCCGTTCAGCGTGCGCCACACGCTCGACGCCGCACTGAGGGGCATGGCGATCCGCGCCGACGAGAAGAACCTCGAGCTCGCCGTCGACGTCCGGCCGGAGGTGCCCGACGCCGCGATCGGCGACGCCAGCCGGATGCGCCAGGTACTCGTGAACCTCGTCGGCAATGCGATCAAGTTCACCGAGCGCGGGCAGGTGGTCGTGCACGTGACGACGGAGCCTCACACGGACGCCGCAGAGGTCGTCCTGCATTTCTCCGTCGCCGATACGGGCATCGGAATTCCCGCCGACAAGCACCGACTCGTCTTCGACGCGTTCAGGCAGGGGGACGGATCGATGACCCGGCGGTATGAAGGGACGGGTCTGGGACTCACCATCGCCTCGCGGCTCGTGGAGATGATGGGCGGGCGAATCTGGCTCGAGAGCGTCGTCGGCCAGGGCACCACCTTTCACTTCACCGCCCGCGTCGGCCTCCAGCAGCAGGTCGCGCACCTGCCGCCGAATCTCTCGACGCTTGCCGGCCTACGAGTGCTCGTCGTCGACGACAGCGCGACGGTCCGCAGCATCCTGATGGGCATGCTGGAGTCGTGGTCGATGAGCGCCGTGGCGGCCGACGATGGTGAGGTCGCGCTGGCCGCCCTGCGGGAGGCTCGCGAGACGGAGCATCCGTTCGCGCTTGCCCTGCTCGACGCGCGGATGCCCGGGATGGATGGCTTCGATCTCGCTCGCCGGCTCGCCGCCGAGCCCGGCATCGGCGAGACGAAGCTGATCCTGCTCACCGCCCTCAACAGACCCGATGAGGCCGCACGGTGTCGGGCCATGGGGATATCGGGCTGCGTGATGAAGCCGGTGTCCGCCTCCGCCTTGCTCGAGACGATCCAGGCCGTCACCGGCCCGGAGAAGGGCGAGGCGCTCGCCGCGGACATCCCCGGGCCCGAGCCGGCGCGCGAGCCGCTCCACGTGCTCGTCGTCGAGGACAACCCGACGAACCGGCGCATGTTGACCGCCCTGCTCGAGAGTCGCGGACACGCCGCCGTGCCGGTGGAGGATGGCCTGCAGGCCATCGCCGCCCTCCAGGCCGGGTCCTTCGACGTCGTCCTCATGGACGTCCAGATGCCCCGGATGGACGGGCTCACCGCGACGGCCGGCATCCGCGCCTGGGAGAAGGGCACCGGCCACCATCTGCCGATCATTGCGCTCACGGCCCATGCCATGAAGGGCGATCGCGAGCGCTGCATCGCCGCCGGCATGGACGCGTACGTGTCGAAGCCCGTCTACGCGGAGGAGCTCTTCGGCGTGATGGAATCCGTCGTCGAGGGGGCTGGCGCGATGCGGTTCGATGCGGGCCGCTCCGACGCCTCGGTCGTCGACGTGGACGCGCTTTTGCGCCAGGTGGGCGGAAACCGGGCGGCGTTGGCGGAAGTCCTCGACCTCTTCCGGGAGGACAGTGCGCGGATGCTCGACGCCTTGAGGTCCGCGCTGGCGACGAGAGACGGGAGCGCACTCGAGCACACGGCGCATCAGTTGCGGGGGGCTCTCATGGTGATGGCTGCACCCGGCGCCGCTGCCGCGGCCCTGCGCCTGGAGGAGATCGGGCGCGAGCAGGACTTCCGCTCCGCGCCCGAGGCGTGGGCGCGTCTGACGAATGAGCTCGACCGCCTCGAGCCGGGGCTCGCGGCGCTCGGCGGGCGCGCGAAAGAGGAGACCACGAGCTGAACGAGCCGACGCACATCGTGCCGGTCAATGCGTGCGTCGAGGCGGCACTGCTCCAGGCGAGGCGCGCGGTGCTGGATGCTGCGCGCACGAAGGCGGAGTTCGTGGCGAATATGAGCCATGAAGTGCGCACGCCCATGACCGCGATCCTCGGCATGACCGACCTCGCACTCGAGACGGAGCTGACGGCCGAGCAGCGCGACTACCTGACGGCGGTCCGGTCGGCGGCCGACGAGCTGCTCGCCCTGCTGGAGGACCTCCTCGACTTCTCCGCCCTCGAGGCCTGCCAGCCGGCGGTGCAGCGTGTCTCCTTCAGCCTGCGGGAGAGTGTGAGGGACTCGATCCGCGCCCACGAACCGCGGGCGCGGGCCAAGCAACTCGGCCTCACCGCCGAGGTCGCGCCCGCCGTGCCCGACATGGTCGTGGGCGATCCGAGACGCCTGCGCCAGGTGATCGAGAAGCTCGTCGACAACGCGGTCAAGTTCACGGCGCAGGGTGGCGTGACCGTGCGCATGGACGCCGAGACGACGGCGGACCAGTTGCTCCTGCACTGCAGCGTGACCGACACCGGCATCGGGATACCGTCCGAGCAGCGGGAGATGATCTTCGAGCCGTTCGTTCAGGGCGATGGCTCGGCCGGCCGTCGGTATGGCGGCACGGGTCTCGGGCTCGCGATCGCGTCGGACGTCGTGCGGTTGATGGGCGGCAACATCTGGGTGGAGAGCGAGGTCGGCGGCGGAAGCGCCTTTCATTTCACCGCGCGCCTGTCGAAGGAGCTGTCCTCGGCTACCTCGGCGCGCGAGCCCGACCCCGCTCCGCTCAGCGGCAGCCACGCCTGCCTGCGGGTGCTTCTTGCCGAGGACAACGCGGTGAATCGCAAGGTGGCGGTCCGTCTGCTCGAGAAGCGAGGCCATACGGTCGTCGCGGTCGAGGACGGCGGGCAGGCGCTCCGGGCCCTCGACGGCGAACGGTTCGACGTCGTGCTGATGGACGTGCAGATGCCGGAAATGAACGGGTTCGAGGCGACGGCCGCGATACGGGCCCGCGAGCGCGTCGAGGGCGGCCACCTGCCGATCGTCGCCCTCACCGCCCATGCGATGAAGGGGGACCGCGAGCGCTGCCTCGACGCCGGCATGGACGCCTACGTCGCCAAGCCGGTGAACGCCGAAGAGCTGTTCGCCACCCTCGAGCGCCTCGGCGCCGGGAACGGCCGATGAGACGGGGCCGCCTCGTCGGTGCCTCGTTGGGCCTCGTGTGGTTCGGCGCCGTGGCCGCCGGCCTGATCGTCCTCTGGAACTACGAGAATGCTCCGGGCATCGCGGCCGAGCCTCCGGCGCACTGGCCCGCTCGAAGCGCGCTCCGCCACGTCGCCGGGGTTCCGACGCTGGTGATGCTCGTGCATCCGCACTGCCCGTGCTCGCGCGCCAGCCTCGAGGAGCTCGACCGGCTGATGGCGCATCTCCCGGGCGTGCTGATCGCGCACGTGCTCTTCGTGAAGCCGGCCGGGGTGCCCGCGGACTGGGAGCAGACGGACCTCTGGCGCCGGGCGGCGTCGATCCCTGGCGTCTCCGTCACGCGCGACGACGGTGGCGTCGAGGCGCAGTGGTTCGACGCCGCGACCTCTGGTCAGACGGTGGTCTATGACGGCGACGACCGCCTGCTGTTCAGCGGCGGCATCACGGCGGCGCGCGGACACGAGGGCGACAACCCCGGACGTACCGCCATCCTCTCGGTGCTCGCGAGCGGTCCGGCCGAGCAGAGAAGCACGCCGGTCTTCGGCTGTTCCCTCCGGGGAGGCATCTGAAAGCATGTCCAACGACCTCGATGAGCTGATTGCGCGACGGTCTGCCGCGATCTTCCGCGAGGACTGCCAGCGCATCTACGTGCGCACGGATCGGCTCTTCGCGGGCCTCATGCTGTTCCAGTGGCTTGCGGCGATCGCGGCCGCGTGCTGGGTCTCGCCGCTCACCTGGGCGGGTGCCGAGAGCCGCACGCACCTTCACGTTTGGGCCGCCGTGTTCCTCGGCGGTGCGATCACGACGTTTCCGGTCGTCCTGGCCGTCGGCTGGCCCGGAAGGCCGTTCACACGGTACGCCATCGCGTCGGGGCAGATGCTCATGTCGGCCCTGCTGATCCATCTCTCCGGCGGCCGGATCGAGACCCACTTCCACGTCTTCGGCTCGCTCGCCTTCCTCGCCTTCTATCGCGACTGGAAGGTCTTCGTGCCCGCCACGCTCCTCGTAGCCGCCGACCACTTCCTGCGCGGCGTCTACTGGCCGCAATCGGTCTACGGGCTGCTCGCGCCTTCCCCCTGGCGCTGGCTCGAGCACGCGGCCTGGGTCCTGTTCGAGGACACCTTCCTCATCTACGCCTGCCTGCAGAGCGTTCGCGAGATGTGGGACACCGCGCGCCAGCGGGCCGAGCTCGAGGTGGCTCACCAGAAGACCGAGGAAACCGTCCTCGAGCGTACCGCCGAGCTCAAGGCCAGCGAAGAGCGCTTTCGCCTGCTCAGCGCCGCCTCGCCGGTCGGCATGTTCCGGACCGACACGGAAGGCCGCTGCATCTATATCAACGCGCGCTGGGGCGAGATCGCCGGCCTTGCCGTCGAAGAGGCGCTCGGAGACGGATGGCAGCGTGCTGTCCACCCCGACGACCGCGCCCTCGTCGCGGCAGGATGGATGGCGGCGGTGCGCGAGCAGCGCGAGGACGAGCGCGAGTTCCGCATGCTCACCCCCCTCGGCGAGGTGCGGTGGATTCATACGCGCACCAAGCCGATCGTCTCCGAGGATGGGCGCGTGACCGGACACGTCGGCACCACCGAGGACGTCACCGCACGTCGGCGTGCAGAGGCACTCCAGGCCGGCCAGAAGTACGTGCTCGAGCTACTCGCGACCGGGGCCAGCCTGGCCGACGTGTTGACGGCGCTCGTCCAGACGATCGAGGAGCAGGCGCCCGGTATGCTGTGCTCGGTCCTCTGCCTCGACCGCGAACGGCTCCGGCGCTGCGCGGCCCCGAGCCTACCGGAGGACTACAACCGGGCGATCGACGGCATCGTGATCGGGCCCGCCGCCGGCTCCTGCGGCACGGCGGCATACCTGCGCGAACGCGTGGTGGTGGACGACATCGCCAGCGACCCCCAGTGGGCCGATTTGCGGGACGTCGCCCTGCACCACGGCCTGCGCGCCTGCTGGTCGGAGCCCATCCTCTCCGCGAGTGGTCAGGTCCTCGGGACGTTCGCGAGCTACCACGGCGAGCCACACCTCCCCACGGACGACGAGCTCGCGCTGATCGAGGCGGCCGCACAGCTTGCCGGGATCGCGATCGAGCGCAAGCGGGCCGAAGCCGAGCTCGCCGAGGCGCGCGACCAGGCGCTCGAGGCCGCGCGTCACAAGTCGCATTTCCTGGCCAACATGAGCCACGAGATCCGCACGCCGATGAACGCCGTCATCGGCATGACCGACATCGTGCTCGAGACGACGCTCGACAACGAGCAGCGCGAGTGTCTCGAGACGGTCAAGCTCTCCGCCCGCTCGCTGCTCGGGCTCCTGAACGACATCCTGGACTTCTCGAAGGTCGAAGCGGGGCGGCTCGATCTCGAGCGCGTCCCGTTCAGCTTGCGCGACACCCTCGGGGAGACGCTGCGCACGTACGCCCTGCAGGCCCACGAGAAGCGGCTGGAGCTCGCCTGCGACGTGGCGGTCGACGTGCCCGACAGGCTGCTGGGCGACCCCGGACGCGTGCGGCAGGTGGTGGCCAACCTGGTCGGCAACGCCATCAAGTTCACCGACCAGGGGGAGGTGGTGGTCCGCGTTCGACTAGAGGAGCCGACGGCAGACGACGTGACGGTGCACGTCACCGTCAGCGATACGGGGATCGGTATCGCTCGCGAGAAGCAGGGGAGGATATTCGGCGCCTTCGTCCAGGTCGACGGGTCCATGACCCGACGGCACGGCGGCACGGGCCTCGGGCTCGCCATCGCCTCCCAGCTGGTCGAGCTCATGGGCGGGCAGATCTGGGTCGAGAGCATCCCCGGGCGCGGCAGCAGCTTCCACTTCGCCGTGCGGCTCGAGCGCGCGACCGACGACGGCATCCACGACGACGAGGTCGAGGCCGCGACGGTGCGCGGCGTTCGCGTACTCGTCGTCGATGACAGCGCGACGAGCCGCGGCATCCTCGTCGAGATGCTCGCGGCCTGGGGGCTACGGCCCGATGGCGTCGGGGACGCGACGGAGGCGCTCGCCGCCCTCGGCCGTGCGCACGCGGCCAGCGCGCCCTACCAGCTCGCGCTGGTCGACATGCAGATGCCGGACATGGATGGCCCCGCCCTCGTGCGCTGCGTCCGCGATGAGCCGCCGCTCGCCACCACGCCGGTCGTCCTGCTCGGCGCGCCGGGTCAGCGCGCGACGGCCGGCCTCGAGGTCGCCGGCTATCTCACGAAGCCGGTGGTCGCCTCGCACCTCCTCGAGGCGATCCAGGCGATCTGCCACGGGCCCCAGCAGGACCTCTCACCCCGGCCGGTCGTGGCGACGAGCCAGACGCGGCTCCGCGTGCTGCTCGCCGAGGACAACGCCGTGAACCGCAAGGTGGCGGTCCGCCTGCTCGAGAAGCGTGGCCACTCGGTGGTCGCGGTCGAGGACGGCCGGCAGGCCCTGCGTGCGCTCGACCGCGAGCGGTTCGACGTCGTCCTGATGGACGTGCAGATGCCCGAGATGGACGGGTTTGAGGCGACGGCCGCGGTCAGGGCCCGCGAACGCGGTCGGGGCGAGCACGTGCCGATCGTGGCGCTCACCGCGCATGCGATGAAGGGCGACCGTGAGCGCTGCCTCGAGGTCGGCATGGACGCATACGTCTCGAAGCCCGTCGACGCCGGGGAGCTGTTCGCGACTCTGGAGCGTGTCGTTACGGGTGGCGGGTCTCGGAGCGTGGTCGAGCCGCCGCACGTCTCGGACGGAGACATCCTCGACCGTGCCACCCTGCTCGAGCGCGCCGACGGCGACCCGGAGCTTCTCGTCGATCTACTGAACACCTTTCGCGACGACAGCGCCAAGCTGCTCGCCGAGATCCGAAGCGCGCTCGCCCGACGCGAGGCGCGTGCCCTGGCCCGACCGGCGCATACCTTGAAGGGCGCGCTAGCCACGCTCGCAGCGGGCGCGGCGGCGGAGGCTGCGAGCCGGCTCGAGAGCATCGGGCGGGCGGACGATATCGATAGGGCCGAGGAGGCGTGTGCGGCCCTCGATCGGGAGCTCCAACGACTCGAGCCCGAGCTCGCCGCTGTCTGCAAGGTGGACGCCTCGGGCGAGACCCGCTGAGGGGCGCCTGCTGAACGAGCTCGATCGCCTCCGGGGGCCGCGCGTGGCCTACGGGACCGCGCACGGGCTCTGACAGCTTCCGCCGGGCAATTGCACGGACCGGAGTCGGCGCCGCCCGGCGTGGTCGTCGACGCGAGGGTGGCGGTCGTGGTGGTGCTCGTGCTCGTCGACGTGGTCGTCGCCGGCTGAGTCGTCGTCGACACCGTCGTGGTCGTGGCCTCCGTGGTCGTCACGGTCTCCGTGGTCGACGTGCTGGTGTCGTTGTCGTGGTCATCGCCGTCGTGGTGGTCGACGACGTCGTAGTCGATTCCATTTCCGCCCTACAGGCGGTTCGCCAGCGCGAGCGCGACGGCAAGCGGACCGTTGACGCAGCGGATCGGCGGGCCGGTCGGGAGTGTGGCCGCCCGGGATCGATCACGTTCTCGCACGCCGATCGAGGCCCCGGTACTGGATCGCCTCGGCGAGATGCGACGTGGTGATCTCGTCCTCGCCCGCCAGATGCGCGAGCGTGCGTGCGACGCGCAGGATCCGCGTGTAGGCCCGCGCCGAGAGCCCCAGCCTGTCGCTCGCCGCCTCGAGAAGGCGGCGGGCGAGTTGGGACCGAAGGGCCCCCTCATGCCTGACCCGTCCCTGGGACCGTGTGCCGCTGGGAAGGCGGTGGCCGCCGGGTCCCCCCGGCACTCATCAGTTGGCTCGCAGACCCCACCGAGCGAATCCCGCGCGCCGGTCGAAGCTACTGGAGGCGGCCGCGAATACGCATGCACGATCTGTCGCCGGCCTCCAAGGGTCCTACCTGACGCACCGGGTCGTGCGTCACTTCGGCGTCGAGCCGGCGACTGTGACCGGGTGGGCGCTGGGGGAGCGGCGCGGGCCCTCCGGGGCCCCGAGCTAGCCGTGATCGCGGGGTGGAAGGTCTGGCAGCGGCCGGCCGTCCACCACCAGGACCACCCGGTCATCGGTGCGGCCGACGAAGCGTCGGGTTGCATCGAGCAACCGGTGCACAATGCCGCCGCGGTCGCGCCACCACCCGTCGGCGCGATCCGATGACGTTCATCGCGCCCACGTCCACACCTTCATGCGAGATGGCCCCGCCGGGGAATAGCGTGTCTTCTCGCCAGGGAGGATCTACATGAACAGATACCCTCGCCACATGAAAAAGGCCCCGGTACCGGGTATCCCGGACGGGGCCTTCCTCACGTTCGGCGCGGCTGGGGCGCGCCGGACGGGCGCTGCTACATCATCCCGCCCATGCCACCCATGCCGCCGCCCGGCATTGCGGGCGCGCCGCTGCCCTTCGGCTCCGGCTTCTCGGCCACCATCGCTTCGGTGGTGAGC
>Ga0066709_100005740_pt1 | contig 10307 bp, 8 predicted proteins | sample GraSoiAngelo_158_FD_79665 | JGI IMG/M metagenome (GOLD analysis project Ga0066709, IMG submission 79665) | Grasslands soil microbial communities from the Angelo Coastal Reserve, California, USA - 14_1009_16_30cm | ecosystem: Environmental > Terrestrial > Soil > Grasslands | place: USA... | reverse complement strand
GCCTCGGTGCGCCTGTTCGTGCCGGCGACCGAGGTGGTCGCCCCGAAGCTCGGGGTCACGCTGCTCGTCGTGGACTGGATCGCCGCGGCCGCGGCCGTCGCGTTCCTGTCGCTCTACAAGCGCTACGACATCTTCGTCGAGAGCGCCGATATGGCCCGGGAGGTGGAGACGAAGGAGCGCGAGGCCCGCGCACTCGCCCAGGTCAACGAGGAGCTGCGGCGTCTCGACGAGCTGAAGTCCGAGTTCCTCGCGATGGTGAGCCACGAGCTCAGGACGCCACTCACCGCGATCATCGGCTACAGTCGCCTGCTGATCCGTCAGGCGCACGGCCAGCTGAACGACAAGCAGCTGGAGCACCAGGAGGCGATCTACCGGAGCGCGCTACGGCTCTCCGACCTGATCAACGATCTGCTCGACGTCTCGCGCCTGGAGGCGGGACGGGTGGAGCTCGCGCCGCGCCCCACCCGCGTTCGCCAGATCGTCGACCAGGCGATCTCGATCGTCACGGTCGCCGCACAGGCCAAGCACATCCGCGTGGAGAACGACGTCTCACCCGAGCTGGCTCCGGTCAACGCGGACCCGACGAGGTTTCAGCAGGTGCTGGTGAACCTGATCGGCAACGGCGTCAAGTTCACGCCGGCCGGCGGTCGCGTGGTGGTCTCCGCCACGCCTCACGGCGACCAGGCGTGGATCACCGTCCAGGACTCCGGCGTCGGAATCGCGAAGGAAGAGCTCGCGAGGATCTGGGACCCGTTCTATCAGGTCGAGCCCCCGCTGCGGCGTCGGCACGGCGGGTCCGGACTCGGGCTCACGATCGTGCGCCGGCTCGTCGAGCTGCACGGCGGAGTGGTGCGCGCGGAAAGCGACGGCCCCGGCCGCGGCAGTCGCTTCACGTTCACGCTTCCCATCGCCCCTGCGGTCGCCGGCGAAGCGGAGCGCGAGATCGAGGTCGCGCTCGAGCCGGTGCTCGCCGGACGCCGCGTGCTGATCGTCGAGGACGAGCCGGAGAACCAGGCGCTGCTCCGGTCGGTGATCGAAGACCTGCTCGGAGGGCAGACGACCGTCTGCGACGACGGCGAGCGCGCTCTGTACGAAGCGCTCAAGGATCCGCCGGCGTTGATCCTGCTCGATCTGATGCTGCCGCGGCTCTCCGGCTGGGAAGTGGCGCGCCGACTCCGACAGAGCCCGCGTACCGGGACCGTGCCCATCATCGCGGTGTCGGCGCTCGCGCGGACGCAGGAGCGCGAAGCGGCCGTCCACGCCGGCTGCGATGCCTACCTCGCCAAGCCGTTCACGCCGGAGAACATGGCCCGGATCATCTCGGCGACGCTCAGCCGCCGCGGAGCGGCGGCGTGACCGGCGTGGAGTCCGCGCGCATCCTGGTCGTCGAGGACAATCGCGACACGTCCGCGCTGCTGCGAGACCTGCTGGAGGCCGAGGGATATCACGTCGAGTCGGCCACCACCGGCGAGGCCGCGTTCGACGTGCTGGCGGGAGCCCCGGACTTCGACTTGCTGGTCCTCGACTTGATGCTGCCCGGCATGAGCGGATACGACGTGATCGAGCGTCTCCGGGCCCAGCCCGAGCTGGCGAACCTCCCGGTGCTCGTGCTGAGCGCGCTCTCCAGCGCGTCCGCGCGCATCCGGGGTCTGCGCGAGGGCGCCGACGACTACATGACCAAGCCGTTCCTGCCGGAGGAACTGATCGCCCGCACGCGGACGCTGGTGACGACACGCCTGCTCGAGCGCCGCACGCGGGAGCTCGGAGCGCTCGGACAGATCGCGCAGGCCGCGCTGACGGCGGATGGCCCGGAGGCATTGCTCGAGCGCATGGTGGAGATCGCCGCGGCCGCGTTCGAAGCGGATGCCGCGGCGATCTTGCTGATCGACGACCAGCGGCGCGAGTTGCGCGTCCGTGCGGCCACTGGCCTTGGCGCGGACCAGCGTGCCGTGTCCGTTCCACTCGGGGAGGGCCTGGCCGGCGAAGCGATCGCGCAGCGCGCGCCGGTACTCCTCGCCGACGGCGCCGATGTCGACCCGCGCGTCCGGCACGGGGTCCGCCGCGAGCGATTCCGCTCGGTGATGGTCGCCCCGCTCATCGTCGGGACATCGCCGATCGGGGTCATCGAGCTGGCACGCCGCTCGAGGCGGGTGGATCCGCGCGTGGATCGACTGCTGCGGCTCGTCGCCGATCGCGTGGCGGTGGCGATCGAGCAGGCGCGGCTCGAGAGCGAGGCGCACGAGCTGGCCGACGTGCTCAGGCGAATCGGCGAGGGCGTGGTGGTCGCGGACGCCTCCGATGAGATCGTCTTCGCCAACCGCGCATTCCACGACATGGTCGGCGCCGTCGGCGAGTCGCTGCACGGACGATCGTGGGTCGAATTTCTCTCGACCGCGCAGGACGTGAAGGCGCTGACCAACCGGATGCGCCAGCCGGTGTTCGAGGGCGAGGTGCTCCTGATCACGCAATCGGGAGATCCGCGGCCCGTGCTGGTGACGCTGTCGACGGTCGAGCAGCGGGACGGTCGCGGCACGCAGCGGGTCGGCGTGTTCCGCGACATCAGCCGCGAGCACGAGCTCCGGTTCCGGGTGATCCGCGAGCAGAAGTTCCGCACGCTCGGCTCGCTCGCCGCCGGCGTCGCCCACAACATCAACAACCGGCTCACGCCGGTGATGGGCTGGACGGAGATGCTGCTCGAACGGCTCGCGGCGGGGGAGGCGCTGGATCGCGACGAGCTCGTGCACGCGCTCACCGTCATCAACCAGGGCGCGGCCGACTCCGTCGGGACCGTGCGGCGATTACAGGAGTACTCGCGGCCGGGCCGGGTCAAGGGCCCCGAGGCGGTGCAACTCCGGGACGTCGTCGAGCAACTGCTCGCGCTCACGCGGCCGCAATGGGACAACGAGGCGGCCCGGCGCGGGATCCGCTACGACATCGACCTGCGCGTGGAGCCGACACCGCCCATCCTGGCGGTGGCGAGCGAGATCCGCGAGGCGCTGCTCAACATCCTCGAGAACGCGCTCGCCGCCATGGATCGGGGCGGGCGTCTCACGATCCGCGTGCGCGGCGACGACGGCCACGCCGCGATCTCGATCGCCGACACCGGGCGCGGGATGAGCGAGGAGGTGCGGCGCCTGGCCTTCGAGCCGTTTTTCACCACGCGGAGCGCAGACGGTGGGACCGGCCTCGGGCTTTCTCTCGCGCAGGAAATCGTGCACCGGTACGGCGGCACGATCTCGGTGGAGAGCCAGGAAGGCATCGGCACGACGTTCGCGCTCGCGTTTCCGGCGATCTCGGCGGAGGCCAGCCGGACCCCGGTCTTTCTGCCGGTCCTCGAGCCGACGCGCATCCTGGCGGTCGAGGACGAGCCGGAGGTTCTCGACGTGCTTCGCGCGATGCTCGCGCATGCCGGGCACATCGTGCTCACCGCGGCGTCCGGCGCCGAGGCGCTCGACCTCTTCACGGCGGAGTCCCCGGACCTCGTCATCACCGATCTCGGCATGCCCGGCATGACCGGCCTGGCGCTCGCGGCGGAGATCAAGCAGCGCCGCCAGGTGCCGGTGATTCTCTTGACCGGCTGGGCCGAGGAGCTGGACCCCAAGGCCGCGACGAGCGTCGACATCGTCGTGCCGAAGCCGTTCACGCGCGAGCGGCTGCTCGAAGCTCTGGCGCGCGCCGTCCCGGATCGCGTCAAGTAGTTACCTGGCGAACCAGAGCACGGCGGCGCCGACGACGATGCGATACGCCGCGAAGATTCCCAGACCGCGCGTACGCACCCACGTCATGAACCACGCCACCACGGCGTACGCGACCACGAACGACACGACGAAGCCGATGGCGAGCACGATCCACGCGTGCAGATCGTTCGGCATCGCGCCGATGTCGCTCCCGCCCGCGCGGGATCGCGGCGATTTCAGCAAGTCGTAGACGGTGGCCGCGGCCATCGTCGGCATCGACACGAAGAACGAGAACTCGAGCGCGGCGGCGCGGCTCATTCCACCGATCTCGCCCGCGGTGATGGTCGCCATCGAGCGCGACGTCCCCGGAAACACGGCGGACAGGACCTGACACGCGCCGATCCAGAGCGCGTGTCCGACGTTCATCCTTTCCAGGTCGTCGACGAGCCTCGCGCCCGCGAACGCCCGGCGTCCGGAACGCTCGTAGATCGTGTCGACGATCCACATCGCGGCGCCGCCCAGGATCAGCGCGACAGCCATCACGGAGAGCCGCTCGAGATTCTTGCCGATGATCCTGGTCAGGAGAAAGGCGGGAATCGCGGTCGTGACGAAGGCGATCAGCGTCAGCGTGAGAGGGTGCGTCAGCGGGGTCCGGTCGCCGCGGCTCCCGCGCGGGAAGTCCCGCACGAATGCGCCGATGCGGCCCCTGAAGTAGATCGGCAGACAGAGGATCGCGCCGAGCTGGATGACGATCGAAAACGTCTTCCAGTACGCGTTGCCGAGGTCGAGCCCGAGGAGTGACTGGCTGATGCGCAGGTGCGCGGTCGAGCTCACGGGCAAGAATTCCGTGAGGCCTTCGACCACGCCGAGAAGAACCGCCAGGAGATAGTCGCTGAGCGCCCCTCCGGAACCGTTCACCCGACGATGTCTTCGCCGCCGTCGACGCCGATCACGTTGCCAGTCATCCAGTGGGTATCCGGATGCGAGAGCACGACGATCGCGCGAGCGACGTCGGCGGGCGTCGTCATCCGGCGCGAGGGATTGCGGCGCTGCGCCGCGGCGATGATCTCCTCGTGGCCGGGGATCTTCTGCAGCGCCGGCGTGTCGGTGACGCCGGCGCGAATCGCGTTGACGGTGATCCCGCGCGGCGCCAGCTCGGCGGCGAGTTGCCGCACGTGCGACTCGAGCGCGGCCTTGGCGGCGGACACGGGACCGTAATGCGGGAGCACGCGCGTACCGCCGGATGACGTCATCGCCCAGATCCGGCTGCCCTGACCCATCGCGCCGCGGCCGACGAGTTCCTGGGTCCAGTACACGAGGCTGTGCGCCATCACGTCCAGCGTCATGTCCATCTGCGACGCCGTGACGGCGTCCTTCATCGGGTCCGCGACGTAGAGCTTCAGCGTCCCGAAGGCGAGGGAGTGCATCAGGACGCGAAGCGTGCCGGTGGCGTGCCGCTCCGCGAGCGCGCGCTCCACCGCGAGGCCGATCTCCGCGCGCTTGTCGGCGTCGGCGGCGTTGGCGTTCCAGAAGATCGCTTCGCGTCCCGCGGCCTCGACGTCGGCGATCACGCGCTCGGCGTTGGGCATCGTGGCCTTGCGGTCGAGGTGAACGCCGAAGACGTTGAGGCCGGCGCGCGCCAGCGCGACGCTCGTCGCCGCGCCGAACCCGGATGACGCTCCGAGCACGAGGGCCCAGCCATCGAGACGGATCGGATCGGCGGTGAGCGTCATGGGCGTGGTCCGTGGACGGGCGCATTCTAGCATCGTAAAATTCGTGCAGCCATGCCGAAGACCGCCGGGATCGTCCTCGTCGGCAACGAGATCCTCTCCGGCAAGATCCAGGACCTGAACGCCGCGTACCTCTGCCGCGAGCTTCGCGCGCTGGGCGTCGACGTTCGGCGCATCACCGTCATTCCCGACGAGGTCGACGTGATCGCCCGCGAGGTCGCCGCCTTCAGCGCGGATCACGACCTCGTCTTCACGTCGGGCGGCGTCGGGCCCACGCACGACGACGTCACGATCGAGGGCGTGGCGCGCGCCATGGGGGTGCGCGTCGTCCGCCATCCCGCGCTCCTCGCGCTCCTGGACCAGTACTACGGCGACCGGGGCACCGATGCGCTCCGCAAGATGGCCGAGGTCCCCGAAGGCGCCGCGTTGCTCAGCGCCGAGACCCTGCGCTTTCCCACGATCGTGATGCGCAACGTGTACGTCCTTCCCGGCGTTCCGGAGATCTTCCGGCAGAAGTTCGACGCGATCCGCGACCGGTTCCGGGACGCGCCGATCCACCTGCGCAGCGTGTTCGTCCGGATGGGAGAGAGCACGCTGGCGGACCACCTGAACGCCGTCCTCAAAGATTTCCCCGCGCTCATGCTCGGGTCGTACCCCGAGTTCTCGAATCCGGAGTACCGGGTCAAGGTCACGCTGGAGTCGCGCGACGTCGGCTACGTCGACCGCGCGCTTTCCGGGTTTCTGAAGCTTCTCCCGGCCGATACGGTCGTCCGCGTCGAATGACATGGGGGGCCTCGACGGGCCCCCCATACCCCCCAACGTTCGGCACACCCGGCAAAGCCGTGGTGCGCCTCGACAGCCCGCGAGATTGTGTTGCCGAGACGCTGCGCAAAGCCTGCGGCGCCGACGCCTTGCGTCATCTGAAAATTGTCAGGGCGTGGGCAACGGTCGATAATGCTTGAATGGTCATGGTGCCGCGGTACGAGTTCAAGTCGGACCCGCACAGCAGTCATTCCGTCCTGCTGCGCTGGGTGGGTGACGGGCGCGGGCGCGCCCTGCTCGACGTCGGCGCGGCCGACGGGCTCCTCAGCCGGAAGCTCACCGAGCGCGGCTGGCGCGTGACCGGCATCGAGTGCGATCCGGTGCTCGCGCAGGCGGGCTCCGTCCACTGCGCCCGCATGGTCGTCGCCAACCTCGACCGCGAAGTGCCGGTGCTCGAGACGCAGTTCGACGCGATCGTCTACGGCGACGTGCTCGAGCACCTGTCGGACCCTCTGCGCGTGCTGACCGAGCTGAACCGGCTCCTGGCGCCGGGGGGATTCGTCGTGATCTCGATGCCGAACGTCGCGCACTTCGTCATCCGCCTGTCGCTCTTGATCGGTCGCTTCGACTACATCGACCGGGGCATCCTGGATCACACGCATCTCCGGTTCTTCACCGAACGATCGGTGCGGGCGCTCGTCGCGAACGCAGGACTCCGCGTCGAGCTGTTCACCGCCACGCCGGCGCCGCTCTACCAGGTGCTGCCCAGACGGTTTCACAAGCCCTGGCTCGCCGCCACGCACGCGATCAACGCGTGGATTGCTCATCGACTGCCCCGGCTCATGGGCTACCAGTTCGTGATCCTGGCCCGTCCCAAGGAAATCGTGTGATGAACCCGAAAGTCGTCGTGGTCATGCCCGCGTACAACGCCGACCGCACGCTCCGGATGACGTACGAGCAGCTGCCGAAGGATGCGGTCAACCTGGTGATCCTGGTGGACGATGGCTCGACCGACGCCACGCTCGACGTCGCGCGCCAGCTCGGGCTCGAGATCTTCGTGCACAACCGGAACTACGGCTACGGCGCCAACCAGAAGACGTGCTACACCGAGGCGCTGCGCGCGGGCGCCGCCGTCGTCGTGATGGTCCACCCGGACTACCAGTACGATCCGACGCTCGTCCCGCAGATCATCCAGCCGATCCTCGACGACCAGGCCGACGTCGTCCTCGGGTCCCGCTTGAAGGGCGGCGGCGCGCTGGCGCACGGGATGCCGTGGTGGAAATACCTCGCGAACCGGTTTCTCACCGGCGTCGAAAATCGGGTCTTCGGCCTCCATCTGTCGGAGTACCACACCGGCTATCGCGCCTTCCGGCGCGAGGTGCTGGAGAGCGTGAACTTCACCGCGAACTCGGACAAGTTCGTCTTCGACCAGGAAATCATCGCGCAGGTGGTGGGCGCCGGCTTCCGCATCGCGGAGATCGCGGTTCCGACCCGGTACTTCGCCGAGGCGTCCTCCGCGAGCTTCGTCGCCTCCACGGTGTACGGTCTCCGCATCCTGGCCGTGCTGTTCTGGTACACGCTGCATCGCCGCGGGCTGCGCCGCTCCCGCCGCTTCGACAGCCTCCGGGCCCGGTACACGCGTCTGCCGTCGTGACGGCGCTCGCGCGCCTGCTCGACGGCCTGGGCGTCGCCCTCGTCGCCGGCATCGTGGTGGTCCTCGCCACCGGCCAGCTTCGACTGCCCGGAGTCACGGCCACGCGCGCGGAAAATCTGCTGGTCGCGCTCGCCTTCGTGGTTGCCGTGCGAGCCGCGTTTTCGGCATGGACCCGATCGGCCGCCGTGCGCGCCCCCGGCTCACTCGCATCACGGGCGCTCGACCTGCTTCGCAGCCATCCCCGGCGCGTGGTGGTCGCCGGTGCGGCGGTCTACGCCGTCGTGATGTCGTTCATCGTGCTCACCCGGCATCGCGCGCTCGAAACGCACGCGTTCGATCTCGGGGTGTACTTGCATACCATCTGGAACATTGCGACGGGCAACGGCGCGGCCACCACGCTGACCCCGCCTGGGTCGCACCCGGTCCTCGGAACACTGCACGAATGGGGCGAGCACTTCTCTCCGGTCCTGTACCTGCTCGTGCCGCTCCCGCTCGTGTGGCCGGGCGCGGGGCCGCTCTTGCTGGCCCAGACGCTCATCCTCGCCGCGGGCAGCCTCGCCGTCTTCGCGTTCGCCCGCCGGCGACTCGACGATCCGACGGCGGCCGCGATGTTCGCCGTCCTCTATCTCGTGAACCCGTCGCTCCACGGGATCAACGTCCGGGACATCCATCCGCAGGCCTTCGCGATCCCGCTCATCATGGCCGCCGCGCTCGCGGTCGACGCCGGCCGTTACGGCTGGTGCGCCGCCGCGCTCGTGCTCGTGCTCGGGTGCCGGGAGGACGCGGCGATTCCCGTGATCGGCTTCGGGCTCTGGCTGATGCTGGCGCGGCGCCGGTGGGCGGCGGGACTCGCGGTCGCGGCGGTGAGTCTGGCGGTGCTGGCGCTCGACGTGTACGTGCTGATGCCGCACTGGAGCGGCGGGCGGTATCGCCACATGCTCGACCGGTGGGTCTATCTCGGCACGTCGCTCGACCAGATCGCGGTGAGCCTCGTGCAGCCGTGGCGGTGGTGGAGGGCCGTCGTCACGCCGCCGAAGATCGTGTATGTGCTCGCGATGCTCGCGCCCGTTGGATTCCTTCCACTCGCCGCGCCCGCCGCACTCGCCGCCGCGCTCCCGGGTCTCGCGATGAATCTCCTGGCCACCGACTCGGTGCTGTTCCACTACCGGTCGCAGTACCAGGCCTTCGTGCTGCCGTTCGTGATGCTGGCGGCGGTGGAGGGGTATCGATGGCTGACGACATTCCGGTGGCCCGAACGTGTGTGGCGAGCGAGCCCGGCGGTCCTGGCGCGGATCGGCATGCTCGCGAGCGTCGTGCTCACGGCGCGAACGATCAACGACCTGACCGTCACCCGCGTTCGACTCACGCCTGACCAGCGAGCGGCCTACGAGCTGATGGCTCGTATCCCGCCGGGCGCGACGGTGAGCGCCTACGACCGGCTGGTTCCCCATCTGGCGACGCGGCCCGGCGTCTTCCTCTTCCCGGCCGGCGATTTGCAGCGGACTCTGCCGAATGGCGTGCAGGGTGAATACATCCTGGAGCGCGGCCAGGTGGCGGCGCAGGTGCCTCCCGACTACGTGGTCGCCGCGCGTGAGGAGCCCTGGGTCCTCTGGCGTCGGAGGAACGCGCAGTGACCGCATTGGTCTGGACGCCCGGCCTCGCTGGCGGTACCGTTCCGAGTGCTCATCGAGTTCGGGAACGATCGCCGGTCCGCGCACGATTGTTCCTACGACAATGAGGAGGACTGACCGTTGACCTATCTCAAGACCCTGTTCCTCCATCCGCCGTCGTACGAAGGATTCGACGGCGGAGCAGGGTCGCGGTACCAGGCGCGGCGCGAGATCCGCTCGTTCTGGTATCCGACGTGGCTCGCGCAACCCGCCGCGCTGGTTCCGGGCTCGCGGCTGGTCGACGCGCCCCCCGACGGTCTCCGCGTCGACGATGTGGTTCCGCTGGCGCGGCAGTACGAGCTCGCGGTGCTCCACACGAGCACTCCGTCCTTCGCGCACGACGTGCTCGTTGCCGAGAAGCTCAAGACCGAAAACCCGGCGCTCCGGATCGCGTTCGTCGGCGCGCACGTCGCCGTGAGTCCCGATGCGGCGCTGGCGGCGGCGCCCGCCATCGACTTCGTCGCGCGGAACGAGTTCGATTTCACGATCCGGGACGTGGCCGCGGGCCGGCCACTCGGCGCGACGCTCGGCGTCAGCTTCCGGGAGAACGGCAAGGTGCGTCACATGCCCGAGCGTCCGACGCTCGAGTCGATGGACGACCTGCCGTTCGTCGTGGACGTGTACAAGCGCGACCTGACGATCGAGAACTACGCGATCGGGTACCTGCTGCACCCGTACGTGTCGCTCTACACGGGTCGCGGCTGCCGGTCGAAGTGCACGTTCTGTCTCTGGCCGCAGACCGTCGGAGGGCATCGATACCGGACGCGCAGCGTGGATCACGTCGTCGACGAGATCGCGCTCGCCACCCGCCACT
>Ga0066709_100005739_pt1 | contig 10307 bp, 9 predicted proteins | sample GraSoiAngelo_158_FD_79665 | JGI IMG/M metagenome (GOLD analysis project Ga0066709, IMG submission 79665) | Grasslands soil microbial communities from the Angelo Coastal Reserve, California, USA - 14_1009_16_30cm | ecosystem: Environmental > Terrestrial > Soil > Grasslands | place: USA... | reverse complement strand
GCACGCGCACGTCGATGCCGTAGACCGCGCCGCCCCGCACGATCGCCGGACCATCGGTGCGCTTCACGCGCGTTCCGATCAGACGGAAATTCCTGGCGTCCTTCAGCGGCGGATCGCTCGGCGGCGTCTGTCGGGCCGCCGCCCCGGCCAGCCGGCCGTAGCCGAGCGTCCGGCCCGACGGCGTGTGGATCACCGAACCGAGCGCGGCGCGGCAGCTGGAGCGGTCGACCTGCCAGACCTGCGCCGCCGCTGCGATCAGCATCTCGCGCGCGGTCGCTCCCGCCAGTCGCAGGGCGCGGAACGTCCCGGAGCTGCTGCCGCTGCCGCTGGTGCGCAGCCGGATGCCCTTGAAGCGCGCGCCGGGCATCGCCTGTTCGAGCCTCACCCTGCCCGGGTCCACTTCCAGCTCCTCGGCCAGCAAGACCGGGAGAGTGGTGCGCACCCCCTGTCCCATCTCGGAGCGCGTGACCCACAGTGTGATCGTGTCGTCCGCGGCGATCTCGATGTAGGCGTTCGGCCGGAACGCCGCCGGCGGGGCGTCCGCCGCATTCACGACTCCGGTCATCCGGAAGCCCACGACCAGCCCCGCCCCCGCGGCGGCGCCTGCATGCAGGAAAGCACGGCGCGAGACCCTCATGCCCTCTTCGCCTCCCGGGCCGCGCGATGAATCGCCCGGCGCATGCGCTGGTAGGTGCCGCAACGGCACACCGAATCCGACAGGGCGGTGTCGATGTCGGCATCGGTCGGATCGGGCTTGTCTCGAATCAATGCGGCGGCCGTCATGATCATCCCCGGCTGGCAGTAGCCGCACTGGGCCACGTCCTCCTCGATCCAGGCCCTCTGACACGGATGATCGCCGGCGTCCGCGAGCCCTTCGATCGTCGTGTAGCGCTTGCCGGCGGCCTGGGAGACCGCGATCTGGCAGGAACGCACCGCTACGTTGTTCTCGTGGACGGTGCAGGCGCCGCACACACCGGCGCCGCACCCGTATTTCGTCCCGGTCATGTGCAGGAGATCGCGGAGGACCCAGAGCAGAGGCATCTCCGGATCCGCATCGACCCGGCGCTTCCGTCCATTGATCGTCAGCGTGAAGGGGGGCATGGAGTCCGCGGGCAGGCTAGCACGCGGTGGGATCTACGATCCGTAAAAAGACGCAAGGGACGTGTAAAAGGATGTAACTTTTCCGGCCCGGTCAGCGCCGCCGCCCGGGCTTCGGGCGCCGCCGCAGCCGACGTTCCTGGCGGAGGCGCCCCCTCTCCTTCTTTCGCCGGATCGTTTCGGCCGGCCTCGCCTCCGCAGAAGACGGGGCCGGCCGCTTCAGGGCGTCGTCCCGGACCACCGGCACCGAATCCTCCAGAGCGGCCCGCGCCTCCAGCTCGCGTTCGATGTCCGAAAAGTCGCCTTCGATCGGCTTGGCCGCCGGATCGGCGGCGCGTTCGATGTGCTTCAGCCAGAACGCGTGCACCTTCATGCGAAGCACGCTCTTCGGCAGCCTCACCGCCAGCGTGTGCACGTCGTTGGTCACCACCGTCACATGCTGTCCCTGCTCCGCTCGCCGTATCGCCTCGTGGATGATCCGCTCGTCGGCCCCTCCGTCACTCCGCCGCGTGTAAACAGTCTCGAGGAACGGCTCCCGGGAGACGTCCGGGTTCCTGGGCAACTCATTGCCATCGAAGACCACGAGCACCTGTTCGCCCCGGGTCTGCGCGAATCGTCGCAGCGCGTCCACCAGGGCGCCGCGTGCCTCATCACCGCGGCCCGAGACCTGCATCTCGTGGAGGCCGCGGATGGCGAAGATCAGGTTGTGGCCGTCCACCATCCAGATTCGCTTCATGGCCCTTCCACCGCGAGCCGAGGGTCACCCGACGGAGCTTGCCTTCGGCCCAAGCCCGACATTATCTTGGCCGGCATGGAGATCGGCAGGCCGCTGCTCCCGGCGTTGATCAGACACATCGCCTTGCCGGCGGTCGCCCCCGCCGCGGTGACCGGTCTGTACTACACGCCCGTCGCCATTTTCGGATGCGTGAATCGCGGTCTCATGGCCCTGTCGGTCGTGCTCCTCTCGTCTCTCGCCGCGTGTGTCACACTCGCCATCGGCGTGCGCGCGAAGGCGCGGCATGACCCATCGGCGGTATGGTGGCTGCTCACCACCCTCATCCTGCTTCTGCCGATCGCGCTGATTGTGGGACCCTTGGGATAGTCCGAGACGTCGAGGTCCGATCACATCGAGGCGTCCTGCACGATCGCCCAGCCGCCGCGGAGCGGACGCAGGACCAGCAGCGTCAATCCCGTGGCCGGTGCCTTGCCGGAGTAGGTGAGCGTCCAACGGGCGGCGACCGTCATCCCCTGGACGCTTCCCGGAACCGCGTTCTGCATCAGATCAGTCTCCATCCCCCAGGTGGGGCGGGCCTCGAGGATCTCGAGGCTGAGCCGTCCCATCGCCGCCTGATCGGGATAGCGCGAGCGGTAGCGATCGATGACCGCCTGCCGCCCGTTCGTGACTCCGGTAGGGGAGAGGAACGTCGCATCGTCGGCGTAGACGGAGCAGAAGGCCTCGATGTCCCCGCGATTCCAGGCGGCTGCCTGGTGGGCGAGGAGATCCTCGATCTCGCGTCGGGCGGCGCGCTCGCTCCCCTCGTGCTCGAGACGATCCCAGAGACCGCACCCCTGGCGCGCGATGAACCGAGGCTCCTCGGAAAAGGCGGGATCGGCCAGGACCTCGTCGGCGGTCGCGAAGCGGTGCCCGGTCTTCTCCAGCCAGTCGAAGAGATCGTCCCACAGGGCGGCGCCGACTTCATTGGCGTGCAGGAGAATGATTTGTGGCGTCAGACGGCCGGTCAGGCGGTCACCGCGACGCTCGTGCGACCGGACCTCGAGCCTGAGGGCGGCGAGGTAATCGGCCGCAACCTCCGCGCGCGCCCCTGGATCCCCGGCGCGGCGGGCCGCGACCCAGGGTTCCTCGAACGACCAGTCCTGCGTGTCGATGGTCACCGGCAGATTCCGCTGGCCGCTCGAACGCAGGTAGCGCCGCATCGCGTCGAGCTTCCCCCCCGTCTCCCCCTCGTCCAGGAAGGGGAACCGGAAGAAGCGCGGTGACGCGCCGCGTGTGCCGGGGAAATCGGCGAGCCCCCGGCGGCCCCGCTCGACGTCGGCGAGGAAGACCGCCTCGTCGGTGGCGCTGTAGTCGAGGTGACCGAACGAATGGTTGCCGAGCTCGTGTCCCCGCTTCAGCCAGAGATCGAGCAGACCGGGACCGGCCTTGCCTTCGCCGACAGCGCCCCAGATCACGAGGCCGACCGCCTTGACATGGTGGCGATCGAGCGCGGCCAGAAGGTCCCGCGTGATCCTCTCCCGCTCCGCCGGATCGACATGCAACCTGCCGGAGGCAATCGGCAGGTCGTCGACGGTGACCAGGATCGGGCGCCGGGTCTCAGCTTTCGTGGCGGGCGGAGCGCGATCGATTCCGAAAGCGGGAGACACGGCGAGGATCAGCGCGCCGGCCAGGTATCGCCCTATCCCGCGAGCGGCCCATTCCTGGCTGTCCGGATCGGGAGCGTGGGACGGGCGCGTCGGGAGAGGGCGACCGCATCCGGAGCATGCGACTGCGGCGACGGCGTTGGTCGTTCCGCACCCTGGACACGTCATGGCTCGTCAACTATATCCCCACGGGAACGTCGGCCGCAGTCGCAATCTCCCGGGTCGGCGGGCTCATCGACTCGAGGACGCCTGGAGTGCCTGGAGAATCGTCTCGGCCACCAGGCGGTAGCCGGCCGGGCTGAAATGAGCACCGCGGTAAGAGTAGAGCTCCGAGATATCCGGGTGCCGGGAGATCGGCGGATGCAGATCGATGAGGGGGATCTGCAAGTCCTCCACGATCGAAAGGACCTGCCCGCGGGCCCAGTCGTATTCGCGGCGGTATCTATCCTCATGATAGCGGGCTTCGGCGGGGAGATAGACGAAGTAGAGCCGTCCGCCCCATCCGCCGGTGATCCGGCGCGCCTCGTCGAGGATCCGGCGGAACAGGGGGAGATCGACACGCGTGGAGTCCAGCGCGATCTCTCCGACCTGCAGCCCCAGAGCCTGTCGCAGGGACCACAGTCGCCAGAACCGACCCGGAGCCGACATCTGCATCGTGTCGGTCTCGCGGGAAATATACCACCATGTTTCATGCGAGCCGCTCCGGCGCGGGATTAAGGTGAATACCGGAGTAGCGGTGACGAATGGCACGCTGCTCCGAAACCGCGCCGCGCCCTGATCCTGCCCGACAGCGGGACGGATCCCGCGGTAGATTCCACAGCAGAGCGTACAGAAGGCCTGGGGTCGAGGATTCAGGGCCGCCAGGCGCCTCGGGAGGGGCCGACCATGCGACTGAGTGCTGCTGGAATCGCAGTCGCGCTCGTGTTCGTGAGCGCTTTCGATTTGATCTCGTGTCAGGAGTCGGGCGGTGTCCTGGGGAAGGGGATCCCCCCGGTGGGGCCCGTGAAAACCAAGTGGCGGGTGACCCTGAACGTCGATTCAGACCCCTGCGGCCTCGCAGGCATTGTGAAACCGATCGGCTCCATCGTGGACATGGTCCAGACGGGACCCGGTCTTGACGCCCTGCGAGAGGACTGCTGCTGTGCCTTCGACACCCGATATACAGGCAGCCTGCAGGGGAGCTCGATGACCCTGACTTCCGTCCGCGCCATTGGGCGCGACACAACCTGTAACAATATGAGAGTCGAAGAAAACGACGTCGCCACTCTGCGCGATAACAGCTTCACGGGCGACGCCAGTCTTATCGTCTCCGATCCAGACGGTACCTGCGGCGCCGGCTTCCCCTGCCAGGTGCACGGCTCGTTTCAGGGGACTCGTTGCCAGGGGGATGAGTGCGCATTAATCTGCACGCAGTCGCTCTGCCCCTTGGTTGCATGCGGACCTTTCTGACGAAGCACTGTGGCAGCCACCCGGCAGACTCGCGCGCAGCTCAGAGTGGCACGCCGTCAGCTCCTGGGACGGTTCGCAGCGACAGCGCACGTACCGATCGGTCCTCCGGGGCAGCTGGACGTGCGGTTCCTGCAGGTGCGGAATCTGTCAACGCGCAGCCAAGAGGTCCTGGAGGATTCCGAGCCCTGTCCGTATCGAGGCCGGGCTCGGCTTCGAGCCCATGACCCTCTCGAACAGAAGCTCGTCCTCCAGGACCTCTACTGGCGCGTCGGAAGCGAAGGCAACGCCAGGCGCGTCAGGTTCCCGCGCCGATCAGACGACTGTCAGCGCGACGGTTTCTTCTGAGAATCCGCGGCGGGCGCGGCCTGGATCCGCGTGATCCCTTCGTGCTCTCCCTTCTCGTTGTCCTGGCAGGTCAAGGTCACGTACTCGCCCGCCTTCACGTTCTTGAGGGTCCCGGCCGCCGCGTCCAGAACGGGGGCCGTGACGCTCGCGCCGGAATCATCCTTGAAGGTGATCGTCTTCCCCTCGACGTTGACGGCGACGACAGTCCCCTTCACGTCGTGCGTCTTGCCCATGGCGACTGCGGGCGCCACCTGGACGAGCAGCACGGCCATCAGAACTGCAACCATCAGCACAGCGACTCTGGTCATCGATCCTCCTTCTTAAAGTAGCCAAGTGGACTTGCTGGAGATGGACAAGCAAAACAGCAATATCGATGCCACCCCCTTGGACACCGCGCTTCGTGAACTTCGCGCCGCTCCAGGGGGGAAGACCGTGCAGAGGACAGAGGTTCGTGTCCGTTCCAGTGGACAAATTTGACCTCGCCCGATGTCGCCCGGGCAGATTCCGCTTGACGCTCTTTCCACGTCGCGGTAAGAGTTCTCTACATATGTCCACAGTGTCGGCGCGTCTGGCTCTGTCATTGACCCTGGCGATGGTGTCTGCGCAGCCGGGGCCGATGGCGATGACCGCCCTTCCCGTCACCCTGCCCGATCTGAGCGGCAGCGCCGCCCGGGTCTTTCGCGGAGTCTGTCTGTCGGCGGAGGTCGGTACGACGGATTACGCCGGGGCGCGGATCGCGGCGACCACCTACACATTCGAGGTCCGGGAATACCTCAAGGGAGGCGGCGGGAAGACAGTCACCTTCCGGCAGGTCGGAACACCGAGCGGGGGTCCGAGGGACCTGGGCAGGGCAGCCAGCCTGCCGGTGTACACCCCCGGACTGGAGTACGTCATCTTCCTCCTGCCGGAGAGCAAGGCACGACTGACGTCTCCGGCCGGCGCGAGCCGGGGGGCTTTCCTCGTCGCCGGCGAAGATGTGATCGTTCCGGAGGAACTCACCGGTCTCTTCCCGTCGGCAGCGCCCCAAGGACGCGACGCGACGACCGCCGCCGGCGGCGGAAGGGTTCCCTACCGGACGGTGCGCGAATCGATCCTGAAGACGCTCGCCGGCGCTCCGCCGGCGCGGCGCTGAGGCGCGGGGGCCCTCGATGCGACGCGTCTTCGCGGGTCCTCTGATCCTTCTCGGATCGTGCACCGCGGTGCTGGCCGGCGGTCCTCTGGTCTCCTCGACCGACGGGACGCCGGTCGGATGGGACACGTCGGCGGCCGTCGGCTACACCACCGACAGGAGCGGTCTCGGTCTCCTCTCGCGAAGCGAGGCCGTCCGCCTGACCGGAGATCTGTTCGCCACCTGGGAGAATGTTCCGACGGCGACGATCGCGTTCGTCCGCGCCGGCGGCCTGTCGGTCGACGTCGACGGGACCAACTTCGGGCCGTATCTCGGCCCGTACGGCGGGGCCACGACGCCCCTCGGTCAGAGCGTGATCGTGTTCGATGCCGACGGCGCGATCTTCGACACGCTGTACGGGGTCGGCACGAGCGTGCTCGGGTTCGCCAGCCCGACGTTTCTCTCCGACGGGACGACTACCGTCGCCATCGGCGACCCGGTCCCTCCGGGGTCCCACATCGTCGAGGGGCTGGCGTTCCTCAACGGCAAGTGGATCGACGGCGTGGACGACCCGGCGGCCGGCAACCACGAGATATCGCTCGATCTGTTCAAGGCGGTCTTCGTCCACGAATTCGGGCATTTCGCCGGCCTGGACCACACGCAGGTGCACGGACTCATGAATCCTCCCGACTCCGATCTCGCCGGTTACACCACGCCGGTCGAGACCATGTACCCTTTCATCAGCGACGCTTCGCAGGCGACGCCGGAGAGGGACGACGTCGTGGCGATCTCGTCGCTCTATCCGATCTCGAGCTTCGCCGCGACGACCGGAGCCGTCCGCGGACGCATCCTGGCGCCGGACGGCGCCCCGCTCTCCGGGATCAACGTCATCGCCCGCAATCTCGCCGACGATCGCGACGCCATCTCGTATCTGTCGGGCACCACCGTGGTGCCCCCCGGCGCGTACACGCTGGCCGGGCTCGTTCCCGGCGCCTCCTACCGGATCGAGATCCAGGAGGTGGACGTGTTCGCGCAGGGGGGCAGCCGCATCGGGCCGTTCTCTCCGCCGGTCATACTGCCCGGTCCACCCGAGTTCTACAACGGCACCGGCGAGAGCGCCGATCCGGCGGTCGACGATCCGCGCGCCTTCACGCCGATCGTGGCGGCGGCCGGAACGATCGCGCAGGGCGTCGACATCATCGTCAACGACCAGCCCCTCCGCGTGCGCAACGTGGCGCTCGGTGAATCTCGCGGTCCCGTGGAGTTCGCCGTGGGGGATTTCGACGGGGACGGCGCCGTTGATTTCGTGGCGCCGCAGACCGGTTTCGTGCCCGGGAACCTCGTCCGATACTACCGCGGTCACGGCGACGGGACCTTCGCGCCTCCCGTCGACGTGGTGTCGTTCCCGGGGAACGGGCCGATTGTCGCGGGGCAGTTCAACCGCGGCGTGGACAACTTCCTCGACGTGGCCGTGGCGAGCACCACGGGGCAGGAGGTCCGACTGTACCGCGGTGACGGCCGGGGAGGGTTTGGCGCGCCGATCACGCTCCTCGACGCACCCGATCAGGACACATTGACCGACCTGGCTGTCGCCGATCTGGACGGCGACCCGTACTCGGACTTGGTCACGTTGATCCGCCACGCCGCGGGGGGCGCCACCGTCTACTCCCTGCTGGGACGGGCGGACGGCGGCTTCACGACCGTCGCCACCGATCTGCCCGCGGGGACGCCCTTCCCGGAGGGCGCCCTGATGGCCGGCGACTTCGCCGGTAGCCCCTCCGTCGACGTCGCCGGCGTGGCCGGGGCCGCCTCCGCGCCGTCGATCGTCGTGCTCCAGGGGGACGGCTCCGGCCGATTCCAGCCGATGTCCACCTCCATCACCACGGTCACCGTCAGGGTCGATGCCCGCAGCCTGGCGGCCGGAGACTTCAACGGGGACGGCCGTACGGACCTCGCGCTGTCGGACCTGCAGCCCGCGGGAGGCGCGCCGAACTTCACGCGGTCGTATATCGACGCTTTCCTCGCGAACGGCACCGGTGGTTTTGTCCTGGGCGGCCGCGCCGCGGTCCCGGAGGTGTTCCAGCCGTCGGTCGTCGCCGCCGATTTCGATCGCGACGGTCACCTCGACGTCGCCTCGACGGGCGCCTGGTTCTCGCCGCGCAGCCCGGGCGCGAAGCTGACGATCTCGTACGGAGACGGGACCGGTGCGCTGACGCGTGCCGACACGATCTGGGGCCTGGCGGAGTTTCCACAGAAGCTGGCCGTGGCTGACCTCGACGGGAACGGCCGCAGCGATCTGCTGGTGAGTCTCAGCGCCACCGGGCCCCTCGGGTTCGATCCTCCCGCCACCTACGCCGTCCTGCTCCGACCCTCCACCTGCTCGTCGCTGAGCGAATGCGACGACGGGGTCTTCTGCAACGGCGTCGAGTGGTGCGGCGCGGGTTCCTGTCACGCTGGGACGCCGCCGTCCTGCGACGACGGCGATCCCTGCACGACGGATCTGTGCGGTCTGCCGATCGTCCTGTCGTGGGAGGGGTTCGAATCCGGCTTCCCCGGGTGGACGCACGCCTCGCGGGGCGGCGCCGATACGTGGCACCAGGACTACGCGAGCTGCCTGGCCGAGCGATTCCCGAGCGTGATGTTCTCCTCCAACGGGAATTCCGGTCCGGCCTGCCAGGCCGACTCATCCACGGAGCGCAGCCAGCTCGTCGGCCCCGCCGTCACGCTGCCCGCGTCCGGACGCGCCGTCCTCTCGTTCGACGCCCTGTCGCGCGACGAGGCCGGCTCCTGCCTCGCCTCCGGTGACAGGGACGCGCACGACGCGGGCATCACCCTCGACGGCGGAGCGACCTACACTCCCCTCAACGACTGCACGCGGCTCGCGGACGGCACGGGGGCCGCGATCCATCACGAGTTCGATCTGGGAGCGTTTGCCGGCCGCACGGTGCAGGTGATGTTCGTCTACGACACCCGCGACGCGCTCACCGGCCACACCTTCGCGGTGGACAACGTCACCGTGAGCGCGGCGCCGGACGCCTGCGAGCATGTCCCGATCTTCCCCGACGACGATCTCGACACCCACGTCGACGCGCGCTGCGGCGGGGACGATTGCGCGGACCACGACCCGACCGTCTGGTCGGCGCCGTTCGAGGTCGCCGGATTTGCCGCGTTGAACGCCTCACCGAGCCTGGCATGGCAGGGACAGGATCAGGCCTGCGGCCCCGAGACACGCTACGACCTGGTCAGCGGTGCTTTGTCCTCCGGCACCGGTCCCGTCTTCGCGTCGTCCACCTGCCTCAACTCGACGACCGCCGTCGTCTACGACGATACCCGCCCTGCTCCTCCCGCGGGAAGCGCCTACTGGTACCTGGTCCGCTCCCGCAATTCCTGCGGCGTTGGCACCTTCGGAACGCCCATGAGCGACGGCTCGATCCCCCCGTGTCCGTAGCGTGACGGGCGCGGCCGGGTCTAGGACGGAAGCCCGGCGCGGCGCGCCGGGGACATCGACGCCGTCCGATCGAAGATCGAGATCGAAGCGACCCGGCGCTGGTGGGAAACCCTCTGGAAGTGAGCCGCTACTTGATCCGCGCGACCCGTCCCTTGGTCGGGAACCGTCGAAACTGCAGCGCATCATGTCCTGGAACGATTCGATCCACGGACCCCGCCAGTTCGATCATACGTTCCTGATTCTTGATGTTGGCGCGTTCGTCCGCCTTGGAAAAGGTGGCGCTCGCCTTGTGCTCCGCGAGGTTTCGGTAGAGGTAGCAATTGTCCGAGGCCAGCACGAACGACGGGCTCCCCTCCACGCGCAGGTATTGCGACGCATAGGTGTGACGCGCGCCCGTGTAGGCGCGAATCCCGGGAAAGATCTCCGTGTTGTCGCCATCCACCAGACGCAGCCGTCCCTCCGTGTTCAGCCGCACCAGTT